>Ga0196981_1000256_pt1 | contig 29461 bp, 21 predicted proteins | sample S3_2013CmetaG_FD_155462 | JGI IMG/M metagenome (GOLD analysis project Ga0196981, IMG submission 155462) | Soil microbial communities from Anza Borrego desert, Southern California, United States - S3_20-13C | ecosystem: Environmental > Terrestrial > Soil > Desert | place: USA: California... | reverse complement strand
GGTCGCGCTTCGCTTCGGCGAGGTCGACTTCCGCCTTGGCCAGTGCGGCGCGCGAAGCGGCGATATTGGCCTGCTGCGTCATCACCTGTGCGCGGGCGGCATCGACGTCCGCCTGCGCCTGCTGCACCCGGGTCTCGAAGGTCTGCGGATCGATGCGTGCGATCAGCTGGCCCTGTTTCACTTCGCTGTTGAAATCGACCAGCACGTCCCGCAGCTGGCCGGAGACCTGCGAACCGATCTGCACCTGCACGACCGGGCTGAGTGTGCCCGACGCGGAGACGCTGGCAGTAATCGCGCCCTTCTCCACCTTGCCAGTCTTGTACTCCGGACCATTGTTCTTCTGCTGCCAGTACCGGACACCCAGGCCGACTGCAACGAGGACGGCAACGACGGCGAGCCAGGCCCACCACTTTCTAGACAAATTCATAAAACGGAAAGGTGATTCTGCGATTGATCGAGGATTGTTCGGGATTCTACCGGCTATCAGGGGCCGCTTTTTGTCGTTATGTAACAGCGCCTGTCTGTTAATGCGACCGTGCTTGACGGTACCTGCTCAGGCGCTTATATTACTGACTCGTAAGTAAGTTATTTGGTTCCACCTGTCCACCATGAATTGTCCCCTGAAAAAACGCTGGGAGCGGCGCAAGGATGCGCGCCCCCAGGAACTGCTCGCCGCCGCCCTCGACCTGTTTGTCGAGCGGGGATTTGCGGCGACGCGCCTCGATGATGTGGCGGCCAGGGCAGGCGTTTCCAAGGGCACACTCTACCTGTATTTCACCAACAAGGAAGAACTGTTCAAGGCGGTCGTGCGCGAGAACGTCGTGCCGGTGCTGGGCGAAGCCGAAGGCATCCTGGACGCGTTCGAAGGAAGCACCGTCGACCTGTTCAGGGAACTGATCCTCGGCTGGTGGGAGCGTATCGGCGCCACCAAGCTGTCGGGCATCACCAAGCTGATGATGGCTGAATCGAGCAACTTCCCGGAAGTCGCGCAGTTCTACCATGATGAAGTGATCAAGCGCGCCGACGCGATGATCGCGCGCCTGCTCAAACGCGGCATTGAACGAGGCGAATTCCGGCAGCTCGACATCGAACATGCTACCCACGTGGTCTGCTCGCCCATGATCATGCTGATGATGTGGAAACACTCCTTCAGCGCCTGCCGCCCGGAAGAGATGTCCCCGGAAGCCTACCTGAACGCCTTCGTCGACCTGTTCCTCCACGGCATGCTTGCCAAACCCTCCCGCTGACCGGACCCGCCATGTTCAAACGACGCGCTTTCTGGATCCCCCTCGCCGTCCTGCTGTTCGCTGCCGGCGTGGCCGGCGCCATGCTGAAAAAACAAGGGCCGGACAAGTCTGCCGCGCTGCAGAGCGCGGCGCAGGAACCGGCGGTGATGGAATTCCTGCCGACCGACCTCATGCACGTCAAGGCGGGTGAGCTCCGCCAGTTGATGCCGCTGACCGGATCGCTGCGCGCGGTCAACCAGGCCAGCGTCAAGGCGAAGGTTGCCGGCGAGGTGCGTGAAGTGCTGGTGCGCGAGGGTGAAGCGGTCAAGGCGGGACAAGCCGTGGCGAGAATGGACACGAGCGACTACCAGGCGCGCGTGGAGCAGGCCGGGGGAGCACTGCAGGCTGCGCGCGGCCAGTTGGAGATCGCGACCAAGACACGTGACAACAACAAGGCGCTGCTGGACAAGGGCTTCATTTCCAAGACGGCATTCGACAACGCAGAGAGCCAGTTCAACATCGCGCAGGCAAACGTGGAATCGGCGCGCGCCGCCCTCGACGTCGCGCAGAAAGCGCTGACCGATACTGTGGTCAAGGCGCCCATTTCCGGCCAGGTCAGCATGCGCATGGTGCAGCCTGGCGAAAAGGTCGCGGTGGACAATCGCTTGCTGGACGTGGTCGACCTCGCCCAGATGGAACTCGAAGCCGCCGTGCCGGCCGTTGATATCGGCCATGTCTCCCTCGGTCAGGAAGTCCAGGTCAAGGTCGAAGGCATGCCGAAGGCGCTGACCGGCAAGGTGGTCCGGATCAATCCGGCAACGCAGGCCGGCTCGCGCTCCATCATGGTGTACATCCAGGTCGAGAACCCGCAAGGCGTCCTGCGCGTGGGCATGTTCGGCGAAGCGCAGCTCACGACGGCGAGGAAGTCCGGCGTGCTCACCGTGCCGCAGGCCGCGGTGCACAGCGATGCCGGCCGCCAGTACGTCTATGCGATCGAAGACGGCAAGCTGGCGCGCAAGCCGGTGACCGTCGGCATTCTGGGTAACGATGGTGCAGGGAGCGCCGTGGAAATCGTCCAGGGACTGGAAAGCGGCGCGCAGATCGTCAAGGCGAACCTCGGCGCATTGCACATCGGCACGCAGGTCAAGATCACGCAGGTCAACGGTACAAGCGCAACGGCCCAATAACGGCAATACCGCCAGCACAAGCGCCCATGCGCTGAGGAATAACAACCATGTGGTTCACCCGCATCAGTATCGGCAACCCCGTCCTCGCGACCATGATGATGGTGGCGTTCGTCGTGCTGGGCCTGTTTTCCTACCAGCGCCTGCGCGTGGACCAGTTCCCCGACGTCACCTTCCCCGTGGTCGTGGTGCAGACCGACTATCCCGGCGCGTCGCCGGAAACCGTCGAGTCCGACATCACGCGCAAGGTCGAGGAAACGGTCAACACCATCAACGGCATCAAGAACCTGTTCTCGCGTTCGTACGAAGGCAGCTCGGTCGTCATCATCGAATTCGACCTGACCATCGATCCGGCCCAGGCCGCACAGGATGTACGCGAGAAGGTGGCGATGGTGAAAACCATCTTCCGCAAGGAAGTGAAGGAACCGCGCGTCATGCGCTACGATCCGGCGGACCGCCCGATCCTTGCTGTATCGATCACGAATGAGGCCAAGTCCCGGGATCGCGACCTGCGCGAACTGACCACGATCGCCGACCAGGTGATCAAAAAGCGCCTTGAGAACGTGCGTGGCGTCGGTTCGGTGGCGCTGGTGGGCGGCGTCAAGCGCGAGATACAGATCTACGTGAAACCGGGTGAGATGGAAGCGCTGGGCATAGGCATCGACCAGGTGATCAATGCCTTGCGTAACGAAAACCAGGAATTGCCCACCGGCGCTATCCGTTCGACTTCCGACGAAAAAGTGGTGCAGATCCTGGGCAAGGTGAAGAATCCGCAGGATTTCGGCCGCATCATCGTCGCACGCCGCGGCGGTCAACCGGTGCTGCTCTCGCAGGTCGCCACTGTCGTCGACGGCCAGGAAGAACAGGAAAGCCTCGCACTGTACAACGGCCAGCGCACCCTGGCGCTGGCGATCCAGAAGGCGCAGGGACAGAACACGATCGACGTCGCCGACGGCCTGAAGGAAGCACTGAAGGAACTCGAACCGCGCCTGCAGGCGCTCTATCCGGGCGTAAAAGTCGATGTCATCCAGGACAGTTCACGTCAGATCCGGGTCGGCGTGGATAACGTGCGCCGCACGATGATCGAAGGTGCGGTGCTGACCATCCTGATCGTCTTCCTGTTCCTCAATTCCTGGCGTTCCACCGTGATCACCGGCCTGACGCTGCCGGTGGCGCTGATCGGCACCTTCCTGTTCATGTACATGTTCGGCTTCACGATCAACATGATCACGCTGATGGCGCTGTCGCTGTGTGTGGGTCTGCTGATCGACGACGCCATCGTCGTACGCGAGAACATCGTCCGCCACGCCGGCATGAAGGTGCACGGCAAATACAAGGATCACAAGACGGCGTCGCTGGACGGGACGCAGGAAATCGGCCTGGCAGTGCTGGCCACGACCTTCTCGATTGTCGCGGTGTTCCTGCCGGTCGGCTTCATGGGCGGTATCATCGGACGCTTTTTCCATCAGTTTGGCGTGACGGTGACAGCTGCCGTGCTGATTTCGATGTTCGTGTCGTTCACGCTCGACCCGATGCTCTCCTCGATCTGGCCTGACCCGGCGATCCACGGAGAACATGGCGGCAAGCGCAACCTGTACGACCGGACCATCGGCCGTGTCCTGCACCAGTTCGACCGGCTCGTGCAGTGGCTGTCGCGCACCTACCAGGTCATGCTCGACTGGTCGCTGAAGCATCGCGGCAAGACCCTCGCCATCGCCGTGGCGACCTTCTTCGCCGGCTGCGCGATCCCGATGGTCGGCCTGGTCGGCTCGGAGTTCGTGCCGCAGCCGGATTATTCCGAAACCGGCGTGACCTACTACACCCCGGTCGGTTCATCGCTCGAGTTCACGGAAACGAAGGCACGGCAGGTGGAAGCCGTGCTGCGCGAATTCCCCGAAGTGCGTGACATCTACACCACCATCAACACCGGTCAGGCGCAAGGCAAGAATTATGTGACTTCCTACGTGCGGCTGGTGCCGCGTGCGGAACGTAGCCGCAGCACGACGCAGATGAGCATCCCCCTGCGCGAACGCCTGCGCCAGATCGCCGGCATCACCGTGACCCACATCGGTTCGCTGGAAGGTGTGGGCGGCGACGTCAAGCAGTTGCGCCTGAGCCTGCAGGGAACGGACCTGAAGGAACTGGCCAAGCTGACCGATGAGGCGATGAACAGGATGCGCAACATCCCCGGCCTGGTCGACCTCGATTCCAGCCTGAAAGCGGAGAAACCGACGATCGCGGTCGAACCCAAGCGCGATATCGGCGCCGACCTCGGCGTGGGGGTGGCCCAGATTGGCATGGCCCTGCGTCCGTTGCTGGCGGGCGAGGCGGCAACGACCTGGCGCGCGCCCGATGAAGAAAACTACGACGTGAAGGTCCGCCTTTCACCCTCCGACCGCAACAACGCCGACGACCTGTCGCGCCTGATGCTCGCCAGTTCGCAGGTGAATGCCGACGGCACACCGAAGATGGTCGCGTTGCGGCAAGTGGCGACGATCGCACCGTCCACCGGCGCCAACCAGATCAACCGCCGTGACCTGAACCGCGAAGTCGAACTTTCCGCCAACGTCGTCGGCCGCTCCTCGGGCGAAGTTAGCGCGGATGTGAAACGCGCACTCGACAGCATGAACTGGCAGCCGGGCTACCGTTACCAGCTGGGCGGGTCGACCAAGAACATGCAGGAGTCCTTCGGCTATGCGATGTCGGCGCTGCTGCTGGCGATCATCTTCATTTACATGATCCTCGCCTCGCAGTTCGCCAGCTTCCTGCAGCCGCTGGCCATCATGTCCTCGCTGCCGCTGACGCTGATCGGGGTGTTCCTGGCGCTGATGTTCTTCCGTTCGACGCTGAACCTGTTCTCGATCATCGGTTTCGTGATGCTGATGGGCCTGGTGACCAAGAACGCGATCCTGCTGGTGGACTTCGCCAACCAGGCGCGCAGGGAAGGCATGGAGCGCACCGCCGCCCTGCTCGAGGCCGCGCACGTCCGTCTGCGGCCGATCCTGATGACGACGCTGGCGATGGTGTTCGGCATGGTGCCGCTCGCCTTCGGCCTGGGTGAAGGCTCGGAACAGCGCGCGCCGATGGGCCAGGCGGTCATTGGCGGGATTATTACTTCGTCAATACTGACACTGGTGGTGGTGCCGGTCATTTATACCTATCTTGACGATTTTGCAGCATGGCTGCGTGGCAAATGGCGCAACAACAAGCCTGACCAGCATCAAGGCGCGCCTGCGATCATGGTTCCGCAGAGCAAAAATGAGGATGCCCTTTGATAAAATGATGGGTTTGTTTCCTTTACCCTCTCGAGTGCCGACATGAATATCGAAAAAGCCCGTTTCAACATGATTGAGCAGCAGATTCGCCCGTGGGACGTCCTGAACCCGGAAGTCCTGAACCTGCTGACGGTGGTCAAGCGCGAAGCCTTCGTTCCGGCCGCGTACAAGAACCTGGCCTTCATGGACACCATGATCCCGCTGGGGAATGGCGAATTCATGTTCACGCCGAAGCTGGAAGCCCGCATCCTGCAGGAAGTCGCGCCGAAGAAGCATGAGAATGTCCTCGAAGTCGGTGCCGGCTCGGGCTACATGGCCGCGCTCCTGGCCCACAAGGCCCGTCATGTGACGACCGTCGAGATCGATCCGGAACTGAAGGCCTTCGCCGAGCACAACCTGGGCAACTACGGCATCACCAACATCGACGTCGCACTGGGCAATGGCGCGCAGGGCTGGTCGAACCAGGGCACCGAGGCGCCCTACGACGTGATCGTCATCTCGGGTTCGCTGCCGGTGCTGCCGGAAGCCTTCCTCAAGCAGATCAAGGTTGGCGGCCGCATTTTTGCGATCGTCGGCGAATCGCCGGTCATGAACGCAGAAGTCATCACGCGCGTGTCCGACACGTCCTACAACACCGTCAAAGTGTTCGAAACCGACGTCACGCCGCTGCGCGAGATCAAGAAACCCTCTCACTTCGTGTTCTAAGGACGACCATGCAACACATCACAGCACCGGAACTGGCGGTCTGGATCGCCGACGAATCACGGCCGAAGCCGGTGCTGCTCGACGTGCGTGAGCCGTGGGAATTCCAGACCTGCCATATCGCAGGCTCTGTCCCGATTCCCATGCACTCGATCCCGGAACGCCTGCAGGAACTGGAAGAGGACGCGCCGATTGTCTGTATCTGCCATCACGGCGCACGCAGCATGTCGGTCGCGGCCTTCCTCGAACGCAACGGCTTCACGCAAGTGACCAACCTGACCGGCGGCGTCCATGCCTGGGCGTTGCAGGTTGACAACTCGATGCCTACCTACTAACAATCCAACTGCCCCCCACTCCACTGGAGAATTGAATGCGGAAATCCGTTATCGCCACCCTGCTTGCCGGGTCCTTCCTGTCGTTGAACGCGCAAGCGCTCGACCTCATCCAGGTCTACCGGGAAGCGCTTGCCAACGACGCACCCTTCGCCAGTGCCCGCGCGCAGCTGACGGCGGGCCAGGAAAGGTCGACGCAAGGGCGTGCGGGTCTGCTTCCGACTGTCGGCGTGGGCGGCAGCTATAACCGCAACGACCTGGAGAGTAACTCGTCGGGGATCACGACGAACCGCGACTTCACTTCGCGCGGCTACACGGTGTCGCTGTCGCAGCCGCTTTTCCGCCTGGCGAACTGGGAGCAGTACCAGCAGGGCAAGCTGTCGGTCGCATTGAGCGAAGCGCAGTTCGCGCAGTCGCAGCAGGACCTGATCCTGCGCGTCTCGCAGGCCTACTTCGAGGTGTTGGCGTCGCAGGATGCGCTGGCGACGGTGCAGGCGCAGAAGGCGGCCATCACGGAGCAACTGGCATCGGCCAAGCGCAATTTCGAGGTCGGCACGGCCACCATCACCGACACCCATGAGGCGCAGGCTCGCTACGACCTCGTGATCGCGCAGGAATTCGCCGCACTGAATGACCTCGAAATCAGGCGCACGGCGCTCCAGCAGATCATCGGCAAGCCCGCCGGCGCGCTCGCCACCTTGCGCCCTGGCGTCAAGCTGACTCCGCCGGAGCCGGCCATCGTTGATAACTGGGTGCAAAGTGCGGAGCAGCAGAACTTCGGCGTGATCGGCCAGCAGCTGGCGCTCGAGATCGCGCAGCGCGAAATCAAGAAAAACCGCGCCGGACACTATCCGACCGTCGACCTGGTCGCCAGCCGCAGCCACACTAACCAGACCGCCAGCGCGCTCAGCCCGACCGGCAGCGTATCGGACAACAATGTCGTCGGTGTGCAGTGGAGCATTCCGCTGTTTGCCGGCTTTGCCGTCGACAGCCGCGTCCGCGAAGCCATCGCGCTGGAAGACAAGACACGCTCGGACCTGGAGAACGCACGCCGCGTCGCGGCGCAGGGCGCGCGCCAGGCCTTCCTCGGGGTGAATGCCGGCCTGGCCCAGGTTCGTGCGCTGGAAGCAGCCGAAATCTCGAGCACCTCTGCGCTGGATTCCAACCGCCTCGGTTACCAGGTCGGCGTTCGCATCAATATCGACGTGCTCAATGCGCAACAGCAGCTCTTCTCCACCCGCCGCGACCTGTCGAAGGCACGTTACGACACGATCATGAACGGCCTGCGGCTGAAGGCGGCTGCGGGGACGCTGAAGGAAGACGACCTCGTGCAGGTCAACGCGCTTCTGCAGCAGTAATGCCCGGCGTTGCGGTGCTCGCCGCAACGCCTCCCATCCTTCCCTATAGCTGCGAACCATCCGGCGATTTTGCCCGCGCTTTGTCCCGATAGTTGGAATCGATTTTTCCACTTTCGGGAATAGATCGCAGCTATTATTTCCGTACGGAAATTTGTCCAACAACCTGTTCGAAATTAAAGTTCCGTCGAACATCGTGGATCACCTTGTTTCAGACTTGAAACAGCTGCGAACATTCCCTTTCAGCCACGAACTCCACCTCTGGGCAAAATTGATGTTTCCGCATGGAAACAATCACAGGCGGCTGGCTCATAACTTGCTCCAGATCAAGAAATTGCGATTTTCCTCCACCTCTTTCTTGCCGGAGCCCCTGCGATGCGTACCAACCTCCCTGTCACCGGAATCGAATATGTACTTAAAGACACCGAAACCATCGTTTCGAAGACAGACCTGAAAGGACGCATCACCTACGTCAACCAGGACTTCATCAACGTCAGCGGCTTCTCGGAATCCGAGCTGCTCGGCGCACCGCAGAACATCGTCCGCCATCCGGACATGCCGCCGGAAGCCTTCGAGGATTTCTGGCGCACGATACAGAGCGGCAAGGCATGGACCGGCATGGTCAAGAATCGCTGCAAGAACGGCAACCACTACTGGGTGGAAGCGAATGCCGCGCCCTTGTATGAAGGTGGGCGTGTGACGGGCTACACCTCGATCCGGGTCAAGCCCAGCAGGGAACAGGTCACCGCGGCCGAACAGGCGTACAAGGCAATCCGGGAAGGCGACAAGTCCCTCGAAATCCAGGAAGGCAGTGCGGTGCGCCGTTCGCTGTTCAGCCGGCTCAATGTCATGCGGACGTTTTCCCTGAAAGCAAAAATGTCGCTGGCATTCTGTGCGATCGGCTCCCTGTTCATCATCGATACCGTATTACCCGAGCGTATTGCACACATCGTCTCCGGATTCGGCGTCCTGCTGACGCTGTTCTCGGGCTTCATCCTTTACCGCGGCATCGTGACACGGCTCGAGCACGCCAGGCACGACATCAACCAGATGAGCGCGGGCGACCTGACCTGCAGGATCCGATCCGACGGCAATGACGAGATCTCCAGCGTGCTCCAGGCAGCCCGGATCCTGCAGATTAATGTGAAGCTGCTCGTCGGCCAGATCAAGGAAGCCACCGACCTCGTCAACAAGGGCTCGCAGGAGATCGCCGCAGGCAATTCGGACCTGTCCGCACGTACCGAGTCGCAAGCCAGCTCGCTGGAAGAGACGGCCTCGTCGATGGAAGAACTCACGAGCACCGTGCGACAGAATGCGGACAACGCCATGGAAGCGAATCAGCTCGTCGTCGCCACCTCGTCCATCGCCGTCAAGGGTGGGGAAGCCGTCGGCAAGGTCGTGGATACCATGGCATCGATCCGTGATAGCTCCCGCAAGATCTCCGACATCATTGGCGTGATCGACGGTATTGCATTCCAGACGAACATCCTTGCGCTCAATGCCGCTGTGGAAGCGGCGCGGGCCGGCGAACAGGGCCGCGGTTTCGCCGTGGTGGCGGCGGAGGTGCGCACACTCGCCCAGCGTTCGGCAAGCGCAGCGAAGGAGATCAAGGAACTCATCAACGACTCGGTGCAGAAAGTCGAGTCGGGCAGCGCGCTGGTGGATGATGCAGGCAAGACAATGGCAGAAGTCGTGTCTTCGGTGAAGCATGTGACCGACATCATGAACGAAATCACCTCGGCCAGCCGCGAGCAGAGCGCCGGCATCGAACAGGTGAACGTGGCCATCACGCAGATGGATGAAATTACGCAGCAGAATGCGGCGCTGGTGGAACAATCGGCTGCGGCAGCGGAAACCCTGCGCGAACAGGCACAGAAGCAGGCGCAGCTGGTGGGCGCGTTCAGGCTGGTCGCCGGCGCTGCGCCGGCGCTTCGCCTGGCAACGTCCGGCTCACCTGCGATCCGGCCGCGCAAGGAAAGCGCGCAACGCGCTATAGCGAACGCGCGATGATTTCCTTCATGATTTCATTCGCGCCACCGTAGATGCGCTGCACGCGCGCATCGGCATACATCTGGGCGATGGGATATTCCAGCATGTAGCCGTAGCCGCCGAACAGCTGCAGGCAATTGTCGATGACCTTGCATTGCAGGTCGGAGATCCAGTACTTGGCCATGGACGCCAGCACGGTGTCCATGCGCCCTTCCAGCATGTCGATTACGCAGCGGTCGACGAAGGTACGCGCCACCGTCGCCTCGGTCTTGGCTTCGGCGAGCACGAAGCGCGTGTTCTGCATGTCGATCAGCGCCTGGCCGAAAGCCTTGCGCTCGCGCGTGTATTCGATGGTCAGGCGCAGTGCGCGCTCGATCGAGGCCACGCCGGAGACGCCAATGATGGTCCGTTCGTAAGGCAGCTCATTCATCAGCTGCGCGAAGCCCTTCCCTTCCATGCCGCCCAGCACGCCATCCGGTGCCACGCGCGCATCGTCAAAGAACAGTTCGCAAGTGTCCTGCCCCTTCTGGCCAATCTTGTCGAGGATGCGTCCGACGCGGAAGCCCTTGCAATCGCGCGTCTCGAGCAGCATGAGCGAGATGCCCTTTGCCCCGGCATCCGGCTCGGTCTTGGCCACCACCAGGATCAGGTCGGCAAGGTAACCGTTGGAGATAAAGATCTTCGACCCGTTCAGCCGGTAGCCGTCAGCGTCGCGCACTGCCGTCGTCCGGATGTTCTTCAGGTCCGATCCGGCGCCCGGTTCGGACATGGCAATCGCCGCGATCATCTCGCCGCTCGCCAGTTTCGGCAGGTATTTCTTTTTCTGCTCCTCAGTGCCCTGGTGCAGCAGGTAGTTGGCGACGATGGCATGCACGTGCAGGCCGAAGGAGACGTCGCCCGCATAGGCCAGTTCCTCGAACACCACGCACTCGTGGGCAAAGCTGCCCCCGCTGCCGCCGTACTCTTCAGGAATGTCCGCCAGCAGCATGCCGAGTTCGCCGGCCTTGCGCCAGACATCCCGGTCGACGTGCTGCTGCTTGCGCCACTTTTCCTGGTGCGGGACGATTTCCGCCTCAACGAAGCGGCGCACCGCATCGCGGAAGCCTTCGATCTCGGGATTGGTCCAGGGCGAGATAGTGCTCATTGTCGTTCTCCCTTGCGCCGGCTCAGGCAGCCTGGTACATCGTGACGACGCATGCGCCGCCGAGGCCGAGGTTATGCTGCAGGGCGACGCGCGCGCCTTCGACCTGGCGTGCCTCGGCCGTCCCGCGCAGCTGATGCGTCAGCTCGTAGCATTGCGCGAGTCCCGTCGCGCCGAGCGGGTGGCCCTTCGACAGCAGCCCGCCGGACGGATTGGTCACGACCTTGCCGCCATAGGTGTTGTCGCCGTCTTCCACGAACTTCTGCGCGCCGCCCTCCGGGCACAGGCCGAGGGCTTCGTAGGTGATCAGCTCGTTCTGCGCGAAGCAATCGTGCAGCTCGACCACATCGAGCCCGTCCGGGCCGATGCCGGCTTCTTCGTACACGCGCGACGCTGCCTCCTTCGCCATGTCGTAGCCGACCACACGCATCATGTCGCCCGATTCGAAGGTGCCCGGGCGGTCCGTCGTCATCGCCTGGGCGGCGATACGCACCCGCATGTCGAGGCCGCGCGTTTTTGCGAAGCGTTCGGAAACCAGTACGGCTGCAGCGGCGCCGCAGGTGGGCGGACAGGCCATCGAGCGCGTCATCGCGCCGGGCCAGATCATCGGAGCATTCATCACGTCTTCCGCCGTCAGCACCTGCCGGAACAGCGCCAGCGGGTTGTTGGCCGCATGGCGGCTGGCCTTGGCGCGGATCTTTGCGAAGGTCTCGAGCCGCGTGCCGTACTTCTCCATGTGACTAAGCCCCGCCCCGCCGAAATAGCGCAGCGCGAGCGGAATCTCGGGCATGCCGACCAGCTCGTCGGTAATGGCGTCGAATGCATCGAAGGGCGACGGACGGTCCTTAAAGACCGAACTGAGCGCGCCAGGTGTCATCTGCTCGAAACCGAGGACAAGCACGCAGTCGGCGGCACCGCTGGCGACGGCCTGACGCGCGAGGAACAAGGCGGTTGAACCCGTCGAGCAGTTGTTGTTCACGTTGATGATGGGAATACCGGTCATGCCGACGGCATAGAGTGCCTTCTGCCCGCTGGTGGAATCGCCGTACACGTAGCCGGCGTAGGCCTGCTGCACGTCTTCGTAGGCGATACCTGCATCTGCCAACGCCAGGCGCGCGGCGCTGGCGCCCATCTGGTCGTATGGCGCACTGGCGCCCGGCTTGGCGAATGGGATCATCCCGACGCCGGAAACGAAGACTTTGCCGCTCATCATGCACTCCATCAAGTGGAAGTTGAAGGGAAAATGGACATTATAGGTCACTTGACCTAAACTTGAAGAGTACAGGCCGCGTGGCTCTTCTGTCAATGCGCGTGCGATAATCCCGCGTCCGTTTTCCGCCTTCCTCCCATGTCACCCGCGCTCAAGACTTCGCTGCAATGCAAAACTTCCACCACGACGGAAAAAGGTTATGCGCGCGCCAACGACATCCTGCAGGCGGCGCGCGAGATCTTTGCTTCGGAAGGCTACGGCGGCCTGTCGATGCGCCGCGTGGCGGCACAGGTAGGTGTGAGCCTGAGCAATGTGCAGCACTACTACAAGAGCAAGGACATGCTGGTCGAGGCACTCCTGCTCGACTCGCTCAACCACTTCCAGGAAAGGATCGACGGCATCGCCGCTTCTATGGCGGACGCGTCGCGCGTCCAACAGTTGCTCGCCACCGTGGACATGTTCCTCGAAGAGCTCGGCAATCCCGTTATCCGGGGCATGTTCTTCGAATTCTGGGCGCTGGCGACCCGCAATACCTTCGCCTCCACCCTGATGGAGCGCATGCAGTCGCGCGAGCGCAAGGCGATCTACAAGCTGATCCAGGGCCTGTCGCCGGCAATTTCGGACGAAGAATACGTGTTGAGGGCGGCGCTGATCGTGGCGCAGGTCGAGGGATTGATGCTCTTTCGAGTGCGGAACCGCCCGACACGGCCGGAACTCGAAGGACTTGAAAACGCGGCGAGGCAAGCCATTCTCAGGCTCGCAATGCAACACTGACCATCGTCGATATCCGGAAATATTGCTTCACATCAAAGGCGTGGCAACAATGGGGTCTACACTGGGAAGCATGGCCGGGACACATCGGCCGAGTTGGAGATCATCATGACCAAACCCGAAACGCTGTTCGAGCAGGCAAGCTACGACCTCAACAAGTTCCGTGAGCGCCGCATGGCAGAACGTCGCGCCGTCGCCCGCGATACACCGGACCGACGCAAGCAGGCGGGCAGCGCCGAACCTGAAGACAGCCAAGAAGATCCCGGCCAGCAGACCTCCTGACAGTCGCCAGCCGGCACCAGCACCGATGCCGATACTCTCCCGCCTCCGCACGACCGCCGCAATCCTTGTTACGGGCCTGTTTCTCACAGCCGCCATTGCCGCGGACCAGCCCGCACCCTTGCGCGTTAACGCCGAAATGCTCGATGGAAGTCGCTTTTCGCTCGAGCACGGCCGGGGTTCCATCACCCTGCTGTCGCTCTGGTCGCCAGATTCGCTCGCCTCCCGCAAGTGCCTCGGCGAGCTGCAGCGGTTTCATGCTGCCTACGAAAGCCGCGGCGTGAAGGTCGTTGCCATCGCCACCGTGAACGATGCGCCCACGCTGCGCGCCTTCGCCGCCAAGCGCAAGCTCAACCTGCCGGTGGCAATGCTCGGCGAACACAACATAGGCCCGCTTCCGGAACATCAGCTGCCTATCGTGCTTGTCTTCGACAGGGACGGAAACCTGGTTGCTTCGCGCGCCGGCCTGTTCTCCTACCGCATGCTGGAAGTGCTGGCCGTCCCCCCGCTGATGAAGCCGGTATCAGGAACGGCCGCGCAACCCGGCTAACGCACGCTTCGCTGATCGCAGCCCGCCAAGGATGCACACGACGGCGTGCTCTCCCCGGCTCAGGTCCTCGTCCTTCCCTGCCCTGTCGAACAGCGAATTCACCCGATGCTGCCCGGCCGCGATTGCATTCGACAGCGCCAGGCGCGGGCGAAGCAGGAAGTGCAGGCGCGAGCGATAGACGACAAGATGGTGCAGGCTGCGCGAGTGCGCGCCGAGCGCGAACTTGTATTCGTACTCGTTCCACATGAAGTTGTATTCCGTGCAGCCGCGCGCGATGCATTCGCAGATCGTCAGGTAGCAGCACAGGATCCCCGCTGAATACTCGTTGTAGCGCGGGTCATGGGAAATCACCTTGAAGAAGTAATTGCTGCCGGCGAAGTAGCCGATGCTGCCGCCGACGACCCGACCGTCAATCCGCATCACCACCACCATCCCGCAGGTACGCTCGAGTGCGATGACCTTTTCCACTTCGTCGTCGAGCCCGTACCGGATGTTCTTGCCGGCGATGCGCGCCCGGTTCAGCGCGATGATTGCGCGCATGTCTTCTTCACGTGCGTCGCCCCGCTCCGTCACATCGACCTGCAAGGAGGGATGGTCGCGCTTGAGCTTGTCCATGTAGCGGCGCAGGTTGCGGCGCATGTTCTTGCCGAGGCTGGCAACGTAGGCGTCGGCCGTCGCGGGCAGTGGCAGGACGATGTTCGCGGTGCACGCGAATTGCTGGAATGGCCGCGGCAGGACCCGGACCTGCGAATCGATGGCATGGAGACAGATGGCAGAGACAGAACGCCAGATGGAGAAGATGTGGGCAGCGAAGCGTTCGAGCTCGGCTTCGTCGACGGTCATGCCCTCATTGACGACGTGGACGGTACTGCCTTCCCTGCGCAACAGGAAGACCGCCAGGAGACTATCCTTGCGGCGCGCGAGGTAGCTGTAGGTGACGTCCTGCAGGCCGCCATAGACGGTCAGGTGCGCGAAGGTCGAATGGATATTGCCGTAGAGGGACTGCATTGCCGCGTCGATGGTCGCAGGCGGTGCACCTGCGTAGAGCTCGATCGTGACATCGACGCGTTCATTTGCTGCGCCTCCCTGCACGCCAGCCGGCGTTACCGCCGGAAGGGCAACACTCGCATCGTTCAAATCGTTCGCTACAGGAATGGCAACCTCCCCCAGGTTCGATGACTCGGTTCGAGACTAGCATCTCCGCAAGGCATCACGGATGCTTTTCGCCCTGCATTTGTGCTATGCCAATAGACAGCCTGAACCGGCGCAACACTTTTGCGGCTGTTCAAGTTCTCATTAGTGATTCAGCGGGATGTGGAGGCCGCGCCCGACAACACGGCACGACTCTTGAGGAAGGCCGCCACCTGCTCGGGCGGGCGAGGTTCTGCGAAATAGAAGCCCTGCATGATGTCGCAGCCGGCGTTGCGGAGGAAGTCGAGCTGCGCTTCCGTTTCCACCCCTTCGGCGACGACGGACAGGCCGAGGCTGTGCGCCATGGCGATGATGGCGGTGGTGATTGCTTCATCGTCGCCGTCTCCCGGAATGTCGCGCACGAAGGTGCGGTCGATCTTGACCTGGTCGATCGGAAAGCGCTTGAGGTAGGCCATCGAGGAATAGCCGGTGCCGAAGTCGTCGATCGACAGGCGTATGCCTTCCGTCTGCAGCCGGTTGAGCAGCTCGACGTTGGCGTGCACGTTGTCCATCAGCACCGATTCAGTGATTTCCAGTTCGAGCTGGCTGGGCGGTATGCCGACGTCGCGCAGCGCGCCGATGATGTCGTGCACCAGATGGGGATCGCGGGTCTGGCGCGCGGACAGGTTGACCGACACGGGAATCGATCCAAGGCCGGCATCACGCCATGCCGCAACCTGCCGACAGGCGGTACGCAGCACCCAGCGCCCGATCGGCACGATCAGCCCGCTATCTTCCGCCACCGGAATGAATTCCGTCGGACTGACCAGGCCGAGTTCGGGATGTTTCCAGCGCAACAGCGCCTCCAGCCCCACCAGTTTGCCGTCACGCAGGTTGACCTGCGGCTGGTAATACAGCAACAGTTCTTCGCGCTCCAGCGCCTTGCGCAGGTTGGTTTCGAGCGACAGGCGCTTCTGCACGCGCTTGTCGAGTTCCGGATGGAACTGCTCGAAGGCGTTCTTGCCGCGTCCCTTCGCCTGGTACATCGCGGTGTCGGCATTGCGGGTCAGGGTTTCGAGGTCGGGGGCGTCGTCCGGATAGATGCTGATACCGACGCTGGCAGTCACATAGATCTCGTGGATGTCGACATCGAAGGGGGCGGCCAGCACGTCGAGGATCTTCTCCGCGGCGCCTGTCGCGGCGGACGATTCGAGGATGACCGCGAATTCATCGCCGCCAATCCGGCAGATCACATCACCGCCGCGCAGGCACTCCATGAGCCGCCTGGCCACCAGTCTGAGCAGGCTGTCGCCGCTGTGGTGTCCCAGGGTATCGTTGACGATCTTGAAGTTGTCGAGGTCGAGCAGCAGCAAACCGACACCGCCGCCGAACTGATTCACCTTGTCCAGCGCCGCGGCGAGGTATTCATTGAACGCGTGGCGGTTGGGCAGCCCGGTGACGGAATCGATGTGGGCGAGATAGTCGAGGTGCGCCTCCGCGCTCTTGACCGCCCGCCGCATCCGGGCCACCAGCAGGTATGCGACGGCGAGCGATCCCATCGCAATAGCCAGCGTGAGCCCGGCATAGCCGACGAGGCGTGCATAGAGCTGGTCGAGGTTTGCGCGGATGACGGCCAGTCCGATGGCGCGGCCGTCGACTTCTACCCGGCGCGCCACTTCGAGATGGTTGAAGCTGAAGCGATGCCCTTGGGTGATGAGCATTGGGGACGGTGTCTCGATCTGCCCTACCCCGTCACGACGATAGGACGCGAGCAGCTTGCGCTGCCCTGTGAACAATCCGGCGGCCTCGATGCTGGGAGAAGCCTCCAGCACGGCGAGGGTTTCATTGCTGGCCTTGCTGTCGTTGAACAGCAGCGCCGCTGAACTGCTTTCGCTGACGATTCTCGCCTGCACTTGCATGTCTTCGAGCAGGTCACCCCGCAGCGAAAAGAACTGGAACAGGATCAGCAAAGCGCTGGCAACCAGCAAGGCGGCTCCCGCAGTGGCCAGGTTGGCCAGATCCATCCAGCGGCCCAGCCGCGGCGAGCGGGAGAAATGCGGTACGCTCATTGCACGGTCCTTGCCAGTCGCAGCAGCTTGGAACTCAGCATCAACCTCGCCGACCTTGCCGCACGCGTATCGACGTCAAATACGATGCGGTTGTTGTCCACGGCGAGCGCAATGATGCTGCCGTCGTGACCGATTTCTTCATCATCGGAAATCGTCAACACGGTGGCTCCTCCCAAGCCCTTCTTGATCTGCACCCAGCGCTCGCGGTCACTGTTGTCGACGAACAGCACGTGGCATGCCCGCAGCGAATCGAGCGCCGCCAGGTGGCGCACCGACACACGTCGTCCCTTGACGGTCTTTTCGCCGAGACCGGCCAGCGACTGGCGGAGCACGCTGCCGGGGTTGATGCAGATGTTCAAGGTTCCCCCCTCGTAGGCCGTGTCGGTCGGCCAGTCGGTAAAGAGCGCGAAGTTGTACACAAACGCCGCCTTCAGTTCATACTCCGGCACCGGTTGCGCCGCTGCCAGCAGCGGCAACAGGAACACCGCCGGCAACATGCGGCGCAAGGTCCTGCCCAACAAGTCAATCAGCAATTCGAACATCAGAAAGCGTAAATCAGCTTGATCCTGCCGGTGCGCCCGTTTTGCACGATGGCGTCCTGCGCATGTTCCGCCGCACCCGGGTGGGCATAGCGGCGGTCGAACAGGTTATAGACACTGGCCGACAATTCCAGGCCTGGGGCAAGTCGCATTGCCGACAGGGTGAGGTTGCCCACCCAGTGCCCCGCCGTCTCGGCGCGCAAAGTGTTGCGGCGCCCCACATACTGTGCTTCCGCGCCTGCCCGCCACCCGATATGCGGCAAAGGAGCGCTGAGATTGAATTTGGCCAGGTGACGCGGCGAGTTGGCGAGCGTGGCGCCGGTCGTGCCATCCTTCGCCTGTTGCCAGCTGTAGCTGGAACGCAGGCGGGTGCCTCCGTTCCATGCCGTCTCCAGCTCGAACTCGATGCCGCGTGCACGGGCGCGATCGAGGTTCCGGAATACCAGCAGGCCATCGGACGGGTCCAGGGTTTGCGTAATCAGGTCGGAAACGGTATTCCGGAAGACCGATGCGGTGATGCGCGCATCCGTCGAAAAATAATGTTCGGCACTCAACTCCTGTGTGCGGATGCGTTCTGCCTTCAGGGCAGGATTCGACTTCTGGCCGCCCTCGCTGCGCAGGTCGTAGTAGAGCTCGTACGCATTGGGAGCACGGAAAGCGGTACCCACCATCGCTTTGAATGTGGTTGCGTCACCCGCCTTGTGAATCAGCGCCACCCTCGGGTTGACGCTGCTGTCGCCGGTCGAGGAATTGCGGTCGTAACGCGCGCCGGCATTGAGCAGCAGATCTCGCCGCAGCGTGAACTCGTCCTGCAGGTACAAACCGAAGCGGCTGCCGGAACGCTGGTCATCGAGCCTGGACAGGTAGGGATCAATATCAAAATTGAACTGGCGGCGCCGGTAATCGCGCTGCGCCTCGGCGCCCATCACCAGCTTGTGGCCGTGGATACGCGTCGTGACAAGCTTGGTTTCGGCACCCCACCAGCTTGCGCGCGAACCGTCGCGGTTCACGGTCAGCGGCGGGTAGTCGTACACATAGTCACCGCGATAGTCATATCGACCCCAGAAAATCCGCGTGGACAGCTCCGCGTCCGGGGCGATCTTTGAACGATGGGCGGCATCGACGAAGCTCTGGGTATCGACCGTATGTGAGCGCGGATCATTGAACACCTGGCTGAAGGAGGCCGTCGGAATCCCCTTCTTCCTTTCGCTATGCGCGACGGAAACGCTCCACGACCCGGCGGATGCTTTCATCAGCAGGTTCTGCGCGCGGTCGTGATCCTTCCTGTGTGCAATGCCGTTGTTCGTGGCCGGCGTGTCGAACTCGGGGAAATAAAGGTCCTGACCATCCTCGCGATACGTGCTCGCGGACAGCAGCCATTCGACGCCGGTGTCGTGGCGCATGCCGTAGCTCGCCCGGGCCTTGCGCATGCCGTGGCTGCCGGCTTCTACCGACACCTGCGGGCCGCTCAGGTCACGCCCCTTTTTCGTGATGATATTGATGACGCCGAAGAAGGCGTTGGCGCCGTAAATGGATGATCCCGGCCCGGGCACGAATTCGACGCGCTCGATCAGGTCCACGTCGAGTACGAACTCGGTACCGAGTGATGCCTGGTCGTAGACGCCATCGTTGTTGCGGTTGCCGTCGACGAGTAACAGGAAACGCGTGTTGTAATCGCCCGGCCGCAGGAAACCGCGCGCGCCGAGATAAGCGTAGTTACGGTCGTTGCTGACATAGAGTCCGCGCATGCTGCCCAGGATGTCAGCCACCGTGCGCCAGCCAAAAGCCTTGATGTCGGCAGCAGTCACGACGGAAACAACGGATGGTGCCTCGCTCAACTTCTGGACAAACCGGGATGCGCTGTACACCTCGAGGGTGAGCAACTGCTCGATGGGCAAGGCTGCGAGATCCATGTCCCCAGCCTCGGCATATGCAAGAACGGGGATGGCGAAAGCCGACGCAATTGCACACAGGCAGGCGACGCGCGATGACGAGCGAACAGACTGGTTGGGCATGATACCTACCCTTGATTCGCGGACCTTTGGACTGGTCCTGTAATAATGGAGGCCGCTCTCGCAGGAGCAGCCCTCACATCCCCGGCACATGTCCCCGGCCGAAAGATGATTTAGATCAACATTCTAACCCGCTCCAGCCCTCCGTACGACAACTTCTACCCTTAAAGACAACACTTGTTTCCGGCCCGCCAGGAATTGATGACACTTTGCTCACATCGCCGCATGGCGACGGCAGAGAATCCGGGATGCCTATAAAATAAGACGACCGTCTTGCAATCCGGAACTACTCCAGCATGGGCATTAATTCACGGGTGTCCAGCCATCCGCTTCCGGCCTTGCTCCCCCGTTTCAAGAATCCGGCTTTCACGCCGGGTTTTCATTTTTTCATTGCGAGAAAGACATGACTTCAGTTCGTCGTTTTGCGTCCGTTGCGGCGCTCGTGACCATGTTGCTCAACCTGGGAGCATGCGGCGAGAAGAACGCCAACGCACAGGCCCCGGGACCCGGCATGCCGCCACCCGAAGTGGCCGTCGTCACGGTCGCATCCGAGCGCATTGTCATGACGACCGAACTTCCCGGCCGCATTGAAGCCACGCGTACGGCGCAGGTGCGTGCCCGCGTGCCCGGCATCGTTCTCAAGCGGGTCTTCCAGGAGGGCAGTGAAGTGAAAGCTGGCGACGTGTTGTTCCGTATCGACCCGGCGCCCTTCCAGGCTACTTTCAACAGTACGCAGGCCGCTGTTGCGAAGGCGGAAGCGAACCTCGCGCAGGCAAACCTGAAGGCGCAACGCTACAAGCCGCTGGTGGAAACCAACGCGATCAGCAAGCAGGAATACGACGACGCGCTGACCGCGCAGAAGCAGGCAACTGCCGAGCTCGCTTCCGCCAAAGCCGCGCAAGAAACGGCGCGCCTGAACCTCGGCTATGCCACTGTCACCGCGCCGATCTCCGGTCGCATCGGCCGCGCGCAAGTGACGGAAGGCGCCCTGGTGGGCCAGGGTGAGGCCACTCCGCTGGCAACCATCCAGCAACTCGACCCGGTGTACGTAAACCTGACGCAATCAAGCGGCGAGCTGCTGCAATTGCGGCGCGCGCTGGCCAGCGGCCGTTTGAAGAGCGTCGGCAAGGACAAGGCCAAGGTCACGCTTGTCACTGAAGACGGCCGCGCCTATCCCCATGAGGGCAAACTGCTCTTCTCCGACGTGGCCGTGGACGAAAGCACCGGCGCCGTCACCCTGCGCGCGGAATTCCCGAATCCCGAGCGCATGCTGCTGCCCGGCCTGTATGTGCGTGCACGCCTGGAGCAGGCGGTAAGTGAAAACGCGATCACGGTCCCGCAACAGGCAGTGCAGCGCGACGCGAGCGGCGCCTCGGTGCTGCTGGTCGGCAGCGACGGCAAGGTGGCGTTGCAACCGGTCAAGGCCGACAGCGCCCACGGCGACAAGTGGGTCATCAGCGAAGGCCTCAAGCCCGGCGACAAGATCATTGCCGAAGGCTTCCAGAAGGCCAAACCCGGTGCGGTCGTCAAGCCGGTACCGTGGAAAGTCGCCGCCCCGGCCACCGCAGCTGCGCCTCCGCAGCCGGAACAGAAATCCAAATAAGGACGGCCCCACATGGCAAAGTTTTTCATCGATCGCCCGGTCTTCGCCTGGGTCATCGCACTCTTCATCCTGCTGGCCGGCGCGCTGTCCGTCATGCGGCTGCCAGTCGCGCAGTACCCGACCATCGCACCGCCGTCGATCCAGATCAACGCGACCTATCCCGGCGCGACCGCCCAGACGCTCGACGAAAGCATCATCAGCCTGATCGAGCAGGAAATGAACGGCGCGGAAGGCCTGCAGTACATGGAATCGCAAAGTCAGGCCAACGGCTCGGCACAGGTGACCGTGACCTTCCTGCCCGGCACCAATGCCGACCTTGCGGCGGTGGACGTACAGAACCGCCTGAAACGCGTCGAGCCGCGCCTGCCACAGGCAGTGACGCAGCAGGGCGTGCAGGTGACCAAGGCACGCAGCAACTTCCTGCTCTTCACCACCCTGTCATCGACGGATGGCCGCCTTGACCCGGTAGCACTGGGCGACTACCTGTCACGCAACGTGCTCAATGAACTCAAGCGCGTGCCGGGCGTCGGCCAGGCGCAGTTGTTCGGCACCGAGCGCGCGATGCGCGTGTGGATCGACCCGGCGAAACTGGTCGGCCTCAAGCTCACGCCGGCCGACGTCACTGCCGCCATCCGTGCCCAGAATGCACAGGTTGCTTCCGGCACGCTGGGCGACCTGCCCAATGCCAACACGCAGCAGATCACCGCGCCCATCGTCGTCACCGGCCAGCTTGCCACGCCGGAAGAATTCGGGAACATCGTGCTGCGCGCGACGCCCGGAGGTGCGACCGTACGGCTGCGCGATGTGGCACGCATCGAGATCGGCGGCCAGGTATATGCAACGTCGGCACGCCTGAACGGCAAGCCGACAGCAGCCGTCGGCGTCCAGCTTTCGCCAACCGCCAATGCGCTTGCGACGGCAAAGGCGGTCCGCCAGCGTATGGACGAGCTGTCGAAGTATTTTCCCGCCGGCGTGAAGTACGACATTCCCTACGACACCTCGCGCTTCATCCAGATTTCCATTGAGGAAGTGGTGAAGACGCTGCTCGAAGCCATCCTGCTGGTGTTCCTGGTGATGTACCTGTTCCTCCAGAACATCCGCTATACGCTGATCCCGACCATCGTGGTGCCGGTCGCGCTGATGGGCACGTTTGCGACCATGCTGCTGTTCGGCTTCTCGATCAACGTACTGACCATGTTCGGCATGGTGCTGGCCATCGGCATCCTGGTGGACGACGCGATCGTGGTGGTGGAAAACGTCGAGCGCATCATGAGCGAGGAAGGATTATCGCCACGCGAGGCAACACGCAAGGCGATGGGCCAGATCACGGGCGCCATCGTCGGTATCACGCTCGTGCTGATCGCGGTGTTCATCCCGATGGCGTTGTTCGGCGGCGCGGTCGGCGCGATCTACCGCCAGTTCTCCCTGTCCATGGTGTCGTCGATGGTGTTCTCCGCGCTCATGGCGCTGACGCTCACGCCTGCCCTGTGCGCGACCCTGCTCAAGCCGGTCGAAGCAGGCCATCATCGTGCGAAGAAAGGATTCTTCGGCGCGTTCAACCGCGTTTTCCACAGCACCGCGACCGGCTACCAGGGATGGGTGGCGAGGATGCTTACGCGCACCGGCCGCTGGCTGCTCGTGTATGGACTGATCGTCGCCTGCGTCGCCCTGCTCTATGTGCGCATGCCTTCCGCCTTCCTGCCGCAGGAAGACCAGGGCTACCTGATCACCAACGTCCAGCTGCCGCCGGGCGCGAGCACCAACCGCACGCTGCAGGTGATCGAGCAGATCGAGAACTTCTACCTGCAGCAGCCTGGCGTGGCGCGTGTGGTGGCGGTGGCCGGCTTCAGCTTCTCCGGCAGCGGTCAAAACGCGGCGCTTGTCTTCACGCCGCTGAAGGACTGGAGCGAGCGCGGCCCGGACCAGTCGGCCAGCGCGCTTGCGGGCCGGGCTTTCGGCGCGTTTTCGCAGATCAAGGATGCGATCGTGTTCCCGCTGAGCCCGCCGCCGATTCCGGAACTGGGCAACGCGACCGGCTTCACCATGCGCCTGCAGGATCGCGGCGGCGTCGGGCATGAAGCCCTGCTGGCAGCCCGCAACCAGTTACTTGGCATGGCCGGCAAGAGCCAGGCCCTCCAGGGCGTGCGCCCCGACGGCCTGGAACCGACGCCACAGCTGCAATTGAGCATCGACCGCGACAAGGCCAACGCGCTTGGCGTGACCTTCGCCGACATCAACTCCACCTTGTCCACCGCGCTCGGTTCGTCGTATGTCAACGACTTCCCGAACCAGGGCCGGTTGCAGCGTGTCGTTGTGCAGGCGGATATCCCTCAGCGCATGCAGCCGGAAGACCTGATGAAGCTGTACGTGCGAAACACCAAGGGCGACATGGTGCCCTTCTCCGCTTTCATGAGTTCAAAGTGGATCGTCGGCCCTGTCCAGTTGTTCCGCTACAACGGCTATCCGTCCATGCGCATTTCGGGCGGTGCCGCTCCCGGACGTAGCACTGGTGAAGCCATGGAAGAAATGGAAAAGCTGGTCGCCCAGCTCCCGCCGGGCATCGGCATGGAATGGACCGGCCAGTCGCTGGAGGAAAAGACATCCGGCGCCCAGGCCCCGGCGCTGTTTGCGCTGTCCCTGCTGGCGGTGTTCCTCGTGCTGGCGGCGCTGTATGAAAGCACGACGATTCCGATCGCCGTGCTGCTTGTGGTGCCGCTGGGCGTGCTCGGTGCCCTCCTCGGCGCGACCATGCGCGGCATGCCGAACGACGTGTACTTCAAGGTCGGCCTGATCGCCATCATCGGCTTGTCGGCCAAGAACGCGATCCTGATCGTGGAGTTCGCGAAGGACCTGCAGGCGCAGGGCAAGGGCCTGGTGGAGGCCACGCTCGAAGCGGTGCACCTGCGTTTCCGCCCGATCATCATGACCTCGCTCGCCTTCATCCTCGGCGTGCTGCCGCTGGTGATCGCGACTGGCGCGGGTTCGGCCAGCCAGCGCGCGATCGGCACCGGCGTGATGGGCGGCATGATCACCGCAACCGTCCTCGCCGTATTCCTGGTACCGGTGTTCTTCGTCGTCATCCGCAATGTCTTCAAGGGCAGTGAGCGGCAGCGCACGTTCTACATGGAGCACCTGCAACAGCAAGAGGGCAACAAGGCATGAACAGGAAGCACATTCTCTCCCTGATGGGCGCGGGCATCCTGTCGGCCTGCTCGCTCGCGCCGACATATGAAAGACCGGCTGCGCCCGTTTCCGATGCCTATCCGACGACTAGCGAAGCCGGCAATGCCAGCGCTAAAGGTTGGCGTGATTTTTTCCCGGACCAGCGGCTGCAGCGCCTGATCGAGGCGGCGCTGGCAAACAACCGCGACTTGCGCATTGCCGCATTGCGCATTGAAGAAGCGCGTGCGTTGTACAACGTACAGTCCGCGGACATCCTGCCAAACTTCAGCGTAACGGCATCCGGATCTCGCGCCCGCACGCCGGCCAGCGTCTCGCCGACGCGTGTGACGTCCGTGAACAGCACTTATCAGGTCGGCCTCGGCCTGTCTGCCTTCGAGCTGGATTTCTTCGGCCGTGTGCGCAGCCTGAACGATGCATCACTGTCCCAGTACCTTGCCAGCGAGGAGGCAAGCCGTGCCGCGCACATTTCGCTGGTGGCGGAAGTCGCCAAGGCCTATCTCGCCGAGCGCGCTTTCGACGAGCAGTATGAGCTCGCGCGCAAGACGTTCGAGAGCCGGGAGTCCGCCTACAGGCTGGCGAAACAGCGCTTCGACGTCGGCGCCTCCTCTGCATTGGACCTGCGCCAGAATGAAACGCTGGTGCAATCCGCACGTGCGTCCCTGGCCACGCTCACGCGGCAACGTGCGCAGGCATCGAATGCCCTTGCGCTGCTCGTCGGCAAGGCCATGACCGACCTGCCCGCGGCCCACACGCTCTCCGAGCAAAACATCGTCATCGAGATCCCCGCCGGCCTGCCCTCCGACCTGCTGGAGCGTCGCCCCGACATCCGCGCGGCCGAGCAGCGCCTCCAGGCAGCCAACGCCAATATCGGTGCCGCGCGCGCCGCATTCTTCCCGCGCATCTCGCTGACCGCTGCAACGGGCACGGCGAGCGGCGAGCTGTCGGGATTGTTCGAATCAGGCTCGCGCAGCTGGTCCTTCGTGCCGCAACTGGTGCTGCCTCTCTTTGACGCCGGCCGTAACAGTGCCAACCTCAGCCTGGCTGAAGTGCGCAAGAATGTTGCTGTAGCAGAGTACGAGAGATCCATCCAGGTCGCTTTTCGCGAAGTCGCCGATGCCCTCGCCGGCCGCGCGGCACTCGACGAGCAGATCGATGCGCAACGTGCCGTCGCGGACGCACAGGCGGAACGCCTGAAACTTGCCGACCTGCGCTACCAGAACGGCGTGGCGAGTTCACTTGAGGTGCTGGATGCGCAGCGCGAGCTGTTTTCGGCGCAGCAGGCGGTGGTGCAGGCGAGGTTGTTGCGGTTGACGAATGCGATCGATTTGTACCGGGCGCTGGGCGGGGGACTGGCGGAATCGTCGGTAAAGTAAGTCAGCGAACCAGCGGCTTGAGCAAAGCGATGGTGCGCGCCGTGGCGCCGCGGTGCTGGCGTGCGAACGCCAGCGCACGTTCCCCCATGCGTTCGCATTCATCCTTGTTGGCGAGGAGATTGGATGCGACACGAAGCATGTCGGAAGCAGTTTCCACGCGCGATGCGGCCCCTGCAGCGATCGCCTCTTCGCTCACGACACTGAAGTTAAAGGTGTGAGGCCCGATCAGCACCGGCTTGCCGACGGCGCAGGCCTCGATCAGGTTTTGTCCGCCAAGCGGCAACAGGCTGCCTCCAATGAAGGCGAGGTCGCATGCGGTGTAATAGGCGAACATTTCGCCCATTGAGTCGCCGAGCAATACACGAATGCCGTCAGGCAAGGCCGCGTCAAGCACGGATCGTCTTTGCATGGGCAATCCACGCACAGCAATCTTCGCTGCCACTTCATCGAAGCGCTGCGGATGGCGGGGCACGATGACCACCAACGCGTTGTCCAGTCCGCTACCATCCAAGGCGTCCAGGATCAGGTCTTCCTCCCCTTCACGCGTGCTCGCGCACAGCAGGACGGGCTTGCTTTCCATCATCTTGCGCAAGGCCTCACCGGTCGCAAGCGCCTGTGCCGGTGGCGTAACGTCGAACTTGATGCTCCCCGTTACGCTCACATTCGGCGCGCCAAACCGGCGTAGACGTTCCGCATCGGCTTCCGTCTGCGCGGCGACACAAGAAAAACCCTTGGCCGCTTCGCCCATCAGGGCCGACAGGCGATGCGCCTTGGCAAGCGAGCGCTCGGAAAGACGGGCATTGACCAATGCAACCGGGACGCGGTGCTTCACGCATTGTGCAATCAGGTTCGGCCACACTTCCGTCTCCATCAGGATGCAGATGCGCGGCGTGAAGTGCTTCAGGAAACGGCCGACCATGAAGCCCGTGTCATAGGGCAGGTAGCACTGCATGAGCCGGTCGCCGTGCTTCTGGAAAAGCGACTTCCCGGTTGCGCGACCGGTCGGTGTCATGTGGGTCAGCAGGATCGCGTGGTCCGGATATTCGCGCAGCAAGGCATCGACCAGCGGTTCCGCGGCACGGGTTTCGCCGACAGACACGGCATGCACCCAGAGCATCTTCTGGCCGGGACGCGCGGAGTAAAAACCGAAACGCTCCGCCATGTGTTGCCGATAGCCCGGTTCCTTGCGCCCACGCCACCACAGGCGACCGAGGACGAGCGGCAGCGCCAGCCACCATGCAAACGAATAGAGAAGACGGATCATGCTGTCTGGGGCCGGGCCGATGCCGGGCCGAGCAGGCGCCCGATGGCGCCGGCGACGTCGTCGACTGACGGTGGCGCGCCGAGGTCGCCGAGGTTAATGATGTTGGGCGACCAGTTGCCTTCCGTTTTCCAGCGCGGCGAGTCGCAGTACAACTCGATGGTGGGCCGGTTGTAGGCAGCAGCGATATGCGTGAGCCCCGTATCGACGCCAATTGCCAGGGCGGCGCGCTGGGCGAGCAGGACAGCTTCCATCATGGGCAGCCTGGGCAGGACGCGCGCGTTGGGCATCTGCGCCGCAAGTTGTTCCGCGGCTTGCTTCTCGGCGTCGCTCCCCCATGGCAGCAACACCGGCAAGCCGCGCTCGGCGAGCAGGCGTGCGACGGCGACCCATCCCTCGGGTGACCATTGCTTCGACGGCCGCGCAGTGGCGTGAAAGAATGCCGCATAAGGTTCCGCAGGCACCCAGGCGGGAATCTGCGGCATGTCCGGCGCGCGCAAGCTGAAATCAGCCGGGTGATCGACGGAATAGCCGAGAGCATCGGCCGCCACCAGGCGTCCGCGGAGCACGGCATGGGTGTGCCGGCCGACAGGCACGCTCTTCGTATGGAATATGCGCGAAGCAGCTTCGTAGCCGGAACCTTCCGTCCCATTGGCAAGACCGACTCTCTTGCCTCCCGGCTTCAGCCGCGCCATGCGCATGACCACGCCCGTCTTCAGTAATCCCTGCGTGTCGAACACAATGTCGTATTCCTCTTCGCGCAAGCGCTGGTGAAACGCGCGCATTTCGGCGCGCGTCGGCGTCGACAGCAGACTCTTGCGCCAGCGGCGCAGCGCATTCGGAATCACGTGGCGTACGCCGGTATTCAAGCGCACAAGGTTCACATACGCTTCTTCGACGACCCAGTCGATCTGCGCACTGGGGTACGCGCGCAGGATGTCGGCGACCATCGGCATGTTGTGCACGACGTCGCCAAGCGAGGACACACGTACGATCAGGATCTTCACGGGCAAACGGATTCCAGGTCAGAAAGGCAGCGCGGCGTCCGGCTTCGCGGCCAGGATTGCACTCCGGAACTCATCCTGGATGCGCTTGAGCGCCTCCGCCGATTCGCCCTCGAATCGCATCACCACTACCGGTGTGGTATTGGATGAGCGCGCCAGGCCGAAGCCGTCCGCATATTCCACGCGCAGCCCGTCGATCGTCACGATCTGCTCCGCATCCGGGAACTTCGCTTCCTTCTGCAGCTTGCCGATCAGTTGCACGTTCTCGCCCTCTTCCAGGTGCAGGTGCAGTTCCGGCGTGCTCGAGGCCTGCGGCAAGGCATTCAGTTCCGCCGACGGGTCGTCCATGCGCGTGAGCAGTTCCAGCAGGCGCGCGCCGGCATACAAGCCGTCGTCGAAGCCGTACCAGCGGTCCTTGAAGAACACGTGCCCGCTCATTTCGCCGCCCAGCGGCGCCCCGGTCTCGCGCAGCTTGGCTTTGACCAGCGAATGCCCGGTCTTCCACATCAGCGGTACGCCGCCATGCTTTTTCACCCACGGGCCGATGTGGCGCGTGCATTTGACGTCGTACAGGATTTCCTTGCCCGGATGGCGCGTGAGCACGTCCTTGGCAAACAGCATCAGCTGCCGATCCGGATAGATGATCTGGCCATCCTTGGTCACCACCCCCAGACGGTCGCCGTCGCCGTCGAAGGCCAGGCCGATCTCGGCATCGGTTTCTTTCAGGCAGCGGATCAGGTCCTGCAGGTTTTCCGGGTGGGCCGGATCGGGATGGTGGTTGGGGAAGTTGCCGTCGACTTCGCAGAACAGTTCGATCACCTCGCAGCCCATTGCACGGTACAGCGTGGGCGCGAAGGCGCCAGCCACGCCGTTGCCGCAGTCGACCGCGATCTTCATCTTGCGGCTGATCTTCACATCGCTGGCGATGCGCTCGATGTAGGCCTGCCGGATGTCATGCGTGCCGTAGCTGCCGTTGCCGGTGGCAAAGTCGCCGCGCACGATGGTCTGGTACAGGCCCTGGATCGCATCGCCGTAAATGGCTTCACCGGCCAGCACCATCTTGAAACCGTTGTAGTCGGGCGGGTTGTGGCTGCCGGTGACCATGATGCCGGAGCTGGCATCGAGCACCTGGGTGGCGAAATACACCATCGGGGTCGCGACCACCCCGAGGTCGATCACATTGACGCCGGCGCGCTGCAGGCCCGAGGCGAGCGCGGCGGACAGTTCCGGACCCGACAGGCGGCCGTCACGGCCGATCACGACGGTCTGTTC
>Ga0196981_1000255_pt1 | contig 29620 bp, 26 predicted proteins | sample S3_2013CmetaG_FD_155462 | JGI IMG/M metagenome (GOLD analysis project Ga0196981, IMG submission 155462) | Soil microbial communities from Anza Borrego desert, Southern California, United States - S3_20-13C | ecosystem: Environmental > Terrestrial > Soil > Desert | place: USA: California... | reverse complement strand
GTTACGTACTCGCATCAAGCGGTTAGCGCGTAAAACCATTTGCTTCTCGAAATCAGAAATACTTCATGATGGCGTGATAGGACTATTCATCAACAGATATTGCTTTCAATCAATTTAACCCACCACCATTTTTGAGATGGATACCACAAACGAACCGTTCATGAAATTCAAGACACTAGATAGCTTTGATTCGCTCCTCCCCCAATATCGGGAAGATTTTGACTCAGCCTCGGTGTTGAGCTTTGACACGGGTTTGGAATGGTTCAGGCACTTGTCGAAGTGCTCGTTCGGCCTGGAAGAAAAACCCAGGCTATATATCGTCGAGAACGAAGCGGGAGATCGTGTGTTATTGCCGGCGTGCCTCAGAAAATCGACCTGGGGCAATACCCGGATCGATTCGCTGGTCAACTTCTATTCGACTTTTTACGCTCCGGTCCTGCCTGCTTCCGGCTATGAAGAACTCTTGAAACACCTGTTTATCCGGTTGAGAAATACCGCACCCGCTCCGTTCAAGCTCGGCTTTTATCCGATGGACCCCGACGGTCATGCATTCGGCGCTTTGTTGACCGCTTCGCGCAAGGCTGGGCTGATACCTTTCCGTTACTTCTGTTTCGGCAACTGGTATCTGCCCTGCCATGGAATGAACTGGGACCAATATCTGCAAACCAGAACAAAAAAAATGCGCAGCAACATCAAGCGCATGGAGAAAAAATTCGCCGATGCGCAAGGACGAATCGAGTTCGTCACTGCCGAAGGGCCTTCTCTCGATACCGCGATCGCCGCTTACGAGCAAGTCTACAATTCCAGTTGGAAGCAGCCAGAACCTTTTCCGGAATTTGTGCCCGGACTGATACGCCTCGCGTGCGCCGCCGGTTGGCTCCGACTGGGGGTGGCGTATATGGGGGAAATCCCCGTAGCCGCCCAGTTATGGCTGGTGTGTCACGGCAAAGCCTTCATCTATAAAGTCGCCTACGACGAAAAGTTCGCCGGCTTTTCGCCTGGAACGGTACTTACCGCTTATTTGCTGAGGTATGTTTTGGAAAATGAATCCATTTCGGAAGTGGATTATCTCGTCGGCGACGACCCGTATAAGAAAACTTGGATGAGCCACCGGCGCGAGCGTTGGGGAATCGTTGCCTATAATCCGTCTACTTTAATGGGTCTTATCGGTACTGCATGGCAGATTGCCGGCATTGCACGCAAAAGAATTTTAGGCACGCTGCTTCAACTAAAGCAGACATTAGGCTTCGGAAATTCACCCGCATGACTCGCACTTTTCTGCGGAGGCAACGATATCCTGAAATGCGGACACCAGGGTATCCACCCGCCTTTCCCAGTCGTTTTCTCGTGCATAATCGACAATCCGCTTCGCGTCCCAGGATTTTGCCAAGGCCGCAATCAGGCCGTCATGGAGCGCTCCGGCATCTCCAAACGGCACGACGATTCCGAAGTCTTCGCAACACACCACTTCCGAGTTGCCGCCCACATCGGTCGTAACGACGGGCAGCCCGCAAGCCATGGCCTCCAGGAACACATTCGCCCATCCCTCGTTCCGGGTGGCCAGAACGAATACGTCGGAGGCGGAAAGCGGCACTTTAAGCGCCTCGGGCGCAAGGGAACCGAGAAAACGGACTCGATCCGATAACCCTAAGCCCCGAACTTGCTCTCGAAGCGGCACGCTCATGTCGCCTTCGACGCTCGCCCCGCCCACGATTAAATAATGGAGGTTGGGATGGCTCTTTAAGAGCCGCGGCAACACCTCGACGACTCGGTGAAATCCCTTCCGTTCGACCAATCCACCCACCGAGATGAGCACCTTCGCGCCCTCCGGCAGGCCGAGCCGGCGCCTTGCTTCGGCACGATCAACCGGGTGGAATTTCGAGGTATCGACCCCATTGCCGACGACTCCGATCTTGCCCGCATCGGCGCCCATGGCGACAACATGCTTTTTCAACGCCTCCGCTACGCTAAACACTCGGCGGGCCGATCCGAGCGCCCTCAGCATTCTTGCCCGCCGGGCGGGGTAACGCGCCAGAGGAACCTCGGTGCCCCGCAAGGTGATCGTGGCCGGAACTCTCAGCCATTTCGCCAGTAAAGTGGCGGCATATCCGTCGGGATAGGCGAAATGAGCGTCGATCAGATTAAAGCGGAAGCTTTTGCGCAGCCTGAGCAATAGCGGCAAACAGCACAGCGCCATGGAAAATCCGTCCCAGCCCTTGAAAAGTCCGGGAATGGAAATGAAGCGCGGATGATAAACCTCGAAGCCCTGCTGAATCTCATGGGGCGGTGCGGGCAGGCGAAAATGGGGCTTCCAGAACCGGGTAATCAGCCCCTGAAACGGAAACCAGGGTTGAGGCGCCACTACAATGATCGGAACCCGTTGACCGACACGGAACATTCTCTCTCTCACGAATAGACCTATGCTGGGCTGTCCGGCATGGGGAAAAACGGTCGTGAATACGAGAACTCGAGGTTGAACCATCATCCATGCTCGATGATTAAACGGTCGGCCGCCGGTAACCGGCGATCAATCTGGCCATGAACTTCACCGGCGAACGATCCCAAGGCGTGAACCTCGGCAACTGCCAGATATCGCTCTCGCTATCCGCGACACCCCAGGTGGTGGAGACCGCCGCCTGAAATCCCAAATCTCGAACGATTCCGATCTGCCCCGGCTTGTAGTCGTTTACCGGCTTGCCGTTCGGATAGGCAAAGAAGCGAACCTTCTCTTCGATGATGGCTTCGAGCCTGGCCTTTCCCTCGGCGACTTCCCGCCGGGCTTCGTCTTCCGACAAATTGGCGAGGATCGGATGGCTGACCGTATGCCCGCCGATTTCCATGCCTCGGTCATGCATCGTTTTGACTTGCGCGGACGACATCATCAAATCGTTCGGCAGACTGCCCGCCAGCGAAGCGATATGGTCGACGAATTCCGCCCGCTGGTTCGCGGGCAGATGCTTGAGACCCTTTAACAACTCATAGCCCGCTCGCGCCTTGTCCTCGGGCGTCCCGACCGAATGAACGCCCTGCCCTATCGCGGAAAGATCCAGGCATTCGCCGTCGAGCACGCGAACCGATTCGAGCACGGTGTCGTTCCACATGCGCCCGCCGTCGAGAAATCCCGTCGCAATAAAAAACGTGGCAGGCAGGTTCCACCGCTCAAGGATCGGCAACGCCAGGGTTGCGTTATCCGCGTAACCATCGTCGAAGGTGACGCACACGGCTCTCGGCGGCAAATTGCCGTGGCGCATACGTTCCAGCGCTTCCGCCAAAGGCAATACATTGAAGTAGTGCGCGAGAAGCTCCATTTGCCAACCGAAGGTTTGCACGTCGGTTTCATCCGGGCGCATGAAATCGGGCTCCTTCAGCACGCGGTGGTAGATCAGGATGGAAAGCTTGCGCCTTCGCCCGAAGCCGCACATGAAATTGCCGGCTGCCTTTAAAAGGTCCAGCGCAATGTTTTCCATCGCCGGATTAACGGATGCCATGGGTTTGAAACCACTGTTCCAGCATCATCAACACCCAGATCAATTCGCCGTAGTAAGCGGCGTGAACCGATTGGTGCATGGCGATCGCGTGATCCAGGAATTCCGTCCGGAAATAGCCGCGCCCCTTGAGTTGCCGGATGCTGCCGTAGGCCAGCGCCTTCAGTTCCGCATGGTTTTGCAGCCAGATGCCGAACGGCAGGCCGAAACCGTGCTTCGACTTATGGATGATCTCCGCCGGCAGAAATCCGTCCATCGCCCGCTTGTAGAACCACCGAAGGCGATTGCCTTTCAGCTTGATTGTGGACGGAACCCGGCAAGACAGCTCGATCACGGCATCGTCCAGCATGGGGTAGGCCACCTCGACCCCGGCCAGCTCGCACATCCGGTTGACCTTGACCAAATCGTTGTCGTGCAGCGTGATTTTCCAATCCAGGTAAAGCATCCGGTTGAGCGGCGAGGCTTCTTTCGGCCTGTGATAACACGCCCTTTGAACGGCTAACGGCGCATGGATATCGATCGACGCCAGGAAATCCGGATGGAAAATCTCCCGCACGTCGTGGCGATGCAGGAAGTTGTAGTCCTGTAGCCGATCCGGCAACGGCGTTCTGGCTTGCTCGACGTAACGGCCCGCTTTTCGGATCGCGCCTTTCCGCAAACTGGGCGGAATTCGGTTTAACGCGGACTCCAGGGCACTTCTCAAGGGTGAAGGCGCTTTCCAGAAATATTCGAACAATAGCTGCTTGGCGTAACGCTCGTTGCCGGCGAACAGCTCGTCGCCGCCGTCGCCCCCCAGCAAGCGATCCACCCCATGCTCGCGTGCCAACTTCGCGCAAAAATAGGCCGGCAAGGCCGACGAATTGCCGAAAGGCTCGTCGCATGCCGCAGCCACCAGGGGAATCGCGGTCACGGCATCGTCCGGCGTCAAATAGTATTCATGCTGGCGGGTGTTGAAGTGCCTGGCCGCAGTCCGCGCATAGGCGATTTCGTCATAACCCTCGACGGGAAAACCGATGGAAAAGGTATCGGCCCCTCCGTCGTCTTGCCGGGCCAATAATCCGGAGACGGTAGAACTGTCGAGCCCGCCGCTCAGGAACGCGCCGGCCTTGGCTGCGCCGTGCGTTTCCCGCCGCACCGCTTCCGCAAGGACCTCCAAAAGTTTCGCTCCTTCGCGTTCGGCGTTGGCATCCTCCCTGAATTCGGGCAGCCAGTAATAGCGGCGGCTTACCGAACCGTCGCGCCAGACGAGGCACTCGCCGCCTTCGAGCTTGTTGACTCCCGTGTAAATGGAGCCGGGGCTCGGACAGTGATGGAAGTAAACGTAATCGAACAGCGCTTGCGGGGAGAGATCGGTGCTCACGTCCGGATGGCGCACCAGATCGTCGGCGCGGGTCGCGAACACCAGACCTTCGGGCGTAAGCGCGTAAAAAAGGTGGCGCTGACCGATGCGATCGAGCGCCAGCACCACGCTTTGTGCTTCGGAGTCGACGATGGCGAGCACGAAACTTCCGCGCAGGTCCCGCAGAAATCCTTCGCGGTCGGCACGGAACGCTTCCGCAACCGACAGGGCCAGGCCGTGGTCTGCCGCCAGTTGCGCACGGCGCGGATCGGCCCAGTACGGCCGGCCGCTGACGACCGCCGTGATCGAACCGTCGTTCGACCGATACAGCGCCGCTTCATGCGCGATGCAGCCCGCCCTTTCGCCGATCGCGGCGCGGACCGAATCGGGCCGGCCGGAGCGGCCCTGAAAACGCCCGAGGAAATCCGCGGCAGTGTCCGGATCTACGGGCGCCCGGTACCAGCCCAATAAGTCCCGCATCGTCACGCCCCCCGGCTCAGCAGACGTTCGTAGATCGGCTTGTAGCGCGAAACGCTGTGCCCCCAGGTGCGCTCTCTTTCTACATACTCCCTGCCGGCCACTCTAAAGCCGGACCACTCGTCCCGCCGATCCAGCGCCGCCAGCACGGTATCGGCCAAGGCTCCGGGATCGCCCGCCTTGAATAGCCATCCGGTCTCTCCGTGCCGGATCAGCTCCCGATGGCCGCCCACATCGGAAGCGATGACCAATTTTCCCTGAGCGAGGGCTTCCAGCGGCTTCAAGGGCGTAACCAGTTCGGTCAAACGCATGGACAGGCGGGGATAAACGAACAGATCCACCTGGTCGTAGTACTTCTGAACCAGATCGTGGGGAATACGTCCGGAAAAGATCGCTTTCCCGGATAATCCGAGGTCTTGTGCGCGCTGCTTGAGCAGGTTCTCCTGAGGGCCTCCGCCTACCAAAAGAAGCCGCGCCGCGGGCTTCGCTTCAAGAATCCGGGTAAATGCCTCCAGCAGCAGTAGCAGGCCTTCGTAGGCGTAGAACGATCCAATAAAGCCAAGAACGATGCTTTCCTCGAGTCCCAGACGCTTCTTCAGTTCCGCGTCGGCGGGACCGCTTAGAGCAAAGTGGTTGATATCGACGGCATTCGGTATGACGGTCACGTTCCGCTCCGGAATTCCCCGCCCGACGATGTCCTTTTTAAGCCCCTCGCAGATCGTCGTAATGGCGTTGGCCCTCCTGAAAACATAGGTCTCCAAAGACCGGGTCGCCCGATAGCGCAAGCCTCCCTCCCGGCAGGTTTTGTGATCGACCGCGGCATCCTCCCAGAAGGCCCGGCATTCGTACACCACGGGCAGGGCGGACCACTGCGCCACCCGCAAAGCCGCCAATCCGTTCAGCACGGGCGAATGGGCATGAATGATGTCGGGTTTGACTTCTTCCACGACTTCGCCGACCCGCTCCGCCAGAGTGTTAATGACCGAAAACTGGTTCAGCACGGGAAGCGAGGAAAAGAAGCTTTTCGGCTGAGCCGTCCGATAGAAGCGAAAACCATCCACTTCCTCGACCAGCACGTCGGGTCCCTTGTGCTTCGCCGAGGTGACGTGAAAGGTTTCGAAACCCTGAGCGCGCTGCTGCTCCAGAATGGCGCGCGTTCTGAACGTGTAGCCGCTATGCAGCGGGATCGAATGGTCGAGTACATGAAGAATACGCATGGCTGCCCTTTATTATTGTCGGTGGTCAGGCATATCGGCGGAGAAAGGATTCATACATCAGCAACGACCACAAGCCGGCGCTGTAATCGCGCAAGCCTGCCTGGTGCCGGTCGAGCATGGTCTTGAGAAAATCCATGTCGAACACGCCCGATTCCGCCATGGCCGGTCCCAGCACGGCATCGCGAACCTTTTGTTTGAGCGGCCCTCGGAACCAGACAGCCAGCGGCACGGAAAAACCCATTTTCGGACGGTAGAGAATGTCGTTCGGCAAGTGCGGCTCCATCGACTTTTTGAAGATGTATTTCCCTTCCCTGCCCTTGAGCTTGAGATCGGGCGGAAGCCCCGAAATCCATTCGACGAGCTTGTGGTCCAGCAACGGCACGCGAACCTCCAAGGCGTGCGCCATGCTGGCCCGGTCGACCTTCGTGAGGATGTCGCCGGGCAGATAGGTCTTCATGTCCAGGTACTGAACCAGCGACAAGGGATGCCGGGTCGGAGCCGATTCCGCGTGGCGCCTGAGAACTTCGACGGCTTGATAGCCTTGCAGGCTGCGCTTGAACCCGGCGCTGAAGATTCCTTCCCGCCGCAGGCTGTCCGGCAGGAGCGAAACCGCGTGAAAGTAGCCTTCCACCGAATCGCGGGCCAAGGCCTCGAAAGTGGATTTGGCCCGGAACACTTTCGGCGCCCAGTCGGCCTTGGGATAGGCCCGGCCGAGCAGCCCGAAAAGCGGGCGGCGGACGCTCAAGGGCAACAGCGAACGAATCCGCTCCTCGTAGGTATGCCAGCGATAGCGTCGATAACCGGCCAGGTTTTCGTCGCCCCCGTCTCCCGACAAGGCCACTGTAACTTCCTGGCGCGCCAATTCGCACACGCGGTAAGTCGGCAAGGCCGAACTGTCGGCATAAGGCTCGTCGTACAATCCCGCCAGCCGGTCGATCAACGAAAAGTCGTCCGGATCGACCTGCTTCACGCGATGGCGCGTGCGGTAGCGCTCAGCCACCTGCTCCGCATACCGCGCCTCGTTGAACGCGGGATCGCCGAACGAAATCGAGCAGGTATTGACCGGATCGGCGGACAGCCCCGCCATCATGGCCACGACGGCGCTCGAATCGACGCCCCCGGACAAAAACGCCCCCAGGGGCACGTCGGCGACCAATCGTATGCGGACGGCCTCTTGCAAGCGGCCGATAAGCTCCTCCCGGGCCCGTTCTTCGGTCATGCCGCCGCCGGCCGCGAACGGGACGTCCCAATAGCATTCCGGCAGGCACTTCGGCTCGCCGCGCCTGAGGGTCAGCCGGAAGCCCGGCGCCAGCTTCCTGACGCCGCTGAAAATGCTTTTCGGGTCGGGCACATAGCCGTAGGCGAAATAATCTTCCACCGCGGTGGGATCGATTTTTCGCGGCACTTCCGGATGAACCAGCAGCGCTTTCAGCTCGGAGCCGAAGATAAACTTGCCGTTGGGGAGATCCGCGTAATACAGCGGCTTTACGCCCAACCGGTCGCGCGCCAGGAACAGCGTTTCGCGAGGACGGTCCCAAACGGCGAAGGCGAACATGCCGCGAAACCGGTCCACGCAGGATTCGCCCCAAGCCTCCCAGGCGTAGACGATGACTTCGGTGTCGCAGTGAGTCTCGAACCGATAGCCGAGGGTCTCCAGTTCGGCGCGTATGTCCTGAAAGTTATAGATCTCGCCGTTGTAGGTGACGACAACGGTCTTGTCTTTATTGAAAAGCGGCTGCTGCCCGTTCGAAAGATCGATGATGGAAAGGCGCCTGTGTCCGAATCCGAGCCCCGGCTCAGTGTGCAGTCCGCCTTCGTCGGGGCCGCGATGATATTGGCTTTCGTTCATGCGTCCGAGCAGTTCGCGGTCGATGTCTTCCCGCCCGAACCTGTCGAAAATGCCAACGATTCCACACATAGCGTCTTTTCCTCAGTGCCTTGAATTCAACAACTCGTCATAAACGGCGAGATAACGGCCGACCATTCCGTCCAAACTGAACGATTCGGCCACGCGCCGATGCCCCGCCGCCCCGTGAGCGGCGATCGCCACGGGATTGTCCAGATAAGCCTCCAGCGCCGTGGCCATGGCGCCGGGGTCTTCCTTGGGCACCAAGGTTCCGGTCGCTCCGTTCGCGACCAGTTCCGGATTGCCGCCGACGTCCGTCGCAATGACCGGCAAGCCGGATGCCATAGCCTCGAGAATCGTGTTCGATATGCCCTCTGCCTGGGAAGGGAGAACGAAGATATCGAGTCCGCGCAGAATGCCGGCGATATCGGAACGCTCGCCGGGCAACCAGGCCAATCGTTCCAAGGCCGCCGATTCCAGCATTTGCCGCGCCCGTTCGCGCAAGGGACCGTCCCCCACGACGATCAGGCGCAGGGTTTCGCGGAATTCGGGCCGGCGATCGAGCAAGCCGGTAAAAGCCTTTACCAGCGTGATCTGGTCTTTAACGCCATGCATGCGGCCCACCGTGCCGACCAGTATTTGTCCCTTCCGGCTTTGAAACGGGCAATCCGCTATCGGACCTTTGCCTTCGGGCGCCGGATGAAATACCGACGTGTCGACGCCGTTGCAGATACGGCTGATTCTTTCTTCGGGAACCCCGATCTTTTCCCGGAGATAAGATTCCAGGTGGCGCGACAATGGGATGTAGCGATGGACGAACGGCTTCAGGAATCGCCGCAGCCACTGGTACTTGCGGTTCGTTCCGTCCGGATCGAACACGTCCCACCCGTGTTCGCCGTGCACCCGTAACCGGACGCCCGCAAGCCAGGCGGGCATCTGGCACTCCACCGCCGCCAGGTTGCGGGTATGCACGATGGCCGGTTTGAGCTCGCGCAGCAGCCGGTAAACCCGAGCATAAACTCCCAAATTCTTGCCTTCGCGACGGTGAAGCTCGTAAACGGGAACCTCTCCCTCAAGACGCCGGCGAAAGTCGGTCGCCTCTTTAAGACAGATGACGGCGTGGCGGTAGCGGTCCGGCGGAGTCCGGTTGATCAGATTGACCAGGCCGTTTTCCAGACCGCCGACCCCCAGCCGGTAAATGATGTGTGCGACCAGCGGCGGCGACTTCATCGGATCACGTCCCCTCCGCGTTTTTCAGATTCACCTCGATCGACGGCAACATTTCGTCGACGAAGCGTTGCAACACCTCGGCGGCCGAGCGGACATCCTCGTCGTACGGCGTAACCACGATCACAGCCGCACCGTCCTTCGTAGTCCCAAAAAGCTTGTCTTTGGCTTCGAGCCATTTCCCGAAATAGTCGTTTGCCGTATGCCGTCCGGATATCCGGTTCCAGCGCCACGTCAGCAATCTTTGGTCAGGCGAATGAACCCGCCCCTGCAAGACAGCGACGGATTCGCCGTGCAGCCGGCCCTGCACCGGCTTTTCCTCCGGCATCTTCCAGCCCCGCCGATCGCTTTGCGGAACGAGAACGTTTTGCGAGCTGATGAGTTCGCGGCCCTGCCTTTGATGGCGGTAATACATCACGTACAGACCGACGGTGTCGGCGCCGCTGCGATAAAACGCCTTGACCGCGGCGTCCGGCCGCACGTAGGAAGGCTCCCATTCCGTGAACGCCTCGGCCGTTTGCCAGGAACCGGCGGCCTTCGGCAGATCGAGTCTCACGGACGGCGTCGCCTCGTCGGTGAAAGAATCGATGTAGGCTGCCCGGACTGGCCAAAACGCCATAACGGCCAATGCGACAACGGCCGCTTTCGCAACTCGGCCGCTACCGGTCCGATGACCCGGAATTTTCTCCGGCACGGACGGCAAGTCGGCGTCCTGTCGTCGAGGCTCGCTCCAAAACGCGCCGATCCAGAACATGAGCAGCATGACGACGCCGAAAAAAATCCATCCATAGATCAAGTGATCTACGCCTACGGCCAGTTTCATGCCGCTCAGATGGCCCATCATCACGATCAGGTAGGCGCGAAGCCCGTTGGCGATGACCGGAAAAGCCGCTGCCAGCACGATGAACGCCAATCTGCGAACCGTTGAGCGGTAGCTCAAATAGGCATAAAGGAAACCGAGCGTAATCGAGGCGATGAGATAGCGTATGCCGCTGCACGCTTCGACAACCGACCAATCGCCGCTGGGTATGCTGAAAAACGTCCCCTCCCGATAAACCGGAATCCCGGTGATCTGAAGCATCTTGATCGTGAAGTCGGCGGTAAACTCCATCAAAACGGGCACAAGCGCTTCGCCGGTCGGTACGGCGAACAGAAGGAAGCCGAGGGGAAACGCCAATTGGGTCAGCACGAGCCAGCCCAGGAGCGCCCAGATTAACGCCGGGATCATGCCGATCAACATGAGTTGCTCGATCACGAGGACGTCGACGAGCCGCGCCGCCAGCCATGCGAATCCAAGGAAAATCAGAAACGGCAAGGCCCGGTAGTCCGGACATGGGATAAGACGGGCTATCTCGCGCCGCTCCCGCCAGATGAGCCAGATACTCACCGGAAAGATGATGAAGCCATGCGCGAAAGTCTCGGAACGCCACCAGATAGCCACCATCGATGCGAAGGTCGAATGATAGATTCCCAACAGGATCGAAACGGCCGCGCCCGTCAGCCAAAACGCCACGTTCCATTCCGCGGCCGCATCCGGCGCGGCGGTCGGTTTCGAACCGGTCAAAACCTCGACAATCGTTCTCATATCGCTTCCAGCAACGTGCTCAAACGGCAAAGACTGTTTTCCCAGCCGTATCGCCGCACGACGAACTCCCGATTTCTTTCGGATTTCGCCGGCAGCGACCCGGCGCAAAGGGCCTTGGAAACGATGTCCGCCCATTCCGTGGAGGTCTCCGCAACGAGAAGATCCAGAGGTTCCCGAATGTCGATGCCTTCGACCGCTGCCTTCGTGGAGACGATGGATTTGCCCATCGCCATGGCTTCCAGCACCTTGTTCTGGATTCCCCGTGCGATTCTCAAGGGGGTTACGACACAATGGGCATGTTTCAGGAAAGGCCGAACGTCCTCAACCGCACCGGTTACCGCAACGCCCTCGATGCACGCAAGGCTCCGGACCGACTCGGCGGGACGGGCGCCGACGATATAAAAGCGCGCGGATGGCACGCGGCGGCGGATTTCCGGAAACAGATCGCGCGCGAACCAGGTGACCGCATCGACGTTGGCCCAATAATCCATGGCTCCGGTAAATACCATGACATTCTCTTCGGGCGGGTACGGATTGGGGCAGTCCGCCCGGTCCGAAAAATAAGCGGTATCGACGCCGTTTTCGATGCTCAGAATCCGGTCCTTCGCCTCCGGGGCAAGCCGCTTGAACAAGTCCGCCTCGTTTTCCGAAACGAACAAGGAATAGTTGAACGAATTCGCGATCTTGCGATCGTAGCGCGCCAAATATTCGGCTTCCCGCCGGTAAACCCAACTCATCGGCCACGGTTTTTGGGCGGCGTACTGCCGCCATTTGTCGGAATCGACGTCGACGAAATCGATGATCCGCGGCAGCGAGTCATGCGCCGCCGCGTATTGGGCCATCGCCGACGAGAACGCCAAAACGGCGTGAATGGGACGCTCGCTCAAAATACGGTTTACCCAGCCGCTCATGCGAGCGTCGGAGTAATAAGGCACGGTCAAGGGAAGTCCCGCCGCCAGTCCCTTGAGGCTCTTTACCCTGGCTCGTCCTGAATGCAGCGGAAGCAGACACGTTTCCCCGCAAAAATTTCTTACGTCGGGCGCATGGCGCCAGTCGTTCGGATCGTCGACGAAGGCGCCGAGATGAACGCGGTAAGAGCCCGATAAATATTTCAGTAAATTAAAGGAACGTATTTTGTCCCCTTTATTCGGCGGGTAGGGAATCCGGTGAGCGAGGAACAAGATTTCCTTCATGTGCGGCACCGTACCGTTCAGCCGAGGCTGCGGGAAATCCAGGGGCCGGCCAGATTGGCGACCGGCAAGGGCAGACGCTGCCACGCCGCGATAAAGTACCGGTATTTCGGGTTGAGCGGATTGATCTCGGGCACCGCCTTGGCTTTCACCAACTCGTACTCGTAAGCCAACGGTTCCGGCTCGAATCCCCAATGCGTCTTGAACCGGTAGGAGCCGGTGCCTTCTTTGCTCCTGCCGTAGTCGAACACCCGCGCGCCCTTTTCCGTCGCCCGCCGCATGACCTCCCAATACATGAAATCGTTGCCCTTCAGTTCTCTGGCCTCGTCGATTCCTCCGCCGTAATACGGGAGCACTTGGTCGCGGAAATAAAAGTTCATCACGCTGGCGATGACGCGCCCTTGGTGTTCGATGCTGAGGATTTCGCAGGCATCGCCGAATACCTCTTTCAAGATCGCGAAATAGCGTTTCGAAAATACCGGTGTTCCGAGATTCCGGACGCTTGCGGCGTAAGCTCCGAAAAACCGGTCCACGCCGGGATCGATGACGCTGGCCAAACCGGCCGCGATTCCCTTTCGGATCATGGCGCGCTGCTTCCTAGGAACGGCGGCGAGATTTTTCTCGGGATCGGGGTCCAGGTTCTTGCGGAATGTGACATAGAGCGATTTGCTCGGCCGCCCGCTTCCGTGCGATTTAAGGTTGCGAAGCTCCAGGTAATCGACCCCGAGCTCCCTCGCAAGTCCGCAGGCGGCCTGCTCCAACGCTGTTCGAGCTGCATCGGATTCCGCAGCGGCGCCGCCATAGACGCAAAACGGATTGGATATCAGGGCATTGCCGAATAAGAAGCTTTTCACGTGACCGAGCGGCAGTACCCCGACGATCCGGCCCTCTTCTTCCGCGAAGAGATAGTGGGTCTCGTGGCCGAAAGCCCGTTCGATGACTTCCTGCCACCCGGCCCGATGAAAAAAGCTCGCTTCGGCGCAGCCATGTACGAACTCGTCCCAATCCGCCTTGCGGACGCCATCTAATCGCTTGATTTCCATGCACTATTCCGATCTGGATTAACTAATTGCGGGGTGAGGACAGGAACACATGAGCCATCGTATTCCAGCGGAAGTCCTGTAAAAGACGGCGCAAGCGCGATTCGGTCCTGGACAGGTTCAGGTAATGGCGAAACCGCGTCTTGAGACTGATGCCTCGCTGCCTCGGCTGATCCGGATCGATTTCCCAAGGATGAAAGTAAAACACGCTCGATTGCCGGTCTTTCCGATTGACCCGTTCGATGGCCCAGCGGGAAACCCGATAGGGCAGCAAGCGAAAATAGCCGCCGCCGCCGCAGGGTAATTTGTTATGCCCCAATTCGACCGTGGTTACGGGTATTTCCAGCAGCCCGTCCGGCCGGCACGGCCGGAACGCGAAGCGCGGCGCCTCCGGCATGCCGTACAGGTCGTGCTTTACGGGGTAAATGCTGGAGCTGTAGCGGAATCCGGCCTCTTCCAGAACCTCCAAAGCCCAGAGATTCTTCGAACCGATCGAATAGCTGGCCGCACGATAGCCGAGAACCGGGACCCCGCCGAGATCTTCGAGCAATCGCTTGGCGCGGACTACGTCGTTCCGAAACTCGGCGGGCGTCTGTTGCGTCACTCGCACGTGGCTATAGCCGTGACAAGCCAATTCGTGACCGGCCTGTACGATCCGCTTCACGAGCGCCGGATAGCGCTCGGCCACCCACCCCAGCGTGAAAAAGGTAGCGTGCACGCCCGCTTCGGCAAAAATCCGAAGTATCCGGTCGGTATTCTCTTCCACGCGACAGGGCAATTCATTCCATTGATCCCTCCCGATATACGGTTCGAATGCCGACACATGGAAATAATCTTCGACATCCACCGTCATCGCGTTGACGATGGAATTGCCAGCGGCCGATGGATTAGCCAAAAATCCCCCTTGGTCGCACTACCCGTGCTTGGTTATCAGTCGTTTGCATTAAGGCGCGGCCGGACTGCCGTCTTACTTCAAGCTTCGTCCAGCGGCTCCCGATATATCTCGTCCATATCGAGGTGCAGAAGAATAGCTTTTCGCAACAAAGCCCGTTCTTTTTGCACCGTTTTTCGCAGGGCGAACACCAGGTTTTCGAGTTGGACGACCCTCTCCTCCAAGCTCCCGGCCACCGGAGCGGAGTGTCCTGATTCGATGGGGTATGCCGTCGCCTCGCCATGAGCCGGTTCCTGGCAAGAGGCGGACTGAACCCTCACGGCGTCCTGCCGCATCTCCTTGATCACCAGGCGAACCGCCTCGGGATTCAAGGCGTGGAGCTCCTCCAGGTACCCGTACAGTAACAGGCGGTCGCATAGCGTATTGATGATCCTGGGAATGCCCTGGGTGTGCCGATGGATTTCTTCAAAGGCCTCGTCCGTGAATTCCGGATCGTGCGCCCAGCCCGCCGTCATCAGGCGATGAAGGATGTATTCCCGAGTCTCTTCGCGCTCCAACGGGCGCAAATGGTACATGGCCGTTATCCGCTGCCGTACCTGCTCCATGTTCGCTCCCAGCAAGGTCGATCGCAGTTCGCCCTGTCCGAGCAGGAAAACCTGAAAGACGGATCGCCCCTCCAGCTCGAAATTAAGCAGCATGCGCAACTCTTCCAAGGACTGAACGGGAAGATTCTGCGCTTCGTCGACGACCAGCAGGACCCGCTTTCCCTCCCTGGCCTTGAGCTTGAAAAATTCTTCCAGATTCTTGAGAAGAACCGCCTTCGCATCTCCATTGTAGGGAAGACCGAAAGTGGCGGCCACGATCCGCAGCGTATCCTCGGCTCCGACCTGGGACGTCACCATCAGGCCGGCAACGATGTTTTCCTTGCGGAGGGTGCCGAACAGTTCCTTTACCAGCATCGTTTTTCCGGTGCCGGGCTCTCCGGTTACCACAACGAACCCTTCACCTTGGGCCAGGCCGTAGCGCAAGTATGCCAGCGCTCGCTTGTGAACCGCGCTGTTGTAGAAAAACTCGGGATCCGGATTGAGCTGGAACGGCTTTTTCTTCAGGCTGTAAAACGCGTCGTACATGAAGGATCAGAACCTCATAAGTAGACTGGCGGTGATCCGGTTCTCGTCGTATTCGTTTTCCGATCGGTTCGAATCCTGCTGCATGTGCCGCAACTCCAGGGAGCCGATCAATTCGGCCCAGATCCTGCGGTTCAAGGCCAGCGACACGGTCATGAACTTGTTATCCGCGTTCCCGGAGATAGGGTTCCGATTGTCGATGGCCTGCCAGACGAAGTAAAAGAGCGACTGGGTCCGGGCAGCGAATTGCCAGCGCCATGACGCCGTGAACCCCAGCACGTCTTGATCGCCGGAAAATTGATAATTTCGATCTTCCTGATAGCCCGTCAAGGTTACCGTGCTTTTGGCGGTACCGCCGGAAAACGAGGCTTGCCCGCGTCTTCGGGTGATCACTTCATTGGTCAGAATGGGTTGGTCGATGGCCCGCAACAGTGGCTGATTGGTCAATGGATCGAACACCGGCTGATCGAGCAGAACCTGCTGGATCGTCGTCGTGTTAACCATGTAGCTTGCGGTCCAGTTCGTTCGGCGAGTCCTGTGACTTAGCAAGGCATTCCAGGTCGTTCCGGCATTGAACCCGCCTAAACCTGTCCCGCCGAAGTCTGCCCCATCGAAGCCGGTTCCTCCGAAGCCGGTTCCTCCGAAGCCGGTTCCTCCGAAGCCGGTTCCCCCGAAGCCGGTTCCCCCGAAGCCGGTTCCCCCGAAGCTGGCTCCCCCGAAGCTGGCTCCCCCGAAGCTGGTTCCCCCGAAGCTGGTTCCCCCGAAGCCAGTTCCCCCGAAGCCAGTTCCCCCGAAGCCAGTTCCCACGAAGCCAGTTCCCCCGAAGCTGGTTCCTCCGAAGCTGGTTCCTCCGATGCCGGTTCCTCCGTAGCCTGCTCCGCCGAAACTGCTCCCGCCATAAGCGCCGCCGATATCGCTGTTACGGTAGCTAATCCGAAACGTTGTTCTCTTGCTCGGCTCCCAGAACAAGGACAGAAAATAATTGGTGCTGCCCGCCCCGCCTTGAACGGTCAACTTGGAGCTCGGCGTCCAAGCCAATCCCGCGGTCCAATAAGTGCCGTTTCGAGCTCCCGTAACATCCGTCTGACCTGAAAAATCGTTTTCGAAGCGTCCGGCCTGAATAAAGGGGCTGAGTTCCTTGAAGAGCCGGTATCTCACCTCGCCATTGTAGTTCCGATATCTCACATCGCCAGTGCGGCCGGTTCCTTGGGCACCGTTGTCGCGGGTGTTTTCCTGATTGTAAAAGTTCGCGCGCCAGGTAACCGCGTCGAACCGGTTGCCGCTACGCACATCGATTCTTTCCTCCAGGATATTGGAGTCGAAGTCTCCGCCGCCGATGTTGCTGTAACCGACACGGACCATGCCTTCGGCGTAACCGCCCAAGTGGGGTTTCCAATAGGGGCTGATGCGAAAAGTCCTGTAATCGCTGGTATTTCCAGCCAGCGAGACGTTATCGATTGCAAAACGGCCCTCCGTGGAATTGTTGTATTGCCCGATCGTGCTTGTGGAATCGACAAATACCGCATCGTCCCAAAGCTCGGTGGTCGAATTCATTTGAAGTTGGTTATTGATGCGCGGATCGGCGTCCGTCCCGGCATAGAACAGATTCTGCATCCGATAATCCAGGTTAAACAGATTTCGGCCTTGGCGCCGTATCGATATGCCGGGGCTTAACTCGGTTACAAACGCATCATCGCCGTTCCGCGCTACGGAACTGCCGGACGCCTGGCCTCCGGTCCCCAGGCCGATATTGTCGGAATACGTTTCTCGTGCGGTTAGCGTGGGAATCACGTCCCAATCCACGGCAAACGCCGGCGCCAAAGGAAGAAGAAAAGGAAGAACGGCTGCGCCGATCTTGCCGATATCCGGCACGGACGAAGGGTCAGCCATCGGATCTTTGCCGACCATACGATCCATAGCCGTAACCGTACCCATAGCCGTAATATTTGAATCCGAACCCTTTCTTGGTCTTGTTCAGCACGCAGCCGACGACTGCGCACGACTCCAGCTTGGAAACGGCTTCCTGGACGATGTATTGCGGTGTCGACTCCGACTCGACGACGAGGACAACCTGCCCCACCAGCGTAGCCAAAACGGAGCCTTGGGTAGCGGCCAATAAGGGGGGCGAATCGAAAATTACCACACGGTCCGGATAGCGCGCGGATAATTCGTTGGCCAATCGTTTCATCGCATCGCTGGCCAGAAGCTCGGTGGAATGGCTATCCAGACTGCCTGCGGGTAACAAAGTGAGATTCGGAATATCCGTTTTAACCAGGACATCGGAGAAGCGGATCGATTTATCCTGAAGCAAATCGATCAATCCTGTCTTCATCGGAAGACCGAGCAATTCCGCTATCGACGGTTTCGCCACATCGGCATCGATCAACAGCACGGTTTTGTCCCGCTCCATGGCAATGCTGAGCGCCAGGTTGACGGCCGTAAAGGTCTTTCCCTCGCCCGGAACACTGCTGGTAACGAGAATCAGGTTCGCACGATCAATGCCGTTATCGCCATCCGGGAATGCATTCATCAAAAGCGGCCGCTTGATCAGCCGATATTCTTCCGCTAACTGACTGTAGGCAGCTTCGGGCTCTAGCATGCCTTTCGCCCGCAGGCCGCTCCAATCGATCGAATGTATTTTTCTGGCCCCGGTATCTTCGATCACCAAGTCGGGAGCCGGCACTGCGATTTTTGTCTCCGCCGCCGATTCTGGAAAATCTGGTTGCTCGAGCTTTTTCTGAGTCGAAGACTGTTCGAGCTCTAATGCTTTGTCAATCGCCTTTTCAATGATGCTCATACGGCTGACTCCGACTAGATAAAGGATGGAAGATGATACCCTTTGACCTCCAGCACGATTACCCCGATGAACACCATGATCAACATGACAAAAGAAGCCGTAAAAACCAGGAATTCCCGCCACTTTCGCTCTCTGATTTGCGGAATCCAGTTCATGGATACACTGCCGAGCACGGGCAATCCGGTAACTTCGCGAAGCTTATTCGTCGAGGTAAATGCCGGGCGGAGAAGCGCCAGAAATATCGCCAGCCCTATACTCGCCACGATACTGCCCGCCAGAACCACTACCGATAACAGAATTCGGTTAGGAGAGGTGGGTTTCGTAGGCACTTGAGGCGGATCGACGATTTTGAATTTAACACTGTCTGTGCTTTGTTCCACGCTCTCCGACATTCTCGCGGTTTCGCGCCGTTTCAGGAGCGCATCGTAATTTTCCTTGATCGCTAGATAGTCTCTGTTGAGTCCCTGCAATTGGGTTTCCACCTTCAACCGCTCGTCCATTTGCTTCTTGAGATTCTCTATTTTCTCCTCGAACATTTTCACCCGCGAAGTCAAAGAAGCTACATTGGCTTCCGCTTCTCCGAGCGCAATCTTCTTTTGTTGAAAAACGGGATTCGCCTCACCACCAACGTCTGGGCCGGGCTCTTCTCCGGCCAGAGCGGCGCTTTCCTCTTCCTTTTTCTTCTGCCGCTCCAGGTCGGCAATGCTCTTTTTAACGGCTACGACTTCGGGGTGGCTCTTGGTATATCTGAGCAGCAAGTCATCCAGCCGGGATTGCAGCGTCTGAATGCGCATATCCAAAGGGCTCGCCTCGACCGGGCTGCCGAAATCCATGACCGTCGGCTCCTCCTCGTCCAATTGTCGCTGCATTTCTTCGCGGCGATCGATGGCCTCATGCATCGCCATCTTGGCTTCATCGAGCTGTCCGGTGAGAACGCCAAGCTGCTTATACAGGTCGCTGCCCTGCTCCGGCAGCAATCCGTAATTGGCCCGCCTAAAGTCCTCCCGCGTTTTCTCCGCGGCCTGCAAGCGCGCCTCGTATTCCTTTAGCTGCTGATCCAAAAACTTCTGCGCGGAATTCGAATCTTCGCGCGACTCTCCGAGCGTTTGCTCGACAAAAATAGTCAGAAGCGCTTGAACGACCTTTTTGGCGATCGTCGGATCCTGATTTTCCGCGCTGATCGTAAACAGGTTATTTTCCCCGCCCGTTATGTTCATCGACGCCTGCAAGCGGGCAACCAGTTTTTCCATGGCTGCCTCATCCTTGACGCCCAGATCCAGATCGGTCATCCGGGCCACTTTTTCCAGATTGGGACGGCTGAACATGAGCTTCGACATCAGGCGGATTTGCCCGGAAACATCTGGCTGGATGGCCAAACCCGAAAGCAGAGGGCGCAGAACGGAACGAGTATCCACATGCACCCGCGCGCTAGCCTGATATTTGTCCGGCAGTTGCGAAACGAAAACCCAGCCGGCAAGACTGATTACCCACGCCACAACGATAGAAATCCATTTATAGCGGGTCGCACTTTGGATATAACCGAGAATCTCGGTAATCAACTCATGCATGAACGTCGGCTCCTGCGCGAAGCGGGTTTAGAAATAAGCTTCCGGGATAATTAAAATATCGCCGGGCAGAATATTTACATTGGCCGTGATATCGCCATCCTCGAGCAGATCGTCGATACGGACTCTTAGCTGCTGCTTTACGCCGTTCAACGTTCGCACGATGGTAGCCCGGTTCCCCGCGGCATAATCCGTAACTCCGCCGACCAAAATCATCAGATCAAGCAGGGACATGTTTTCTTTATAAGGGACGGCCTGCGGTTTCGCCGCTTGTCCGACAACGCGAACCTGCTCGCTGTAAGGTCCGACGAAACTGTTCACGATTACGGTTACCAGCGGGTTGCGAATGTATTTCGCCAGTTCTTTTTCGATATCGCGCGCAAGCTGAAACGGGGTCTTGCCCGACGCGGGAAGCTCTTCGACGAGAGGTGCGTTGATTTTTCCGTCCGGCCTGACCGGTATGGTGCGAGAAACCTCGGGATTTCCCCATACGAACATTTCGACGCTATCGCCCGGCCCGATGATGTAGGTATATTCCGACGGCGGGTCCACGTTAGGCGCAAGCGGAGCGCATCCCGAGAGAAAAGAAGCGAGGCCGAGCGAAACTCCGCACAAAGCCCCATAACTGACACGGCGCATAATATCCATCCCCCAATTAGCTTTATTAAGGCAATTCCTAGGAAACCCGGGGTCAAACAAAACCAGGCGGCATCGATCGGTTTCGATTTAAACGGCGCGATTGGCGGAATGTCGGGTTCGGTGCGAGCATCAAAGCTTCTTTTTGAGATTCGAAGTCCCCATCGTTGCCGGCTCAAACGGCAGGCAGCAAGTCTATCATAGCTGTCGTGCACGCCGGCGAACGGAATCAGCGCCGCACAAATCGTCTTACCCGAGCCATCGCCTCCGCCAATCGATCGAGCGTAACCGCGTAGGAAAATCTGAGGTGACTTTCAGGCGAGTTCTTGCCGAAATCCTTACCCGGCGTCACCGCCACGCCGGTTTCCTCCAACAACCCCAGGGCAAAATCAAGACTATTCGATGTAAAACGGCTGCAGTCCGCGTACGCATAAAAAGCGCCGGTTGGAATGGCGCTGAGCGAAAATCCGATGGCCTGCAACTCTTCGCAGAGGAAATCTCTTCTTTCCTGAAAAACGCGCCGCCGCTGCTCCAGTTCTTGCAAGTTCGTTTCCGTAAACGACGCCAGGGCCGCATATTGGGAGGGAGCAGGCGCGGAGATGAAGATGTTCTGCGCGAGTTTTTCGGCATTATCGACGCACTCGGCCGGGACCACAAGCCAACCGACTCGCCAGCCGGTCATGCCAAAATACTTGGAAAAGCTGTTGACCACGAAAACCCGATCCGAAAACGTCAGAGCGGTCGGCGAAGGATTACCGTACTCAAGTCCGTGGTATATCTCGTCGGCGATCAAAAAGGCCGAGCGCCGTTCCAATCCGTCGACGAGCCTTTTCAGTTCGTCCGGCGTTAGCGTAGTCCCCGTGGGATTGGAAGGCGATGCGATCACGGCTCCTTTCGTTCGGCTGGTCCAGCGGGAGGAAAGGCTCTCCGAGTCGAGATGGAAGCGTGTCGACGCATCGACGGGGACTAAAGAAGGAACGCCGCCGAAAAGGCGGACGAAATTCGAATAACACGGATAGCCCGGATCCGACAGCAGAACCTCGTCGCCCTCGCCGAGCAGCAATCCCATCGCCAACAAAAAGCCGCCGGAAGCGCCTGGAGTGACGAAGATTCGCTCGCTCCCGACACTGACGCCGTAGCGGTCCCGGTAAAATTTCGATATGGCTTCGCGAAGTTCAGGCAGCCCGGCGGCCGGCGTATACCTGATTTCGCCGCGCCGCATGAATTCGGCCGCGTATTGAACGACCGACGGCGGAGTCGGAAAATCCGGCTCGCCGATTTCCATGTGAATGATGTCCCGCCCCGCCCGCTCCAACGCCTTGGCCCGGGACAAAATTTCCATCACGAAGAACGGCTGTATGCCAGCCATGCGATCCGAAACGATCATTCTTGCATCCGCAACACGTCCATACTCAAAAGAATAGACCGAAACTCATCCGCGGTCCCGTTGGCGAGGCTCCGGCATCTTGCAGAACCGCGATTTGTTTGCTAGTAATATCCGGTTTTTGAACTTGGTTTAGGAGTTTACGGATGTCCAGCGCCCAGAAAGCCGATACTCATGTGACACCTTTCAGCTTCACGCCTTATCAGATGAAGGAAGGCGAAGAATACATGAATGAGGCTCAAGTCGAGCACTTCCGTCGCATTCTACAAAATTGGAAAGCGGAACTCATGAAGGAAGTCGATCGCACGGTACATCACATGCAGGATGAAGCGGCCAATTTCCCGGACCCGAACGACCGCGCGACGCAGGAATCCGAGTTCAGCCTGGAACTGCGCACCCGCGACCGGGAACGGAAACTCATCAAGAAAATCGAAGAATCCCTGGAAAATCTCGAACGCGGCGATTACGGCTATTGCGAAACCTGCGGCGTCGAAATCGGCCTCCGGCGACTCGAGGCGCGGCCGACCGCAACCCAATGCATCGACTGCAAGACTCTGGACGAAATCCGGGAAAAGCAGGTCGGCTGATCTTCGGTCCATCTATCTTCGGACTTGAACGACACCCCACGTTCCACAACATCTTCTAAGCCAACATACCGGGGCCGCTTCGCACCGTCGCCGACCGGCCCCCTGCACCTGGGTTCCCTCTGCACGGCTCTGGCCAGCTTTCTTCAGGCGAAATCGCAGAAGGGCGAATGGCATTTAAGAATCGACGACGTCGATCCTTTCCGTACCGTTGCCGGTTCGTCGGACCGGATTCTCCGCACCCTCGAAGCCTTCGGTTTGCATTGGGACGGACCGGTTCTCTATCAGAGCGAGCGCCTCGAAGCCTATCGCGCGGCACTCGATCGGCTCGACAGTCGAAGACTTCTTTATGTCTGCGCCTGCTCCCGAAAAGATCTCGCCACCTTATCCGAAGGAAACACGGAAATGCCGATCTATCCGGGGTTGTGCCGGAACAAAAACCTGAAGCCTTCAGCCAGCCCTTACGCTCTTCGCGTGAAAACGGAAAATTCGTCCGTAACTTTCGAGGACAGGCTACAGGGCATGGTGACACAACATCTTGCGAAGGATGTCGGAGACTTTATCGTCTATCGGCGCGACCGGGTCTACGCCTACCACCTGGCAACGGTGCTCGACGATGACGAACAAGGCATCACCGAAGTGGTTCGCGGCGTCGATCTGCTGGATTCCACGCCCCGCCAGATTTATTTGCAGCGGCTGCTCGGCTTGTCGACCCCGACCTACGCGCACGTTCCGGTTCTTGTAGACCGGGCGGGTTTTAAACTCAGCAAGCAGACGCATGCCGATCCCGTAGACGGGCAACATCCCTCGTCGATCTTGCTGGATCTGCTGACGCTCCTAAAGCAAAATCCGCCCCGGGATTTGCAATCGGCCGAAACGGCCGAAATCATGAATTGGGCGGTCGAACACTGGGACATTTCCCGATTGTCAGCCCTGCGCGCCATTTTCGTGAACTTATCGTAAGCGGTCCTTACAAAGCTTAAATAAGGGCTTCGCATCGATTCCACGCGAGAACAAAGCGTTACCGCCGGCCCCGTGGTTTGACAAGTCATTGCTTTTCTTTAAAATTCCGTCCTCCAACCCAAGACCCGCTTTCTCGATCTTCCTTAATGAAGGATTACCTGCTCATCCTGGTCGGTACGACCTTGGTCAATAATTTCGTCCTGGTCAAGTTTCTCGGTCTCTGCCCCTTCATGGGCGTGTCGAAAAAACTGGAAACCGCGATGGGCATGGGATTGGCGACTACGTTCGTCTTGACCCTGTCGTCGGTGAGCAGTTATCTCGCCAATGAATATTTGTTGGTCCCTCTGGAATTGGAATATCTCCGCACCATCGTCTTCATCGTCGTCATCGCCGTGGTGGTGCAGTTCACCGAGATGGCCGTCCGCAAGACCAGTCCCCTGCTCTATCAAGTGCTGGGCATCTTTCTGCCTCTTATCACCACCAATTGCGCCGTGCTCGGCGTCGCGCTGCTGAACGCTCAATCCCGGCATGGATTTATCGAATCGTTTTTGTACGGTTTCGGCGCGGCGCTAGGCTTTACCCTGGTCTTGGTTCTGTTCGCGGCGGTCCGCGAACGAATCGATGCCTCCGATGTTCCTTTACCTTTCCGCGGCAACGCTATTGCCCTGATTACCGCCGGCCTGATTTCCATGGCTTTCATGGGATTCTCCGGCCTCGTCAAGGGCTGATCGGGTCCCATCCATGCTGGCCGTATTCGTCGTTTGTGCATTGTTCGCCTTATTCGGCTTGATCCTGGGTTATTCCGCCCGGCGTTTCAAAGTCGAGGGCGATCCCTTGGCGGATAAAATCGATGCCGTGTTGCCGCAAACGCAATGCGGACAGTGCGGATTTCCCGGTTGCAGGCCCTATGCCGAAGCGATCGCGCGGGGCGATGCGGACATCAACCTGTGTCCTCCCGGCGGCGAAGAAGGCGTCATCGCCTTGGCCGATCTGCTAGGCGTCGAGCCGAAACCGTTAAGCGCGGAGCACGGTGCCGAAAAACCCAAGTCCGTTGCCGTCATCGACGAAAACAAATGCATCGGCTGTACCCTGTGCATTCAGTCCTGCCCCGTGGATGCGATTCTGGGAGCGGCCAAATTCATGCACACGGTCATCGAGTCGGAGTGCACGGGCTGCGAACTGTGCGTAACGCCCTGTCCGGTGGATTGCATCCGCATGGAACCGTTCAAAGAAACCCTCGCCACCTGGCGATGGCCCGAACCCAAGGCGATAGACGAGTGAACCTGCTCAAACTCTGGAATTTTCACGGCGGCCTGCATCTGGACGGGCACAAACGGGAATCTTGCACGGCCGCTCTCGCCGTGGCGCGTTTGCCGGAACGATTGGTTTTTCCATTGCAGCAACGGAATGGAGAAGATTCCAAACCGGTTGTCGCGCCGGGAGACCGGGTTCTCAAAGGCCAAGTCATTGCCCGCGACGAGAGTCCGTTCAATCCGCCGATTCACGCCTCCAGTTCCGGCATCGTCCGGGCTATGGAAGACCTGCCCCTGCCCCACCCGTCCGGTTTGTCCGGATCGTGCATCGTGATCGAGACCGACGGCGAGGATGCCGCCGTGAATTTCGCCGGCGTGGCGGATTACCGGCAGTGCTCCCCGGATGAATTGCGCCGGCGCATCTACGAGGCCGGCATCGTCGGTTTGGGCGGAGCCGCGTTTCCCACGTCGGTCAAGGTGGCGCCGGGCGGCAACCGCAAGATCGACACGCTGATTTTGAATGGCGCGGAATGCGAGCCGTATATCACTTGCGACGACACCCTCCTCAGCCATTATCCCGAGGATGTGCTGGAAGGCGCCAAAATCCTCCTCCACATACTGCGGGCGGAACGCTGTCTTTTGGCCGTGGAGGACGACATGCCGGACGCGCTGGCCGCACTGGAGCAAGCGAAGCAACGCGGCGATTTCGGGGCTATTCAGCTCGTGCGCGTTCCCGCCGTCTACCCCACCGGGGGCGAGAAACAGTTAATCAAGGTTCTGACCGGCCGCGAGGTGCCGGCGCGAGGCATCCCGGCCGACATCGGAATCGTTTGCCAGAACGTGGGAACGGCTGCCGCCGTGTATAACGCCGTCGCCCTCGGCGCACCTTTGATTTCCCGGATCGTGACGGTAACCGGCCGCGGCGTAAAACAGCCGCGGAATATCCTGGCCCGGATCGGCACGCCGTTGGCCGATCTCATCGCGCAATGCGGAGGGTACGCGAACGATGCCGAGCGGCTCGTTCTGGGCGGCCCGATGATGGGCTTCGGCGTGCCGACCGACGATCTGCCATTGACCAAATCGGCCAATTGCCTGCTGGTGGCCGACCGAAACGAACTCATCGGCGAAAAACGATCGCTTCCCTGCATCCGTTGTGGCGCCTGCGCCGACGCATGCCCCGCGAACCTGCTGCCGCAGCAATTGTATTGGTATGGCCGTTCGGATCAGATAGAGCGCGCGTTGGATTACAATTTGTTCGATTGTATCGAATGCGGCTGCTGCGATGTCGTATGCCCCAGCCAGATTCCGCTCGTGCAATATTTCCGCGCCGCCAAAGGCAAGGCTGTCGCCAAGCGGCGCGAGCGCGAAAAGGCGGATCATGCCCGCCTTCGTTTCGAATCGCGGCAAGCACGCAAGGAACAGGAAAAACGCGAACGCGCGGAAAATGCAAAACGGAAGAAGGAAAACCTGGGAACCGGAAAATCGCCCGAAATTCTCGAAGCCATCGAGCGCGCCAAGCTCCGCCGCGCGGAAAAAACGCCGCATCCGAGCGGGAACGGCGATCCGCTCGACGACGCCGGCCATGAAACGGCAACACCGCCGCCGGCCGCCGCGAATCCGTCAGGCAGCCTGAATTCCGACTGAGAGAGCCATCGTCCCATACTTCAATATGCGTTTCCCGACCGCCCAAGCGCCCTATCTTGCACCCGTCAACAGCGTCAACCGTATCATGCTGGAGGTGCTCGTCGCCTTGACACCGGGCTTGGCGGCGCTGGTGTGGCAATTCGGCAGCGGAGTGCTCGTGCAGTGCCTCATCGCTCTGCTCGCGGCGGAGCTGGGCGAAGCCGCCATGCTGGCTTTGCGCCGCCGCCCGGTCGCGCCCGCGATCAAGGATTACAGCGCGGCCCTCACCGCCATGCTGCTGGCCGTTTCGCTGCCGCCTTTGGCGCCCTGGTGGCTCACGGCGTTCGGAACGCTCTTCGCCATCATCATCGGCAAGCATCTTTACGGCGGACTGGGATACAACCCCTTCAACCCGGCGATGGTCGGTTACGCCGTGCTCCTGATCTCCTTTCCGCAGCACATGACCGCCTGGCTGCCGCCTAAGGAATTGAGCGGTTCCGCACTGAGTTTTGCCGATGCCTGGAACGCGATCTTCAGCCGCACGCTGCCTTCGGGCCTGACTTTCGACGCGCTCGCCATGGCAACGCCGCTCGACACGATCAAAACCCAGCTCGGGCTGAACCGCTTTTTGGATGAAATCCAGACCGGCGGCCTGTTCTCGGGAATAGGCGGCCGAGGCTGGCAATGGGTCAATTTCGGCTTTCTTCTGGGCGGGCTGTGGATGCTGAAGCGCGGCATTATCGCCTGGCAAATTCCGGCCGGTTTTTTAACCGCGCTCTTTGCCGTCGCAATGATCTTTTTCCTGATCGACCCGGCGGTTTACCCGACGCCGCTGTTCCAGTGCTTCAGCGGAGCCGCCATGCTGGGAGCCTTCTTTATCGCCACCGATCCGGTCAGCGCCTCGACCACGCCGCGCGGACGACTGATTTACGGCGCGTCGATCGGCCTGCTGGTATTCGTCATCCGTTCCTTCGGCGGCTATCCGGACGGTGTCGCCTTTGCGGTCCTGCTGTTGAATCTGGCGGCGCCTACCATCGACCACTACACCCGTCCGCGGGTCTACGGACATCCGAAATGAGCTTGCCCAAACCTATCGTCAACGCCGCCGCCGCGCTCGGCGTGTTCGCCGCGATCGGCATGGGGTTGGTGGCGCTGGTGCACGATGGAACGAAAGAACGCATCGAGTCCAATGAACAGGCCGTCTTGCTGCATACCCTGGAATCGCTGATTCCAGCCGACAGGTTCGACAACGACATTCTTGCCGATACCATAACGGCCGGCGATCCCGCCTTGGGCACCGACAAACCGGTTACCATTTATCGGGCGCGAAAAAACGGCAACTCCGTGGCGGCCGTTCTTTCTCCCAGCGCTCCGGACGGCTACAACGGCACGATCAAATTGCTGGTAGCGGTCCGCACGGACGGCTCTCTGGTCGGCGTTCGGGTCGTCAGCCATCGCGAAACGCCCGGACTCGGCGATCCCATCGACGCCGACAAGTCCCGCTGGATCTTCGGCTTCGACGGCCGCTCGCTGGGCGATCCTCCGGAATCCCGCTGGAAAGTCAAACGGGACGGCGGCGACTTCGACCAGTTCGCCGGGGCCACGATTACTCCACGCGCGGTAGTCAAAGCCGTATACAAGACCTTGACTTTCTTCAACCGGAACAGAGAACGCTTGTTTGACCTGGAACCGGGAAGCTCCTTGGGACCGAACCCATGATCGACTTGTCCAAATATCGGAAAATCGTTCGCGACGGCCTCTGGCACAACAACCAAGCTTTCGTCGCGCTCCTGGGATTATGTCCCCTGCTCGCGGTCAGCAACTCGGTCATCAACAGCCTGGGGCTGGGTCTCGCCACCACCGTGGCCCTGCTCTTTTCCAACGTCATCGTCTCGCTGATCCGCAATCACGTTGCGACCGAAATCCGGCTGCCGGTGTTCGTGCTCATCATCGCCTCCAACGTCACCGTCATCGACTTGTTGATGAACGCCTTCTTCCACGATCTCCACAAGATTCTCGGCATCTTCATTCCGCTGATCGTCACCAACTGCGCCATCATCGGCCGCGCCGAAGCCTTCGCGTCCAAGAACCCGGTCGACCGTGCGCTCATGGACGGCTTGTTCATGGGACTGGGATTCACCTTCGCGCTCGTCATGCTCGGCGCCCTGCGCGAGGCGATCGGAACCGGCGCCGTGCTGAACCGGGCGGATTTGATGTTCGGCGAAATGGCCAGGAACTGGACTTTACCCGTCTTCAGCGACTACGACGGCTTTCTGCTGGCGATTCTCCCGCCCGGCGCCTTCATCGGCCTCGGTCTCTTGATCGCCGTGAAAAACCTGGTCGATGCCCGCGGGAAAACCAAAGCCCTCGGCAAGACCGCACCGGTCCGGGCCGATTCGAGACACAACTCCCCCATCGAATCATGAACGCCGAAAAGCGCAGGCAGATTTTCGAACGTCTGGCCGCGGCCATCCCGGAACCGACGACCGAGCTCAATCATTCGACACCCTTCGAACTGCTGATCGCCGTCGTGCTGTCGGCCCAAGCCACCGACAAAGGCGTCAATAAATCCACGGCGAAGCTATTCCCGGTCGCCAACACCCCAGAAGGCATACTTGCCCTGGGCGAAGAGGGTCTCAAGGACTACATCAAAACCATCAATCTCTATCCGAGCAAGGCCAGAAACATCATCGGGCTTTGCCGGTTACTGCTCGAAAAGCACGGAGGCCAAGTGCCGCAAACGCGGGAGGAACTGGAAGCCCTGCCCGGCGTCGGCCGAAAAACCGCCAACGTCATCCTCAACACCGCTTTCGGCCAGCACACCATCGCCGTGGATACCCATATCTTCCGGGTCGCCAACCGAACCCGGCTCGCCCCCGGCAAAACAGTGTTGGAGGTCGAAAGAAAACTGGAGCGCACCGTCCCAAAAATGTATTTCAAAGATGCGCATCACCTTCTTATCCTGCACGGCCGCTACACCTGCGTCGCCCGAAAACCGAAATGCCCCGTTTGCCCGATCGCCGACCTGTGCGAATACCCGGATAAAACCCGCCCCGAATCCTTTTTCGATTCCAAACCATCACCCGAAACGATTTAAAACATTAATGCTGTTGGCAACAAATAGAATTGTCCGGTTTTGTAGCAAATGAATTGTCCGCTTTTTGGGTGCGCGGGGACAGCGCGGAGGGCGTAGCCCGAGGCACTGTCCCCCGCATCGCCGCTGCGAAGCGGAGTTAGGCCGTGGCCTTTACAGCGATTTTCACTCTACTGTAAGGCATAGCCGCAGTGCTTGAACCAGCCGCGCGCATCGGCGGCAGTGATCGTGTCGAGGGCCCCGGTCAGGGCCACATCGAGCGCCTCGCGAGTCTTGGCCTTCACCGTGCGCAAATA
>Ga0196981_1000254_pt1 | contig 29898 bp, 33 predicted proteins | sample S3_2013CmetaG_FD_155462 | JGI IMG/M metagenome (GOLD analysis project Ga0196981, IMG submission 155462) | Soil microbial communities from Anza Borrego desert, Southern California, United States - S3_20-13C | ecosystem: Environmental > Terrestrial > Soil > Desert | place: USA: California... | reverse complement strand
CCGCCTCCAACGAGCAATCCTCCGGGATCGGCCAGATCACCACCGCCATGGGCCAGCTCAACCAGCTCACCCAGCAAAACGCCTCCGCCTCGGAAGAACTCGCCGCCACCGCCGAGGAGATGAGCGGCCAGGCCGAACAGCTGCAACAACTCATGGAATTCTTCAAATTGGTCAATACGGGAAACTCCGGCACAAGGAGCCGCACTATGGCCCATTTCGCGGCGATCCAGGGTTTATGAACAAGAGAAGATTCACAAATCGAAAAGAAGGCGCAAAATTGAATGAACGCCGGATACGTTTCGGCCTTGGAGGCAGTGGTTATATTGCCCAAAGGACATCACAGGTACTCCCGCAGGGAACTTTCGCCCCATCCGTTCATGCCCATGCCGGGCGTACACATAGCGCTCCACCCGGCCGCTATTCCGCCGGCGCTCCATAGCGTCAGGCGAGCTTTGTCGTTAGGCAACGCAGATCGCCCGGAGTAAACTACTCCATATCGGTCTATTTGCGAGGAAAATCTATGGATCGCCGGTTCACGATGATCTATTGGAAAAGCGAACATTTCTGGCTCGGAAAGCTCCTTGAGCACCCTGAGATCATGACTCAGGGCGAGTCGCTCGAAGAGCTTGAGGAAAACATCAAAGATGCCTATCTCGCTATGGCGATGGAGGACGTTCCCGAAAACTACCAAATGAAAGAAATTGCCTTGTGAAACGTAGCGAACTCATGCGTCAACTCCTTCAGCAAGGCTGCGTTTTGCTCCGCCATGGCGGTCGTCATGACGTCTATCTCAATCCCATTACCGGCCAAAAACAACCTGTTCCGCGCCACAACGAAATCGATGACGACCTCGCCAAGCACATTAAGAAATTTCTTGGCCTCAAGCAATAGGCCAGACTAATCTTGACCGGCCGCTCAAAGAGGGACGCGCCCGAAGGTAAGCTTATGACATCCCATACCACTCCAGTCGATACGCTCCGTTCCCGCCTGGCGCATGAGCCGCGAACGCTACAGTTCGGAACCAGCGGCCGCCGCGGTCTGCTTGAGCATCTCAGCCAACTGGAAGTCTTCGTCAACGCCCTTGCCGAGCTTGAATACCTTCAATCCCTGCCTCTTGCCGAGGGCGGCATCGTACGCGGCGAGGCGTTCTTCTTCGCCTACGATCTGCGTCCCAGTTCCAGCCGGTTTGTCGACGGAGAGCCCCGGCGCGGGGAGCTTGCCCAGGCCGTCGAGCGCGCCATCCTCGCCGCCGGCATGAGGCCGGTGAATCTGGGCCGCATCCCGACGCCCGCGCTAACCTGCTACGCCGTGTCGCGGGGCAAGGGCAGCATCATGGTGACGGGCAGCCATATCCCGTTCGACCGGAACGGCTACAAGACCAACACCTCGCGCGGGGAGCTGCTTAAACACCACGAGCAACCCATCGATGAAAAGGTGCGGGAGGTGCGGGAAAGGCTTTACGACCAGCCGTTTGCGGATTCCCCGTTCGACGAGCACGGGCTGTTCAAGGCGGGGCATCTCGAACTCTCCGCCGAAAGCGGCGAGGCCGCCGCCGCCTACATCGAGCGCTACGTGGATTTTTTCGGAGACGAGTGCCTCAAAGGACTGCGCCTCCTGGTCTACGAGCATTCCGCCGTAGGACGGGATCTCCTGGCCGACATTCTGCGCAGGCTCGGCGCCGAGGCAGTCGTCGCGGGCCGCAGCGAAACCTTCGTCCCCATCGACACCGAGAACATCGACGCGGCGCAACTGGCGATCGTCCAGGCGCTGTACGACGAAGCCGCCGCGCGGCACGGCCGGATCGACGCCGTCGTTTCCACCGACGGCGACAGCGACCGGCCACTGATTCTCGGGGTGGACGCCGAAGCTTCCGCCGTACGCTTTTTCGGAGGCGATCTGGTGGGGATGATCGCGGCGGAATACCTCGGAGCGGACGCCGCTGTCGTGCCGATCAGCTGCAACGACGCCATCGACCGGGGCAAGCTCAAAGACATCGTCGAGCCCAAGACGCGCATCGGTTCGCCGTACGTCATCGCCGGCATGGAAATGGCGCGCGCCCGCGGCAAGCGGGCGGTCTGCGGCTGGGAAGCCAACGGCGGATTTCTGACCGGCTCCGATATCCACCGAAACGGCAAGATCCTCAAGGCGCTGCCCACGCGGGACGCCGTCCTGCCCATCCTGGCAGCGCTCTGCGCCAGCCGGGAACGGGGGCTCACTCTGACCGAACTATTCGCTTCGCTGCCCGAACGCTATAGCCGCGCGGCTCTGCTCAAGCAATTTCCGAGGCCGGTCGGCCTTGAAATCGTCAGGCGCTTCTCGCCCTCGGATCGGGTCATCGGCGAGGCGCGGTTCTCGCCCGATAGCCTCTCGGTGCTGAGCACGGAGAGCCGGCAACTCGAAGCCGCAGACGAGGAGCTTCGAGTGCTCGAAGCGGTTCGGCGGGAACTGGCGGGTTTCTTCACGGCGGATCTCGGGTTCGGCGCGATTACCGCTCTCAATTTCATCGACGGGGTTCGCGTTCGATTCGACAACGGAGACGTAGCCCATCTGCGGCCTTCCGGCAACGCCGACGAACTCCGGATCTACGCGGTCGCGGACACCCAGAAGCGTGCCGACGCCATCGCCGCCATGGCGGTGGCCGAACCCGACGGTATTCTGCGCCGTCTGGAGCGGCTGGTACGCTGAGAAAATCCTGGGAGCAGGACACAGGGTCACAAAGGTCGGGACTTGCCATCGAGCCATCCGGGCCGCGTCGTTGAACGCTCTCTTGCAAGACTCGACCTTTTTGCCCCGGTCAACGATCCATCAGCAGGCTGGGAGACGTGAGCACGAAAACATCCCGGCTGCCGTCGCTCTCGGCAGCCGGTTGAATGGGACTGGTATAGTGAAAGAACTTCCGGTCGTTGATCAGCAAAAGTTCTCCGGGGTATAAGATTTTATTGAAAACAGCGCTGCCGGTTTTATTTTTGTACAGATGCGTTTCTCCGCCCTGGATATTTCTTCGGTCGATGGAATAAATGCAGACAAAATCGGCGCCGTCGCTATGGATGCCTTCGGGCGCCGGATTTCCGAAACTTTCCGGCGAGCACGTCGTTCGTATCTGATGAACGCCTATTTCGGCGCCCAGATCAAGACTGCAAAAGTCTCTGAATATTGTTAGCAGATTCTTGAACATCCCGAAGTCGACAAGCTCGTCGTCAAGCTCCGAAAACTCTCTTTTTATGCCGCCGACCAGCGGGTTGTATTCCTTGGGCTGGAAAAGGAAGCCATGGGGCATTTTAACGATGCCCTCCCTTGAAACCTTGAACCGCGACAGCCTTCGAAGGCGGTAATCGCCCTTGATATAAGGGTCGATGGGAAGATTCTTGAAAAATGGCTCAAAAGCCTCCGGATTCATCGCGTTTTCCGTCCGCATGACGAACAAAAACCCGAATTCGAATCCGGTCGATCCAAATACCTTTTGCATAGAGCACGCTCTCCTTAATAAGGTGGCCTCCCCTTTTATTCTTGTGAATTCGCGATAACCGTTACACCATCGCGGAAGAATTCGAAATGCCCGCTATACGAGGGTATGGAGCAAAACCGCCATGCTCGATTTCCATTGGCGCGGTCAAAGCCGGAGATACTTGCATGAGAAAATCGTAACCATAAAGTTACGAACTCGGATATATATCCGATAACGGATCGGCAGAGTTTATGAAATTTGACTTTCGAGCCTCGCGGAAGTTGCAAATTGTCGCGGCGGATGCCGGCTGCCGCAACGCCGCTCTGTTGCGTGTCGTCGATGATTGCTCCGGCTTGGGTGAAAGCTTTCGTTTGAGCCGGCGGTAAAGCGCTCCTATAATCACGCCATCAATCGCACGATTAACCCTCCGGAGCGCCACATGCTTTCAATCACAGCCAACGACCTGAAAACCAAAGGGGTTTCCGCACTCGAAACCGCCCTGTCGGACCAGGATGAAGCCATCATCAGCGTACGCGGCAAACCGCGCTACGTGGTAATGGACATCGAGCATTACGAGCAGATGCGCGAAGCGGAAATCTTCGCGGCTTGGCAGGAAGTCCGGGCCGAGGTGGCAAAAGGCGATTGCGTTGCCGAATCGGCGGAAGAGCATATCGCACACATTAAGCAGGACCTGTCCGAGGATGCCGTATAAGCTGCTGTTTCCGGCTTCCTATCGAAAGCGGGAAACCGCTTTCTTGAGACGGCACTCCGACTTGCGGGAGCGTTATTACAAAACGCTGAGATTGCTGGAGCAGGATCCCTTTCATCCCTCGCTACGCCTGCATCCCCTTCAGGGAAAGCTGATCGGCCTTCACTCGGTATCCATATCCATGCAGTACCGGATTACCCTGGAGTTGGAAGTTCGAGACCAGGAAATCGTATTGATCAGCGTCGGCAGTCACGCCGAAATCTATTGAATCCGAAGGCCGCGTCAAACGGAAATCGTTCAACCTGGAAACGGCAGTTGGACGCGCCCGAGTGTGCGGCGGGCGGGTCCGAGATGCGCTGCCCCCTCTCTAAAACCGGCACCGAAGATAAATCCGAAGCATCCGGAAGGACTCCGGGTCCACGCTGTCGCGGCAGACGGTGACGGCATGTGTCTTGGCTCCGGTCTTGATGTGCAGAATGACCATCCACGTCGTGACGATGCTGCTGTCGAGCACGGTTCCTGCCTCTATACCGGACGGCAAGAAGATTTCGCATTCGCTCCCCGGTTTGAGGACCAGTTCCTTGACCGCCGGGTTCACCCAGTATTCCCGTCGGCAACGGAGCCAACTGAACGCCACGGCGCCGAGCATCCCGAGCTTCATCCATGCCGGCAGCGGGTTGGCCAGCGAAGCCAATCCGGCCAGCGCGTGGGCGGCCGTCACGGCGATGGTCAATCCTCGGGAGGGATTAAGAAGAAGACGGAGAGGCGGAACGGATTTTGAGGACAAGCTCGGCCAGCGATGAATCTACGGGAATGCAGTCGGTGTAAAGATAACGCCAAAGTCTTTCGTCCGGCTCGTCCAACAGCCGGACGAATGTCGATTTTTCCGCTTCGGACGCTTGGTTGTAAGCGCCGTCGAGGTAACGCTGCAACAGCAGATCGAGTTCCCGCATGCCGCGGCGGCAACGCCATCGAAGCCGCGCGTATTCCATCTCTCAGCGCTGCCGTTCCAGCAAGAGCTTCTTGATTTCGGCGATGGCCTTGGCGGGATTCAGCTCCTTCGGACACACCGTCGTGCAGTTCATGATGGTGTGGCAGCGGTAGAGCTTGAACGGATCTTCCAGATCGTCCAGCCGCTCGCCGGCGTTCTCGTCCCGGCTGTCCACGATCCAGCGGTATGCTTGCAGCAGCACGGCCGGCCCGAGATAGCGTTCGCTGTTCCACCAGTAGCTGGGACAAGCCGTCGAACAGCAGGCGCACAATATGCACTCGTAGTACCCGGTCAGCCGGTTCCGCTCCTCCTTGCTCTGGAGGCGCTCCCGGTCGGCGGGAGGCGGCGTCTGGGTCTGAATCCATGGCCGGATGGACGCGTATTGGGCGAAAAAGTGGGTTTGATCGGGCACCAGGTCCTTGATGACCGGCTGATGCGGCAGAGGATAGATCTTTATCGCCTCTTGGCAATCGGCGATCGCCTTGGTGCAGGCCAGCGTGTTGCGGCCGTCGATGTTCATGGCGCACGAGCCGCACACGCCTTCGCGGCAGGAGCGGCGGAACGCCAGCGTGCTGTCGATCTCGTTCTTGATCTTGATGATCGCGTCCAGCACCATCGGCCCGCAACGGTCCAGATCGACCTCGAAAACGTCGAGGCGCGGATTCTCTCCCGACTCGGGATCGTAGCGGTAGATTTCGAATCGCCTGACGTGGGTGGCGCCCTCTGGCGCCGGATAGACCTTGCCGAGTTTGACGGCGGAATTCTTGGGTAGTGAAAAAGGCCCCATGATCTTTACTCTAGTACACCCGTTTTTGCGGCTGAATGACTTCGACCTCGTCCGTCAGGGTGTACAGATGGACCGGACGGTAATCGATACGAACATTGCGACGCTCGTCCAGCCACAGCAGCGAGTGCTTCAGCCAGTTCGCGTCATCCCGTTCGGGAAAATCCTCGCGGGTGTGTCCTCCGCGGCTTTCCTCGCGGTTGAGCGCTCCGGCAACGGTCACCATGGCCTGGACGAGAAGGTTCTCAAGCTCCAGGGTCTCGACCAGATCGGTATTCCAAATGAGCGAGCGATCCGAAACGCGCACGTCCTGAAAGGAGTCCATGACCGCCTTCAACTGCTCGACGCCTTCCCGCAGCACCTTGCCGGTCCGGAATACGCCCGCATGGCTCTGCATGCTCCTCTGCATGGCCAGGCGGATCTCCGCGGTTTTCCGCGAGCCGTTGGCATAACGCAGCCGGTCGAAGCGGGCCAGCGCCGGATCGCAAGCATCCGGCGGCAGCGGCTTGTGGAGCCGCTTGGGCTGGATCAGCTCGGCGCAGCGCAAGGCCGCGGCTCGCCCGAACACCACCAAATCGAGCAGGGAATTGGACCCGAGCCGGTTCGCGCCGTGCACGGACACGCAGGCCGCTTCGCCGATCGCCATCAAGCCGGGCACCGGCGTCTCGGGGTTGCCGTCCTTGAGGGTGACCACCTCGCATTTATAGTTGGTGGGAATGCCCCCCATGTTGTAATGCACGGTCGGAATGACCGGAATCGGCGCCTTCGTGACATCCACGCCGGCGAAGATCATGACGGTCTGGCTGATGCCGGGCAGCCTTTCTTCGACCACCGCGGGATCGACATGTTCCAGATGCAGGTATAGGTGGTCCCTGTCCGGCCCGACGCCCCGCCCCTCCAGGATTTCCCGGGTCATGGCGCGGCTCACCACGTCGCGCGAGGCCAAATCCTTCGCGTGCGGCGCATAGCGTTCCATGAAGCACTCGCCCTCGGAATTGGTGAGATAACCGCCCTCGCCTCTCACGCCTTCGGTGACCAGGCAGCCCGCGCCGTAGATCCCGGTGGGATGGAATTGCACGAATTCCATGTCCTGGAGCGGCAAACCGGCGCGCAAAACCATGCCGTTTCCGTCTCCGGTCGTGGTGTGCGAGGAGGTGCAGGAGAAATAGCAGCGCCCGTAACCTCCGGTCGCCAGGATCGTCATGTGGGAACGGAACAGGTGCAGCGTTCCGTCCTCTAGCCGCCAAGCCAGCACCCCGCGGCATTCGCCCTCGTCCATGACGAGGTCCAGGGTGACGTATTCGGTGAAGAATTCCACCTTGTGCTTGAGCGATTGCTGGTAAAGCGTGTGAAGGATGGCATGGCCGGTGAAGTCGGCCGCCGCGCAGGTGCGCTGGGCGGAACCTTCCCCGAAATGGGTGGTCATCCCGCCGAAGGCGCGCTGATAGATCTTGCCGTTCTCGGTGCGCGAAAAAGGGACGCCGTAATGCTCCAGTTCGATGACGGCGGGAATCGCTTCGCGGCACATGTATTCGATCGCGTCCTGATCGCCCAGCCAGTCGGACCCCTTCACCGTGTCGTACATGTGCCAGCGCCAATCGTCCTCGCCCATGTTGCCCAGAGCCGCGCTGATGCCGCCCTGGGCCGCCACGGTATGGCTGCGTGTCGGAAAAACCTTGGTGAGACAAGCCGTTTTCAGGCCCTTTTCGCCCAGTCCCAGCGCCGCGCGCAAACCCGCGCCGCCGGCTCCCACGACCACGGCGTCGTACGTGTGGCGAATGATCTCGTAGGCCTTGCTCATGCTACCCCATGAATACGATGCGCAGCGTGGCATAGAGAGACGCCAGCGCCAAAAAAGAGAAAACCAGCTTCATGCCCAGGATGCCGAGCATCTTCAGCCAGTCGGCATGAATGTAGTCCTCCATCACCACCTGCAAGCCCAGCGCCGCGTGATAGAACGCGAGGATGACGAACGACAGCATGAAAATGGTGTTCCAGGGCGTCGCGATCCAGCGGACGACTTGCTCGTAAGTCGCGTGAGGCAGCGAGACCACGGCCGGCGCAAGCCAAAACGTCAGCGGAATCAGCGCGACGGAGGTGACCCGCTGCCGCCACCATTCGTGAGTTCCCTGTCTGGCCGAACCCAGTCCCCGGGCGCGGGCCAGCGGCGATCGATAGTTCATAGGCACCTAGAAGGCGGTGATCATGTGAATAGGAATAATCCCAAGGTCAGCAACACTGAGGCGGCCAATTCCAAATAAGCATAACGATCCAGGGTATCGCGGTGGAAACCGTGCCCGGTGTCCCAGATCAGGTGCCTGACGCCGTGGGAAAAATGGAAGAACAAGGAAAAAAGCCAAGCCCACAACAACAGCGTACCCGGCAGCGAGCGCAGCACGGCTTGAATCCCGGCGAATCGGGCCTCTCCCTCGGCAACGGCCATCAGGCATACCGCCCAGAACACCAGCCCGATGCTCAACAGCACGCCGGTAATGCGATGCGTGATCGACAGGATCGCGGTCAGCGGCAACCGGTAAATCTGGAGATGGGGCGACAGAGGGCGTTCGCTCATACTCTGGCGGAACAGCCTACGATTAGTCCCGGGCTGCGGCGGCAAACCGGCGAACGGGCATTTTCACCGGCTGCGCCGGCGGCTTCGCGCATGGCGATCAAAAATCGATGCACCGTCCGTCCTTTTCCCAATCGCCATAGCGGGTCGGCTCGGGACGCTTGGCTTCCGTGCAGGGAACCGTTTGCGCTTCGGATTTTCCCGTCGGATCTTTCTCAAGATCCCGATCTTTGCAAGAAGGCTTGAGTTTCTCGGTCATGACGCGACTCCTCCAAAATCTCTTTATGGCTTTTATACCTTGGCGCGGAGGCGATCACAAGCCGTTCGCCACACGCCCTGCCATCCGGCGTTCAAAAACATTATCGGAAGGAATCTTTCGCGAGAGGCTTTGTCGAAGTTTTACGAACTTTCGATCAGTCGGATACATACGGTCCAGTAAAGGTACATATGCCGTCAATACGTATATGTACTGCGTGTATCGAGCCGCTCTAAGGCTAATGCGGCGAATACTTTGGAGAAATATCATGAACTGGGATCAAGTCAAAGGAAACTGGAAACAAGTCAAGGGCACCATTAAAGCGCAATGGGGCCGGTTGACCGACGACGAACTCGACGAGATTAACGGCGAAAGGGAAAAACTGATAGGCAAGATTCAGGAAAGATACGGGATAGCTCGCGAAGAGGCCGAAAGACAGGTAGAAGGCATGAGGATGTAGGCCGAAAGCCGGACCGGCTGGCGGCGGCATGGTTTTTCATGAGTCTTCCTTGGCAGTATTAACCGGCAAATGCCGCCAGCCATAAAATCGACCCTAAAAATATACCATCCGGGGAGCCATCGATTTTCTGCCATATTATTTATTATCTTATCTTCGCGGTATTCACTGCGCCAGTGTGGTATTTCATTAAACCAAGAGGCGCCATATCCGAAGTTTTCATAAGGAGATTGACATGCAAAAAGCGGTATTTTGTATCGCCAGGACGAGAGACCAGGCCGAGTCGATTATCGACCGCCTGAGAGCCTCGGGTTTCTCGAACAACGATATTTCGGTTTTATTTCCCGACAAGTCGACTACCAAAGATTTTGCCCACGAGCAACACACCAAGGCGCCGGAAGGAGCTACCGCCGGCGGAGTTGCCGGAATGGGCGCGGGCGCCGTGCTGGGCTGGCTGGCCGGGCTCGGCACCTTGGCGATACCGGGCGTCGGGCCGTTTATTGCCGCCGGTCCCATTATGAGCGCTCTCAGCGGGGCCGCCATCGGCGGCGCGACCGGCGGACTGGTCGGAGCGCTGGTCGGGATGGGAATTCCCGAGTACGAAGCCCGGCGTTACGAGGGGAAAATCAAGGACGGCAATCTTTTGATCTCCGTGCATACCGACGACAGTAACCAACGGTCCAAAGTCAAAGATATTTTCGAACAGGCCAATGCGGAAGATATCGCGATGACCGGCGAAACCAGCGTCACCTGATCGCCTGCCGGGCCGTGGCCCGAAGCCAATATGAGGAGGCGTTTATGCCATGGGACGAATCCAAACTGAACACGTTATTGCGTGACGAAATATCCGCTGTCGAAACCTATCAGCAGGCACTCGATAAACTGAGCAATGAGCCGATGATGGGAGAAGTGCAGCAAATTTCTTCGATTTGCGACGATCATCGGGACTCGGCCAACAAGCTTAGAGAACGGATCATCCGGTACGGAGGCAAGCCCACGGAAGATTCCGGCGCCTGGGGCACCTGGTCGAAGATGGTCATGGGCGGCGCCAAGCTGTTGGGCGACAAGGCAGCGCTCACCGCCCTGCGCCAAGGCGAGGAAAACGGCATCAAGGATTACGAGGACGCCTTGCACGACGCGGATATTCCGGAAGATGTCCGCAGCTTGATCCAAACGACGCTGCTGCCGAGACAACAGCAGCACCTCAACGTCTTGAACAGGCTCATGGGAACGGCTTGAGCCCGATCCGGCGCGGTCATGCCGAGCGGGTCCCGCCCGTGCTTGCCGCGCCCCGTTTATTTCGCCGGCTCACGCCGGTATTTTCGGATCTGCCCGGCTGGAACGAGAGGGCCGTTTTTCCATGCGACTGAACATTTCCGATTCCGTGATCGTCATTACCGGAGCGTCCAGCGGCATTGGAAGAGCCACGGCGATGAAGGCCGCCGAGCAACGCGGAACGGTCGTGCTGGCGGCCCGCCAGGCGGACGTGTTGCACGAAGTGGCGCGGGAATGCGAGCAAGCCGGCGGACGCGCGCTGGCGGTCAAAACCGATGTCACCGACGAGGAGCAGGTTCGCCAGCTGGCGCGGCGGGCGGTCGAGAGCTACGGACGGATCGACGCCTGGGTCAACGATGCCGCCGTCACCATGCTGTCCCGGTTCGAGGATGCGCCTGCCGACGCCTTTCGGCGCGTGATGGAAACCAATTTCTTCGGTTACGTCTACGGTGCGCGGGCGGTTCTGCCCTATTTCCACCGGCAGGGTTACGGCGTCCTGGTCAACGTGGCGTCCGTGGAAGGAAAAGTCGCGGCGCCGTATGCCAGCGCCTATGTCGCCAGCAAGTTCGCCGTCACCGGATTCTCGGAAAGCCTGCGCATGGAACTGCGCGATACGCCCGACATTCACGTCTCCACCATTCTCCCCGCGACCATCGACACGCCGCTGTTCCAGCACGCCGCCAACTACTCCGGCAAGGCGGTTCAGGCGATGCCGCCGGTTTACGCGCCCGAGGATGTCGCGGAGGCCATCCTGCACACCATTCGCCACCCGAAGAGAGAGGTCACGGTGGGCAACGCGGGGCGGATGATCGCCATGCGGAATCTCGTGCCGCCGCTGGCGGAGCGCGTGGTGGCGAAAAAGGTCGAGAAACGGCATTTTCAAGACCGTCCCGGCCCAAACTCGCCCGGAAACCTCTTCGAACCCATACCCGAATTCGACGCCGTTCACGGCGGCTGGCTGGATCCTCGACAAGGCCGCCGAAAGACGGCTTGGACCGCGAACACCCTGGCCTTGCTGGCCGGCGTCGGCGCCGCGCTTTACCTGAGTTCCTCCAGGCGTCCGACCCCACGGTCCGGCGCGGCGACCAAGGCGCTCCAGGATCTCGAATCCTGACCGGCGGCTGGAGCGGACGGCGGGAACATGTCTTTCGCTATTCCGCACATTCCGGTTTCCCGATCCGTGGATCGGCCGGCATATTTCGACGACGCCCATCCTGCACACGAGGGACGGATCCAACCGGCACTCTCGTCGTTCCGGTATTGAATTTCGGCAATTGCCGCGAGCATTGCACGCCGGTCTCTCGCCAAACCAGAACTTTACCGAACGCCCAAAATCTACATTAGAACCCGGTTATCAACGCACTTCGATTTGGCTTTTTAATGGGAGACCGGCCACACGGATCAAGATTTTTCGGCATTTTTCCAACGTGTTGTTCCCATGTGGATAAACAACGGTATATTCGTTGTTATTTAAGGAATCAATTTGCCGTTTAGCAACCCTCAGATACCATCGGCTTCAAACGGTTATTGGACAACCACGTTATATCCGGCCATTACCGTCATCGGGATGCCGAGATAAAGCGATTACACCGTCCGGCACTCAGTATCGTTCGTTCGGATTTATTGCCAAAACGGAAACATGTCCGCCAAACGTACGAAGTAATACGACTGGTATTCACTGTATAAAAGAGAATACTTTGCGAATTATCAACCAACGAGGTGACGTCATGGCTAACGTAGATACCGATTTAGGCACGAATAAACCTCCTTCCCAGACCCAATCCGATACCGGCATGGGAAGTACGGGCAGCTCCGAAATGCGTTCCCCGGATGTCAGGACCGAGGCCAAGGAGGCGGCCGGCGAGATCGGGCAGGAAATGCAACGGCTGAAGCAAGAAGCGAAGCAAAGAGGAGAATCCTTGTTCAAGGGACAACGCAACGCCGCGGCCTCCGAGATCGGCGGCATGGCGGAAGCGCTGCATCGAACCGCCCAGCAGTTGAACGAACGGGAACAGTCGACGACCGCCAGCTACGTCGATCGCGCGGCGGGAGCGCTCGACAGAATGGTCGATACCCTTCGCGAGGGAGATCTCCGCTCCATGATGCGGCAGACGGAGAACTTTGCCCGCCGGAATCCGGGAGTCTTCTTCGGCGGAAGCGTACTCGTCGGCCTCATGCTCTCGCGCTTTCTCAAAAGCTCCGCGGAGCGGAGAGAAGCCGAACCCGCCTTCGGGTCGACGGAGCGCATGGGAGCCGAATCGAGATACACCCATTGAGGCTTCGGATTTCGACAAGGCCAAATACCCGACCTTCGAAACGTCCGGCGTCAACGGCGCCGGAACAACCCTTAACGAGAGGAATGCCGTCATGCAGCCAGATGAAGTTACAGGCAAGAAAGATCCCTCGCTTGCCGGACTCGTAACGGACTTTACACGGGAGTTATCGACTCTCGTCCGTCAGGAGGGGCAGTTGATGAAGGCCGAGCTTTCCGAAAAGGTCTCGGAAGCGGGCGCCGGGGTCGGCTCGCTGACCGTCGGCGGCGCCGTCCTGTTCGCAGGATTCCTGGTGCTGTTGCTCGCGGTGATCGCCGGGCTCGACGACATCATGGGAACCGTCGCCGTCGATAATCCGTGGCTATCGCCGCTTATCATCGGATCGATCGTTCTCATCGTCGGTTTGATCCTGCTGCAAAAAGGCCGTGCCAATCTCAAGGCGAAGAACCTGATGCCCAAGAAATCCGGCGAATCGCTGCGAAGAGACTCGGAAGTTTTGCGCGAACACATGAAGTAACCCGTAATCGTTCGGTGGGCATGCGAGAAGCGTCGCGAGCGGCCCGGAGAACCCGGCGCGTACACGGAGTACACGAGGAGGCCGAGCGCCGCGCGGCAGCGTTTCACGCACCCACTTAAGAGAATCCGCATCGGACGGAGCAATCACAGAGGAACCGTATGCCTACCCTGATCGGAAACGAGGACTCCTTCATCGATACGCTCACCAACCTGATCGAGCTCGACTTCGATGCCGTCGCGGCCTACGAGGCGGCCATCAAGCGGCTCGACGACGGCGCGATCGGCGACCGGCTCGGCGAATTCATGAGCGATCACCAGCGCCATATCCAGGAACTCAGCCGCATCGTACGCGATCTTGGCCGGGTGCCGCCGACCGAAGCCGACTTCAAATCCGTTTTGACTCAAGGCAAGGTCATCATCGGCAACATCGCCGGCGACAAAGGCATACTCCAGGCCATGAAATCCAACGAGGACGATACCAACCAGGCGTACAGCCAGGCGCTCCAGCGCACCGACATCCTGCCCCAGGCCCGGCCGGTGCTCGCGCGCAACCTGGCGGACGAGCGCCGGCACCGGGCCTGGATTCAAGAGCGTTTGGCAGAGATGTAACGGTTGCACGATGTCCGAGCGTTCACCCATGGAGTGTCGACACAGGTTCGAGGGCCTTCGTCCCGCGCGAAAAAGAGGACGGGCGCTCTCCGGCAAGCACAGTGGAGAATGTTATGGCTACCACATATGACGAGACCAGAAGTCCCGAACAAATCGAAACCGATATCGAACGGACACGGAGCCAGATGGCGGAAACCCTGGACACGATTCAAAAGCGGTTTTCACCCGGACAACTCCTGGATCAGACCCTGAGTTATCTGGACGAAAAGCGGATCAACGAAAACTTGCGGCGGTTCGGCACGAATGCCGGCGCCGTCGTCAAGGAAAATCCGATTCCGGTGGCCATGCTCGGAGTCGGACTCGCCTGGCTGGCTTTGTCGGGGCGGAGCGGCCCCAAGGGCCGCCGGTATTTTTCGCGATTCACCAAGCCTTCCCACGGAATGGAAAGCCTGCATAGCACGCACGGCGAGATACAGCGTTCCGGCTCGCACGTCATGGGCGGAGCCAAGGGAGAAGGCGCCATGGGCGAGAAATTGGAACACGCCAAGGGGCGCGTATCGGAGACTGTCGGCCAGGTCCGGGAAACGATCGCCGAAAAGGCCGGCCAGGTTCGCCAATCCGTCGGCGGCACCATGAGCAGCGTCCGCGAGAAAGCCGGAGAAGTCTCTCATCGGGCGCAGGATCAGGCGGTACGACTCGGCCACGCGGTCCAGGGCCAATATCGGCACATCGTTCAGGAACAGCCCTTGGTCTTGGGCGTTTTGGGACTCGCCATCGGCGCGGCGCTCGGCGCGGCCATGCCCCGCACGCGCATGGAAGACGAAATGATGGGCGAAGCCAGCGACCGATTGGCGCGCCAGGCTCGCGAAACGGGCCGGGAAATCGTGCACGAGGGCGAACGGACGAGCGGCGGCCCGACCGAAGCCGAGCGCAGCCCGATTACGGCCGGCTCGATGTCGGGTGAAATAAGGCGCGGCATGGAGGGAGGCGAAACCGGCACGCCCTCCTCGCCGGGGATCGGCGCCTCGCCCGTAAGCGGCGGCGCCGGCGGCACGGTGGGAGGCACCACGGCCGGAGGAACAGTCACCGAAGGCATGGGCGGAGTGACCCGGAGTACCGGCGGCGAGGCGAGCGGCGCGCCGCCGATGGGCGAGCGCCGGGGTGGCGTAAGCGACCGCCGCAAGGGCTTCCTGGCCGAGACCATCGGCGCCGCCACGCGCATTCCGCCCGCGAGCGAGCGGCGGAAAGGCATGGGCGACCGGCGTCTCTCCGGGGCCATGGGCCGCGGGGTCGGCTACGAATCGCCGAGAACGCCGTAAGTCCGCGATAACGGCAGACTGCCATGACGCGCGTTTACGGCGCGTCATGGCAAAGTCATATCGAAAGTAAGGAACGGCGAGCGCGGCCAATAGGCGATGCCGTGGGGATCGCTCCACGGCATCGGACGGTCGGACTCGATTTCCGAATCTGTTCGAGGGAGGTTTTCCAGATGCCAATATCGACCGGTGCTTCCGCTTACAACGACCGGGGCCGCGCGGCAAAACGCCCTTGGGATATTCCGCTCGCCGGCTGGCGCGATATCGCTTACCGAGTCAAGGACGAGGTCGTCCGCGACAACATCTCGTTCGTGGCGGCTGGCGTCGCGTTCTACGCGCTGCTGGCGATTTTTCCCGCCTTGGCGGTCATGGTCGGCATTTACGGCCTGGTCGCCGATCCCGCCGACGTTCAAAAAGAAATCGAGGCGCTGGCGAACATCGTTCCGCCGGAGGCGCATGCGCTGCTGAGCAAACAGTTGAGCGACCTTGCCAGCCATGCCAACACCACGTTGAGCATCGGCGTCCTCATCAGTTTGGCCGTGGCGATCTGGAGCGCCGCCAAGGGCATCAATTCCCTGATTACCGCGCTGAACATCGTTTACAACGAGCAGGAAAAACGGAGCTTCCTGAAACTGAATGGCCTGGCTCTGGGATTCACCTTCGGCGGAATCCTCTTCGCCGTTCTGGCGATGGGCCTCATCGTCGGGCTGCCCGCATTCCTCAGCTTTACCGGGCTCGGCGGTTTTCTGTCCTTCCTGTTTTCTCTCCTGCGGTGGCCGCTCCTGGGTCTTGCTTTCATCCTCGGTCTGGCCGTCATCTATCACTATGGCCCCTGCCGCGATAAGCCGCGCTGGCAATGGGTCAGCCCCGGCGCCGTGCTGGCGGTGGCGTTATGGCTGATAGGCTCGGGGCTGTTCTCGTATTACGTGTCCAATTTCGGAAACTACAACGAAACCTACGGTTCGGTCGGCGCCATCGTCATTCTGCTCACGTGGTTTTACCTCACGGCTTACGTGGTGCTCCTCGGCGCCGAGCTCAACGCCGAAATGGAGCATCAAACCAAGCAGGACACCACCGAAGGCGAACCCGAACCCCTGGGCGAACGCAACGCCTATGTCGCCGATACCGTCGGCAAGCCTTACGACAGCGGGGAAGCGGACGATACGGGACGATGACGGAAGACGCCTTGCGGCCCGGTCGGGCGAAGCACCGAAGCGCAGGAAATCGGTATGAAAAAGAAGGTACGGGACATCATGACCAGCGGCGCCGAATGCATCGGCGAGCACGAAACCATCATCGAAGCCGCAAAGCGCATGGAACTGCTGGACATCGGCGCACTCCCCATTTGCGGCGACGACAATCGCCTCAAGGGCATGCTGACGGACCGCGACATCGTGGTGAAAGTTCTGGCCGCGGACCGGGACCCCTCGACGACAACCGCGGGAGAGTTCGCCGAGGGCACGCCGGTCATGGTCGACGCCGACGACGCCATTGACGACGCGCTCCGCAAGATGATCGATCACAAAGTCAGGCGTTTGCCGGTCATCGAGGAGCACAAGCTGGTCGGCATCGTCAGCCAGAGCGATCTGGCAACCAATCTCGACGCCGCCAGGGTCGGGGACCTGGTCAAAGCGATTTCCGCCGCGCCCTGAGAGGACCGAACGAATTCTTAAGGAAGCTCTGATTAAGTCCTTCGACAGGCCTGTCCTGAGCTTGTCGAAGGGCTCAGGACGAACGGTAACCGATGGATTCCGTTCGTGGCGAGCGTGTCGAACGCTCTCCTGAGCCTGTCGAAGGGCATGAACGGAATCCACTTGCTCAGAGCTTCCTTAATCGCGGGCCAAAGCCCGCTCCACGAGCCGTAAATCACGGCTGCAACGGCCTTAAGCGACGGGGAAAAGCAAACTCAGCCCGCGCGGGTATTCCCGCCCAGCAGGGTCAACACCTCGCCCGTGACGTAGCTCGAATCCGCCTCGGATGCGAAATACACGTAAGCCGGCGAGATTTCCTCCGGCTGGGCCGGCCGCTGAAACTTGGTCTGCATACCGAATTTGGCCACTTTTTCGGGCGGCTGGTCCGCGGGATTCAAAGGCGTCCAGACCGGCCCAGGCGCGACGCAATTCACCCGGATCAGCGATTCCGCCAGATTCTGCGCCAGCGACTTGGTAAAGGCGACGATCGCGCCCTTGGTCGCCGAGTAATCCAGAAGGCCGGCGTTGCCCTCAAGGCCCGTAATCGACCCCGTGTTGATGATGGCGTCGCCGCTCTTGAGATGGGGCAGCGCCGCCTTGGCCATGTAGAAATAACCGTAAATATTGGTCTTGAACGTCAGGTCCCACTGCTCTTCCGAAATCTCGGCAAGGCTGTCGCAGTGCTTCTGATACGCCGCGTTATTCACCAGGATATTCAGCTTGCCGAACGCCCGCACGGTCTGCTCCACCGCTTGCCGGCAGAAGGACGGCTCCTTGACGTCGCCGCAGATGAGAATGGCCTTGCGCCCTTCCGCCTCGACCGCCGCCTTGGTTTCCTCGGCGTCGGAATGCGCTTCGTGGTAGACGATGGCGACGTCCGCCCCCTCCCGCGCGAACAGCACGGCGACGGACCGGCCGATTCCCGAATCGGCTCCCGTCACCAGCGCGGCCTTGTCCTTGAGCTTGCCCGCCCCTTTGTACAGAGGCGCCAGATATCTCGGCCGAGGCTCGAGTTCGGATTCCAGCTCCGGCTGCTCCAGATGCTGCTCCGGAAACGGCGGCTTCGGCTCTTGCAACTCGCTCGTCATATCGATGGCTCCTTTGCCCGATATCGCCCCATGTCCGCCCGGATTCCGAATCCGGGGACACGGCCGATTTTCAAATGTAAATCTTCGACCCCGGCCGCCGCCGGTTTATCCGGCGTTTCGGCGAGAAGCCGCCGGAGCCGTTTGCCGGCTTGAGCATCATCCTAGAAACGGCAGTTGACCGCTTGGATGCACCGGCAAAGCCCGATGAATCCCGAACGTCCTGCGTGGCACGGACCTCGCCTTTTGGGTGAAGGCGCTACACACCCGATTGCACGGCGGGCGCGTCCAACTGCCGTTTCTAGGATCATTGAACTTTTGACGAACCCCATGGACCAAAATATCAGTAGCCGGTAATACGCCTGAGACAGGGATCGTTTTAAATTCTTGGCAAGGAAGGGGCATCTGTAAGCTTTCGGTTACCAATCCATAATCCTGAACGGCCGTCGGACGGGCGCGAACAAGAGCCCGGACAGCGGGGATTCATCGCGCTTCTCCAATTCGTCCAAGCGCCCAGTGGCCGTTTCCGGGAAACAAAACCGCAGGGAATGCGACTCCTCCTTACGGCGCCAATCAAGAACGTCAAGGATGCACTCTTGAAGCGGAGATCATGGATATGACAGATCGTGGAAGGAAACACATCGTCGTGACCGGCGGAGCCGGATTTCTCGGAACCAACCTGTGCCGATGGCTGCTGATGCAAGGCCATGAGGTGACCTGCATCGACAATTTCCGAACCGGAGGCAAGGAGACCCTCCTCGGCTTAAGGAAGCTGGGCGCCCTGGAAATCGTCCGCCAGGACATCACCTTGCCGCTGCGCGACATCGAAAACGTCGATGAAATCTATAACCTCGCCTGCTCCGCGTCGCCGGTCCATTATCAGGCCGATCCGGTCCATACCCTGAAGACCTGCGTGCAAGGTTCGCTCAATCTCCTGGAAATGGCCCGCGGCTCGAACGCTCCCATTTTCCAGGCCTCGACCAGCGAAGTGTACGGCGATCCGGAAACCCATCCCCAGCACGAAGGCTATCGCGGCTCGGTCAACCCGGTGGGGCCAAGGGCCTGTTACGACGAGGGCAAACGCTGCGCCGAAACCCTGTTTCTCAACTATTACCGCCAGCACCGGGTGCGCGTAAAGGTCGGGCGGATCTTCAATACCTATGGCCCCTACATGCGGCTCAACGATGGCCGCGTAGTGCCCAACCTGATCGGTCAGGCCCTTCGGAACCGGCCGCTGACCATCTACGGCAACGGCAATCAGACGCGATCCTTCTGCTACGTCGACGACCTGATCGAGGCGATGCAGCGCTTCATGGCGACGCCCGACGACATGCCGGGTCCTCTCAACCTGGGCAACCCGTCCGAAATCACCATGCTGGAACTGGCCGACACGATCGTCGACCTGACCGGCTCGCGCTCGAAAATCGCCTTCCGGCCGCTGCCGGTGGACGATCCGGTCCGGCGCTGCCCGGACATCGGCCAGGCGCGGGAAAAACTCGGCTGGGCGCCGTCCACGCCGCTCGTCGACGGCCTCAAACGCACCATCGACTATTTCGAGGGCGTTCTGATGACGAGAGGGCATCCATCGTCGAAAGCCATGACCGGGAGCTGATTTCGGGAGCCCGGCGGGCGAAGTCCATCTGGCCGAATAAAAACGGCAACCGGCCCCGGCATCGGGGCGTAACCGAAACGACGGATCGATAGGAGCGACCATGGAAAGGATCTTGATTACCGGAGGAGCAGGGTTCATCGGCTCGCACCTTGCCGATGGATTGATCGATCAAGGCTACCGGGTCCGCGTGCTCGACAGCCTCAGCGAACAGGTCCACGGCGACATCCGGCAGCCGCCGCATTACCTCAATCCCGCCGTCGAGTTCGTCCACGGCGACGTGTGCGACGCCGGCTCGGTGCGCGAGGCGCTCAGGAACGTGGACGCCGTGTTCCACTTCGCCGCCGCGGTCGGCGTCGGCCAGAGCATGTACCAGATCGAACGGTACACCGACATCAACAACCGCGGCACCGCCGTCCTGCTCCAGTGCCTGATCGAACGGCCGGTGAAAAAACTGGCCGTGGCGTCCAGCATGAGCGTTTACGGCGAAGGACTTTACCGCACCGCCGACGGCCGCACCTGCGCTCCCCCGGAGCGGCCGCTGGCGCAGCTTCAGAAAGGCAATTGGGACCTCCGCGACAAAAAGGGCGATCCGCTGCAACCCTTGCCCACGCCGGAATCGAAGACCGCCTCGCCGGCATCGGTCTACGCCCTGTCCAAATACGACCAGGAACGCCTCTGCCTGCTGGTCGGCCAGGCCTACAACATCCCCGCCGTCGCCTTGCGCTTCTTCAACGTGTACGGAACCCGGCAGGCATTGTCCAATCCCTATACCGGCGTGCTCGCGATCTTCGCCTCCCGCTATCTGAACGGCAACAGCCCCCTGATCTTCGAGGACGGCGAACAGCGACGCGATTTCGTGAACATCCGCGACGTGGTGCGGGCCTGCGTGCTCGCGCTGGAGCGCGACGAGGCCGCCGGGCGGGTGCTCAACGTCGGCAGCGGCCGCAGCCATTCGGTGCGCGAGATTGCCGAGCACATGGGCCGCGTGCTCGACCGGGAAGAAATAAGGCCGGTGGTCGCCCAGCAATACCGCGTCGGCGACATCCGCCATTGCTTCGCCGATATCGGCGAGGCCCGGAACATCCTCGGATACCGGCCCCGCATCGGCCTGGAAGACGGCATGGCCGAACTGGCGGAATGGCTGCAAACCCAGGCGGCGTTCGACCGCTTCGAAGCGGCGAACGAGGAACTTTCGCAACGGGGGCTGCGGTTATGAAGGAGAAGCGTCAACCGTCGACGAACCGCGAACCAGACCTTGCCGAGGACGATCCGAGGCCGGTGCTGATTACCGGCGGAGCGGGATTCGTCGGCGCCAATCTCGCGGATCGCCTGCTAAGCGACGGCATTCCGGTGCTGATCTTCGACAATCTGGAACGGCCCGGCGTGGAGCGCAACCTGGAGTGGCTCCGCGCTACCCATGGCGGCCGGGTCCAGGCCGAAATCGCCGACGTTCGCGACGGCCACGCGGTGCGAAACGCCGTGCACCGGGCTCGGCAGGTGTTCCACTTCGCCGCCCAGGTGGCGGTCACCGCCAGCATCGAGAATCCCGCCGCCGATTTCGAGGCCAACCTCCGCGGCACCCTCAACGTGCTCGAAGCCCTGCGCTCGGCCCGAAATCCGCCGCCGCTGATCTACACCTCGACCAACAAGGTGTACGGCGATCTCCGCGATCTTGCCGTGTGCCGCCGGGGAGACCGCTATATGCCGCGCGACGAAGAGACCGCCCGAAACGGCGTCGGCGAAGACCGTCCCCTGGATTTTCACAGTCCCTACGGATGCTCGAAAGGCGGAGCCGATCAATATGTGCTCGATTACGCGCGCAGCTACGGCCTGCCCGCCGCCGTGTTCCGCATGAGCTGCATCTACGGGCCGCACCAGCACGGCACCGAGGATCAGGGCTGGGTGGCTCACTTCCTGATTCGGGCCTTGCAGGACCGGCCGATCACCCTTTACGGCGACGGCCTTCAGGTCAGGGACGTGCTGTTCGTCGAAGACTTGGTGAGAGCCTTGCGGCTCGCCGCCGCCAACATCGGCCGGCTGCGGGGGCAGGCTTTCAACGTCGGCGGCGGGCCGGCCAAGACGATCAGCCTGATCGAACTGGTGGATCTCATCGAGGAACTGCACGGCCGCCGGCCGGAACTGAAATTCGCCCCCTGGCGCACCGGCGATCAGAAATACTACGTCTCCGACACGCGCAAATTGAACCGCGCCGTCGGCTGGGAGCCGGAGACCGCCGTGCGCGACGGAGTGGCGGCGACATACGAATGGTTACTGATGTACTCGGACCCAAAGACGCGGTACAACCCCGCCAAGACCGCAGCGGCGCGGTCGAAGAGAGTTTAGAGCATTTTCGATTCGCATTTCCGGCGTAGGGGCGAACTCCGTGATCTTTGGCGCTCCGAAGAGGCGAATGAATTCGCCCCTGCACACGAAATGAAAACGCTCTAAGCCTCGCGTCGCCCGTCCCCCGCCATAAAGGGGACCGGCGTCCCCTCGGGATCGGGCCGGAGTGCGGAATCCCGGAGAAACCCAAAGGAACGATAGCGGAGCGGTCAACGGAATGAACATCTGATCTTCAGCCTGCCGATATCCGCTTCCGGAATGGAAAAAATCAGCCAGGACGGCTGATCGCAAGGAGGACATCAACGCGTGAGACCGGTTACGGAACAAGCCCCCTCGCGGGAAGCGGCCGCCCCCGTTCGCTGCAGGGCGGCGGTTTTCGCCGCCCCCCGAACCATTCAGGTCAAGCCCATCCTGGTGCCCGCGCCGGGGCCGCGCCAAGTGCGCGTCAGGCTGGAAGGCTGCGGCGTATGCGGCTCGAATCTCCCGGTTTGGGAAGGACGCCCCTGGTTCGCCTACCCGTTTCCGCCCGGCGCGCCCGGACACGAAGGCTGGGGCCGCGTCGAGGCGGTCGGCGCGGACGTCGAGCGTCCGGCGGTGGGCGCACGGGTAGCGGTGCTGTCCAGCCACGCCTACGCCGAATACGATCTGGTCGACGCCTCCGCGGCGATTCCTTTACCCGCCATACTCGACGGCCAGTTTTTCCCCGGCGAACCGCTGGCCTGCGCGATGAACGTGTTCCAGCGCAGCGGCATCAAGTCCGGAGAGACGGTCGCCGTCGTCGGCGTCGGCTTTCTGGGCGCCCTGCTCGTCGGTCTGGCGGCCAAGGCCGGGGCCCGCGTCATTGCCCTCTCCCGCCGTCCTTACGCGCTCGACGTCGCCCGCCGCCAAGGCGCGGCCGAAACCCTGTCCGCCGACGACTTCCAAGGGGCGATCGATCGGATCAAGGCGCTGACCGGCGACGCCGGCTGCGACTGCGTGATCGAAGTCGCGGGCGAGCAATCCACCCTGGACCTGGCCTCCGAACTGACCCGGATCAGGGGCCGGCTGGTCATCGCCGGCTATCATCAGGACGGGCCGCGCCAAGTGAACATGCAACTGTGGAACTGGCGCGGCCTCGATGTCGTCAACGCTCACGAACGCGATCCGCGGCACTATGCCGACGGCCTGCGCTCGGCAATCGCCGCCGCGGCGACCGGGCGCTTCGATCCGGCGCCGCTTTACACCCATCGTTTCGGGCTCGACGAGTTGCCGAAGGCTTTCGAGCTGATGCGGTCCCGCCCCGAGGGCTTCCTGAAAGCGGTGGTGCTGCCGTGAGCGCCGACCCGGCACAGAACGCGGCTCCGCGACTTCGGCCGAACCGCCCCCGGCTGGGCTTTCTCGGTGTCGGCTGGATCGGCCGCAACCGGATGGCCGCCGTCGCGGACGACGGTTGCGCCGAGATCGCCGCCATCGCCGATCCGTCGGCGGAAGCCCTGCGGGAAGCTTCGCGCCTCGCGCCCGGAGCGGTGCTGAGCGACCGCCCGGAGAGTCTCTTCGAGAGTTCCGTCGACGGGATCGTCATCGCCACGCCGAGCGCCGCGCACGCCCGCCAGGCAATGGCCGCGCTGGAACGGGGCCTAGCCGTGTTCTGCCAAAAACCGCTGGCCCGGACCCGGCGCGAGACGCAGGCCGTCGTCGATGCGGCGCTCCGGGCGGACCGGCTGCTGGGCGTGGATTTCAGCTACCGCCACGTGCGCGGTATGGCGGAGATCCGCGAGGACTTCCGCCGGGGCGATCTGGGCGACCTCTACGCCATGGACCTGACCTTCCACAATGCCTACGGCCCCGACAAGCCCTGGTTCTACGACCTGGCCCAGGCGGGCGGCGGCTGCGTCATGGATCTGGGCATCCACCTTGTCGATCTGGCGCTGTGGATGTCGGATTTCCGGGAGGTCGAGGACGTCCGCAGCCGCTTGTACGCCCAGGGAAAGCTTCTGGCGAAACCGGCGGCGCGGGTCGAAGACTACGCCGTCGCGGAAATCGGGTTCTCCGGCGGCGCCGTCGCGCGCATCGCCTGTTCCTGGGGTCTTTCGGCCGGCTGCGACGCGGTGATCGACTTCACCTTCTACGGCACGCAGGGAGCCGCCGCGCTCCGCAACGTCAAGGGCTCCTTCTACGACTTCCTGGTCGAGCGCTTTAACGGAAGGCAGCGCGAAGTCGTCGCCGGCTATCCCGATCCCTGGGGCGGACGGGCGCTCGCCGAATGGGTGCGGCGGCTGGGCGAGGACGGCCGCTTCGATCCGGAAGCCCGGTGGTTCGTCGAAGTCTCCGGGGTCGTCGACAGGATTTACGGACGATGACCCTGAACGCCGCGGCAGCAGGAAGAAGTCGTTTCAGGGGCCATCGGATCTCCGGCCGGCGGGAATTCGTCCGCACGCAAGCCCTTGACCGGCGGATGAATTCGCATTCCTATCGACATCGATGGCCTGATCCGGAATGAACATTCTCATGACGGCTGACACGATGGGCGGGGTCTGGCGCTACGCGCTGGAGCTGGCCCAGGGATTGGAACCGTTCGGCGCGGCCATCACGCTGGCCACGATGGGCGCGCCCCTGTCCGCCGAACAGCGGCGCGAGGCCGCGGCGCTGTCCAACGTCCGGGTGGCCGAAAGCCGCTACAAGCTGGTGTGGATGGACGATCCCTGGGCGGATCTCGAAGCCGCCGGCGAATGGCTGCTGAAACTGGCGGAAGACGCCAAGCCGTCGCTGATCCACCTGAACGACTACCCCCACGGCCATCTGCCATGGCCGGCCCCGGTGCTGATGGTCGGCCACTCCTGCGTGCTCTCGTGGTGGCAGGCGGTGCATGGCGAGCCGGCGCCGGAGCGCCTGGACCGATACCGGGACGCCGTCCGCGCCGGGCTCCGCGCGGCGGACGCCGTCATCGCGCCGACCGCGGCCATGCTCGCCGAACTGCGCCGGCTGTACGGCCCGCTGCCGCCGTCCCGAGTGATCGCCAACGGGCGCGCAAGCCAGTCCGAGACCGGCAAGCAGCCGTTCATCCTGGCCGCCGGCCGCCTGTGGGACCCGGCCAAGAACGTCGCCGCCCTCGCCCGGATCGCCCCGCGGCTATCGTGGCCGGTCTACATCGCCGGAGAAACCCGGCATCCGGACGGCGGAACGTCCGAATTCCCGGACATTCATTGCCTGGGGCGGCTTTCTCCCGAACAACTCGCGGACTGGTTCGCCAAGGCCTCGATCTATGCCCTGCCCGCCCGCTACGAACCGTTCGGATTGTCGGCGCTGGAAGCGGCCTCGGCGGGATGCGCGCTGGTGCTCGGCGACATTCCAAGCCTTCGGGAAGTCTGGCGGGAAGCCGCCTTGTTCGTACCGCCGAACGACGGCGAGCGGCTGCTTTCGACGCTTCAGGAACTGATCGACCGGCCCGACCTGCGGCGCGACTACGCGGTCAAGGCCCGCATCGGAGCCGCGCGGTTCACGCCGGAACGGATGGCCGCCACATACTGGCAGGCTTATCAAGAACTGATCGCCGATGGGCGGGCGGTGGAACGCCGGGCCGGCAAGACGGCAAATACATCTTCCCAATCGCAAACGGGAACTCCGGGAGCACCAGAGTTCCCCTTCCAATCGCAAACGAGTGCTTCGGGAGCGCCGAAGCACTCCTTCCAATCGCAAACGGTCATCCGGGGAGCACCCGGATGACCCTTCCACCAAGGACTGCCGGCATGAAGCGGCTCAACCCGGGATTACAGCCATGAGATCGGCCGGCGCGATCCCGTTCGCCATATCCGACAATAACAATGGACGTTTAGGATGAAATTCGTTCTCTTTTACCACTCCCTGATCTCCGACTGGAACCACGGCAATGCCCATTTCCTTAGGGGCATCGCCACCGAGCTGATGCAGCGCGGCCACCGCGTCGAAGTTTACGAGCCGACCGACGGCTGGAGCCTCCGGAATCTTCGCGCCGAGCGGCTTCCCGATTCGCTCATGGGCTTTTTCGAAGCCTACCCCCACTTGCTCAGCCGCTTTTACAACGTCGACGACATCGATATCGGCGCCGTTCTGGCGGATGCCGATGTGGTTATCGTGCACGAATGGAACGATCCCGCGCTGGTCAAGAAGATCGGACGCCATCGCGCCCGCTCGGGCCATTATCTTCTGCTGTTCCACGACACCCACCACCGCGCCGTGACCGATCCCGAATCGATCGCCCGCTACGACTTGGATCGCTTCGACGGCGTGCTGGCCTTCGGCAACGTGCTGCGCGACATCTATCTGGAGCGGGGCTGGGCCGCGCGCGCCTGGACCTGGCACGAGGCCGCCGATACCCGGATATTCAGGCCGATGCCGCGCGAACCCGAGGAAGGCGATTTGATCTGGATAGGCAACTGGGGCGACGACGAGCGCACCCGAGAACTCGACGAGTTCCTGTTCGAGCCGGTCAGGACCCTCAAGCTGCGGGCGCGGATTTACGGCGTGCGCTACCCGGAACGGGCGCTCGAAGTCTTGTCCGACGCCGGGATCGAATACGGCGGATGGCTGCCGAATTACAAGGTTCCCCGCCTATTCGCCCGCTTCAAGGTAACGGTGCACATTCCGAGGCGGCCTTATTGCCGGGCGCTGCCCGGCATACCGACCATACGTCCCTTCGAAGCGCTGGCCTGCGGCATTCCCTTGGTCAGCGCGCCCTGGGACGACGTCGAGGACTTGTTTGCGCCGGGCCGCGATTTCCTGGTTGCCGGCACCCGCCGCGAGATGCAGGAAGCCATCGGAACGATCCTGCACGACCGCAAGTTCGCGCGGACTCTTGCCGAGCGGGGCCGCGCCGCCATACTCAGGCGGCATACCTGCGCCCACCGTATCGACGAGTTGCTGGACATCTGCCGCGAGCTGCGCCTGTCCCGTTCCACGGAACACAAACCGAGGAAAGAGACCGCCGTCATGTGAGAGGTCTTTTATGAAGCATCGGCCCCAAATCGCGTTCTTCGGCTCCAGCCTGGTTTCGTCCTACTGGAACGGCGCGGCCACGTACTACCGCGGCCTGATTCGCGCCCTGAGCGTCTTGGGCTACCGTACCGCGTTCTACGAGCCCGACGCCTTCGATCGGCAGCGGCACCGCGACATTGCCAATCCGACCTGGGCCAACGTCGTGGTTTATCCCGCCACGGAACCTGGCGTTTCGGAAGCGCTCGAATCGGCCCGGCAGGCGGACATCCTGGTCAAGGCGAGCGGCGTCGGCGTGTTCGACGACTGGCTCGAACGCGAAATCCTGAACCTTCAGGCGCCGAATCGAATCGTCGTCTTTTGGGACGTCGATGCGCCGGCCACCCTGGAGCGGGTCCAACGGAACCCGGACGATCCGTTCCGCGCCCTGATTCCGCGTTACGACATCATCCTGACCTACGGCGGCGGGCCGCCCGTCGTGGCGGCCTACCGGGCGCTGGGCGCGCGGGATTGCGTGCCGGTCTACAACGCGCTGGACCCGGCGACTCATTATCCGGCGACGCCCGATCCCCGCTTTGCCGCCACTTTGGGATTTCTCGGCAACCGCCTCCCGGACCGGGAAGCCAGGGTGCACGAATTCTTCTTCGGACCCGCCGCGCGGCTGTCGGAAGCCGGTTTTCTCCTGGGCGGAAACGGATGGGAACGCAACGTGCCGGAACTCCCCAATCTCCGCTATCTCGGCCATGTGTACGCCCACGATCACAACGCGTTCAATTGCAGCTCGCGCATGGTCCTCAACATCAACCGCAGCAGCATGGCGCGTTTCGGCCATTCCCCCGCCACCCGGATATTCGAGGCGGCGGGCGCCGGCGCCTGTATCGTCACCGACGCCTGGGAGGGCATCGAGCGGTTCCTGGAACCGGACCGGGAAATCCTGGTCGCCCGGAGCGGCGACGATGTCGCCCGGCTTCTGCAAACGGTTTCCGAAGAACGCGCCCGGGCCATCGGCGGCGCCGCCATGCGCCGGACAATCGCGGAACACACCTATGCGCACCGCGCGGCACAGGTTCACCGGATTCTGAACGGGATGGCGGGCGGCACGCCCTCGCTCCGATCCGGCGCCGAAGAGCATTCCCGTCCGAGCGCCGTAACGCCTCCTTAAAACCGCAAACAGGAGCTTGATCATGTCCGAGCCATTGAACATCGTCATTCTGGGACTCTCGATAACCTCATCGTGGGGCAATGGCCACGCCACGACTTATCGGGCGCTGGTTCACGGATTGAGCGCGCGCGGCCACAGCGTCCTGTTTCTCGAACGCGACCAGCCCTGGTACGCGAAAAACCGGGATCTGCCCAAGCCGCCCTACGGCACGACCTGTCTTTACGCGGACCTCGACGAGTTGAAAGACCGGTTCGCCGACGAAGTGGCGCAAGCCGATCTGGTCATCGTCGGCTCGTATGTTCCGGACGGCGCCGAGGTCGGGCGATGGGCGATCGGCACGGCGCGCGGACTGACCGCTTTCTACGACATCGATACGCCGGTCACGCTGGCGAAACTGGCGCGCGGCGACTGCGAATACCTGTACCCGGACCTGATCCCCCGCTACGGGCTGTATCTGTCGTTCACCGGCGGTCCGCTCCTGTCCTGGCTCAAGCGTTCGTACCGCGCTCAACGGGTAGAGCCGCTCTATTGCTCGATCGACCCCGATTTACATTCTTCCGATTTCGGCACGATCGAGTACGACCTCGGTTACATGGGCACTTACAGCGAGGATCGCCAGCCCGCGGTCCAGGAACTGCTGCTGAAGCCCGCGCATCACTGGGAAAAGGGCCGCTTTGCGCTCGCCGGGCCGCAGTATCCGGAAACCATCGACTGGCCTCCGAACATTCGCCGCATCGAACACCTGGCGCCCGCCGCGCACCGGCGCTTCTACACCTCGCAACGGTTCACGCTGAATCTCACCCGGCGCGACATGGTGCGCGCCGGCTACTCGCCCAGCGTGCGCCTGTTCGAGGCCGCCGCCTGCGGAACGCCGGTCATTTCGGATTTCTGGCAAGGTCTCAACAGCTTTTTCAAGATCGGCGAGGAAATCCTCGTGGCCGAACGGGCGGAAGACGTTCTCCGCTATCTCCGGGAAACCTCGGACGCCGAACGCATCCGCATCGGCGAACGGGCGCGCGCCAAGGTGCTTGCGGCCCACACCTCGATCCATCGCGCCGTGGAGTTGGAAAACCATGTGCGCCGCGCGCGCGGGGGATGTCCCAGGCCCCGGATTATTCACGGCTACGGCTAGGGCATTTTCAAATCGCGTATAGGAAGCTCCGATCAAGTCCTTCGACAGGCTCGGGACGAACGGTAACCGATGGATTCCGTTCGTGGCGAGCGTGTCGAACGCTCTCCTGAGCCTGTCGAAGGGCATGAACGGAATCCACTTGTTCACGCCCGTTCAGGGTGCCGGAGAAACGCTCGCGCCGCGAAGGTTCGCTACCGAACTTTCATTGTCAGGAGGTATCGACATGTCGCACGAATCGAAAAAGACGACGAATCACGAGGAGATTCGCCGCTGGGTGGAAGAACGGGGCGGCTGGCCCGCCACCGTTAAAGGCACCGCCGGCAAAGGCGACGAAGCCGGCATCCTGCGCATCCGCTTCACCGAAGGCGGCGATACGCTGGAACGGATCTCCTGGGATGCCTTCTTCGACAAGTTCGAAGAGCAGAAGCTGTCTTTTCTTTACCAGGAGAAGACGCAAAGCGGAGAGGTCAGCCGTTTTTTCAAGCTGGTTCGGCGCGATTGATCGACGGACCGCAATGAGGGCGGTTTCGCCGTTTCAATCGCAAACGGTTGTCCGGGAGCGCTCATCAGATAGCCCTTCGAGCGGATTTTCCTTCCCGATTGCGTCGCCATTTTTGGCAAAACCTTTTGGGACCTCCGAGTCACCAAAAGGAGCCAAAAATTGGCGACGAGTAGTGCCTTCGGCGGCCCGCGTTCGTCCTGCGTCCGCCACGCCGGCGTACTCCG
>Ga0196981_1000253_pt1 | contig 30141 bp, 23 predicted proteins | sample S3_2013CmetaG_FD_155462 | JGI IMG/M metagenome (GOLD analysis project Ga0196981, IMG submission 155462) | Soil microbial communities from Anza Borrego desert, Southern California, United States - S3_20-13C | ecosystem: Environmental > Terrestrial > Soil > Desert | place: USA: California... | reverse complement strand
TGTCGGTGATCCACGAGTCCTGGTGCGAATTCCAGCCGGACGCGAGTGCGCATCACCTGGTCTACCGCCTGCTCGGCCCGTCGCTCTGCCTCGACCTGGCGCCCGTGCTGCATGCGCTGAACATGTCGCTGATCAAGCGCGGCATTGTGCCGCACCTGCCGGCGTCGGCATTGGTCGCGACGCTGGACGAGGAGAAGAAGTCTTCCCCGGGCCAGGACGAAGCCGCGATGGACCCGGTGACGCGCCAGTTGCGCCGCCTGTTCCCCTCGGAAGAAACGAAATCCGCAGGAACGGCTGAACGAACGCTGTCCACGGATTTCCCCTCGCTGTTTGCCGAAGATGCGCTGCAGGCGACTGCGTCGCGCAATGAACTGTTGGGCTTCCTGTCGGCGGTGCAGCGGACCGTCTCGACCCATGCGCCGGCGGCCGGCAAACCTGCCACGCCCTACTATATCGAGATCCTCGACCGTATCCGCAGGGATGCCCCGGCCGGCGCGCTGACGGCAACGGACACCAGCGTGATCAACCTGCTCAAGAAGATCTTCGGCATGGTGTTCGCGGACGAGCATCTTGCCGATGAAATGAAGACGATGATCGGCTCGCTGCAGGTACCCGTGCTGAAGGCAGCGGTGCAGGACAAGGATTTCTTCTTCAAGGCGAGCCATCCGGCGCGCCGCGTGGTGGACCTGATGGCCAGGCTTGCCGTGGGTTGGGACAGCCGCAAGGGCGAGGCCGACCCGCTGCATGTCCTCATCCAGCGCAACGTTCGGCGCATCCAGCAGGAGTCCGAACAGCGCATGTCGGTCTTCGCCGACGTCGCAACGGAACTCGCCGCCTTCATCAAGCGTGACGAGACCGCCACCGAACAAGTGCTGGCCGCCTCGATCGGCACCGCGCTGCAGCAGGAAAAGCAGGACCAGTGCCTGAAAGCGGCGAAGAACGAAGTCGCCATGCGCGTAGGCACCGGCGAAGTGGTCGCCTTCGTCGAGACCTTCCTCGAAGACAAGTGGGTGCGCGTGCTCACGCTGGCCTACGGCGTGAAGGAAGAAAAGCCGCAGGCTGTCGACAGCGCGATCAGGACCATGGACGACCTGTGCTGGAGCGTGAAGCCGAAAATCACGGCCGCCGAGCGCAAGGAACTGCTGGCCAAGTTGCCGCCGATGATCGCCGCGCTGAACAAATGGCTGGACCTGATCAAATGGCACGGCGACGACCGCGAACGCTTTTTCAAGGAACTGGCTGAATGCCATGCATCCATCGTGCGCGCGCCGCTGGAGCTGTCGCCGGAGCGCCAGATGCAGATCGCGCTGGCTGTCGCCAAGCGGGCCGCGGAGCGTCGCGCGCAACGCCAGGCACAGCAGCAGCCTGAACCCGAACCGGACAAGTTCGACCAGATGGTTGATGAACTCGAGCGCGGCACCTGGATGGAGTTCAAGCGCAAGGATGGTACGGCCATGAAAATCAAGCTGGCCTGGTTCAGTCCGATGCGCAGCCTGTACATCTTCTCGACCAAGGACCGGCAGGAGGCGTTGTCGATTTCCGCGGAAGGGCTTGCACAGGCGCTGCGTGAAGAACGCGCGCGCGTGGTGTCCCTCACCGGACTGGTGGGCCGCGCACTGGCCTCGGTCTTCGGCGCGGACGGCTCGAACGATCCCGCAATGGAAGCGAAGTCCGCGGCGTAGCGCTGTACAGTTTTCCCCGCGGCGCGACAGATCGCTGGTCGCGCCTCTTTTTTGCCTTTGCAGGCCACCGCCCCGATCCGGTCAAACTCCGGGCACATTGGAAACTTTCTTCACCGGTATTTCCCCGCCCCGCCGCGCAGCAATATGATCGCGTTTCCAACCAAGGAGACGGACGCCATGCGCAAGACCTTCGCCACCGCCGTGCTGCTGCTCGCCGCGCTTGCCGCCCGTGCGGAACCGCTCGCCACGCAGGTGACGTCGGCGGAGAACGCGATCGAGACCAGCAACCAGCGCCTGTTCGTCTCCTCGGACGGCGCTTTCTATGAACTGAAGTTCGGCAACGCCGGTTGGGACAAGGTGCAGGTGCCGGCGCTGTTTCGCGATGGCGTGAACCGCTCATGCTATTTCCTCGGCATCGCGGAAACCAATGGCCGCGTCTACACGGTCTGCACCACGGACAACATTCATCCACTGGCGAGGAAGTACCTGCTGGCGCTCGACACGCTGGCGGAAGTGCCGCTGTTGCAGGAAGTGGGCGAACTGCAGGGCGTCGCCCTGCCGAACGGGCTGGCCGTCGACGGCAGCGGCAACCTCTATGTCGCCGACAGTGGCTTGCCGCTGCTGCCGGGAACGATCCAGAAGATCACGCTGGCGAGTGCGTACACGATATCGACGCAGGCCACCTTCCATCGCTTCCTCGCCTTCAAGCCGAACGGCTTGCGTCATGCGCAGGGGAAGCTGTACGTGACCGTCAATCCGTTCAGCTACATTGGCGTGTCGCAGCTGCTGCGGTATGACCTGCATCCCGACGGCCTGCACAACGAAACCGCGCTCTATAAATCCGCCGCCTTCCTCGACGATTTCGCCCTGGTCGAAGGCGGCGCGGTGATGGCGGAATTCCTCGGCGGACGCATCACCCATGTGAGCGAGCGCGGCGCCGAGCTGCATCGCGCCGGCTTCTCGCAGCCGACCTCGGTGAACCTGCTGCACGCGCCGGCCTATGGTGCGGGCAATCTCCTCGTGACCGAACGCGCCAGCGGCAGTGTGCATCGCTTCATCAACTCCTGGGGCTTGCGGCCGCGTTGAATCTTCTGCATGCCGTTTTCCTTTCGGCTGCGGGCATTTCGATCAGATTTTTCGATAGGTCCGCCGTTACACGACACCTCACGGAACTGGCCGGGCATTTGCGCACCTAAGCAAACCATAATGCGTTTCTTTGGGAGAGAACAGTTGGCGCAGGAAGAAGGCAACAAAAACATCACGCTCGATGACTTGCTGGGACTCGTGGAATCGGCGGCGCGCACGATCGAACGCCTGCAAGCGGTGAATGCGTCGCTCATGCAGCAGATGCGCGACGCCGAAAGCGCCGCGCAACGTGCCGCGGAAGATGCGGAGATCAAGGCGCGTCAGCTCGACGAGCTGGAGAAAGCCGAAGCCGCGCTGCGCGAGGATGCGGAGTGGTGCCGCTGGTTCAAGGACAGGTATGGCACATCCACCTTCTTTTCACATATCGAGCGCGAATACCAGCAGACCCATGGTGCGGGCGATCCCGCGCCGGGCATTCCGCAGTCAGGCATTGCGCCTGACGCTGCCTGATTGCTCCAACCGCGCGACTGGCTGTGTCCCTTTTGAAAACACGATCGGCGCTGCGCATTCATGCTTCAGTCCGCGGCAGCGGCGATACGCTTCGCGGATGCGCGCGAGGTCGGTCTCGATATTACCGCTCAGTGTCGCGTAGCTGACGAGCCGCACTTCCTTGGCAGCGTAATCGAAAGTCGCCATCCCGAGCGGCACGCCTGCCGTCAGCGCGATGTGATAAAAGCCGCTGCGCCACGCGTCGCGGTACTTGCGCGTGCCTTCCGGCGCCAGGGCCAGCCAGTACTCGTCCGCCGACCTGATCTGCGCTGCGAGGCGGTCGATCGCACCGGTACTGCTGCCGCGCTCGATCGGCTCGCCGCCCCAGGCGCGGAAAAGCGGCCCCAGCAGCATGCCGCATATTCCCTTGAACAGTGCTTCCTTCCCCAGCCAGCGGAAACGGATGCCGATCGCCCATTTGGCGAGCAGGCCGATGATGAAATCCCAGTTGGAGGTATGCGGGTAGACGATGACGACGCCGCGTGGACCGGGTAGCGGCGCGAAGTTGACGCGCCAGCCGGCGAGGGCAAGCATGCGCACGGCAAAACGCTGCCAACGCGTGCGCACATTGGATGGGGTGAGGTAATAGTCGGCCATGGCGGACCATTATCCGCCTTTTTATTGCTTAGCGGAAATGCGAAATGAACGGCACGCCACAGTTGTTGTCATGACTGCATGGGCGCATTCATGTTTAAATCTGCAACTTCTGACATTTTCATTTGAGGAGTCCCATGGCCGGAGCCAGTCTGTTAGCCCTGCTCGACGATATCGCCACCATCCTGGATGACGTGGCTGCAATGACCAAGGTCGCCGCCAAGAAAACCGCCGGCGTCCTGGGCGACGACCTGGCGCTCAATGCGCAGCAGGTGTCGGGCGTGCAAGCCGATCGCGAACTGCCGGTGGTGTGGGCAGTGGCCAAGGGCTCGGTGAAGAACAAGGCGATCCTGGTGCCGGCCGCATTGGCCATCAGCGCCTTCGCTCCGTGGGCGGTCACGCCCTTGCTGATGATCGGCGGCGCTTTCCTCTGCTACGAGGGCTTCGAGAAGCTCGCGCACAAATTCCTGCACAGCAAACACGAAGACGACGCGCATCACGCCGAACTCGTCGGCGCACTCGCCAATCCGGCGGTGGACATGGTCGCGTTTGAAAAGGAGAAGGTGCAGGGCGCGGTGCGCACCGACTTCATCTTGTCGGCGGAAATCATCGTGATCGCGCTCGGCACGGTGGCCGACGCCTCGTTCGCGCAGCGCGTCGCCGTACTCTTGGGCGTGGCGACGATCATGACCGTTGGCGTGTATGGCCTGGTCGCCGGCATCGTCAAGCTCGACGATGCCGGGCTCTACCTGAGCAAGGGTGGCAATGCGCTGCGCCAGGCGGCGGGACGCATGCTGTTGCGTATCGCGCCTGCGCTGATGAAGACGCTCTCCGTGCTGGGTACGGCGGCCATGTTCATGGTCGGCGGCGGCATCCTCGCGCACGGCATCCCGCCCGTGCACCACGCCATTGAGGGCGCTGCCCATGCAACGGGTGCGCTGGAACCGCTGACATCGGCGCTGGGCAGCGGCATTGCGGGTGTCATTGCCGGTGCCATCGTGCTCGCGGTGGTGAGCGTCGTGCAGCGCGTATTCCGCAAGACCGCCCGCTCGTAGTCAGTACCTGGACCGGTACGACTTCCCTTCATCGAAACGGCTTTGCCAATGCCGCAGGTACGACGCCGCGAGCGCGGCGTTGTGCCACACCACGAGCACATTCTCGCTGTTGGATCCGGCCGCCGCCTGTGAGTAGTTGAACGAGCCGGTCTGCACATGCAGGCCGTCGCTCACGATGTACTTGTCGTGATGGATGGCGTACTCGCCGTTGGTGCGTACCGGGATGCCCGCATTGACCAGCAGGTTGAGTGCAGCCATGCCCGATTTCGATGTGTTTCCCTTTTCATCAACGACCACACGCACGTCGACGCCGCGCCTGCCTGCATCGATGAGGGCGCGCACGACCTTCGGTGATGTGAAGGAATAGGCCGCCAGCCGGATGCTCTTGCGTGATGCATGGATGACCTTGAGCACGAGGCGCTCGGCGCTGCCCTCGGGGGAATAACCCGCTTCAATCTGTGCGGCCGCAGGTGCGGTATCGGTGCGCGCCTGGATGGCGCGGGAGAGTTCATCGACCAGCGACGGCTGGCGCGCGTGGACGTCGGAGGCGCAGAGGAGTGCCAGCGCGGGAAGCAGTTTCATCATCATGGCGATGTGAGTCGCCCCGGCGACGGGAGTTCCCGTTGGCAACGGCAATCATTCCCACACGCCCGTGCCGTCGAGATGCGGTGAGGGCTCCTTCAGTGTCCATCGCAACGGCAGGGCGCCCGGGCGGAATACATGCCGCTCCGTCCGGAAACGCATCACGCGCTTCGCGCCGCTGACAGGGGTCGCGTCCCAGTCCGTCCCGCCCGTTCCACTCAGGTGCAGCAGGTCGCCGCGCTCAAAGTCAATGAAGAGCAGGCCGGCGCGGCCGTCGGCGACGAGGTTGCCGATGGTGTTGAAAAAGTTATTCCCCTGGAAGTCGGGCCATGCCAGCGCGCCGCTGTCGTCGACTCGCACGAAGCCAGGCCGGCCGCCGCGATGGGAGACATCCGCAGCGTGCACCGGTCCATTCTCCGGCCGGGTTCCGGTTGCGATGAAAAAAGTATCGGCGCGCCGGATGAGCGCGATCGCCGCGTCGGGCAGGCGCGCGCCGCCGCGGATTGCGGGCGCGGGTTGCATGCTCGGCGCGGAAGCATGCTGTTCGCGCGTCTGGATGTACTTCGCGCAATTGCCGAAGCTTTGCGCGAGCGTGAAGTCGAAGCCGTGCGCATCCATGGACGAGACAGTGCCGTTGGCGCGGTTGCGGCGCCGTGTCTCGAACTGCAGCCCGAGCAGGCCAATCGCCTTGCCGGGTTGCAGGGACGAGGCAAGGGGATCGTCCTGCGCCGGTCGCGCGTCGATACGCAGCGACGCAGGCGCCGGCGAAGAGACGAAGCCGGCCACGCCCCACAGCACCGACGCCCAAATGCTGCCCTCTTCATCCTCCGCACCCGCGAACAGCGTCGGCAGCAGCGGGAAGAATTCACGATGCTGCTCCGGCATGTAGTCACGCAGCACCACGGCGCCGACCTTTTCCATCTGCGCGCGCACGCCGGCGCGCTCCTGCGCCGCCTGCTCCCCGGGATGGAAAGGTGCGGCCCTGTTCGCGGTAGCGTTCATCTCAGGCAGCCTTTGCCGCTGGCGGCGGCAGTTCAATCATTGGCAGGAAACCGGGCAGCGCCTCGATGCGCGCGAGCCAGGCCCGGATAGCCGGGTAAGGGTCGAGCGAGATGTCGCCTTCCGGGGCGCGCGCAATATAGCTGTAGCCGGCCACGTCGGCGATGGTGACGCGCTCGCCGAGGAGGAAGGCGCGCGACTGCAATTCACCCTCCAGCACGCGGAACAGGCGCTCCGCGCGGCGCACCGCGGCATCCATGTCCACCGGGGCGCCGAAGCGTTTGCCGAGCCGTGCGACGGCCGGACCAAAAGCAATCTCGCCGGCGGCGACCGACAGCCAGCGTTGCACGTTCGCGATTCCGACGGGGTCGTGCGGCATCCAGTGCGCGTCGCCGTATTTCGATGCCAGGTACACGAGGATTGCATTCGAGTCGGCGACGACCACGCCGTTGTCGTCGATCACGGGCACCTGGCCGAAGGGATTGATCTTGAGGAAGTCGGGCGTCTTGTGCTGGCCGGCCCGCAGGTCGATGTCGATCGGCTCATAGGACAAGCCGAGCAGGGACAGGAACAGTTCCGCGCGGTGGGCATGGCCGGAAATGACGCTGCGGTACAGCTTGATGGGCGGATTCGGATGCATGTCGGTTCTCCTTCGTTGTCGGGAGATCCGATTGTGCATCCGGAGGATTGCTGAATAAATGGCAGCAAATGAAGCATATTCCTTCATAATTTGAAGTAATTCCTGCAACCTCCCGACGTCATGGACAAACTGCGCGGCATCCAGACCTTCATCGCCATCGCCGATCGCGGCAGCCTCACGGCTGCTGCCGCTTCTCTCGACACCTCGCTGCCGACCGTCGTACGGCGGCTTGCCGAGCTGGAGGACAACCTCGGCGTGCGCCTGTTCAACCGCACCACGCGCCGCATCCATTTGACGGACGAGGGCCATCGCTATCTCGCGATCTGCCGCAACGCGCTCGGACAACTGGAAGAGGCGGAAGACACGCTGTTCGATGCTCAGGGCACGCCGTCTGGAAAACTGGTGCTCACCACGCCCGTCTATTTCGGCCGCCTGCACGTGGCGCCGCTGGTCCACGAGTTCATGCGGCTGCATCCCGCGGTGACGGTGGAAATGCTGATGCTCGACCGCAGTATCGACCTGATCGAGGAAGGCGTGGACCTTGCCGTGCGCATCGGCCATCTCGCCGATTCGACCCTGCATGCCGTCCCGGTTGCGTCCTTGCGGCGGGTCATCTGCGGCAGTCCGGCCTACCTGAAGGCGAACGGCATCCCGCGCAGCCCGGCAGACCTCGAAGGACACGCAAGCATCCGCTTCACGGGACGCAGCGTGCTGAGCGAGTGGCAGTTCCGTGAAAATGGACGCCTGGTTGGCGTGCGCGTTCCGCCGCGCATGACCACCAATTCAGTGGAAACGGCGGTCGATGCCTGCTGCGAGGGGCTGGGCCTGGGCGCTTTCCTGTCCTACCAGATACAGGCGGCGGTGCACGCGGGGCGCATCAAGCCTGTGTTGCGAAAATTCGAGACGGATCCCTTGCCGGTTTCCATTCTGTATCCGCATGCACGGTTGATGTCGGCACGCGTGCGCGCCTTTATCGACTTTGCCGTGCCGCGCCTGCGGGCGCAGGACTTCATGCGGCTATAGAGAAACCAAAAGTGACAATCTGGTGCAACCGAAAATTTCTAAAATGAAATTTCTTAGCGCAAAGCTCGAAAGATTTGATTGACTCAGCTCAATGAAATGCGATTTCGCAAACTGACGCTGCGCCGCAGCAAAAAAATGACTTTAGGATTCCGAGAACCACAACAAGAACAACAGTTCGAGGAAAGCCTTGTCCTTCACATGTTCACGGAAACCCGTTTCGTTCGCCGCCCTGCTCGTCCTGGGCGCGGGACTCGCGTTTTCCGGCATTCTTTCCGTCTGGCTCGCCAAGTCTGAGGCGCAACGGCACCAGGAAGCATTCGAGCGCGCGGCCGATGTGCGACAGGCCGCCTTCCAGCAGGAATTCAACGACGCCGTGCACGGCCTTGCGATCGCCAACAGCCTCTTTGTTGGCGGCAAGGAAGTGAACCCGCAACAATTCCACGACCTCGCAGTGCAACTCGTTGAGCTGCATCCTTACGTACAGGCGTTTTCGTTCACCCGCATGGTCCCGGCCAATGAACGCCGCGCATTCGAAGCGTCCATGCAAACCGTAGAGGGCGGGAGGGTCGTCACCGAAATCAGGGATGGCAAGATCGTCCCGGCCGGTGACAGGCCGCGTTACCACGTCATCGACCAGATCGCTCCTTCGGCAACAAACAAGAAAGTGGTCGGGCTGGACGTTTCCTCGCTTTCCGGAATAACCGATGCGTTCGAGCGTGCACGCAGCACAGGCCGGCCAAGCGCCACAGGATTGTTTGACCTGCTGCCGGACGCCGGCGGCAAGCCGGCGTTCGCCGTCGTAATGCCGGTCTACCGAAGCAATGCCGCGGCACGCAGTACCGGCGACAACGCGGTTGTGGGCTACACCGCCATCGTGCTGAGGGCGCAGGAGTTCGTGGAGGGCGTCTTGCGTCGCGCGGCGCTGCTGCATGCCCCAGAGATCGACGTCAGCCTCTTCGTGGAGACAGGGGAAGCCGCAGAGCCGGTGTATCGGACAGGCGTACAGGCCCGGACGGATGCGCCGTGGCCGGCAGAATCGCCGGCAACAAGCATCGCGCGCCGCGTCGATGCCGCCGGCATGCGCTGGCGAATTGTCAGTACACTCGCCTCGGACGCATCGGAGACAAGGTACTCATCCGCCTGGATGGTCTTTGCGGGCGGCGTGTCGTTCAGTATCCTGCTCGCGCTTTACCTGCAGTCCCTCGCCGTCCAGTCCGCATATCTCGCGCGAAGCAACGAATGGCTGACCAGGGATATCGCCGCACGCAAGCGTATCGAGACCGCGCTACGCGCCAGCGAAGAGCGCTTTGAAAGCCTCACGCGCATGTCATCCGACTGGTACTGGGAACAGGACGCCGAATTCCGCTTCACCATGGTGAGCGGCGAAACCATTTTTGGCGACACATCGACGCGGGACCTTGTCGGCAAGACCCGGGCCGACATTCCGCTGGAAGTTGATGAAAAGGACTTCGAGGAGCATCTGCGGGTGATCAAGTCGCACAAGGCCTTCAGCGATCTTGAATACCGTGTGCGCGACAAGCAGGGCCGCGTGCACTGGATGTCCGTCAGCGGCGAACCGCTGTTCGGCAGGAACGGCGAATTCATTGGATACCGCGGCACGGGCAGGGATATCACCGCGCGCAAGGAAGCGGAACAAGCACTCCGGCAGTCGCAGACGGAATTGCGCGAACTGGCCGCGCACCAGGCGCGCGTCAAGGAAGATGAGCGCAAGCGCATCGCCCGCGAAATCCACGACGACCTCGGCCAGAACCTGCTCGCCCTGCGCATCGACGTTTCGTTGCTGGAGGACGAAACGCGCCGGCGTTATCCGGCGCTCAATGAACGCATTCATAGCCTGCTGTCCCAGGTGGACAACGTGGTGCGCTCGGTGCGTGCCGTCGTCAACGACCTGCGTCCGCCCGTGCTCGACCTGGGGCTGCAGTGCGCTGTGGAATGGCAGGTGCAGCAGTTCCGTCAGCGCAGCGGCGTTTCATGCACCCTTATGGTCGAGGGAGGCGACCTCGACCATGTGCTGGACGAGGAAGCCGCGACATCGGTCTTCCGCATCCTGCAGGAGTCACTTACCAATGTCAGCCGGCATGCCTACGCCACCCACGTGGACATCCGCCTGCAGCGCAAGTACGACAGCCTCGTGCTGGAAATCGCCGACGACGGCGTGGGCGGCTTCCCCGGCAACATGCGCAAGCCGCGCTCCTTCGGCCTGATCGGCATCCGCGAACGGGTCTACACCCTTGGCGGCGAATTCCGCATGTCGAGCGCGCCTGGCAAGGGCACCACCCTTACCATCACGATCCCCGCAACGGCCACTTCCGCCGCCGCCGCGTGAGCGGCGACGGTCCTCTTACCTGTACAGCAGCTCCGGCAGCCAGAGGCCGATCGCCGGGAACGTGTACAGCAGGATCAGCGCCAGCACCTGGATCGCCATGAAGGGCAGCATGCCCAGGAAGATCTGGTTCAAGGTCACATGCGGCGGCGATACGCCCTTCAGGTAGAACGCGGCCATTGCCACCGGCGGTGACAGGAACGCCGTCTGCAGGTTGAGCGCGACCAGCAGGCCGAAGAACAGCGGATCCACATTGAAGTGCGCCAGCAGCGGAATGAAGATCGGCATGAAGATCACGATGATCTCGGTCCATTCCAGCGGCCAGCCGAGCAGGAAGATGATGACCTGCGCGAGGATCATGAACTGCAGTGGCGTCATGTCGAGCGACAGCACCCAGTTGTTGATGATCTCCTGCCCGCCCAGCAGCGCGAATGCCGCCGAAAAGATGCTCGATCCGACGAACAGCCAGCACACCATCGCGCTCGTCTTCGCGGTGAGGAAGACGGATTCCTTGAGGACCTCGAAGCTCAGGCGCTTGTAGGCTGCCGCGAGGATCAGGCCACCGAGCGACCCCATTGCCGCAGCCTCGGTAGGCGTGGCCAGGCCGAACACGATCGCGCCGAGCACCGCCAAGATCAGGATCGCGAGCGGGAAGAAGGAGCCCAGCAGCATCTTGAAGATCTCCAGCCGCGCGAAGCTGAAGATCGCGTAGAACACCGCCAGGGAGACCAGTCCGATGCCCAGTACGATCCAGAAGGACAAGGGCGCGGGTTTCGTTTCCGGAGCCTCTTCGGCACCGACGTCGGTCTTGGCCGCAGGTGCGGTGTCCACTGGAGCAGCAGGGGCCGGAATGGTGGCTGCTGCTCCCTTCTGTTCTTCTGCCGGTGGTTCCGACAAGGAACCCGCCCCGGGCGGTTCCTCCAGCCCCCCCTCCGACGGCGGCTCCGCAAGGTCGTTGCCGGAAGGCTCGCTCAGGCCGCCTTCCTCTGCCCCGTCCATGCCTTCGCCCATCTGCACCGCACCGCCGGTGTCCTGTAGATCCACCTTCGTCACTGCCTGGTAGACCAGGCCCATCGCCAGGGCAAAGGCCAGTGCGGGCAGCAGGGTGATGAACAGCTGGCTGAGGAGCGTGCCGGTGCGGGCACCGGTATTGCCCTTGCCACGCAATGCACCTAGCAGCCCGGTGAGCGCGTTGTTGCTCCCGCTGCGCGAAATCGCTTCTGCCCATGCCGGCAGGGGCACCCTCCTGTCCTCCTCGGGAAGGGGCGGCGCGTAATGCGGTTTCAATTTTGCAATCAGGATGACATACGCGAGGTACAGCGTGGCCAGCATGATGCCGGGGAAGAATGCGCCGGCATACAGCTTGACGACCGAGACGCCGGCGGTTGCGCCGTACACAATCAGCAGCACAGACGGCGGGATCAGGATACCGAGGCAGCCGCCCGCGGTGATCGAACCGGCGGCAAGCTTCACGTTGTATCCGGCCTTGAGCATCGCCGGTAATGCCAGCAATCCCATCAGCGTCACCACTGCGCCAACGATACCGGTGGCGGTGGCAAAGATCGCACAGGTGACGATGGTGGCGACCGCCAACGATCCGGGTACGCGCGCCATCGCCAGGTGCAGGCTCTTGAACAGCCGGTCGATCAGGTTGGCGCGTTCGACCAGGTAGCCCATGAACACGAACAGCGGGATCGAGATCAGCACATCGTTGGCCATCACTGCATAAGCGCGCTGCACCATCAGGTCGAGCGTCAACCCGACCGCTTCATTGGGATTGCGGCTGTTGTAGGCAAGCCAGGCGAAGAACACACCCATGCCCATGAGCGTGAAGGCCGTCGGAAAACCGAGCATGATGGCGACCACCACCAGTGCAAGCATCAGCAGGCCGAGGTGGCCATTGGTCATCTCGGAGGGCGCCGGCATGAGGACGAAGACGCTGATGACCACCATGGCCATGATGGTCAGGCCGAACCAGACTTCCTTCCTCATGGCTTGTCCCCTTTCCCGTGGATGACGAATTCATCCAGCTTCGCGATGTCCTCGTCCTTCACATGCACCATTTCCTTGAGCTTGTCGACATCGACTTCCTCGACGTCCTGTTCGCGCGGCGGCCAGTCACCGTTCTTCAGGCAAGCGACGCAGCGCACGATCTCGACCAGGCCCTGCGCGAGCAGCAGGGCGCCGGCGATCGGGATGACCGTCTTGAAGGGATAGAGCGGCGGGCCGCTGGCAGTCAGCGTGGAATGCTCGTTGATGGCCCAGGATTCCGCGGCATAGGTATAGCCCGCCCACACCAGGGCAACAATCCCGGGAATGAAGAAGAGGATGTAGAGCAGCAGGTCCAGCGCCGCCTGAAGGCGCGGCGGGAAGAAACCGTACAGCACGTCGCCCCGCACGTGGCCGTCCTTGGCCAGGGTATAGGCGCCGGCCATCATGAAGACGGTGCCGTACATCATGATCATCAGGTCGAAGGACCAGGCGTTCGGCTTATTAAGCGCGTAACGCGAGAACACTTCCCATGAAACCTGCAAGGTGAGGGCCAGGATGAGCCAGGCGAAGGCCTGCCCCACCCAGGTGCTCACCCTGTCTATAAAGAACAGGAGCTTTTGCATGGTTGGAACCTCGTGAGGCGGCGAGCCCTTTGCTGGCAGCCCGCCGCGACAATCAAAAAAAACACCATCCTGGATTACGGGATGGTGTTTCCTTCACGCTACGCTGGGCTCAGCCCTTCTTCGTCGGCTGCTTCTTGCCGAAGTAGTGGTTATACGCCATGCGCCGCGGATTGTTGGTGTCCATGTCCCACTTCACCGCGCGTTCGGCGAAGGCGCGCATCGATGCTTCCACTTCCTTGAAGAGCGGATTGCCCTCGCCCTTCTTCGCCACCACCTCGTCCCACACGGTGAGCTGTTCCTGCAGGAAAGTATCCGGCGTCTTGTAGAACTTCACGCCGTGCTTGGTCTGCAGCTCGCGGTAGTCGGTGGAATAGCGGTCGACGGCCTTCCACGACATGTCGGCCGAAGCGGACTCGACCGCGTTTTCGATGATCGCCTTCAGCTTGGCCGGCAGCGCGTTGAACTTGGTCTTGTTGAAGGTGATCTCGAACTGCTCCGAGCTCTGGTGGAAGCTCTGCAACATGCAGACCTTGGACACGTCCGGGAAACCGAGGATGCGGTCGGAGGTGGCGTTGTTGAACTCGGCGCCATCGAGCAGGCCGCGGTCCATCGCCGGCACGATCTCGCCGCCGGGCAGGGCGTTCACCGCCGCGCCCATGGAAGTGAAGAGGTCGATCGCCAGCCCGTTGGTGCGGAACTTCAGGCCCTTGAAATCGGCGGTCTTGGTGATCGGCTTCTTGAACCAGCCGAGCGGCTGCGTCGGCATCGGGCCATAGAGGTAAGAGACGACGTTGGCGCCGATCGAGTCGTAAAGCTTGGCCAGCAGCTCCTTGCCGCCGCCGTACTTGTGCCATGCGAGCACCATGTTGGCGTCCATGCCGAAGGCGGGGCCGGAGGTCCACAGTGCGATCGCCGCCTGCTTGCCGTAGTTGTAGCCCATCACGCCATGGCCGCCGTCGAGGGTGCCCTTGGACACCGCGTCGAGCAGGCCGAAGGCCGGGACCACCGCGCCTGCGGGCAGTACCTCGATCTTGAGTTCGCCGCCGGTCATATCGTTGACCTTCTTGGCGAAATCGTTCGCGTACTCGTGGAAGATGTCCTTCGCCGGCCAGGTGCTCTGGAAGCGGAACTGCGTCGGGGCCTGCGCGGTTGCTACCGCCGGAAAGGCAAGCGCGGTCGCCGTGCCGGCTGCTGCCTTGCCGAGGAAGCCGCGGCGCGAGGTTTGGACCTGGGAATTCGGTTTGCCAGTCTTCTTCATGGTGTGTCTCCTTTGTAGGTGTTGTAGTACCTGATCATTGTCGTCCGGGGTATTCCAGCGAGACTTGAGGAGGAGCAATAGGACGAACTCGAAAAGAATGCGCTGTCGGACAGGTGATGGGCAAGCCGCAACGCAACATGGAAATAAGGCTAAAATGCCCGGTTCACTCTTATCGTTCAATGTATGCCGGATGCTTGCCAGCGCAAGTCTTTTTCGGCATGATCACCGGATGCACACGCAACGGCCCACCGATTCGACGCGCCTTTCCTGCTCCGCTTCCGGCGCAGGCGCGGTCGCATCTGGCGCCAACGTGCACACCTCCCTCCTCTTCATTTCGGTCATTCGAATTATCAAGGGTCGCTGAGCTGCGGCTTTGCCGGTGCCTGGCGTCCCGATCCCGCGATTGTCCCCGCGCGTCACCTGCTGACGCACCGAATTCGAATCCGTTTTGGAGAACACACATGTCGACCCTCACGACGAGCCCGGCGTCGGGCTCCTATCCGTCCATGCAGGAAATCATGGATACCGCGAACCGCCTGAGAGGCAAGGTATTGCGCACGCCAGTGTGGCGCTGGCAGACCGGCGCAGTGAAGGATTGCTTCGGTGACGACACCGAAGTCTGGCTGAAGCTGGAGCTGTTCCAGAAGACCGGCACCTTCAAGGTACGCGGTGCGCTCAATAGCATGGACGCACTCGACGATGCGGCACGCCGGCGTGGTGTCGTCGCGGTCAGTGCCGGCAACCACGCGATCGCCGTTGCGTATGCCGCGCGCGCGCATGGCGTGCATGCCAAGGTAGTGATGCCGCGCCACGCGAGCCCCGCCCGCATTGCCGCCTGCAGGGAACACGGCGCCGACGTGATCCTGATGCCCGACGTGCACCGTGCGTTCGGCCACGGCCTGGAAATCGAGGAAGCGGAAGGCCGCACCATGGTCCATCCGTATGACGGCCCGCTCATTGCCCAAGGAACGGCGACGGTCGGACTGGAACTGCTGGAGCAGATACCCGACCTCGACGCCGTGCTCGTGCCGGTAGGCGGAGGGGGATTGCTGGCCGGCATTTCAGCGGCGGTGAAGCAGCGCCTGCCCGCATGCGCTGTCTATGGCGTGGAACCCGAAGGCGCCGATGCAATGAACCGCAGCTTCCGTTCCGGCCGGCCGGAACGCCTGGAACGTGTGGACAGTGTCGCCGACAGTTTGGGCGCACCTTACGCGATGGACTACAGTTTCGGCGTATGCCGCCGCTTTGCGGACGGCATGGTGCGTGTGTCGGATGACGACATCTGCACGGCGATGGTCAGGCTATATCGCGATGTGAAGCTGGTCGCGGAACCCGCAGCCGCGACCGCTGCCGCGGGCCTGTTCGGCCCGCTGCGCGACTTACTGCACGGCAAGCGGGTCGCCCTCATTGTGTGCGGGTCGAATATCGATCCGCCGCGGTTTTCGGAACTGCTGCAGCGCGGTACAGCGGAGGCATGCGCCTGACGGGTGACGCATCGTTCTCTCGCAGGCAAAATGCAGGGCTTGTCCTGCACGGCCGCCCTGCTTGCGCCAGGTCACACAAGGAGCGGCCATACCCATTACGCTGTGGCGTGCAGTCTATCCAACTCCAGGGAGGAATGATGGAAATACTGATTCTCGGGCTTGTGCTGTTCCTCGGCATACATCTGCTGCCCGTGCTGGCCGGTGCGCGCAATGCGCTATTTGCCCGCATGGGCGAGAAGGGCTACAAGGGGATGTTTTCCGTCGTCTCGGCGCTGGGCCTGGTGCTGATCATCGTCGGTTACGCGCGGGCGCCGTCCGAGCCGCGGCTGTTCAATCCCGTCCCTACGGCCATCCTGATCGCACCGCTGGCGATGCTCATCAGCTTCGTGCTGCTGGCGTCCGCCAACATGCGCACGCATATCCGCCGCTCCCTGAAGCACCCGATGCTGATCGGTGTCGGCCTCTGGGCGACGGTCCACCTGCTGGCCAACGGCGAGACCAGGGCGACGCTGCTCTTCGGCGCCTTCCTCGCCTATGTCGTCATCGACCTCGTGTCCGCGGTGCAGCGCAACGCCGTGAAAAGCTTCGCACCTGTCGCCAGGCAGGATGCGATGGCCATCGGCGCAGCGATCGTCATTGCGCTGCTCGTCATGGCCTTCCATCGCCACCTGTTCGGCGTGCCGGCGGTGCACTGGGGACTTTGATCGAAGGCATGTTTCCCGGCAAAAGAGGAACCGCTCCCGCCCGCCGAAGGTCATAGCTACAGGCAACGGGTTAACGGGAGAGGCTGTGCCCAAGCGTGCGTTACTTATCGTCAATCGCAAGAGCCGCAACGGAACCTCTGACCTCAACGCCGTCACCGAACGCCTGGAGCGGAGTGGCATGGCCGTGCTGCCGTGGGCCTTGGAGCGTCCTGAGCAGATTCCGGAAATGATCCGGCGGCATGCCGCTGACGTCGACCTTGTGGTCGTCGGTGGCGGAGACGGCTCGCTCAATGCCGCCGCATCTGCGTTGATCGAGACGCGCCTGCCGCTCGGCGTACTGCCGATGGGCACCGCGAACGATCTCGCGCGTACGCTGCAGATACCTGTCGACCTCGAACAGGCCAGCGACATCATCGTCGGCGGCCTGCTGCACACGATTGACCTCGGGCGCGTCAACGACCGCTACTTTTTCAATGCCGCCCATATCGGACTCGGCGTGCATGCCCAGGAACACCTTTCGCCGGATGTGAAACGCCGCTGGGGCGTCTTCGGCTATGCACGAAGCCTGTTCAAGGCGATCTCGTCGTTCCGGCCCTTTCACGCCGACATCGTTTGCGATGGCCGGCGCATGCGGGTGCGCTCGCTCCAGATCTCGGTCGGCAACGGTCGCCACTACGGCGGCGGCATGACGATTTCAGAGGACGCGAGTATCGACGACCGCCTCTTTTTTCTCTACAGCATCGAGCCGCGCGGCGTCTGGGAACTGGTGAAATGCATGCCGGCGTTTCGCGCCGGCCGGTTCGAGGAATACCATCCGGTCGACATCGAGCATGGCCGCAGCATCCACATCACGACCAGCAGGTCGATGCGCATCAGCGCGGATGGCGAGGTGGTGTCGCGCACACCGGCCACCTTCGAGATGATTGCCGGCGCCGTGAAGGTCTATATCCCGCCGGCGTATATGGAAAACAGGAAGGAGATACTTCATGTTGCTCAGAGATGAACGGCAGATGTCCGTCAATGCCGTGGAAAGGCTTTGCTTCGAAACTGCCGGCCATTACGAATCGGCCGCTTCGGAACTGGGCGATGATCGCCTGGCGGAAGTATTCGCCGCGCTGGCGGACGAACGGCAACGGCTCGCGGCCGAACTGGCCGTGCAGATCCGCGCCATTGACGACCTTCCGCAGCAACCCGATCCCGACCGGGAAGCGATTGCGCACATGCTGGCGGGGATCAAGGCCTTGCTGTCCGGGGATGCGCGCGCGGCGGTGGTCGCAGACTGCGAGCGCGGCGAGGAAGCACTGGTGTCAGCCATTCACGCTGCACTGCGGCAGGACCTGCCCGGCGAGATGCATGGGGTGCTGAGGCAGATCCTCGCACATGCGGAAAGGGCGCAGCGCGAGCTGGCGGCTGCGCACTAGATCAAGGTTTGACTACGCCGATTCCTCGTACGAGACGCCATACACGAGCCACCAGCCGTCCGCCGAAGCTGTCGCGCCGGCGCATCTGCCGCACCCAGATGCGGGCACGACGCACGGCGGCGTGCCACAGGTGCTGCATCACCAGCTTTCCGTACAACACCATGTGCAGCCACGAGCGATAGACTACGATGTCGTCGAGGTCGCGCTGAACGCCAAGAAGGCGCGTCTTGTAGGCATCCTGCCCCCACAGGAAGTGATATTCGCCGCCGCCGCGCTTGATGCATTCGCAGATGGTCAGGTAGCAGCACAGCGTGCCGAGGCGGTAGTCGTCCCAGGCCGGGTCGTGCGCCAGCGTTTCGAGGAAGAAGTTGGTGCCGGCACGGTAATTGATCGAACCGGCACAGATGCGGCCATCGATCATGATCACGCCGACCAGGCCGCACTCGCGCACGAGTTGCACGATGCGCCGCGTGATGTCCTCGTCGTTGATCGACTCCTTGCCCTTGGTCGCCATGCGCAGCCGGTTAAGCCCGATGATGTGCCTGATCTGGTGTTCTTCGATTTCGGGGCCGAACACGCGGTACTCGTATGCTGGGAAATCGCGCTTGAGCTTGTTCATGTAGCGGTGGATGTAGCTGCGCGTGGACCGCCCCAGCGCCGCCGTGTAGTTCTCGGCGCTGCTGGGAAGGGTAAGCACCATGTCCTCCAGGCAGTTGAAACGCTGGCAAGGCAGTGGCAGGTCCACGAGGTTGGCCCGCACCGCATGGAAGGAGATGACGTCGACCTTGGGGAACCTGTCGAAGATGTACCTGGCAAAACGCATCAGGTCATCCTGGTCCACGCGCATGCCTTCGTTGACCACCCGCACGGTATTGCGATGCCGCTGGAACAACCAGGCACACACGATGTTCTTGCCGTCCCGCACGACGTAAGCGCTGGCATTGTCGGCGCCCCCGAATGCGCGGTAGTACGCCAGCGATGAAAACAGGTTGCCGTACAACTTTTCCAGCGCCGGCCCGACGAAAGCGGGAACGTCGCCGTCATGGCACTGGATGGAGACATCCGACCACGGCGCGACATGAACGGCCACCGTGTTGTTCGACGTTTTTTCGATGGATTTTTCTTGTTTGCTGCTCATCGCATTCATTCTCTTGATCGATCGGTTTCGACCCGCGTCCCTGTCGCGAGCCTTGTCCTCGCTTTGATCGGTACGCCTTGAAGAGTTCAGTGCGCACGGGTGTTCCTGCGCACGCTTTTTGTGTGAACGCAAACGGCGCGCGCCATGGCGGCGTATGAACAATCGGGTGCGTGCTATCTTGGGAATGAATGGGGTATCGCGCGTCGCAGAAGCATGTTTCTCCCTGCGCAGGAAAAGCGCTTCGCTGCTAGGCCAAAATCAACTTCTCTCTCTGGTTTGCAACCATGCCTCGGCGAAGCCGTCGAAGGACATCGGTTTTCCGAAGTGGTATCCCTGCACTTCATCGCAGCCGTTCTCCAACAGGAAATGGCGCTGCTCATCAGACTCCACACCTTCGGCCACCACACGCAGGTTGAGAATATGGGCCAGCGAGATCACGGCCTTGACGATGGCAGCATCGTCCTGGTCGGTGGCGATATCGCTGACGAAGGAGCGATCGATTTTCAACGTGTCGACGGGGAAGCGCTTGAGGTAGTTCAGGCTCGAGTAGCCGGTGCCGAAATCATCGATCGAAATCTTCACGCCCAGCTCCTTGAGTTTTTTCAAGGTGACGAGGGACTTGTCGACGTCGCGCATGACGACGGTCTCCGTGATCTCCAGCTCCAGGCAGTGCGGCGCGAGCCCGCTCTCGCGCAGCACGGCTGCCACCAGATCGACGATATCCTCGCGTGCCAGCTGCCTGGGGGACAGGTTGACGGAGATCGGTATCGGCGCATAGCCGGCCTGCTGCCACGCGATGTTCTGCGCGCAGGCAGTACGCAGCACCCACGCACCGATATCGATGATGAGTCCACTTTCCTCCGCCAAGGGAATGAAGGCACCCGGCGGCACCAGGCCACGCGACTGACTTTGCCAGCGCACGAGTGCCTCCGCACCGACCAGCTCGCCGGTAACGAGATGAATCTTCGGCTGGTACTGCAGCACAAATTCATTGTTGGCCACCGCATGGCGCAGGCTGGTCAGCAGCTCCAGCCGCTGCGTCGCATGCATGTTCATTTCGGCGGCGAAGTATTCGAAATTGTTGCGACCGAGTTCCTTCGCCTTGTACATGGCGGAATCCGCATTGCGCAATAGTGTTTCAGCATCATGCCCGTCGGAAGGGAAGACGCTGACGCCGATGCTGCAAGTGACATGCAGTGCGAGCTCGTTGACCTGCGAGGGTTCGGCGACGACGGCGATGATGCGACGGATGGTGTCGGTCACGGCTTCCAGGTTCTTCTGGTTGGAGAGCACGATCACGAATTCGTCGCCACCCTGGCGCGCCACGGTGTCGGTGGCGCGCATGCAGGACCTGAGGCGTCCGGCGACCACCTTGAGCAGCTCGTCGCCGGTCTGGTGGCCGAGGCTGTCGTTGATGAACTTGAAATGGTCGAGGTCGATGAATGCCACCGCGGCGATGTCGCCATTGCGCTGCGCCTGGTGGATCGCCTGTGCAAGACGGTCGGAAAGCAGGTTGCGGTTGGGCAGGCCGGTGAGTGCGTCGTGCGTGGCCTGGTGCCGGATCTTGGCCTCGTAGACCTTGCGCTCGGTGATCTCGACGACGGTGCCTTCATAGAACTGGATCGCGCCGCCAGCTCCACGTACCGCGCGCGCATTCTCGGAAATCCAGATCACGTTGCCGTTACGCTGGCGTACCTGCGATTCGAAATTGAGGACCTGCCCGTTTTCGCTCATCAGCCGCAGGAATTCGGCGCGGCGCCCGGGCTCGACGTAGAGCTGGTGGTCGATGTCGCGCAGCGTCTCGATCATCTGCCGCGGCGAATCGTAGCCGTACATGCGCGCCAGCGCCGGATTGACCGCGAGGTAGCCCTTGTCCGGCGTGGACTGGAAGATGCCTTCGACAGCGTTTTCGAAAATGCTGCGGTAGCGCCGCTCGGCCTCATGCAGCGCCTGCTCGGCCTCGTGCCGCTGGGTGATGTCCTGCACGAATCCTTCAAGCGCGATGCACACGCCGTTGAGGTTGCGAATGCCGGTGCCATGTTCCCATACCCAGCGCTCGATGCCGTCGGCGCGCACGATCCGGTATTCAAGGCTGTAGCGGCGGTTGTACTGCAGCGCACGATAGATCGCATTGCGCACCATGGTGCGATCGTCCGGATGCACCAGCTCGCCGAAATGCACCCTGCCGTCCATGAACTCGTTTACCCCATGCCCGGTCAGCGCTTGGCAGCCGTCGCTGACGAATTCGATGCTCCACGCGTAATCGAGGCGGCACCGATAGATCATTCCTTCGAAGTGGGCAAGCAGATCGTTGAGCATGCCCGGTTCCCCGGCCGGGCACTCCGGCCGTGAAAACAGGGCGATCGCAACGTGGGACATGGTTCTTCCTTAGGCTGAGCATTTCTCGAATGCAATAACAATGCCAAGAAGCAATGCCCCAAATTGAAGCGGGAAACGGGGGAAGACCGGCCGGCCCGGGAACGGCGGCAGGACGCGGATGCACTGTAGGAGTGCGTTTGGCATCGCGTCAAAACATGTATCGGCCTCGGTACGCGCACCGGTTTGTACAAGCACGGGTGGCCGCAGGCGGAGTTCTTTCATTATGATAGGGGCACGCACCCGCGCCACGATCCCGAAAGCCGTCATTTGAAGATACGCACCTATCTCACCCTTACAGCCGCCGCGGTGCTGGTGCCGGTCATCGTTTTCGCCGCGGTGGCGCTGAACATGCTGCTCAATGCGGAACGCAAGGCGGCGCTGCGCGCGGTGCATGAAACGGCGAGGGCCACCGCACTGAGCGTGGATCGGGAATTGGCCGCCGCCGAAGCGCGGCTGCGGGCGCTGGCCACGTCCCACTACCTGTCGCAGCGCGACCTGGCCAGATTCTACTGGCAGTCGCGGGGCACTCTCGGCGGTGACGAGGCGTGGATCGTCCTCTTCGACCGCGACGGTCAACAGCTCGTCAACACCCGCAGCAAGTTTGGCGATCCGCTTCCCCGGCGCAACCGACCGGAGATCGGCCTCGAAACCTTGCGCACCGGATCGGTCTATGTCTCCAACCTGCTGCAGGGGACGGTCGCCAAGCGCCCGGTCATCTCGGTGGAGGTGCCCGTGCCGCATCCCGACGGCCCGCAGTACGTGCTGAGCCAGGCCTTCGTCGCCGAGTATTTCGGCCGCGTGTTCGAGCAGGCGACGATCCCGCCGAACGGCGTCATCGGCATCTTCGACCGCGATGGGGTCACCGTCGCGCGCAGCCGAGGCGCCGAACAATTCGTCGGCAAACCGACGGTCCCGGAACTGGTGGCGGCCGCCCGCGTCGCGGATGAAGGGATGCTGCGCACGCGCAGCCTCGACGGCAAGGAAATCTACGGCATCTATACGCGCTCGAAGCTTTCGGGGTGGATCGTCGGCGTCGGCGTGCCCGTCAACCACATTGAACTGGCCGCGCGCAAGGCGGTGCTGGTGTCCGGAATAGGCCTGCTGGCCGCCACTGCCGCGGCGATCGTGGTCGCCTTCCTGCTCGGTCGCCGGCTGGCCGAGGCGATCGGCGGCGCCGTGCGTTCCGCGACGGCCCTTGGACGCGGTGAGCAGCCCGTCGAGCCGCTGTCCGGGGTCGCGGAGGTCGACCGCCTCCATGCGGCGCTGGCCGAGGCGGGAACGATCCTGCGGCGCGAGCGTGACTCCCGCACGGCCGCCGAGGCCGAACGCGCGGCCCTGTTTTCCAGCGAGCAGGAGGCGCGCCGGCTGGCGGAACAGCAGAACAAGACCAAGGACGAATTCCTCGCCATGCTCGGCCACGAACTGCGCAATCCGCTGGGCGCCATTTCCAACGCCGTGGCGATCATGGAAACCGCGGGACTGAGCGCCGAAAGCAGCCAGCGCGCGCAGGCGGTCATCAGCCGCCAGAGCCAGCATCTCGCCCGCATCGTGGACGACCTGCTGGACGTCAGCCGCGTCATGTCGGGCAAGGTGTTCCTCAACCGCCGGCACCTCGATCTGGCCGAGGCCGTGCGGCATTGCGTGGCCTCGCTGTCGGAGACCCACCGCATCGGGCAGCACGCGCTCGATATCGATGCCGAACCGGCATGCGTGGATGCCGACCCGACCCGTATCGAGCAGGTCGTCTGGAACCTTTTGCTCAACGCGGCGAAATACACGCCCGGGGCCGGCCGCATCAGCGTCCGTGTGCGGGCGGCCGACGGCAAGGCGACGCTCACGGTGAGCGACAACGGGATCGGCATTCCGCCGGAGCTGATGTCGCAGATCTTCGACGTGTTCGTTCAGGGCCCCGCGCAGCTGGACAGGGCACAGGGCGGCTTGGGGATCGGGCTCGCGCTGGTGCAGCGGCTTGTGATGCTGCACGGGGGAACCGTGTCGGCGCACAGCGACGGTGCGGGCAAGGGCAGCACCTTCACCGTGCAGCTGCCGCTGGCGGCGGAAACCGGCAATGCCGGCAAGCTCGGGGTAGCGCGTACCCCTGGCGGCGAGGGCTGCCGCGTGCTGCTGGTCGAGGACAATGAGGACAATCGCCAGACGCTGGCCGCAGTCCTGGAAATTTACGGCCACACGGTGTCCGAAGCGGCCGACGGCAACGCGGGGCTGCAGGCGGCCATGGAGAACAAGCCGGATGTCGCCATCGTCGATATCGGCCTGCCCGGCATCGACGGTTACGAAGTTGCCCGGCGCCTGCGCGCATCGCCCGACACCCGGGGCATTCGCCTCGTTGCGGTGACCGGGTACGGTCAGGAGGAGGACCGCGCGCGCGCCTTGGCGGCCGGATTCGATGCCCATCTCGTCAAGCCGGTGGAGCCGGCACGCCTGCTGGAGGCCATCAACCGGTTAAACCGGTGAGTAGCCTGTTGCCGCGCTGCAAATCTCATCTTGCCAGCATGCAATGAGGGGCAAAAGTAGCTACACTAATATCCCATATATATGGGATGTGTTGTGCACGCGGTACAGCGTCCCCCAAGGAACGTGATGATCCGCAAGCTTGCCTTTCGTTTACTACTGCCGCTCTGCATCACAGCGCCTTCGCAGGCAGCGGCGCCCGACTCGCCCGCCGTGATGCGCCTGGCCAGCCTGGAGTGGCTGCCTTATGTCGGCGCCGGCCTGGAAGAGGAGGGCTGGTCAAGCTTTGTTGCCGATGCCGCGGCCCGGCAATTCGGCTACCGGGCAAAGATCGAATATTTTCCGTGGACGCGCGCCATGCAGCTCGGGACACGCGACCCGCAATATGCCGGCTACTTCCCCGCCTACTACACGGAGGAACGCGCCCGCACCTGCCATTTCTCGGCGCCCATCGGCAGCAGCACGGTCGGCCTCGCCTACCTGAAGAGCGCCCCGCTGGCCTGGTCCTCCCTGAAAGACCTGGCCGACTTGCGGATCGGCGTGGTGGCCGGCTTTTCCAATGGTCCCGCGTTTGACGCCATGGCAAGGGAAGGCAAGCTCGAACTGGATGCCTCGCCCAGCGACATGCTGAACCTGCGCAAGCTGCTGGCGCGTCGGGTCGACGTGGTCGTGATCGACAAGCTGGTGCTGCGCTACCTGCTGGCGACGGAACCGAGCCTCGCACGGGAGCGCAGCCAGTTCGCCTTCCACGACAGGCCGCTGGCCGAACTCTCGCTGCACATCTGTTTCCAGCGCACGCCCGCGGGCCGGGACATGCAGAAGGCATTCGACCAGGCGATGCAGCTGCTGCCGCTGCGAAAACTGGAGGCGGAATATTTCCAGCGGATCGAAAAGCAATGATGCGCTACCGCATCGAATCACCTTTTGCACTTCCATCGCCTCGCGTAGAATTAACCGAAAAGGCGTTGCAAGTAAGAAACTATTGCAACATCTTCCATCCCGAATCCCGAGTTCCAACCGATACGAACCGGCGACAGCCGTTGCCAGGAAGAGGCCATGCGGGAACCACCGCCAACCACACTGCCGCACGACCTCCCTGCCTCGCACGCGGTGCAGGTGCTCGACCCGGCCCCGGAAGAACGCTTTGACCGCATCACCCGGACCGCGGTGCGCCTGTTCGATGTCCCGATCGCCTTCATTTCCCTGATCGGCAAGGACAGCCGCTGGTTCAAGTCGAGGCAAGGCGTCGAAAGCCGTGACCTGCCGCGCTGGATTCCCTTTGCCTCGCTGGCGGCGCGCGGCGCTCCCGCGGTCGTCGAGGACGCGTTGTCCGATACCCGCCTGGCCGGCCAGGCGCTGCTCACGGCGCAGCCTCCCGTGTGCTTCTTTGCGGGTTGGTCCCTGCACACGCCAGATGGCATCCGCATCGGCACGTTGGCCATCGCCGACCACCGCCCGCGCGTTCTGGATGCCAACGGCATGGAAGCCCTGCGCGACCTGGCGCAATGGACGGAATCCGAACTCAACAACGAGACCCTGCAGCAGGCGCTCGCCGCTGCCAGGGAAAGCGAATCACGCATGCATGCGGTGGTCGACAACGTTGCCGACGGCATCATCACGCTTGATGAATTCGGCATCATCGACAGCATGAACCCGGCGGCGCTGCAGACGTTCGGCTACCTCCCGGAGGAGCTGATCGGCCAGGACATCAAGGTGCTGATGCCGGTCACCTATCACCACTCTCACGACAATCACCTGCAGCGCTTCCGCGACACCGGCCGCACGGCAATCATCGGCGTGGACCGGGAAGTCACGGGCCGCCGCAAGGACGGTTCCTTGTTCCCGATGGAGCTGAAGGTCAACGAAATGTGGCTCAAGGGCCGCCGCGGATTCGCCGGCATCGTGCGCGACATCACCGCGCGCCGCGAAAGCGAACGCCAGCTGCGCGAGAGCAGCACGCTACTGCAGGCCCTGATGGGCAGCACGTCCTCCTTCGTCTTCGTACGCGACATGAAGGGCCGCTTCCTCTTTGCCAACAAGGAGTACGAGCGCGTGTTCGGCTTCGCTCCCGGCGCGGTGCTGGGCAAGACGGTCGAAGAGGTGTTCCCGCCCGAGCTTGCCGCGCACAACCGCGCGATGGACCGCCAGGTGCTGCAGGGCGGCGCGGCGACGCGCATCGAAGATGAAATCCACCTCGATGGCGGCGCGCAGAGCTTCCTGGTCGTGCGCTCGCCGCTGCGCAATGAAAAGGGCGAGGTCTACGGCGTATGTGGCGTGGGCACCGACATCACGCTGCGCAAGAAGGCGGAACAGTTCAAGAACGAATTCATTTCCACCGTATCGCACGAGCTGCGCACCCCGCTGACGTCGATACGCGGCTCGCTGGGCCTGCTGACGGGCGGCGTTGCCGGCGAAATGCCGGAGCGCGCAAAGTCCCTGCTGGCCATCGCCAACAACAATTGCGAACGGCTGGTCCGCCTGATCAACGACATCCTCGACATCGAGAAGATCGAATCCGGCAACATGCGCTTCGACATCGTCACGCAGCGCCTGCGCCCCCTGGTCGAACAGGCGCTGGCATCCACCCAGCAATACGCCGCGCAGTACCAGGTGCGCTTCGAGCTGACCGCCACGCCGGGCGATGCCTGGGTGGCGGTCGACGCCGACCGCATGGTCCAGGTCATCGTCAACCTGCTGTCGAACGCGGCGAAGTTCTCGCCGCCGGGCGGCAAGGTGGAAGTGCGCCTGTCGGCCGCGCCAGGACATGTGCGCCTGTCAGTGATCGACCAGGGCGAGGGCGTCGCCCCGAGTTTCCGCGACCGCATCTTCCAGAAATTCGCGCAGGCTGATTCCTCGGATACCCGGCAGAAGGGCGGTTCCGGCCTCGGGCTGAGCATTTCGCGCGCCATCGTGGAGCGCCATCACGGACGCATCGATTTCAGCAGCGAACCGGGTATGCGCACCGAATTCTTCGTCGAACTGCCGGAGGTATCCGGCATGCCTGCGGCCCCGCTCAAGCACGGCCGCGTACTGATCGTCGAAGACGACCACGACATCGCGCGCCTGCTGGGCATGATGCTGGCGCAGGCCGGCATGTCGAGCGACGTCGCGCATGACGCCGACGAGGCGCGTAAGCTGCTTGCGGAGGGACATTACGAGGCGATGACGCTCGACCTCGCGCTCCCGCGTGAGGACGGCCTGTCACTGCTGCGCTGGATGCGCGAGCAGGAGGGTACGCGCGTCCTGCCCGTCGTGGTGGTCTCGGCGCGTGCCGATGAAGGCCAACGAACGCTTACCGGCGGCGCCGTCGGTATCCTCGACTGGATCCCGAAACCGATCGATGAAGTCCGGCTGCTGGCGGCCCTGCAAGGCGCGCTGCGCAGCTGCAAGGACAAGGCGCCGAACGTGCTGCATGTCGAAGACGACAGCGATGTGGTGGAAGTGGTCGCTGCCATGCTGCGTCCGGCCTTCCGCCTCACCCATGCAGGCACGCTCGCAGAGGCGCGTGCGCACCTGGCCGAAGAACCGTTCAGCCTGATCCTGCTCGACCTGCAACTGCCGGACGGCCACGGCTCGGAGCTGATGGCGTCGCTCTCCGGTCCTAACGCGTCCACACCGGTGGTGGTGTTCTCGGTGGAGGAAGCAAACCAGCCGATGATCGACACCGTGCAGGCGGCGCTGGTAAAGTCGCGCACCTCCAACGCCCAATTGCTGTCCATCCTGCACGGGCTGATCGGCCATCCGCCACCGGAACAGAAGGAACCGTCATGAGCCGCGGCCCGCTTCAACACATCCTGTACGTCGAGGACGACGCCGACATCCGCACCATTGCACAACTCGCGCTGGAGGCCGTCGGGGGGTATACACTGAAGTCCTGTGCATCCGGGCAGGAGGCGCTGGAGACGGTAGCCGCCGGCTACCATCCCGACCTGATCCTGCTCGATGTCATGATGCCCGGCCTCGACGGCCCTGGCACGCTGTCCGGCCTGCGCCGGCTGCCGCGCACCATGGAGACGCCAGCCGTCTTCATGACCGCCAAGGTACAGGCATCGGAAATTGCGTATTACATGTCGCTTGGCGCCATCGGCGTGCTGGCAAAACCGTTCGACCCGATGCAGCTGGCAGCGCAGGTCCGCACGCTGTGGGAAAGCGGGGAGTGAGGAATGCACAAGAAAAATGACAGCATGGGGGAGGCCGATTTCGAGGCATCGCTGCGCGCGATCGAAGAAGCCTATATCGCCGGCCTTCCCGGCCGGCTGAACGAAATCGAAAACTGCCTGCAACGCTGCCTGGACGAGCCCGACAGCGCAGCGCACTACGATGCGCTGGCGCTGCAGCTGCATTCGCTGGCGGGTTCAGCGGGCACCTTCGGTTTTTCCGAACTCGGTTTTCGCGCAACGGATCTCGAGATCCGCATGAACGCGTTCATCAAGGCGCGCGTGCACGAACCCGGGGCGTTCACACCGATCGCCACCGATTTCGGCGCCTTCCTGGGCTGGGCGGTGGCGAATGCGAGGGCGAAGGGCGCGGTCCCTGCGGCAGCGCCTTCGCCGCCACCGGCGCCTCGCCCGCCGGTCGGCGCCGGCGTGCAGCGTCTGATCTACCTCGTGCACGACAACGCGCTGGTCGCCAAGGACATCGCCGGCCAGCTTCAGTACTTCGGCTATGAGGTCATGATCATCACCGAGCTGGCCCGCCTGCAGGAATACATCGACATGCGCATTCCGTCCGCAGTCGTGATGGACCTCGGCTTCCCCGCGGGCATCCTCGCCGGCGCGGCGGAAGTGGCGCGCATCAAGCAGGCGAATGCGCATCGTTTCGCTGTCATCTTCATTTCCACACGCAGCAATTTCGAAGCACGCCTGGCGACGGTGCGCGCGGGCGCCGACGGCTACTTCTCCAAGCCGCTGGACATGGTGGCCTTGATCGACCGGCTCGACGCGCTGACGGTACGGGAGGAACAGCAACCCTGCCGCATCCTGATCATCGACGACGACCTGCAGACGGCGCGGCACTATGCGGCGGTGCTGCGCAACGCCGGGATGGATGTCTGCGTGCTGGAGAGGATCTCGGCCATGCTGCAGACTCTGGGCGAGTACCGGCCCGAGCTGATCCTGATGGATGTGTACATGCCCGACTGTAACGGCATCGACCTCGCGCGCCTGATCCGGCAGGACAATATGTACCTGGACGTGCCCATTGTCTTTCTGTCCAGCGAATCGGATTTCGAGAAGCAGCTGGATGCCATTGAATCCGGCGGCGACGACTTCCTCACCAAACCCATCCAGCCCGCGCATCTGGTGTCGGCGCTTACCAGCCGCGTACTTCGCTACCGCGGACTGCGCGGGCTGATCATGCGCGACAGCCTGACCGGTCTGTACAACCACTCGGCGATCAAGGAAAACCTGTCGCGCGAGATCGCCCGCGCATCCCGGTCGCTGGCGCCCATGTCGCTGGCGATGGTCGACATCGACCATTTCAAGCGCATCAACGACAGCTACGGCCACCCGGTCGGCGACCAGGTCATTCGCGCGCTGGCGCGCCTCCTGCAGCAGCGGCTGCGGCGTGGCGACTTCATCGGCCGCTACGGCGGGGAAGAGTTCGCGCTCATCATGCCGGGCACCCCCGCGGAAGCCGCGACCCACGTGCTCGAGCAAATCCGCGAATCCTTTTCGAGGATCCGGCACTACGCCGAGTCGCGCGACTTTACCGCCACCTTTTCCGCCGGCGTCGCCGAGTTGTCGCCGGATACCGGCACGGACGAACTGTTCCGGGTCGCGGATCTCGCGTTGTACAAGGCCAAGCACGACGGCCGAAACTGTATCCGGAATGCATCGGCACTCGGGTTAAATTGACTTGGATCAACGATTTTCGGCGCGCGCTGAAAGAGCATCGGGGGTTCCGATGTCCACTTCGACGCCGCCGACACGATGACCGCAACGACCAGCCATCCCCCTCCGTCCAGCAGGCGCATCCTGCTGGTGGATGACGACAGCATCACGCTGGACCTGCTCTCGCACATCTTCCATCACGCCGGCTACGCGACGAGCAAGGCGGCCTCTGCCGAAGCGGCGCTCTCCAGCGTGCTGGAGCAGGAGCCGGACCTCGCCATGCTGGAC
>Ga0196981_1000252_pt1 | contig 30628 bp, 19 predicted proteins | sample S3_2013CmetaG_FD_155462 | JGI IMG/M metagenome (GOLD analysis project Ga0196981, IMG submission 155462) | Soil microbial communities from Anza Borrego desert, Southern California, United States - S3_20-13C | ecosystem: Environmental > Terrestrial > Soil > Desert | place: USA: California... | reverse complement strand
TTTAGCAGTCGTGCTGATCTGGTCAAAACCAAAATCCTCCAATTCAAAGTTTTCATTGAAGAGTATGTAGTTCAAATACGCTTTCGGAGCGGCGCCGTCCTCATAAGGGGGCACCCGGCCAATATACGGGCCGGCTGAGAAGGTGCTGTTGAATGCGTTGTAGGCCTGCTGACCGTCAAGGGGATTGCTTGATGTAGTGTTCAATCCAAATGCAGCGATCAGGGAGCTTGCCAAGGCGTTGACGTTATTGCCGGTTGTGGTCGGCTCTTCGTATTTGGCGTAAACTTCAAGGTCAAGGACATCTCCTGGCTGAACTTCGAAGCTTTTTGCAAGTCCAGCCTGGCTGTTGTTACCACCATTGAGGATCTGGGAGTAAGTATACGTTAGCGCAGTTGCTCCAGCATCGGTGTGGTCATACAGGTTAAACGCAGACCGGTTGCCATAATTTTCAAAGGTACTCTGTTCCGCCGTTTGGGTTCCGCTCTCGAACGTTGCCTTGTATTCGGTGGTGGTCTTTCTTTCGCTGAATACAACGCGGTTGTTGCCGAGGTGATCCTTCAGGAAATACTGGTATTCCCAATCCATCTTATGAAGCATCACTTCGTTGATGTACATGGTCGCACCAATGACGGGCGCGGGCCACAAGACACCAACCTTTAATTGCGTTCCGCCGGAAGGAATCGTAAACTCGACGGTGATTTCGTTGTCCGCACGTTGCGAAGGTTTGGACTGGGCCATGAGCCAAAGGTTACTTACTTTCTCTCAGATTTGAATGAGTTGTGGTTTATGACGATCAATATACTGCAGTGATTTCTCAGTAAACATAAATACTTTACTGTCGCCTTTTTTCAAAAATTGCTTTTTAAACTGCCTCATTATGGATTCTGCCCATTTAATAAACTCTAGGTCTTTGGAGACCAACACATCATCTTCCCAATATGCTTTTATATAATACAGCCTGCTCCGTTCAAATTTATTTTTTTCTTTATCAATGGAACCCATCACGAACTCGATTACCAGACTTCTGCGATCATCCACTAAGTAATAGTTCTGCTGATCAATCCAGTTCAAGTAAATGTCCTTCGTGAACTCTCTATGAACGAGGTAGATAGTTCTAAAGTATCCGCCTGTCAAGGTATCCGAAAAAACTTTTGACTTGTCCTTTACTGGCAACAGTATAAAAACGCAATTCCGCTCCTCACAAAATTTCTGCACTTCAATAAATTCTTCCGGCAGCATGTAGAAATTTGTCTGTCTTGAGTGCATGTATCTTAATTGTTGTTGTATGGAACGAACTTCACCTCTTGTTTCTCCACTTGCTCAATATCTTTTATTGCCTTTTTCTCGCGTGATACCGGGGTGCCATTTTTATTTTGTTTTCCCACCTGTACGATTTCTTTTTTACCCGTCGAAGGATCTGTTCCAACTACATCAACATATCGTTTTGTCTTATCACCGTCACGCGTTTCTACCTTTACTTCCTTTTGCGTTTTCATTCCTTTGGCTTCCATATCTTTAGTCACTTCATCAACCTTCTTCTGATGTTCAGGGCCACCTTTTTTACCATTGGGATTCGGAACTTTCTTTTCACCTATCTCTTTCTTTATTCCTTCCCTAACTTGCTGCCCTACTATTTTTTTAGGCAGGTTCGTGGGATTAACAATGGTTTTTATGGTTTCATTTACGTTTCTTATCTCCTCTCTGTTCTCTTGTTCTCTTTGTCGGGTGGCAGGACTTTGATCAGTCCCTGGGGCTTCTGCAAATTCAGCATCCAAAACGAGTGCGGTGACCGCAAGAATTGCCCATATCAATGGAGGGATATCTCCCTCCGGATCATTGTATAGGATCGGGTTATTGAAGCCATAATTGTAAGGGGTCCAGTGGTATAGTTCATCGACCTTTGGATCAACTTGCCACCATCTTCCCGTAGCGGGGTCGTAGGCCCTGTACTTCGTCAGGTCAATATTCAATCCAAGGTCAAAAACTCTCTCCGTTAAAAACTCCTTTTCACCCGAACCCTGATTATACAAATACCTGTTTTTAGGTGAACTTCCCTTTGAATATGAGTTGTAACTCAACCCAAACGGATAATAATCCTCCACCTGCTCAACCCCTGTATGATACGTGATCTTTAGATCATCGAAGTACACATTCGTCTGAACCGCCTGTTCATTCGAAAGATAAATATACAAATATCCCTTCTTCTGAACTTTAACGTGTAATGCCAAAAGATCGTGGGTCACAAACGGACTCGCCCCGACTTGTTTAGCTGTCGTGCTGATCTGGTCAAAACCAAAATCCTCGAGTTCAAAGTTTTCATTGAAGAGTATGTAGTTCAAATACGCTTTCGGAGCTGAGCCATCCTCATACGGGGGAACTCTTCCGATGTATGGACCTGCTGAAAAAGTGCCGTTGAATGCGTTGTACGCCTGCTGGCCGTCGAGGGGATTGCTTGACGTGGTGTTCAATCCAAATGCAGCGATCAGGGAGCTTGCCAACGCATTAACGTTATTGCCGGTTGTGGTCGGCTCTTCGTATTTGGCGTAAACTTCAAGATCAAGCACATCTCCGGGCTGGACTTCGAAGCTCTTCGCCAAACTGACTTACCCCGTATTACCACCGTTAAACAGTTGTGAATACGTGTAGGTCAACGCTGTCGCGCCGGCATTGGTATGATCGTAAAAGTTAAACGACATGTGCAACCCGAAAGACTCAATAGTTTCGTTCCAAACGTCTAATATGCAAATACTACTAGACCAGTATTCATCGGAAGGCAGGCGGTCGTGAGTAACAAACAGTGGTGTTCCTACCTACTTAGCGGCTGTACTGATCTGAATCGAAACCGAAATCCTCCAGGATGAAATTTTCGGCAAAAAGAATGTAAGAAATTAAAAAAGAAAAATCCAGTTTCTATTTCCTCAGTGTTATCGAACCGATGATCTTCTTTGCGATCGGCGTCCACTGTTTTCGCTCGGCTTCTGTGCAGTTGAAGGTGATCATGACAAGACGGCCTTCTAAACTTGTAATAACCATTAAATTATAAATCTTCGTGTCCACTGCGGGACTTATAAATTCTAAAAGTATTGATGGCATTCCGTTTAAATCCCTCATCTCGCTCTTGATAAGAGTGAAGGGAGCACGATTGAACTGTGACTCCAATACGTTCCTCACATTTGGTAAGTCTTCAGACTTTGCCTTGTTAGTTGTATGGTTAAGGGCAATATTAATTGTACTTTTTTCATTAGTATAAACTTCTGATGGACGATGACCCACACTTGGATATTTCAAAGCCAACTTCTCCGAGCTCATTACACTAAAATCGGAAGGCATAAGTATGTTCAATTTGCCAGACAGAACAATTTGTTGTTCTAATTGCTGATCCTGCGTCGAGACAACCTGCATATTATTCTCCCACTTGGTCTTGTTGTAAGTAAGATTCAAGGAAGGAATTAACAACCATGGAATAACCAAAACGTTCACGATGAGCATTTTTTTCATGCGTATTTTGCCAATGCCAGTTCTTCAATAAGCCTCATAAAATCAGCTAAATAAAATCCATCCGCCAACTGTTGATAATGTTTTGTGTATATATTAACCAAATCCGAATAATTGGATCGTTTGGTTAGTCTTGCTAAAATTATTCCTTTTGATCCTTTAAAAATAGCACCTGTTAGTGAAGTGTCGCTCGGATCTTCGTTGAGAGCTTTATCCACTGCCTCTACTGAAGAATGGTCTTCATAAAAAGAGAGAGCAAACTCTTCGAATAAATCAAATAAACCAGCAATGACTTGATCTACATGGTCCTCCCTTGTCAAGATAAATCGATGCTCCTTGCGATCGCTGATAAAATTTTCGATCGAGATGCCAATAGTGGGGGTTCCTTTTTGATATTTTTTTTCAAAGCCAGAAGTGATATGATAAATTTCTTCTACGTGATTTATTCGTATCCCCATCGTGGGGTTAATCTCCCAACCTTCATCTCTCGTTAAAAATACAGGAATATAGCTAAACCAACCATCTGTGGTTTTTTTTAGAAATTCACTGGATGACTTTTTTAAAATAAAATGGTACGGGAGAAGTTTTTCGGAAAGGCCTTTCAGGACTTCGGATTTTAAAAATTCTCTCTTCGTCATATTAAATCATTTGGGTCTTACCACGTCCACTTTAGTAGGTGGTATTTTAGTACCTGCAGGATATCCCATATTTTTACCATTGTCACCAACTACAGTCCCACCATTTTGCTCGATCGAAGGATGCGCAGATTTTTGATTTTTAGTTAACGGAGCTGTTTCTGACGATTTAGCTTCGGTTAATTCAATCTTCCCATCTTTATCTTTACTTATGTTATCCACTCTAGTCTTCGTTCCATTATCAGCTTTAATAGTTACTTGCTCGGCAATATCCTTATTACCCTTTTTAGCAAGATCTCCTGTCACTACTTTTTCAAAATCCTTCCCCTTTTCAGCATTTTTTTTAACTGTAGCTGCCTTGTCAGCGGTCTTCACCGCAGTTATAACCTTATCAGCATTTTTTGCAAACTTCACAACAGTCGAGGCCGTACCTGCAAATGGTACCATTGCGGCAGCGCTTAAGGCTGCATCTTCATAATTTCCCTCTGCCAAATAAGCAACTGCATTTATACCATCTGCTATTTCACCTAAGCCGGGTACCAATCCTACTACATCAAGACTAGTATGAACAACATCCATTATGCTCAATTCAGGCCACATGCCATCCGGATCGATGAATCTTACCGGATTATTGAATGCATAATTATACAGGCTATGTCTTCTGCCTTTTTCAGCCATCGGGTCAACGACGCCCCAACGACCAATATCCGCCATATACATCCTCGCTCCATAATCCAACCATCCAAGACCTAATTCGTCTTGCTCTTCTTTACCATTGTATTGATACAAGTTGGAAACACTGGTCCCTTTTGAAGAGGAATTAAACGTCAACCCAAACGGATAATAATCCTCCACCTGCTCAACCCCCGTATGATACGTGATCTTCACATCATCGAAATACACATTCGTCTGAACCGCCTGTTCATTCGAAAGATAAATATACAAATATCCCTTCTTCTGAACTTTAACGTGTAATGCCAAAAGATCGTGGGTGACAAACGGACTCGCCCCGACTTGTTTAGCTGTCGTGCTGATCTGGTCAAAACCAAAATCCTCGAGTTCAAAGTTTTCATTGAAGAGTATGTAGTTCAAATACGCTTTCGGAGCGGCGCCGTCCTCATAAGGGGGTACCCGGCCAATATACGGGCCGGCTGAGAAGGTGCTGTTGAATGCGTTGTAGGCCTGCTGACCGTCAAGGGGATTGCTTGATGTAGTGTTCAATCCAAATGCAGCGATCAGGGAGCTTGCCAACGCATTAACGTTATTGCCGGTTGTGGTCGGCTCTTCGTATTTGGCGTAAACTTCAAGGTCAAGGACATCTCCCGGCTGAACTTCGAAGCTTTTTGCAAGTCCAACCTGGCTGCTATTACCACCATTGAGGATCTGAGAGTAAGTATACGTTAGCGCAGTCGCACCGGCATCGGTGTGGTCATACAAATTAAAAGCCGACCGGTTACCGTAGTTTTCGAACGTACTCTGCTCCGTGGTTTGGGTTCCGCTCTCGAATGTGGCCTTGTATTCGGTGGTAGTCTTTCTTTCGCTGAATACAACGCGATTGTTGCCAAGATGATCCTTCAGGAAATACTGGTATTCCCAATCCATCCTGTGAAGCATCACTTCGTTAATGTACATCGTCGCACCAATGACGGGCGCGGGCCACAAGACGCCAACCTTTAATTGCGTGGCACCGGAAGGAATCGTAAACTCGACGGTGATCCAGCCTTCGTTGTCCGCACGCTGAGATAGCTTCGGACCGGGCCAGATCGAATTAACATTGGTCCAAACGTAAAGGTGAGCGGCAGCGTTGGTGTCGCTATATCCCCTGACCCGGAATACATATTTTTCTCCTGCAACCACTGTAAAGACACTGCCGATCGGGCTAACGCCAGGAGAAGGTGCTGTCTGGTTGCAAACAACTTTTACATAAGTTTCTTCATTGATGGTTTCGACAGTTCGAGTCACGTTTAAATTTGCGCTGAAGGAAGAAAGACTTGATCCATCCGCTGCCGGAATTTTATTTATGGGTGGCGTGATGGAGCCCGGTACGATACGCCCATCTTCATGGGAAATGAACTGCAGACCATCATTCTCGTAAGTAAACTCGCCAAGATAATCGGTGGTTTTCAGCAGCTTGTCGCCAGCGGCATACACCATCTGGGAGAGCTTCCTTCCCGTTGCATCGTAAGTATAGGTGATATAATCGCTGTTTGTTTTAATGACCTTCTTTGGAAGGTTTAAATGATTGTATTCAATGCTGGAGATATCCTTGTTCTGATCCTTGATCATGCTCCCATTCACATCATAGGTGTATTCACCAGCGACTTCAGTGATTTCTTTAAACCCTTCTTCAAAGCTGTTCGTTGCAATCGCATCGTCGACTCGCGTGAGCTGGTTGCCGGAATAGCTATACGTCAGGTTATCCATCTGGCCAAAACCGGTCTCCGAATTGCGTCCGTAACGGGAAAGTTTTACGATATTTCCATTGAGATCATATCCCTTGTTGTTCACGCCGCCGATCACCTCATTGAACCTTCCGTTGTTGGTCGTCTTCACGGCATTGAAGTAACGCGCCTCTTTCAAACGGTTCAGCGTGTCGTAGTAGTAGCCGTAGGATTGTTTGTCAAGCCCGGCGCTTTTCCACACGATCTCGCTGATGTTGCCATTGAATTGCGCAGTTCCTCCGCTGGCAGTGGGGTTGTTGTAACGGAGGTCCATGCTGAAGAGGTCCGCAGGATCCGGAGCCGTGACATCATTGATTTGTTTCATCCATCCGCGGATGTTATAGCGGTAATCCACCGTCTGCACAAACGGACCACTGCTCCTCGAATGAAGTTTTTTCGTGACGAGTTCACCCAACTCATTGTATTCATTTTCGCTTAGCAGAATTTCTGCGTCGCTGTTGATCTTATGGTAGGTTTTCAAAAGTCTGCCGGCATGATCGTACACAAGCCGCCGCGTTGTCGCATAAGTGGTTGAACCCACCGTGTGCGTTGATTTGGTTTCGGTGAGCTTAACAAAATCATACTTATTCGTGACGCGGTCTACGCCACCCTTATGGTTCTGGCTGATGGTTTGTATCGCCCTGTACTTTGGATCGTAATAGCTGACAGTCCAGAGATAGGTCGACGTTCCTAACACGTTCACTTTTGTTCCGGTCACTTGCCCGGTGACATTCGACGCAGCTTGCGTTTCCTGACCTGTTAAGTCGCCGGTTTGAAAATTGTAAGTCGTGATCGCAGCGTTGCCCCCGTTGATAAGTGGCGTAATGAATTTGTAGTTGTCATAATAAGTTGCTGTGTAAGTAGTCTTACCACTTGTCGGGAAAACGCGGTTCGTGTATCCATCGCTGCTACTCACCCCGTTGTAATCTTCATAAAACTGGTTGCCACTCACCATCAATGTATTCACATAAGCCTGCATTTCCGCCTGCGCGGTGTCGTTGGCTGTGTGGGTATAGATACCACTCATGATCGGCCTGTTGAGAAAATCATATTTGGTAAAAAGCCATTCTTTCTTCAGGGTACCGGTCGATGATCCGCGCTGGTTGCCATCCTGGGTCAGCACGATCCTGTCCAGGTTGTCGTAAACCATGTACACAGGTTTCGCAGCTGGCACTTTCTTCACTTTCATCCGGTTGTAGTTGTCGAAAACATAACGGAAGGCCCATTTGTCCAAAAACCTTTCACGGGTTGTATTCGTTGCGCCGGACTGATAATATTCTGCCGCGAGTCTCCTGACTCCTTCGGGCTGGATCACGCAAACGAGATTGCCAAGGTCATCGTAGATGTAATAAGTGGACGTGTAATTGGTGTCGTTCACTGTCCCGGCTTTTACTTGAGCACGTTTCAGGACGACTTTCCCGTTTTTGTCGGTATACTGGATGATTTCAAACCCCTGTTCATCTTTCGTTCGGTTCTTGTAAAGCTCATTGGCAGCATAGTATACCGCAGTAGTCGATGTCGCTGTGCTGGTGCACAAAACTATCCCGTAAGGAGTAGAAGACGTCGGTGCGGTAAAGCTCCATTTCAATACTTCGCTTGCGGCATTGAATGCGTAGTCGCTTTTTACCGTTTTATCGGTTGAGGTATAACTGTTGGTCGCGTCAGGTTGCCATATTGTCCCTGGCCCACCTTGCTCCAGCACTCTGCCCATCGGGTTTGATTCGAAAATGGTTTTTGCAAAGGGGGCATTATCAACCTCGACCTTGCTCGTTCCCTGGTAAAAACTGTGATGTGCAGACCCGGTATACGATGTCGTTCCGACAGGATTTGTTTTCAGCCACCCTGTTGCGTCAGAAGACACGTACGGGAGGTATTTGAGTGCCTCCCTTCCGAATTCATCATAAACCACAGCTTGAACGATATCCTTCTTGAGCGGTGATCCTTGTGTCTGTACCGCCTGAGCGAGTCGGCCCAGGCCATCGAAGTATTGTACACTCTGGGTTATACTGTCAATAGGGAGTCCATCGAGATTCGTTGCGTCTTTGTGCGCACTTTGCAGTACGTTCGTGACGACATAATTCAAGGATTGTCCTGCAAGGCCTGAGGCAATGGAGATCATGGCCGTGCCAGTACCGGTGACCCCTGTTTTGGTGACCGATACCGTATAAGTTCCCGCTTGCGAGATCGGCGTCGTCGAGGACGTTCCGATCTGGACATTGGCACTGTTTTTCCAGGAATATGTATTGAACGTTGTTGTTGCGCCGATCGTGATGGATCTTCCAAATGAAATTGCAGGTGATGCACCATTCAACACCTGGATCACCGGATTCGGCTCAACGGTGAGAACCACACTTTTTCTGCCGGAACTTTCGCATGGTCCGTTCAAAGCAGAGACATAGTACGTTGTTGTTACCGATACATTCGCAGGCTGATAGGTTGTCCCGGTCACGCCGGAGATCGCCGTTCCACCGGTGGCGACTGTATACCACTTGTAGCCCGTGGCGCCCGTTACTGCGCCTACGGAAATCGTTACGGTTGCTGCAGGGAAGATTGTTGCGCCTGTCGAAGTAGTCGGCGCGGAAGGCGTCGTCGTATATACCGTAACCGCAGAGGTTCCGACCTGTTGCGAAGTGGCGCTCCATGAATAAGGAGATGCTATTTGCCTAGTGCGCAGGTAAACAGATGAACTGGTTGTGATCGTGTAGGACGCAGCTTTTGTGGTCGTGCTCGTGCCGGATGCGCTGGTTTGCCAGTACCAGTCATAACCCGAAGCAGGACTCGTGTTGCGGGTGATAACCGTATTGTTACAGTTATAGGCCGTAGTGAAAGTCGTATTGGGCGCGGGAATGCCTGCGGCAACAGTGACGGACAGGGTGCCAAGTACAAAGTCGGCCTCGTCGTAAAAATAAACCGTCGCGGTGCCCGCAGTCGTCCAGTTGATGTTGGCAAAATAGTCCGTTCCGCTTTGCGAGGTGGATGTAACATTGCCGAGCGTAGCGCTCCACCATCCTCCGAATACGATGGTGCCATTTGTAAACTTGTACTGGACCGTCTCGCCCACAGTCACAGATGTCGGCCCCGACACGACTCCCGGAGGAAGCGCGTGATCCGTGGTTGCCGTGACAATGAGCGGAATGTAAATGGCGAGTATGAACAGAAAGGTCTTTTTCATTCGATTAAAGTTTTGAAACTGCAGACACGGTGAATACATAAGGCATTACGTTCGTCCCATTTTTGATGAACTCCATGGTCACTTTGGTGATCCCGTTTTCGCGTTGGAAGGTCAGAGTCCCGCTTGTCGGGCCTTTTGTAACATGATAGACGCGTGCGCCGTCGGTGTTCACATCATTCCATTCTCCATCGGTGCTCACGATGGTAAATGTGTATGAGGACTCGCCGTTGAGCTGGTCCCACAGGATCTCGCTGGTTCCGGTCGTAAACTTGCTCTGGTGGCTTACGGTTTCCTGGTTGGAGGTATTGTAAAACTCACCGGATTGCCACTCGAGTGTATCTGTCACTGGCGATAAGATCTGTGCGTGAGCAACGCATGCCATGCACGACATGATCAGGATCAATGCTGTATTTTTCATCGGGGTATTAATCAAGGCTGAAGTAATTGTACTGGTTCGTGGAAATCAGATTTCCTTTATAGTCTCGTGCCCGGATCAGTCGTTTGAATCCATCGTACTCATAGTAACTGATGATATTATTCGTGTCGTTGATCGAGGTCAATCCCACAAGGGGTGAAAATGTCAGCGTCGTCATTTGGGCGCCATCCGGATAGAGACGTACTTCGTCCACAAGTATGTTCATCCCAACGTTTAGCGTGATCGTTGTCGCTCCCGTTACGCGAGCCGTGACGCATTTCCATCCATCTTTCCCGTTCGTTACAACAGCGGACGATGCCAGAGGCGTGGTGGTTGGCTGGGTTGAACCTTTATACCAATACGACACCACGTAAATTTTCGCTGCGGTCAGGCCGGATTTCGACAGCGTGCCGCCGGCGCTCGTCCATTTGTAGACCTGGCCACCGGTTGGTGAGGTCGTCTCCGTCGTGCTGTTGACTAACGGGGTCGCAGCCCATCCACCCAGGTTGGTCGTTTCAAAACTGGTTGCCGCAATCTCATTGCTGTAGGCGCCTTTTACTTCCGCGGCCGGGTAGTTGTTATTGTAATCCCATATATAGCTGTGAACGATGCCGTCTTTCTTTTTGCGTTCCAGGATGTTTCCGCTATTGTCATATTTAAGGATTGTGAATTCGGTATCCTCCGTTCCACTAACTACAGATGTTTTTACCTGCCACGGAAGGATCGCAGATGTGGCGCCATTGACCTGGAATAATAGCCTGTAGCTTCCGGTAAATGTATTTTTCGAAGCGGTCTTTTGATAGACAAGCTGGCTGTTAGCATTTTGGTTCTGCAGGGTATTCAGCAGGGTTAGATCGTCATTTGTAGCCCCGGGAGGATTACGGGAAAGGTTGGAATAATAATTGAAAGTCTGAGTCAAATCACCCTTGCTGTCAGTTGTCCGCAGCTCCGTCGGCGCCAATGACACACGATCGTTGTAAAAATAGATCGTGGACTTGGAAAGTTTATTTGCGCCGGAAAGGTCTTCCACCACTGTCGAATCGAGCAGAAGCCATGGAGAATAGGTCAGGTATTTGGTAACCTCATAAGGCGCCAATTCGTGCGGATGGACATCGCCGCTGAAGAAGGGCGAACATTCGTCATACAGTCTATTTACAACGCAGCCGGAAAATTCGTTGTACAAGTAATGAGGTTCGAAACTATAGTAATTACGCGTCCGGCTTACCGGTGAAAATGTTGTTCCATTCCAGGTGTAATATGTTGTTTCCTGCTCTTTACCATGATTAAATACGCTCGTGTTGGTTGGTGTCGATCCCAGCATGCTGTTGCCAATTAGAAGTTGCCCCTGTGCATCATTGCTCACCATGAATTTATGTTCGATCATTCCATTGCCTTTTGCATCGTCAAAGCTTTCGAACACGGTGCCATAACTGACACTGTTACCGGCGCTGTTGAAAATGTTCGAAAGTGCCGAAGAAAACAGTCCCAGGTACTCGCATGGGCGCTCCCAGCACGCGTAGTAAAACGATTCAACTTCAATGCCGCAATAGAAAAGATAATTGATGTTCTTTAAGTAGTCGATGTTGTAGCGCAATACCGCACTTGACTGCGATGTGCCGGTGATGTTGTATTCGAATTTTCTTTTCCCAACCAGTTTCTTGTCATACGAGTAAGATTTGATCTGCGCAACCCTTGATCCGCCGACAGGCCAGTTTTTGGTGACATTTGTCATTTGTCCCGGTATGTAAGTGATGATCACCTCGGCTTTTGCAATGGAACCTGAGGCTTTCAGGTCAACAGAATAAACCCCTGCAGGCCATATATGTTCCTGGGTCAGTTCGGTGCCTGGCAATGTACCGAAAGTGGTCCCTGTGCCTGCGCCATTTCCAACTGAAACATTTCCGGTTTGACTTGCAACCGGCGTCTGACCGGTCATGTTTGTTACGATCAGTCGGATCTTTACTTTTTGTCCAAAGCCGACCGTAAATGTCCCAAGGTTTTTTTCCACCGTGGTATTGAATCCGGTTCCTGTTACATTTCCGCCAAATGTTGTCGTGGCTGTCGGATACACCTGTTTGACTGTATAATGCTTATTGGATTCATAAGTAATCGTGTCATATCCTCCGGTCGGGTAGACAATCTTAACGAGCATGCCCTTCTTTGCAAATACGGTGTCGACATCACGGTTTCCCGTCGCATTTGGAAATTTCGCATGGATATCGGGTTGATTTGGTTTGGGAACAAGCGATCCATTGTTTTTTCCGTTAAAATATCCCCAGTCATCCTGTGCAAAACTTAATCGCACGGGCAACGACGCGGGGTCGTTATATGTGAGTGAATACAAAGTAAGTGGCGCGCTTGCGTCTGAGGGCAACTTTTTAACCGACTTCAGAAAATACCGGTGCTGGTTTTCGCTGGTAGGGATCGGAAGCGATGGAGGTCCGAAGGAAGTGGTAGTTATATGATCATACGATAAGTCATAACTCTCGACCGTGGTGCCGGAATATCTCGACACAATGCTTTTAAGCAAAACATCGTTGCAATCCAACCGGGTATCATAAACAAGATTAACAGCATGTCCACGTGCTGTTGTGATACCTGTAAGATAATATGTATCAACGTCAATGAAATTGATACACACATCGTCAGGATACACGGGACAATTACAATCGCTCTGATACCGCGGCTGTGATTGTGACAGGAGCTGATAGTACATCGTTTGGTTTACACCAAGGTCGTACTTGTAGCTCTTTGCCTGATAAGAGAAAGTGATGATGTCCCCATTATAAAGCTCACATTTTTGAAGGAACCACGCAGTGGGGATCGGGTCTGCAAATTGTTTTGCGCAAGTGGAGCTCTTCCAGCTTTTCTCAATGTACCCTGTACCACCAAAATAAAACTGATTACCCCTGCTATCAATTATCTTGAATGTCCAGGACGTGCTTCCAAAATTTGTTATAATCTTCGAATTTGTTTTGGGGATCTGGATGGCGTTGTCATCGTTGTCGATCACAAATTTTCCTCCCATACCGCAAAACGAATAATTGAACACATCCAGCTCTGAATCGAGTGAACCCTCAGTTCCGTTGCTCTCAGCAATGGAACGCATGTAGTTCACAAACTCCCGTGATGTAGGGGAAACATCTGGCGCCGGCAAGAACACAGTTTTTTCATCAGGACCCTTTCCACTGACAGCTCTGGTAATCGCGCCGCCTGCCTCCAATTGAAAGCCCATCCCTACCCTTGAAGAGATCTCATCCACTTTCACCCCATTGGATGAATAATTCAATCCGATAGGAATTGAGAAATTAGACACCGATAGCTGTGTAAGGGGCAAATTGAACTGAGCAGTCCCGGAACTCATACCGATATCCGGCCTGCTAAACTCTCCGAGCTTCGCAACCGCGGGGGAAGGCGGCAAGATATCAATGTACTTTAACTGGTTATCCGGATTCGAGGCTTGTGCTTCAACCCGGTGATTGCATAAAAGAACAAGTGCGATAATGTAAAAACAATACCTTTTACAAAGGATAGCCAACTGGTTAACCATATGGGATTTTTGGGGTTTAACATCACATCAACGTTCTGACCATTTCTGTCCAGACCAATATCTTATAGACAGGATGACAACTCCTGTCAAACCGTTTGAAATCTGTAAAGTGACGTTAACCAACGAGTGCAAGGAAGGGTTGGAAGACAGCTATTTGGGGTCTCTTTTTAAACGTCTCGCGGGTCAAAGAAAAAGAGAAAAGAGAATAATATTGAGTTTTGATATGATAATTATTTTATTATATGTATAAAACCCTTGCAATCGCGGTCTCCCGTGGCTTTTTTGAAACGATAAAAATAAATTCCTGCAGTGTGTTCCTGTCCATCCCAATCGTTCTGGTATGAATGAGTTTCAAAAATCTTCTTGCCCCATCGGTCATAGATCAGCAACTCGTTGCTTCGTGAAAGGTCCAGCCCTTCGATCACAAAATTCTGGTTCAGGCCGTCGCCGTTCGGCGTGATCACATTGGGGATCGACTCATCCAGGCATAAAGAAACCTTCACGGTATCAGTGACCTGGTTACCCCGGTAATCCATCGCCCTGACAAAGTATTCTCCAGGTTTGTTAGCCACAAAAGTTGAATCGTTGCTTCCATCGCTCCATTCGTAGGAGATAAATCCATTGGCGTGAAAAGTGAACACATCTCCGCTGCATAACTCGATGTTATCGCCAAGCCGAATCGAAGGCGTGACAAAGGTCGGATCCGACAATTTTGTCACAAATATGTCGCTGCCATATTTTTCATCCGGCAGACTGATCGCATCAAAGTAGGTCCGGCCGGCGCAGTGCCCGGAAAAGTAAATACTTCCGGAGGGTGACTGCACAAAAAATAATCCGTCGTTGAAACCATGGTTTGATTGTTTCACCCATTGCGCCTGTCCGATTCTGTCAAATTTCATGACATAGGCAACGGAATTGTCAAAGGTTGTGGAAACAGCGACTCCATCCAATTCAAAATTATTATTCACACTTCCGCACAAATAAACGCTCCCCGCAGGATCGACCGTTATCCCATATGTCCAGATCACGTCTTGTACGTTGCCATTGTAACTGACCCCCCATTGAAACTCCCCATCCTTATCCAGTTTTTGCAAAACCACTTTATTCATGGCGGAGGTGATATAAATATTATTCGCGGCGTCTATTGCAAATCCTGTCCCGGTGGTATACGGCTCCACATAGGCCGTAAAAATTATTTTGGTCCATTCCGGATCAAGGTCGGCCGATAGTTTGGTGAGAGCGCTCCAATATTCTCCGTCGTCATGCGGAAATTCTTGGTCAGAGATCCGCAGGTCTCCTGATCCGATCAGATTAATCAAAGGTTCGCCCCCGGAAGTTATAACGATACCGGTGGGGAGTATGTGACGCCCATCTGTTGTTTCAGACAACGCTTGTTCCGCGAGGAGCAGTCCGTCGGGATTGTACTTTTGTATCGCAAGGAATCGATCATTACCATCAACCGTCATGTACACGGCAAAGATGTTGTCGTCGCGGTCGATCGTCACCGGGCCAAGATACACCGCGCCATCCAGGTCCAATATCCTGATCCAAAGCAAATCTCCATCGCGACTGAATTTCGCTATAAAGTTCTGGTCGTCCCGGGCGGGAAGGGGATTTATAGTTGTATCGCCAACCTCCAGCGTGCCGGTAAAATTGCCATGGACAACAAGGTCATCGTTCGAATCAATTTCATCCACCTTAGCAAATGTATAGGTACTGCCGCTGAATTGAATGACGGAGAGCAGATTGCCGGTCGTATCCATTCTTGCAATAAATGCGTCCGCCGCGCCCCGTGAGTTCAACGTCATTTGGCCAAAAGAAATATTTTTCTCGAAACCTCCGCCAAGGAAAAGTTCACTACTCGAATTCATCTTGATTGAAAATGGGGAGGATAAATTGTCGCCGGCAAAACGTTTTGCCCACTCAAACTTCTGAGCATGTGAATCTGAGATTGCAAAGAAGAGGATGAGAAAACCGGCAACCTTCAAGGACCATGATTCGTGGGATTCAAGGATTACCATGATCAGGATTCAAGGATTACCATGATTTTATATGCTGCTTGGTTGATCCCCTTGCACGGGAAGGGATTGTAAACCTAACGATGATCCAGGCGAAAGCCAACGATGAAACACCCATACTTTCGGGTTATTTATTATTTAAACGTCCGGATGCTGAAAATTATTTCAACACAATTATATACAGACAGGTTGACAAGTCCTGTCAAAAACATTCATTTACCATTTCGGACGAGTGCCACCGGAAGGGGAAGGTCGGCAAGAGAGTGCTAGTTTGGGGTCTCTTCTTCAACGTCTGATGGCAACAAAGGAAATCGAAAAAAAGGAATCATAAAATTTTGATGTGAAGAATTATTTTATCAGGTAGATAAAAAGCCCCCTGACAATAGTTTCAGGGGTTTCTCAAGTGGATTGGATGCTCAAAAGATGAATTGAAAGACGGTTTGATTTCGATGATGTGTGCAGGTTTCATTTATATAATGGTTTGAAGCAGTCCGGGATGTCAAACGCCGAGACACCAGCGGAATATCAAGGCACAAAGCTTTTCGTGGCTTTGGTAAGCGCCAGATGGTAACGACACACAAACTGCTCTGGAAATTATTGTTGGATTCAAGAAAGCCGATCGTGAGCCAAGGGGCTAAAAGGCCAACACGTAACGGTCTGAACCGATCCACGACGAACATCCTTTCGATAGAAATCATTATCGAAGCGTGAGCTAACTCCGTAGAAGTCGACACGGAGCCGGAATGCATTGGGTGCTCAAAACTGATTTAAAACAGGAAATGAATTAGCAGACCCTTTCGTTTAGATAACGAAAGCGCTTTGTAACCACGGAACACCAACTGAAATATCAAAGCGCGAAGCCTTTGGCCGCTGACATCCTTCGTGTCTTCGTGTTGAAGACTTATGGTGTTTTAGAAGCGATCTTCAGTTCGCGAGTCCGAAACTCGCAAAGCCGACACCCAGGACCCGTTTAACGCTCGTTAGTCAAAAACCCGGAGCGGAGCAAGATTGAAGTGGGCTCAGAGAGAGTCTTAAATAAAAGCAACTTCATCGAAGAAGACCCCAGGCTTTCATTTTAAGTCATTCGAAATTCGACAACCCGCTCCGTCCGGGATTGATGATCAAATGTAATAAACCAACTGAATCGAGAAACACCTTCGGAATTTTTGTCATGAAAACCGTACAACGCTTTGTCCCGGAATAATGATAATATTATATTCAGGTAATCAACCTAAACCACACACTCCTATGGCGAGACATGTCATGCCTGGGTACATCTTGCAATTCTCTTTTGTGGTGCTGCTTGTAACCTGCCAGGTCCCCGATTCCGAATCTGTTCGTCAAAGCTCTTCCACTTCACTTCACAAGCTTGACCGCTCTGTTCTGCCTGATTCTTTAAGGGAACGCTATAAAGATATTACCGACCTCCAGGTGTATGATTCCCTTTACCGCGAAATTATCCGGAACGGAGATAAGGATAACAAGCTCGCACTCTTCTATTGCGAGCAATTGAAAAAAGTTACCAGACAGCTTGGGGATAGTTTGAAAATTGTAGGATCGCACCGGTTGGCAGGTCAGCTACACCGGCGGATAGGCGATGTCGACGGGGCTCTATCGGAATTGAACGCGGCGGTTCGGATAGCGCAACGGAATGACTTTCAAAAAGAGCTTAGTACGATATACAATGCCCTGGGTGTAACATACACATATCGCTCAGACTACGATGACGCCCTGCAGTTTCATTTACTTGCGCTCGAGCTTAGAAAAAAGGCAGGCGATAAAGAGCAGATCAGCATTACCTTGCATAACATCGGATTCATTCATTTTTACCTGGAGGATTATGAGACAGCGCTAACCTATTACGAGGAATGCCTGAAGCTGAAACGCGAGGTTGGTTATACGTTTGATCTTGATATTTTGCATATCAATATATCCAGCTGCTATCGGAAGCTTGGAATGCTTGAACGGGCAATGACCACAGCAGACTCGGGATTTCTAGCTTGCAGTCCAAAATGCAGCGAAAGAATGAGAATGGTGGGGGAACTATCCTACGGATCAATTTTTTTCGAAAAAAAACAATTTGACAGCGCGGCATATTACCTCCAGAGCTCCTATGACATCGCGCTCAAAACCGGCGACAAGATCATTCAGGGAGAAAATCTCATATTACTGGGACAAATTAAGGTTACTGAAAAAAACTACATCGAGGCGGAAAACATTTTCCTCGAGGGTTTAAAGCAAACAATTTCCGCAAAGTATGGTTCTCTGACTATGATGTTTTACTCTCAGCTAATGACATTATCCAATATCAGGAAGAATTACCCGCGAGCGACGCATTTCCAAACTGAATACATCGCTATCAGAGATTCAATTTATGGCAACCAGGTTCGAAACAAGCTTGCGGCCTTACAGGTAGAGACGAAAGCCAGGAATGATCAACTTATCATTGCACATAAAGAGGAATTGATTCAAAGCGAAAAAACACAAAAAATTTTAGTGGCTACGATTCTCGTACTGCTTCTTATAATTATGGCAGCTTTACTGATAATCCTTCGCAACAAACAAAGACTTCAAAGACTTTTGGACCAAAAAGTCACCGAACGCACCAGGGAATTGGAGGAAAATCGTTTTGCCCTTGAGCAGTCTGTGCATTGGCAAACCAGTATTATGAGTAAAACAATACAGGACATTAAAGCGCCTTTGGCTACCATAAGGGGTGTGTCGGAGATCGCTTTAAATGAAATTAAAAATGGGGACGCGCGGGTCTATTTTGAAAAGATGGAACTAGCCGTGCGCGAATTGGCGAGCCTGGTGGAGCGGTCACCGTTCAAACACCGTATTGAGACTTAGACATAAAAGGTTATCGAAAAAGAGATTGATCTATTCAACGTGGTTGTTGTTTGTGGACTTGCTTTTTAACATTGGTATTATTGAACTAGCATTCTAAAAAATTGCAATGGTAAGGAAAACCGTACAAGAGTTATTTTCCTAAATCCATTTTTTCATCTAAGTTAGTCTGGAATTAAAAATTTTTAATCGATGTGTTTCGCTTGCATGCGGATCCATTATTCAAACCGTATGGAGGCGTTCGTCAACATAGCTTCAGAAAAACATGACATTCTCAAATAACTCCTAACCTCGCGATTGCCTGCTGTTAACTTTTGTAAAAATGAAAGCGCTAAACATTCTAATCGTTGACGACGAAGCATTGTTAAGGCAAGGCCTGAAATCGATGCTTCAAAATGAGGACTTTATCAATCAAATCTTTGAAGCGTCAAGTGGGAATGAATTCAAAACGATCCTGCTTCAACACAAGGTCGACGTGATTCTTCTCGACATCCGCCTGAGAGACATGAGTGGTTTCGATTTGTTAAAGGAGGTGAGGATATCGCCCGGCCAAAAAGTAATTGCCGTGACGGGTCTAGACGGTGTAGAGTTAATAATCAATCTTTTAAAAATAGGCGTGCATAGTATCGTTTATAAGCTTGATGGATATAATGAGATAATTAAGTCCATTAAAGCTGTGATCAATAACGAGAGTTATTTCCCCGCAAATATTCTGAAAATTATTCAGTCCAATGCTCAACGTTGGGATGATGTACATGGTGTCATATTGACTTTTCAGGAAAAGGAGTTGCTCAAAGCGATTGCATCGGGTGCGACCACTAAAGAAATTGGCCCACAATTAAAGATGAGTCCGGCAACCGCGGAAACATATCGCACGCGATTAATGAGGAAAGTTGGTGTTCCAAACACCGCGGCGTTGCTGGCTTACGCATATAGGAATGGGCTATTGTGATCGTTAAATATCAAGTTCGAATCTTGCGAGCAGTCCTTTTTTTCCCTGCAGATAATGAAGGGAGGCGCCGATGGTGGCAGACCGGACCTTTAAAGTATTGTTTTTACTTTTAAGCCGTTTGATGAACTCATCGATTTTTGAAAAACCGCTTCCGTCGTCCTCAACTTCAATAGTAATTTTTGAGCTGTCCCACTGCAAGCGAACCCAAACGTGCCACGCGGCTGAGTGTTTAAACGCATTGTGTATGAGTTCCTGTACGATCCGGAATAAATTCCTTTCGATATTTTCCGGGATTTGTCTGGGCTCCCCTTTGTTTGAGAAATGGACGTGGCCGGTTCCAGGATGTTCCATGTTTTGGCAGAGCATTTCGATTGTGTTTACCAGCGTGTCACCTTCCATTTTGGCCGGGAGTAATCTTCGGGAGATATTTTTTACCACGCCGATCACCTGTTCAAAATCGCTTCTCATCTTAAGGGCCAGCATTTCAACCTCTGCAGGGTCGCATGCGGAGCGTTCTATTTTATCAATATATAATCGGAAAATCGATAATTTTTGGATAAGATCGTCATGAAGCTCCGCGCCCATTTCAGCAATAATTTGTTCGCAAGCTTCCGTGGTTCTTTTTGCAACCACCTTTTCAAGTTCTGTGTTTGAGTAAAATAAAGCCATAAATATTTGTGTAAGTCATCACATTAAATATTAACTATGCCAACCTCCAACACCCATTTGGCTTACGCCACCTCTCTTAATCTAGGAAAAAATTTTCTTTCGACTCAAAGACTGCGTGCTTTTTTTCTCTCCACCGCTCTGTGGCTGGTTTTCACTTCTGTCAGTTCGCAGTCGCAAACCATTGATTCACTACAAAAAATCATTGATGCGAGGTCGGGCGTGGGGAAGTGGGAGCCGACGTATGAATTGGCATTTTCCTATTTATATATTAATCAATTGGAAAATTGTTTAAAAACTATCTCGGCGGCTTTAGATATTGCGTTAAAGTCTAGCGATACATTAAAAATATGTAAGAGCACCAGAGTAAAAGCTCAGATACTGGGAAAATTGAACAGGACTGACGAACAGATAAAAATTTTTCTCCAACTTTTACCGATTCTCGAACGAAACAATTTCCAGGTAGAATATATCATATCATTAAATAGCCTCGCTAACGCCTACATTATCTTAGGCCAGTATGATGTTGCCTTACGCTACCATTTCATCTCACTAGAAAAGCGACGGGAGCGTGGGGACGTTCGTGAAATTGCTATGGCCCTTCATAATATTGGACTGGTATACTATAAGTTAGAGGCGCATCAAAAAGCGATCGTTTTTAATGAAGAAGCATCAAGGCTTTACGCATCATTAACAACTCCGGATTGTGACGGCATGGCTTTAGCTTTACTAAATGCAAGTCTCTGTTATGCCGCAGAAAACGACTTCGATTGTGCACGTGATTATCTGCAAAAAGCGCTTTCGGTTAGTAGTAGAGATTTTCTCAATGTAAATATCGTGGATATCACTTTTAACAAAGGGTTGATCGCTTATGGCTCAGGAGATTATGAAAATGCCAAGGAATACTTTCTCCATTCGTATGATTCCGCGAAGCAAAGAGGAAATTTACGTTTCGAACTGGAAAGTGCCTGCTGGTTAGCCGACATCTTCATGCGTGAAGAAAAGTTCAGGGCTGCCTTCCAATACTTATCCGCCATCGAGGACAAGATAAATCACATTTCATTCAGACCAGAGAAACTGAGACTGTATTACAGGTTGGCAAGGTTGCGTCTGATTCAGCAGGACTATGAAAGAGCAGCAATCTATCAGCAAAAATATATTTCGCTGAAGGACAGCCTTTACGGGTTCAGGTTTACTACAAATACAATGAAAGTTGAATCCGAACAATTAGAAAGAGAAAATTCAAATAGACTTCGCACTCAAGGTATGTTGCTATATCTAAAGGAACAAGAAATTCGCCAGCAGACTTTAATAAATGCCATTACCATCGCCTTCGCCGTTACGTTTTTAATGTTAACAGTGATGGTGATAACAGCTTACTTAAGAAAAAAAAAGGTAAACATGCTGCTAGAGAAGCGTGTGCGCGAGCGGACGAAGGAACTTGAAATCGTTCACAACTACTTGATCAACTCAATCTACATCAAAGATTCTACTTTCAATAAGACCCTTCATGAGGTAAAGACCCGAATTGATCTAATTCGCGGAATAAGTAGCCTTGCTTTAAAAGACAATATTAATTCACAGTTTACAGACTACCTAGAAAAAATTGACTATACAATACTGGAGCTTTCGGCTTATTTGAAAGCAGCAAAGAGGCACGTGACAGAAATCAATGTCAGCCTGAACGACGGTGAACTAAAAACGTAGCTATTACATATTATTTGGGTGAGCCTTGCAACATTACGTATCTAAGTCTTTTGCTTTTTCACGTGCGAGATTCGTTATATAGTCTCTCGCTCCAACGGTAATGGCTGATTCTTGGGTCTATGATACGTATCCTTGGTACCCGATATCCCGAAGGCAAGCGCTTTTTCAACCCATTTTGTCAACACGATCCCGACTCACTCCAATTTGTTGTTTGTCTTGGTAATATGGTTTTCTCTAGCAAAAGCAAATAATATATTAGCCCGTTGGGTTTTCACGTTCCGGAGCGTAAATATGTCGACGCAAAAGCCGTTTCAACGAAAATTCATGGAACTATCAAGAGCCTGAAGTCAGTCATGGCGTGCCCAAATACGGTTGGCAGCGCAGCGAAGGGCCGAAATTACGATAATTAAAGTGGTGATCACCTCAAAGCGTCGACTGTTTCACCCATAACAGTCGTTTCTGAAACGTCAAAAATGAACAAAAAAGGCATGTAAGTTTTTAGCCAGATTACCGAAAAACATCTATAAAAAGTGGGCAAATGAACAAAGCATTACGGATAATTCCAATCCTGTTTTCATGACAATTTTCACTTTGCTATCATGAAAATGAATAGTTGCCGCGCTTCACTTTGAAACATTAAAAACCAATCAGATGTCTAACGCCTGGTTTTCAAACAAAACGCAAACTCCAGTCGAACTCCCTTTGACAGTTTGCAGAATAAAGTTTGCTCCTTACTGGATTTCCTCAGACGGAAGTCCGCCGATGGATGATTCAATTTGCTTCCCTTTGGAATTGTCGCTTTGGCCCTGATTAGATTTTACAACGAATGTAAAAGACAGTGTAGCTAAAGCGCAAAATGCGATTAAAATAATAACTAGATTTTTCATTGCTCGAGGTTTTTTAATTGGTTTTTTCTACTGGGTCGCTTTCACCGCCGCCTCCGACCTCATTCCCAGTTACTTCTTTCTTTGGTGCAATCTCTTCTTCGGTGCAAGCCACGAATGATAACGATGAGGCCAACGACAATAAAATGACGTAAAGTATTTTTTTCATATTGTTAAGGTTTACGATTTACTCGTCTAGGTTTAAACTGTTTTTTAAAGTAAATTTATAGCCCAAATATCTGTCGGTTCAAGGTCATATACTCGTTAATTAACTTGGCTTCATAACTCGTGTACCATTACTTTTTCAACTTAATCCTCGGCGGATTTAGATTACTCATCTTCATGCTACCATTACTAATGGTTTTGCCCGCATTTGGGCAGGGACAAGACGTAATAGATTCTTTGGAAAATGAACTTGCGGCCGATGATATTCCTCATCTTCTAAAATGCGACCTTAACCTACAACTAACTATCAAGAATATTAACGCAGGTAAAAATGATAGAGCTTTGATTCATGTGATTGAAGCGGAGAAAATCGCCAGTACCCTGGGCGATAGCTTTAGGATAATTAAATCTGGAAGGTTGAAAGGCCAGACCTTAAGACGGCTCGATAGCTTGCAAAAGTCAATTTCCGCATTTAACAGAGTGTTATTAATGGCCGAACGCCAAAAGAAGGATTCGAGTATCTATGATGAGTACAAATACATTTTAAATAGTCTTGCAATATGCTACACATTTTACGCGGATTATGATAAGGCTCTCGAGTTTCACTTCAAATCGTTGCTTTTATTGGAAGAAGAAAACAATAAAAAGGGAATGAGTATCATTCTGAATAATATTGGATTAGTTTATTATCGGCTCCAGAATTTTTCGTTGGCGCTTGAATATTATGAGAAATCATTGGCTTTGAAAAAGTCAGAAAAATACAATTTTGATCTTGATCGCTTATTGATCAATATCGGACTATGCTATAATCATTTCGATGATTTTGACGAAGCACAAAAATACTTTAAGGAGGCTTTTGAGGTTTGTGGTGTGAATTGTAGTGATAATACAAAGCTCGAAGGGCAATTTGGTTTGGGTGAATCAAATTATAGGCGGGAAAACTATAATGAGGCGCTTGTTAATTTTAAAATTTCATATGAAACCGCTGTTCGAATCAATCATAAAAGGTGGCAAGCAGAAAACCTGATTTATATAGGAAGAGTTCAATTCAGAAAAGAACAAGATACTGCTGCGATTCGGACTCTATCAAAAGCAGAAGAAATAAGTCGCAATGCTGGATACAAGGAACTCCTGATTCAAACATATCTAGAACTTTCCAATTTTTATAATAGTCGAAAACAATATCAGGAAGCGGCTAACAGTCAAAGAAAATATATTGAATTAAAAGATAGTGTTTACTCGGAGCATCTGATCGACAACCTGGCCAAAGTGCAGACAAAGTTCGCCGAGCGCGAAAACCTCGCAACGATCAAAGCCAAGGAAGAAATTGTCCGTCGGCAAAACAGCCTCAACATTGCGATCGGGATCATCACTTTACTTGGCGCGCTCCTTATCTTCGTGCTCCTGCGCTCCAACCAGATCAAGAAAAAAGTAAACGCCGCCCTTTCGGACGCCAAATCAATCATCGAAGAACAGAATAAACAGCTCCTCAATTCCAACATCCACCTGGACAAAGAATTGAAGGAAAGGAACGTCGACCTGGAAAAGGCCAACTCCTCCCTGAGACGCGTGAATGACGAGCTGGACAACTTCATTTACAAAACCTCCCACGATATCCGCGGGCCGCTCGCCAGCCTCAAGGGAATGTGTAACGTGGCACTGATTGATGTTAAGGACCCCGTTGCGCTGAACTATCTTCACAAGCTCGATATTACGGCAGAGAAGCTGAATACCATCCTGACACGGTTGCTGATCGTTAACCAGATCAATAACTCCACGCTGTCGTCAGACCGGATCGATTTCCACCAAATCGTGAGCGACCTGCTGTTGCTCGAAAAGAAAAAGGGTCTTCCGCCGCGTATCTCGGTAACGAAAAGAGTTGCCGATGACATAGAATTTTATTCCGACAAGGAGTTTGTGCGTATTATCCTGGAAAACCTCGTCGACAACGCCATCAAGTTCTACAACGATTCCCAGCGCGTTGAGCCGTTTGTTGATATTTCTATCCAGCCGGATGGCGATAATTTAAAGATCCGTGTTACAGATAATGGCATCGGCATCAGCCAGGTGCAACCGGACAAAATATTCCAGATGTTTTCGAGGGCCTCGGAAAGATCGGAGACCGGCGGGATTGGTTTGTACATTACGAAGACCGCCGTTCAGAAACTCGGCGGAACGATCGACCTGAAAACGACGCCTGAAGGATACACTGAATTCTTCGTTAACCTGCCTCTTTCTGCTCAAAAGGTTTTGGCATAAATTTCGTCGGAATTTAGACGCCTATCATGACGTAATCCTTGCTGGAAACTTCAACGCAAGCAGCCGGTTAAACACCAAGTGAATATAATCATCGTCTGGGTCTAGCTGTATCAGTCTTAATAGTTCTATTCCAATAGACGTGAATGGCAGGATATTAAATCTACAGTGACTGTTTGCTTTCGTTAATGTGAAAATTATTTTCTTTGTTCCAAAGTTAAGAATACTTTCAGACTGCTCCTCGTCTGCTAAGCTAAAAGTAAAATTCAAATCACTGAGATTGATCAAACCAATTTCATCTAACAATAATCTATTGTCAACCGATATTGAATGTGTTTTTAGAAATTCCTCATCTTCGGAAAAAATGAAATGAACGTTCTCTGAACAAATTGCGTAATTCGCAAGCTTCAAAAATATCTTCGCCTCATGCATAGATAAGTTTTTTAAGAGCTCTAAAGTCCGTAAGGAAAAAGACTTCGGCTTCTTTACTTCACCAGCCAATATTTTCGCCCATATCATTTGTAATTCCTCTTGTGCAACGTCTTCAACAATATTGAAAAACCTAATTGACCAATCTTTTTCAACTGGATCGTCACTCACTGATTCATTTTGTAACTGCTTTTTTGCTTCGAGGATAATTGCATCAATATTTTGCTGTTTCCATATTTCACGTTCAATAATGCGATTGTTCATCCTATCAACGAAATTCTGGTCAAGCTCTTGATTGTGCAGGTGGGCTATATGCTTTGCCTTTTCAAGGGTAATTATTTCGTACGCTTTGGCGTCAGCTTCACGGCGGATTTGTCCTGGCCTTCGGTAATCACCAATCCCTTTTGAAATTGCATCAATTAATTTTTCTAGCGGCTTACCATCCAATTTAATAAGGGAGGACATCTAAATCTTTTTTGAGCAGATAATATTATTAATAGCTTGTTCTAATATAAGCATAATAAACGTTAACCGGTTCCTTAGGCATAAATAATGACAAAGAAAAACCCCCGGTCTGCACCGGAGGTTTTCAATTTTGGCTTTGTGTCATGTTAAAATTTTTTGTCGATGAATCTCAATCCGCTGATCTGGCGGAACTGTGTGCTGCTCGCGCCGTATAAAGATTTTACATACTTCTTTACACGGGTACTGCAGTCGTAAATTCCGTCTTCTCCATACAACACCCTGTTCCTTTTGAACCTTGCGTTGCTCAGATCGACTTCCGCCTGGTAGACGGCGCGGTTCATGTTTCTTAAAGACTCCACAAACGCTGTCAGTCCTGCAACCGAGATGCTTTCTTCATTCGGTGTGTAGCTGGGTTCTGCCCGCAGCACTTCGACGAGGGCGGCAAAGCTGTCTGCCCGCCTTGTGAAGCTCAGCATGGATGTGCTTCGCTTCTTACCTTCCTCTCCGGGTGACGGGTTCGCCTCGCTGGATGGCAGCGCTGGACGGTTTGCCTTGAAAGAGAGGCTGTGCCTGAATGCGTTTGCCTTTTCGATGACTTCTTCGGATGCATCTGTGGCCGCCAAAGCCGCGATGATCCGGGTTGCAAACTTTGGGAGTTCCCGGAAAGTTTGCCGGCGGGCGATCTGTGCATTGTCTTTTGCCGTGATCGCTTCCTTTACCGCACGCATTGACTCGTTCGCCTGTGTTCGTAAGTCCTCAAGGGCGGTGAGCTTGATGGCTTTCTTACTTGGGTTGAACACGGAACCGTGGGCGTTGCAGAAACCTAAGAGCTTCTCGAAGGTTGCAACCTGGGTGACATGATTTGTCTTCATGATTTTTAAATTTTATGATGTAAAGGTATACGCGCCAAAAAAGCGAAACCTGCAGATTTGATAACTGTATGGATCCATTTGATAACTGTAGCACTTTAGCCAATAACTGCAGCACTTTGGCTAATAACTGTTATTCAAGCCGCGTAAAAAACGTGTCGCATTTGCCTATGCCGCAAGGGGAGTTTGTTACCTGTTGCCAGCTTGCCGGAGGCAGGTTCCTGGTTGCCGGGGATTGGTTGTTAAATTCAGTCAATCACATAAAATTCCATAACGAGAAAAGTCCAGCGTCCCGTAGGGACCATATACCGGTAGACTCATGAATACGATATTAAATTAGTCCCGTAGGGACGAAATAACTGTGGCGAACACCTACACACAGATTCACATTCAGGAGTTTTTGCCGGTCAGAACCGGGAATGCATTATCCTACATCGCTGGAAGGACGAATCGTACAGATACATTACCGGAATCATTCAGAATAATAAACACAAGATGCTGGCTATAAACGGAATGCCCGATCATGTACATGTTCTGTTCGGATTTAGACCTTCACAATCACTGGCAGACCTGATGCAAGACGTTAAAGGCAGTTCTTCCAGGCGGATTAACGAGAAGACTTACCAAAGGAAGGTTTTCATGGCAGGCCTGCCTGTCGAAGGTTTAGCATGGTTTAGAGTTTTAATGAGGCAGTACGGTCCGCAGGCAGGAACGGGATGGCGCTTTTTCATACCGTAGATCTGACGTGCCAGAGGTAATTCAAAATATAAAGACCCAGGAAGAACATCATAAAACGAGAAGGTTCATCAAAGAATATGAGGACGTGTTAAAGGAATTGTATTTAAACCGTTCGGCTATCACGTGCCTGACGGCACTTCGTGAAAATTTATTGCGCTTTCTACCAGGATTGACGTCCCTAGCGGGACTTGGCAGGGGCAAACATAATCATAATGAGCAAATCGCTATCGAAGCATCCACTCAAGGATTAAGGAGAATTAATTTCTTGTTCCTTACTTTTACTGTTTCGACAGGAGCAACGCATGCGCGTGTTTAATAACAGGTACCGGGTACCCCACCAGTTTACCCTGTAGCTACCAATAGATGACTCGACATACACCAGTTGTCACCCTGACTGCAACCATTCCGCGACCTGGTAACCACCAACTCGCACACAGCCAGCAACCAGTTGTCACCTGGAAGACCCCGGGTTCGCACCCTGCGAGTTACACCTGGGACCCTGGAAGCAACCACTTGTAACCCCAACAGCCACCAAACTCAACATGGCCAGTCACCAGTTGAAACGTGCGTAGCCACCAACTGGAACCTTGGCACTCACCAGTTGATAAGTCGACAACCACCAGCTTGCACGGTGCCGACAACCAAAACTTACCTTGCCAGCCCCCACCTTCAACGTAGCCAGCTACCAGTTTACTCCCCGGCAGCAACCAGTTGACATGTTGCTAATGACAGTTAGGACCCTGGCGAGTTATGAGTTGACACCCTGCGAGTCAGAAGGTGAGTTCTGGCTGGTCAATAATATTCGACTGCGGTCACCCCACTTTAATTCACCCCGCAAATTTCTTATCTTGATATAAAAAGAAACCTATGAACCCCGAAACCCAAATCTCCCGCAGTTCTGCATTGGAACAGATCGCCGCCGAAAGCCAGCGATACATGGTGAAAGTTTATGGCTGGATGTGCCTGGCCCTGGTTGTCACCGGGTTTGTCGCGGTGTATACTGCCTCCAATGAAGCCATGACCCAGTTCGTATTCGGGAACCGCCTGGTGTTCTTCGGACTCATCGTCCTGGAATTCGCGGCGGTGGGTGTGCTGGTGGGAATGATCAGCCGGATGAGCGCCTCGATGGCTACGTTTATCTTTTTGTTGTACTCCATGCTGAATGGCCTTACACTGTCCATCGTCTTCCTGGCCTTCACCGCTGAATCCATTGCCTCCACGTTCTTCGTGACGGCGGGAACGTTTGGCGTAATGACGATCTACGGCTACACCACCAAATCCGACCTGACCAAATGGGGCAACCTGCTCTTCATGGGATTGATCGGACTGATCATCGCCTCGATCGCAAACTGGTTTATGCGCAGCACGATGTTATACTGGATCACAACCTATGTCGGTGTCCTGATCTTCGTGGGCCTCACTGCCTACGACACGCAGAAAATCAAAAACGCGAACATCATCGGCAACGAAGGCACCGAGGAAGACGACAAGGAAGCCATCACGGGCGCGCTCATTCTTTACCTCGACTTCATCAACCTGTTTCTTTATTTGTTGCGGATTTTTGGGAAACGGAAGTAGGCGCGAAGTAATAGAGTTGGCGATGTTACCATAGAAGGCTCGGGGCACGGACCTTTGAAACCGTCATCCCGCGCTTGCCGGATATTCTATGAAAAGCAACCAATCCTGGGCGGGATCCCCCCGATTGCGACCTTTTATTAAAAGTTCCAAATGTTCCGTGCTGGTCTGCTTCGAAGGGAGGTAGAGTTGGCGATGTTACCACGGAGACGCGGAGGCACGGGGGCACGGAGAAATGCTCATTCGGCATATCCCATGAATCTGATTTAAGGTCTAAGGATCTAATATTGCAGAATTTGATTTCAGGATCAACGATTAACGATTAAGTAATCGGGAAAATTACCTTTAAGCTTCAAATATAAGTCTCCTTACGGTTTTAATGGCTCTTATAGATTGGATAAGTAACAAAGCGGTAACAAGATTTACCGAAAAGAGCCGAAACAAACCTGTAGTGTTTCACGAAGCTGTCTTAGTGTTCTTCTGGTTTCTTGGCAGTTGCATTAGCCCACTTGAACACCGGCAAAATTTCAAAGAAGTTAATGGCAATATAATCAAAATTTCAGGCAGGATCGTCAAATCTAAGTGAAATGAAACTTTAAGTAAGATTTTACAAGATCCCGGTGCCTGTCTTTTCTTGATACTTACGGGGGCAATTTTGTGATAGCCTTGATGTTCGTTCCCATTCATCGTTTACTTGAGACTTGGTTTTTAAAGGAAAATTATTCAAAGAGTGTTCCCAAGGAAACGACTAGCGCATCGTAAGTATCTCTTTACTCTAGAATCGGACGGCTCTATAACGTTGTCGGCCTATCTCACAACGGGTTCTGACACAAGATACATGTACTTTTAGGGTTACGGTGACTGACGTTGAATTGGATGAAGTTCATGACGCTGTACGGTTTCGAAAGTGCTGTCGGATAAAATTGAACTTAGCATTTAGCATTTTCCAATGTATCACTTCAATTTCCATGCATATCCCCCGGCTGATAACGAGTAGCCATTCACTGCAGAGGATATACTATGGGGCGCAATTTTCTCGGCACGTGCAGCAGTGCTAATGCTGGGATATTCGGTCAGACGCTGACCTTCAAGAGTATATTTAATAACGGGTTTGGAGATTTTTTTAAGCCTTTCGACTACCGGGGCGAAATGCCTGGAAGTATTTATTTTGGCGGGCCCATCCCCGTAGCGCCAAATGAAGCCGCCGGTTGTTTTTAATTTATTGTTGGCAACAGCAGAAATTGTCGACGAAGACAATCCCGTCAGTTTTCCAGCTACCCTTGTACTCTTAAACACATTGATTTTTCTGCCTTTCAAATCGTATTGAGTTACCTTCCGCGCTTTGTTGG
>Ga0196981_1000251_pt1 | contig 30647 bp, 28 predicted proteins | sample S3_2013CmetaG_FD_155462 | JGI IMG/M metagenome (GOLD analysis project Ga0196981, IMG submission 155462) | Soil microbial communities from Anza Borrego desert, Southern California, United States - S3_20-13C | ecosystem: Environmental > Terrestrial > Soil > Desert | place: USA: California... | reverse complement strand
AGGAGCGGACTGTCGAAGGCCTTTGGTCCCGGATGGGCGAAGTCCTGGGCCAATTTTCACCGGCCGAGTGTCGAAATGACTTCCGTCACGGCGGGTATACCGCTACATCAGCCTGCAAAATGCTCTAAGCCTTGGGTCCGGTGTTTTCGATCTCGGGGCCGAATTCTTGCCGCGATCGGTATGGAGAGAACGGAAGACCGGGCGGCTTTTCAAGAAGCGATGGGATACCCGTGCGGCTTGCGAGAGCTTTTTATGTTCGACGCCGACATCCTGGCGTCGGTACGGGGACCGCTTGAAAGCTCGTGGAATTGCTTGGAGACTCCGCAGGCGTTCCGGACGGAGACTTTGATTTCACGTCGAGGGAAATCGACGAGAAACGGATTTGAATGGAAAGAGAAGGGAATAGTGGTCGGGGTGAGAGGATTCGAACCTCCGACTCCTGCCTCCCGAAAGCAGTGCTCTACCAGGCTGAGCTACACCCCGAATATTTTAATAGCTTCGTTCGACCGATAAGTAGGCCAGTCGAACGAGGGCATCCTTGTGCTCCGATGCGGGAAGGGCATCGAGCAGTTCAATTGCCTTGTTGGCTTCTTCCCTAGCGCGCCGTGCAGTGTACGCTATTGCGTCGGTAGATTCAACGATTTCGTAAACTTCGCGGAACGCATCGCGATTGCCGTTCTCGATAGCGTCGCGAAGCGCCGCGGCCTGCGACGCGTTGCCGTGCTCGATGGCGTAGATCAGAGGCAGCGTCGGCTTGCCTTCGGCCAAATCGTCGCCGAGATTCTTTCCGAGCTCTTCGGGATTCGCCATGTAATCCAGCGCATCGTCGATCAATTGAAAGGCAATGCCGAGATGAAGGCCATAGTCCTTCAGCGCCAGCTCGGTCGACTCGGGGGCGCCTGCCAGCACGGCGGCCAGTTGCGCGGCCGCGCTGAACAGGATCGCAGTCTTGCGGGAGATGACTTCGAGGTACTTGTGCTCGGTCGTCGCGGGATTGTTGCAGTTGAGAAGCTGCAGCACCTCGCCCTCGGCGATGGCCGTAGTCGTGCGGGAGAGGATCTCCATGATGCGGAGGTTCTGCACGCTCACCATCAATTCGAACGAGCGCGAATACAGATAGTCGCCGACTAGAACGCTGGCGGAGTTTCCCCAAAGCGCGTTGACGGTATTTTGTCCGCGGCGCAAGGTCGACTCGTCGACCACGTCGTCGTGGAGCAGGGTGGCGGTGTGAATGAATTCGATGACAGCGGCGAGGGTGATGTGTTGCTGGCCTTGATACTGGAGCGCCTTGGAGACCAGCAGCAGCAGCATCGGCCTAAGACGTTTGCCGCCGCTGTTTACGATGTACCGGCCGATTTGGTTGATGAGCAATACGTCGGAACTGAGCTCGCGCAGAATAAGCCGGTCGACGGCCGCGGTTTCTTTCTCTACCAGACAGCGAATACTCGCGAAATCCGTTTTCGGATTGGGTGAAGCTGTCGGCGTAATCGGTGACGAAGTCGATATAGTCATTAAGGATGAAATCGCTCGCGGCAGTGTCCAGCAAAACGCTGGAATGCTATGGATGAGAGGGCGGCGTGTCAAGCTAAAACCGTTTCGATCCGCTGCTTAACGCAGCCGAACGCCGGTCGATGCGTCGTAAATGGCGGTCGGACCGCGCAGTCCGCCGAGCCGCCCCGGCAGAATCGATACATGGCCGATCGGGAAATGTTTCCGTACCGCGATCGGCGTGCGGGCCGGCGGCAGGCCGCTTTTGTTGGCGCTCGTCGATACGATGGCCCCCCCGTAAGCACGGCATAGGGCAGACGCAACCGGGTGGGCCGTGACGCGGACGGCGAGGGTGGCGTGTTCGCCCGTAAGCCAGGCCGGAACCCAGCCGGCTGCGGGAACGATCCAGGTGACCGGTCCCGGCCATGTCGCCAAGATCCTGTTCCGCATAACCTCGGACGGGATGTCGAGATACGGTTCGATCTGGCCGAATTCGGCGGCAATCAAAACCAGTCCCTTGGCCTTGGGGCGTTCTTTCAATTCCAGCAGGCGCTGTACCGCCCCTTGGGCGAGAGGGTCGCAGCCGAGCCCGTACACGCCCTCGGTCGGATAAGCGACGATTCCGCCGCGATGCAAATGAGCCGCCGCGAGCTTCAGGCGAAATCGCGAAAGCATGTCCGGCTCGCGGCTAAGCGTCAGCTTGCGGATTCGGCCAGCGGTTCGCCTTCGTAGGGCGCCGCATAGCCGCATTCCTTGCGGGGGCAGACTTTTTCGGTGCCGCGCCGCTTGGTGACCTTCAGCGTCAGGATCGGCCAGCCGCAGTTGGGGCAGGGTTCCGCGACCGGCGGATTCCAGACGGCGTAGTTGCAGCTCGGATAGGTGTTGCAGGAGAAGAATAATTTACCGAAACGCGATTTACGCTTGATCAACTGGCCCTTATTGCATTCGGGGCAGCGTACTCCGGTGTTTTCCGGCTTTTCGAGCGGTTCGATGTGCTTGCATTTCGGGTAATTGCTGCAGCCGATGAATTTTCCGAAGCGGCCGGTCTTTATGACCAGCGGCGAGGAGCATTCCGGGCAGAGCTTTCCTTCCACGACTTCCGGGGCGGCAGGCGCGGCCTCTCCGTTGAGATTTCGGGTGTATTTGCATTCGGGGTAATTGGTGCAGCCGATAAACCGGCCGTTGCGTCCCAGCCGAATGGAGAGCTGTCCGCCGCACTCGGGGCACGCCTCGTCGAGCGATTCGTGGGTGACATCCGCACGCCTGAGGCTTTCGTCCTTGGTGTCGATCAAGGATTTGAACGGATACCAGAATTCCCGCATCAGCGGAATCCAATTTCTTTCGCCGCGCGAAACGGCGTCGAGATCGTCCTCCAGATTGGCGGTGAAGTTGTAATCGACGTACTGGTTGAAGTGTTCCGTCAAAAACTTGTTGACGATTCGGCCCACGTCCGTCGGATGAAACCGCTTGTTTTCCAGGACGACGTAATGCCGCTGCTGAAGGGTTGAAATGATCGCGGCATAGGTCGACGGGCGGCCGATGCCGTACTCTTCCAGCGCCTTGACCAGGCTCGCCTCCGTATACCGCGGCGGCGGCTCGGTGAAGTGCTGAGCGGTGGCGATGTCGAGCAAATCGACCCATTGGCCTTCCTTCAGCGCGGGCAAGAAGCTTTCGTCGTCCTCGGTGGCGGCGTCGTCCTTGCCTTCGAGGTAGACGCTCATGAAGCCGGGATTCACCACCGTCGAACCGGTCGCGCGAAATACCCCCATGGCGCCGCAGGACAGATCGACCGAGACCGTTTTTATGGTGGCGTGAATCATCTGGCATGCGACGGTCCGCTTCCAGATCAGATTGTAAAGCTTGTATTGCTCGGGACTGAGATAGGGCTTGACCTGTTCCGGCAGCCTGAAAGCCGAGGTGGGCCGGATGGCCTCGTGGGCTTCCTGGGCGTTTTTGCTCTTCGTTTTGTAAAGAGGCGGCTGCTTGGGCAGGTTTTCTTTGCCGAATCGGGACGCAATGAGTTCGCGGATTTCCTGTACCGCTTCGTTGGCGAGGTTGACCGAATCGGTACGCATGTAGGTGATCAGTCCGGTGGTTTCGCCTCCGAGGTCGATACCTTCATAAAGCTGCTGGGCGATCGCCATGGTGCGCTTGGTGGTGAAGCCCAGCTTCCGCGCCGCTTCCTGTTGCAGGGTGGAGGTAATGAACGGCGCCGCGGGATTTCTCTTGCGCTCCTTTTCTTCGATCTTCGCCACCTGAAGCTTGCCGCCCGCTTCCGCAAGCAGCGCGGTCCGGGCCTGGTTCGCCTGATCCTCGGTTACGATGCTGAACTGTTCCAGCTTGGCGCCGTTCAGGTTGATGAGCCGGGCGCGGAATTTTTGTCCTTCCGCGCTGGCGTCGGCATCGAGCGTCCAATATTCCCGAACCTTGAAGTTCTCGATTTCGATCTCGCGTTCGACGATCATCCGAAGCGCCGGGCTTTGCACCCGGCCCGCGGACAGGCCGCGCCGAATTTTTTTCCACAGCAAGGGCGACAGCTTGAAGCCGACTAGGTAATCCAGCGCGCGGCGCGCCTGCTGCGCGTTGATCAGATCGGTGGAGAGCTCCTTCGGATGTTTGATCGCCTCGGTGATGGCGCGCTTGGTGATTTCGTGGAAAACCACGCGATGCACCGGTTTGTTGTCGAGCACCTTGCGGTCTTTCAGGATTTCGTAGATGTGCCAGGAAATGGCCTCGCCCTCGCGGTCCGGGTCGGTCGCGAGGAACAAGGCGTTAGCTTTCTGAGCGGCTTTGGCGATGGTCTGTACGTGCTTCTCGTTTTTCTCGAGGAGCTCGTACTTCATCGCGAAATCGCGATCGGGATCGACGGCTCCCTCCTTGGGAACAAGATCGCGGATATGGCCGTAGGACGCATAAACCTGAAAATCTCGGCCGAGATATTTTTCAATGGTCTTGGCTTTTGCTGGTGATTCAACAATGACCAGGTTCTGACTCATCGGAATTCAATAGTGCGAGCAATTTGCGTTTAAGAATGAATGATTTCCCGGTTTCTCCTCTGCCGAGGAAACGGAGAAACGATCGGCACATCAATGCAGGTAATTGGGCAGGCTCTCGTAAACGAGATTTTCCATGCGCGCGAAGGCGATTTCCTCGTTGGGCTGGCTGAAAAGCACCATGAGCACAACCCATTTCAGGTTTTCCAAGGAGATTGTCTCTTCGTTGAAGGCCATGACGCGGTCGATGACCAGTTCGCGGCTGGCCGGCGTAAGAATTCCGCTTTGCTCCAGAAACAGCAGGAGCCCGCGGCATTCGGCATCGAGCTTGGCCGTTTCCTGAGCGGAAAAAATCCGGAATGCCGGCGAGGAAACGGGCTTGATCGCATTGTGCTCCGCCAGCGATTCGAGCCAATCGAAGGCTTTGTTGATTTCGGTTTGCGGAAAGCCCGCCTCTAAAAGTTCGGTGCGAATCATGTCGGGATCGGGTGTCAGCTCGACATCATCATCCATATAGTTTTCGAAAAGATAAATCAGGACGTCGAATACATTTTCTTTCATTGAGCGGTCTCAACTAAGGGATGGCGCAACGGCTAGGAAATTCACTGGGTCCGGAAGTAGCATCCTCCGGGTGTAGAGGCAACGTGACCTTGCAGTTCCAGCATTAAAAGCATCGAGACGATAGCTTCCGGCGTGTTTCCTGTGGCGGCCACAAGAGTATCCACGGAGGTTGGGTCATACGCAATATATTTCAAGAGCTCCATGTGAGGTCGGTCGTCCTCCGAACCGGTTTGAAACGATGGTTTGTAGGCTTGGACGGATAATCGCGCTTCGAATTCCTCGACAATATCTTCAACCGTTTGGATCAGCTTCGCCCCGTTTTTTATCAATTCGTTGCATCCACGGGAGAGCGGATTGTAAATCGAGCCGGGTACGGCGAATACTTCGCGGCCCTGCTCGGCCGCCAGGCGCGCCGTGATCAGGGAGCCCGACTGCGGCGCGGCCTCGACGACCACTGTGCCTAGCGATAGGCCGCTGATGATGCGGTTCCGGCGCGGAAAATGATCGGCCTTTGGGCCGGTTCCGGGAGGAAATTCGGAAACCAGCGCGCCCTTGCTGGCGACGATTTCCAGCGCCAGCTCTCGATGCCGGTGCGGGTAGACCTGATCCAAACCCGTGGCGGCGACCGCTATGGTCACCCCGCCCGCTTCGAGCGCTCCGGAATGGCCGGAGGCATCGATTCCCAAGGCCAGCCCGCTGGTCACGGCGAATCCCGCCAAGACCAAAGCCGATGCCATGTCCTGTGCGATCCTCCGGCCCGAGGGCGATGGATTTCGGCTTCCGACGATGGCAATCTGGCGGGAGGAAAGGGCGGGGACATGCCCCTTGACGAAGATCAGCGGCGGCGGATCGGGTATTTCGCGCAGCAGCGCCGGATATCTGGGATCGTGCAGCGTCAGGCAATCGTGGCCCGAAGCGTCCAGCCATTGCAAATCGCCCTCCACGGCTTGCCAATCCGGCTGGCGAAGATAGGCGATGGTCCTTTCTTTAAAACCCAGGGCGGCCAGATCGTCCGCCCTGGTTTCGAAGAGTTCTCGCGGGCTCTGGACATGGTCGAGAATGGCGCGGAATCGCCGGCTTCCGATGAGCGGCGCCCGATGCAGCGCCAGCCAGTACCGCAGCTCTTCAGGGTTTTCCGGGGAGCCTGTCGTCAAGGAGTTCTGGCGGCGTCGAGTACGTGTATGGCGCGGGTGGCTTTCATGACCAGCGCATAGCTGACGCGTTCGAAGGGACGGAAGACCATCAGCAGGCCGGCGTGCTCCTCAGGCAAGGCCACGGTTTCGCCGGGCCTTTGGCTCACGATGTCCCGGACCGGGCGTCCGCTTTGGTAAATGTCGAGCACATGCCCGGTTTCGATGCCGTCGGCGGTCCCTTTGTCGATCACCACCACCTGGTACTGCCCGATCTGCGAAACGCCATCCAGGACGCTGATGATATGAGCCTCGATCGTTTGCGCAGGCGCATGCGGCTGGAAGTAAAGCTCGATTCTTTCCTGCTCGACCGGCATGAGCCGGTCGCCGATAATGACCTCGCGTTCGGCTCGGGTCAGGAGCAGCGTCGCCGGATCGCCGGTGCGCTCCAGTTGGCCGTCGGCCACGTAAACCGCTTCGTAGCCGAGAACGTCGCCGCTGACGGGGTCCTTGTAGGTTTGTCCCGGACGGAATACGGTAAAAGCCTGGCTTGCGCCGTCTTCAACGGCGCGTACGTAAATCCGGTCGCCGATCCCCCCGACAATGTGCTCGCCGGCAAAATCCACGATATAAGGCGCTTCCTGCAAATCGCGTTCGTCGACGACTCTCGGCCGGCTCAGGAACTGGCGGATCGCGCCCATCGGAATGAGCGGCACGGCTCGCTCGATCGGGCTGACCCTGACTTCCGGGCTCAGCCGGATCTCGGAGGGCGTTTCGACTTGCAGGCGCGGCTCGCCGTCGACATGGCTCAGGGCGATGACATCGCCCGGATAAATCAGGTGCGGGTTGCGGATTTGCGGGTTGTTGTGCCAGATTTCGGGCCATTGCCAGGGCTTGTTCAGAAACTTCCCGGAAATGTCCCATAGCGTATCCCCTTGGACTACCGTGTACCGGTCCGGATGAGCCGGATTCAACGGAATGTGGTCGGCCGTCGCCGTGCCGGCTGCGAACGATAAAGCGATACCGATGAGAATTCGAAGCGTCATCTTGTCTCCTGCTCGTCACGCATCGAATGGGCGCCGCCATTGGATGCGGGGGAACGCCGGACCCGCTGCAAGGATCTGTTCGCGAAAAGGCATGTGCAACTTTCAAAAAGGGATCGAGTCTTAAGGATCGGCGTTCAAAGTCTAGTCGAATTTCGTTAGAATTCCATTGGCTTAGGTATTCAGCGTCCACGATATAAGTTATGGCCATCTTAACCATTCTCGAATTTCCCGATGACCGGCTCCGCAAAAAGGCGGTTCCCGTGCCCGTGGTCGACGAGTCGATCGGACGCCTGGTGGACGACATGTTCGAAACGATGTATGCCGCGCCCGGCGTCGGTCTTGCCGCAACCCAGGTCAATGTCCAAAAACGGATCGTGGTTCTCGATGTGTCGGAGGAAAAGAACGCTCCGCTTTGCCTGATTAATCCGGAAATCGTGGAAAAAAACGGGAGCGAGGAAATGGATGAAGGCTGTCTGTCGGTTCCCGGTATTTTCGAGAAAGTGACCCGCGCGGAAACGGTCAAGATCCGCGCTTTGGACCGCAACGGCGAACCTTTCGAGCTTGATGCCGATAGTCTCCTCGCGGTCTGCATTCAGCACGAGATCGATCATCTCGATGGAAAACTGTTCGTCGATTATCTTTCGCCGTTGAAACGCCAGCTTATCCGTAAGAAACTGAAAAAGGATCAGCGGCAGCGGGCTTCCCAACAGCCGCAGAAAGCACGGGCGGCTGTCTGATTCCGGACCTTTCCTTATGGCGGGGAGAAGGATTCGCTCCGCCCGGAGCGAATCCTTCTCTCGGTTTGCGCGGCGACAGAAGGCCGCGCCGTTGTGTCGTGGCCATTCACCGTTTCCAGTTATGAAGATCGTTTTTGCCGGCACGCCGGAGTTTGCCGTTCCTACCCTCAAGATGCTTCTGGACGGGCCGCACGAAGTCGGTGCGGTCTACACCCAGCCCGACCGCCCGGCTGGCCGCGGGCGGAAGCTCACGCCGAGCCCGGTGAAGCAGTTGGCGCAGTCCCATGGCGTTCCCGTTTTTCAGCCGACGACTCTGAAAGATCCCGAGGAGCAGGAGCGGTTCCGCTCCCGCCAAGCCGATTTGATGGTGGTGGTGGCTTACGGCCTTATCTTGCCCAAGATCGTTCTGGACATTCCCCGCCTAGGCTGCGTCAACGTTCACGCGTCGCTGTTGCCCCGCTGGCGGGGTGCCGCGCCCATTCAACGGGCCATTATGGCTGGAGACGAGCTGACCGGCATTACCATCATGACGGTGGAGCCGCGACTGGACGCCGGTCCCATGCTGCATAAGAAAAGCTGTAGAATCGCGCGGCTGGAGACGGCGGGAGAACTGCACGATCGCCTGGCCCTGCTCGGCGCGGAAGCGCTCGCCGAAGTCTTGCCCGAAATCGAAGCGGGTACGGTACGGCCCGAGATTCAGGATGAAGCGCAAGCGACCTACGCGGCGAAGCTGGAAAAGGACGAGGCGCGTTTGGACTGGAGCATGGCGGCTAAAGACCTGGAGCTCCGCATCAGGGCATTCAATCCCTGGCCGGTGGCCGAAACGCTTTACCGCGGAGAAGCCTTGCGAATCTGGCGGGCCGAAAGCCTGGACGAGCCGACCGGGGCCGAACCGGGAACGGTTCTGGATCGCGACCGGACGCTGGACGTGGCTACCGGCAGCGGCGTGCTTCGGTTGCTGGACGTTCAGCTTCCGGGCGGGAGGCGGATGCCGGCGCAGGCATTCCTGAACGCCCACCCGGTCAAGTCGGAACGTTTCGGCTGATGGAGTCGAACTCGCGCGCATTCGCCGCGGATGTGCTCGTTCAAGTCGTGGGAGAACAGAAAACCCTCACCTTCGCGCTTGAATCCATACTGCCGAAAATCCCACGGGAAAACGACCGCGCCTTCGTGCAGGCCCTGTGCTATGGCGTGATGCGCTGGTACTGGCGGCTGGATTACCTGCTCGGGTTGCTGACGCGCAAGCCGATCAAGGACCTCGACCTCCGGATGCTGGCCTTGCTCGGCCTGTATCAGCTCAAGTACACGCGCGTCAAGCCACATGCGGCCGTGGCCGAGACGGTGTCGGCGGCACGGCGGAAAGCCTGGGCGAAGCCGCTTCTGAACGGCATTCTGCGCACCTATCTCCGGGAGCAGCCGACGCTGGAAACCCGGCTGGAAGAAAAGGCGGCCGTTGCGGAAGCTCATCCCGAGTGGCTGGTCTCGGAGCTGCAACGGGACTGGCCGGACCGATACGCGGAGATCTTGCGGCAAAACAATCTGGCGCCTCCCCTGGTTTTGCGGGTCAACCGCCTGGCGATTTCGCGGGAGGACTACCTGGAGCAGCTGGCACAGGGCGGCATTCCGGCCTCCGCCTCGCCGGTCGGCGAGAGCGGCGTGGTGCTGGAAAGCCCCATGCCGGTGGAGGGTTTGCCGGGGTTCGCCAAGGGCTGGATTTCCGTGCAGGACGGCGCCGCCCAGTTGGCCGCGCCATTGCTGGAGTTGAAGCCCGGTTTGCGGGTGCTCGACGTTTGCGCGGCTCCGGGCGGAAAGTTAATGCATATCCTTGAGGCCTGTCCCGATTTGAAGGACGTGGTGGCGATCGACATTTCCCCCGAACGGGTCGCCAGGATTCACGACAATCTTGCGCGCGCCGGCTTGAACGCCAAGGTGCTGGCCGCCGATGCCGCAAATCCGGAGGCCTGGTGGGACGGGCAGGCTTTCGACCGGATTTTGCTGGATGCGCCGTGTTCGGCCACCGGCGTCATACGCCGTCACCCGGATATCAAGGTGCTGCGCAAGCCCGGCGATCTCGCCGGATTGCTGGAGTCGCAGCGGCGGATCTTGGACGCGGCCTGGTCCATGCTGGCGCCCGGCGGGTTGTTGCTTTACGCTACGTGTTCCATCTTGCGGCAAGAAAACGAAGTGAGAATCGCCGAATTCCTTAAGACCCATTCCGACGCCGTGGACGCACCCATCGAAGCCGCGTGGGGAGAAGCCGTGAGCCACGGCCGGCAGATACTGACCGGCGACCGGGGGATGGACGGCTTTTATTACGCCCGCATAGCGAAACCCTGCTAGTGCTCCACCGTCTGAGCCAATGGAGCTTTATTGTCGGCCTTTTGCTGGCTTTCGACGCCGTTTGCGCGGATTACGGATTTCGGGTCATACGCGCGGAGCTCGTGCCGGCCGGAGCCAGCTACGTGTTGAACGCGGACATCGACTACCGTTTCAGCGAGTCCGCCATCGAAGCTCTCAGGCACGGGGTTCCCCTGACCCTGGCCGTCCGGCTCAAGATCAAGCGCCTGCGCCATTATTGGCTGGATGAAACGATCTTGAGCGAAATCCGCAAGTTCCGGATTCTTTATCATCCCTTGGGCAGATCGTTCCAGATCGTCTACGAGGGTGGAAACGCCGAGAGCTTTGCCAGCTTGACGGCCCTGCTGGAAGCCATGGGCGCGGTCCGGGGCTGGTTCGCGTTGCCCGCCGACCGCATCGTCGCGGGCAATCGCTACGAGGCGAACCTGGCGGTGGACCTGGATATCGAATCCTTGCCGCTTCCCCTGCGTCCGATAGCCTACGTCTCTCCAAGCTGGTATCTCGGGAGTTCCTGGTACCGATGGCGCGTCGCCGATTAAAACCGCCGCTGAGTCTCACCATCCTGGTGCTGTTTTCGGCGCTCCTGGCGTCGCTTCACTTGATGAGCACGGCGACCCAGGACGCCTCCCAGCTCGGGAAGATGTATTCGTGGCTGGTGCTGATCAACTCGCTGGGATCGGCGCTGCTTCTGGGCCTGGTCGGCGCCAACGTCTACTGGCTGCTGAAACAGTTGAAAAGGAAGGCGGCCGGGTCCAACCTCACGGCCCGCATGGTGTTTCTGTTCACCCTGCTGAGCCTGGCGCCGGCTTCCATCGTGTTTTACTACTCCATGCAATTCCTCCAGCAGAGTATCGACAGTTGGTTCGACGTCCGCATCGATCAGGCCATGGAGGACGCGCTGCAACTGGGGCAAGCCGCTCTGGACGAGCGTATGCGCGCGGTTTTGAAGCAGACCGAGCAAATGGCCGAAGGTCTGGAGGACGCCCCGGAAGCCATGGTTCCCATTCGCCTGGGAGAGCTGCGGGGCCATGCCGAAGAGGGCGAATTGACGGTCTTTTCAAAACAAGGGCGCATCATCGCCTTCATCGGCAGCCAGACGGGACGCATCATCCCGGACTTTCCGGAAACGGGCGTTTTGTTGCAGGTCAAGCAGGGCAAGTCCTACGTCGGTCTCGATACCGACGCCGGCGGAAGCTTGCAGATCAGGGCGGTCGTGTCCGTTGCCGGGGAGGACGCCCAGTATCTTCAAGGCATTTATCCGATCCCGCTGCGCCTTGCCGATCTCGCGAAAACCGTCGAGTCGGCCTACGTCCATTACAAAGAACTCACCTTCCTGCGCGGGTCTTTGAAGCTGACGTTTTCCCTGACCCTGTCCCTGGTGCTCCTCCTGAGTCTTTTGGCCGCCATGTGGTCCGCGTTTCTCAGCATTCGCCGCATCGTGGCGCCGGTCCGGCACCTCGCCCAAGGCACGAGAGCCGTGGCCGAAGGCAATTACGAGAAGCGCCTGCCGGTGAAACGCAAGGACGAACTGGGTTTTCTGGTCGAATCGTTCAACGCCATGACCCAGAAGATCGCCCAGGCCAGGGACGAGGCGCAGCATTCCCGGCAGGAGGTCGAACGCCAGCGTGCTTACCTGGAAACGGTATTGGCGAATCTGTCTTCCGGCGTGTTGAGCTTCGACGGCTCGATGCGGCTTTTGACCGCCAACCAGGCCGCGAATGTGATTCTTCATGCCGAGTTCGGCCGTAACGTCGGCGCCACCATCGGGGAACTGACGGAGGCGCAGCCCCACTTGGCCGATTTGATGCGGATCGTCGGGAATCGGCTGGAAAAGGAGAATGCCGTCTGGCGCGAAGAAATTCCCTTTCTCGGGCCCGAGGGCCGCCAGGAACTGTTGTGCCGCGGGACGCCGCTATTCGGCTCGGACGGCGAATCGCAGGGCGCCGTCGTGGTGTTCGACGACGTGACCGCTCTGATCCAGGCTCAGCGGCAGGCGGCATGGAGCGAGGTGGCTCAACGTCTGGCGCACGAGATCAAAAATCCGCTCACGCCGATCCAGCTTTCGGCCGAGCGCCTCAAGCACAAGCTGTCCAAGAGCCTGGAAACGGCCGAAGCCGAGGTGCTGGACCGCGCCACCCGCACCATCGTACAGCAGGTCGAGGCGATGAAGACGATGGTCAATGCCTTCTCGGAATACGCCAAACCTTCCATCATTCAGTTGCAGCGGGTCGATGTCGACGTTTTGATCGAGGAGGTGGTCGCGCTCTATCCGCCGCAGTCCGGATTGGAGTTCGAGCTCGGCCTGGAGCCCGCTTTGCCTCCGGTTTACGCCGATCCGGTGAGAATCCGGCAGGTTCTGCACAACATGATCAAGAACGCCCAGGAGGCCATGACGCCCGGCGCGTTGGGTAAAATGAGCATCAAGACGCGTTCCGTCGAAGAAAATCGTCACCATTACGTCGAAATCGATTTGCACGACTCAGGTCCCGGCATTCCCCCCGAGCAGGCCGACCGAATTTTCGAACCTTATGTAACGACTAAATCCAAGGGGACCGGTTTGGGATTAGCCATTGTAAAGAAGATTGTCGAGGAGCATGGCGGAAGCATCCGGCTGATTTCGGGGCGCGGCGAAGGCGCGCGCTTTATCATACGAGTGCCCGTCGCAACCGAAACGGCTGCGGTGCGCGGGCTGGCGATGGAGGTATAAGCGGTGGTCAAAGCGAATATTCTTGTGGTGGACGACGAGCCGGACATCCGCCAATTGCTTCAGGAAATCCTGGAGGACGAAGGCTATCAGGTTGCCGCGGCCGAAAACGCGAGCGCGGCGCGCAAGCTCAGGGCGGAGCGCATGCCGGACCTGATACTGCTGGATATCTGGATGCCGGACGAGGACGGCATCACTTTGCTGAAAGACTGGCTTCGGGACGATCAGCTCTGTCCGGTGATCATGATGTCCGGCCATGCGACGGTCGAGACCGCTGTCGAAGCCACGCGGCTGGGGGCCTACGATTTTCTCGAAAAGCCCCTGTCCCTGGCCAAGCTGCTGGTTACCGTCGAGCGGGCCCTGGAAAATGCCCGGCTCAAGCGGGAAAACATCGGATTGAAGCGGCGGGTGGACATCCCGGTGGAGCCCATCGGCAAGAGTGCCGCCATCGAGCGTTTGCGCGATCAGATCAAACGTCTGGCCCAGCATGACGCCCGCGTGTTGTTCGTGGGCGAGCCAGGTTCCGGTAAAGAGGCGTTCGCGCGCTATCTGCACGCCAACAGCGCGCGCCGCGACGGGCCTTTCGTGGACGTGGGCGTCGGCACGATCGCGCCGCAGTACTCCGCGGTCGAATTTTTCGGCCGGGTCGAAGACGGCCGGACTCATTACGGCTTACTGGAGCAGGCGCACGGCGGAACGCTGTTTCTCGACGAAGTGGCCGACATGGAAGAGGAAACCCAGTTGCGCCTTCTCAGCGCGCTGGAATCGAGTTCGTTCTCGCGTGTCGGCGGCAGCGAGCTGATCAGCGTGGACGTGCGCATCGTCGCATCGACCCGAAAATCGCTGGAGGAAGAGGTTCGGGCCGGCCGTTTCCGGCGCGAGCTTTACTACTTGCTGAACGTCGTCACGCTCAAGGTTCCGCCGTTGCGCGAACACAGCGAGGACGTGCCCGAGTTGCTCCGGTTTTACGTGGATTATTTCGTGAGCCGGGAAAAATTGCCGTTCCGGAAGTTTCCCGTGCCCGTTCAGAATTTTTTGCGGCATTATCCCTGGCATGGCAATATTCGCGAGCTCAAAAATCTGGTGCAGCGCCTTCTGATCCTGGGCAGCGGGGAAGAGGTGGAACTGGATGAGGTGAAGGCGGCGCTCGGCGAGTCCTTGGGAGAAGCCGGCGCGGCGGTGGGACAACCCGATTTTTACGATCTGCCGCTCAAGGAAGCTCGCGAGCGGTTCGAGAAGGCTTATCTCGAGTATCACCTGGAAAAATACAGCGGCAGCGTTGCCCGCCTTTCGCACGCCATCGGCCTCGAACGCACTCATCTGTACCGGAAGCTCAATTCGCTGGGGATCAAATTCAGAGAAAAGCGATAGCTTTGGCCAATCGGGGATTGGCCGTTTCCCGTCTTCGTCTGTTCTAACTTCGGCTCTCAATAATGAAAATAATCATCCTAGGCGCCGGACAGGTCGGAAGCAGCGTGCTCGCCAGCCTGGCGAGCGAGGCTAACGATATCGTCATGGTCGATACACAGCTCGCCTTGTTGAAGGATTTGCAGGATCGATTCGATATCGGCACGGTTCAGGGCAATGCGGCGCATCCCACGGTGCTGAAACGGGCCGGGGCGGACGAGGCCGACATGCTCATCGCCGTCACCAGCGACGATGAAACGAACATGCTGGCCTGCCAGATGGCGGACATCCTGTTCAAGATTCCGCGAAAAGTCGCCCGTGTCCGCGCCATCGAGTATTTCAGCTATCCGGGCATTTTTTCGCCCGAGACCATCCCGATCGATGTCGTCATCAGCCCGGAGCAGATCATCACTCAATTCATCGAGCGGCTGCTCAAATATCCGGGGGCTTCGCAGGTCCTGGATTTCGCCGAGGGGCGCGTCCGCCTGGTTTCGGTCAGGGCTCATCAGGGCGGGCCGCTGGTCGGGCGGGAAATCCGCGAGCTTCATCAGCACATGCCCAACGTTCATGCGCGCATCACGGCGATTTTCCGCAATGGCCAGCCGGTCATTCCCAACGGAAAAACCATCATTCAGGCGGACGATGAGGTATTTTTCGCCGCGTTGACCGAAGAAATCAAAGCGGTCATGAGCGAGCTCAGGGAACTCGAGCGGCCTTACAAGCGGCTGATGTTCGCCGGCGGCGGCCACATCGGCAAGCGGGTGGCCCAGGCGCTGGAGAGCCGCTACCAGGTCAAGCTCATCGAAAAGGATTACAAGCGCGCCCAGAAAATCGCCGCCGATCTGAGCAATACCGTGGTATTGGCGGGCGACGCCTCGGACAAGGAGCTTCTGCTCAGCGAGAACATCGAGAACACCGACATTTTCTGCGCCATCACCAACGACGACGAGGCCAATATCTTGTCCGCCATGCTGGCGAAACGCCTGGGCGCCCGCCGGGTGATCAGCCTGGTGAACAAAAGCGCGTATGCGGACCTCGTCGACAGTTCGCTGGTCGATCTTGTCCTTTCGCCGCAGCAGGCGACCATCGGCGCCTTGCTGCGCTACGTGCGGCGCGGCGACATCGTTCAGGTCCACTCCCTCCGCCATGGCGCTTCGGAAGCGATCGAAGCGGTCGCGCACGGGCGGCGCGGCAGTTCGAAGGTGGTCGGCATACCCATCGATAAAATCAATATCCCGCCGGGCGTGGTCATGGGTGCCCTGGTGCGGGGCGACGAGGTGATTCAGGTGCATCACGACACGGTGATCGAAGAGGGCGATCACGTCATCATGTTCCTGCTCGACAAGAAACTGATTCCCATGGTCGAGCAAATCTTTCAGGCCGGCGAGGCATCGGCCTGACCCGGGAGGTCCGGTATGGCGGAAGATACGTTCGAAATTCGCGACAAGTGGGACCGGATCTACCGCGAAGCCGGCGACGCCGTTCCGGAGCCGGCCGAGGTTTTGGCGGATAACGCGCATCTTCTTCCGGATGCGGGGATCGCCCTGGACTTGGCCTGCGGACTCGGAGGAAGCGCCCTGTTTCTCGCGCAGCGGAACCTGGATACCCACGCCTGGGATATCTCTCCCGAGGCGATCGGCCGGGTAAACGCTTACGCGCGGCAACTCGGTCTGGGTCTTCGCGCCGAGGCCAGAGATGTCGTCGCCGCTCCGCCGGCCGGGGAATCGTTCGATGTCATCGTCGTCAGCCGCTTTCTGGATAGGTCCCTGGCCTCGGCTATCGCCACAGCGCTGAAACCCGGCGGATTGCTGTTCTACCAGACCTACACGCGGGAAAAAACGGGCAGGATCGGGCCGGCCAATCCGGCCTATCTCCTCGATACGAACGAATTGCCGCGTCTTTTCGGCAGCCTCAGGCTCGTGTTTTACCGGGAAGAGGGGCAAATCGGCGATTTGACCCGGGGCCGCCGCAACGAGACCTTTTTTGTCGGCCAAAAGGCATAGCTGCCGGATTCATTTAACCCTATCTTCAGGAGTAGCCAGATGTCGTCTGTAAAAAGCGTTACCCCGCCCGAGGCGTGGAATGTTCTCAAGGAAAGAACCGATGCGGTACTGCTGGATGTCCGCGATCCATTGGAATTCTCGTATGTGGGGCATCCGTGCGGCGCCGTCAACATTCCGTGGAAAAAGGCGCCCGACTGGAAGATCGATCCGGATTTCGCGAGCCGCGTCCGTCAAGCCGTTGCCAAGGCCGATACGCCGCTGTTCCTGCTGTGCCGCAGCGGGCAGCGCTCGCTCGAAGCCGCCAATGCCTTGACGGCCGAGGGCTATTCGGATCTCACGAACATCGAGCAAGGCTTCGAAGGGCCTCTCGACGAACAGAAGCATCGGAGCAGCAAGGGCGGATGGCGCTATCACGGTCTTCCCTGGGAACAAAGCTGACCGGGGCGGTGCCCCGCCCGTCCCTCGAAACGGCTTTGCGGACGCGGAAACAAGGAAATCATTCGATGGGCGTTCCGCTGACATTCGAGGTTCCGTTTGGCGTCCGCAGGGACCCGAATTGCGGTAGATTCCTCTAAACCGCGGACCGTTCTTCGTTTTGCAACATGGCGATGTTACTGATAGTCGCCCTGCACGCCTCGAAAACTCAAGAACGGATTAGAGGGGTTTCCATGCAATTGAGCGACATCACGGTTGTGCTGCCCACGCTGAACGAAGAGAAAAACATCGGAAATTTTCTAGCGTCGTTGCCCGACCGCTGTCACCTCATCCTGGTGGACGCCGGAGACGACAACACCGCGGAAATCGTCGCTCGGCGCCGTTCGCCGGAGTTCACTCAGGTCGTTAGGCTGAAAAGCAGCATTTCCGAGGCCCGCCAGATCGGCGCGGAGTTGGCCGGAACCGAATGGCTTTTGTTTACGGACGCGGATGTGGTATTCGGCCCGGCGTATTTTCGCGTACTATCGAGGTATGCGGGATTCGATTGCATCTATGGTCCGAAACTGTCGCGCACCCGGTTTCGCCGCTATTACCGCTGGTTTGCCGGCGGGCAATGGCTCTCCCATAAAATGGGAATTCCCGCGGCGAGCGGCTCCAATCTGCTGGTCCGCCGCGATATTGTGGCCGCCGCGGGCGGATTCGACCCCGATCTCGTTTGCAACGAGGATTCGGAACTGGCTTGGCGCATCAAGCGCGCCGGCTACCGAATCGCGTTCGCGGCGGATTTGCCGGTGTACGCGACGGATCATCGGCGTTTGGAGCGGGGCATGTTTCGCAAGACCTTTCACTCGGTATTCCGGTGCTTATTCCTTTATTGCGGCCTGATTCCCGCCCGCTGGCGCAAACTGGATTGGGGCTACTGGTCGCAGGCCCATCCGGGAGAAAATCGCGTGTCCGCTCAGGACTGAGTAAGCTTTCGAATCTGGTAAAATAGTACGTTTTACCCGGCCCCCGCCCTTCATCATCCATCCTTTTTCCCGATTTATGATCGAAAAACTTCGCAACATCGCCATCATCGCCCATGTAGACCACGGCAAGACCACTCTGGTCGATAAGCTGCTCCAGCAATCCGGTACCTTCGCCGCCCACGAAAAAGTGGAGGAACGGGTCATGGACTCGAACGCCCTGGAAAAGGAACGGGGCATCACCATCCTGGCCAAGAATACCGCCATCGACTGGAACGGCTATCACATCAACATCGTCGACACTCCCGGCCACGCCGACTTCGGCGGCGAAGTGGAGCGTGTCCTGTCCATGGTCGATTCGGTGCTGCTGCTGGTGGACGCGGTGGACGGTCCCATGCCGCAGACCCGCTTCGTGACGCAAAAGGCGTTCGCCCTGGGACTGAAGCCCATCGTCGTCATCAACAAGATCGACCGTCCCGGTGCGCGCGCCCACTGGGTATTGGATCAGACCTTCGATCTGTTCGACCGGCTGGGAGCAACCGAGGAGCAGTTGGACTTTCCGGTTATTTACGCGTCGGCCCTGAACGGCTATGCCGGCCACAGCCCCGATATTCGGGAAGGCACCATGGACCCGCTGTTCGAAACCATCGTCGAAAAGGTGCATCCGCCGGTGGTCGACCAGGAAGGCGGTTTCCGGATGCAGATCAGCCAACTGGATTACAACTCCTACGTGGGCGTGATCGGCATCGGCCGCATCCAGCGCGGCGCCATCAAGACCAATACCCCGGTAGTGGTCGTCAGCCGCGACGGCAAGCAGCGCAGTGCGCGCATTCTGCAAGTGTTCGGATTCAAGGGCCTGGAGCGGGTCGAGGTGCCCGAGGCCAATGCCGGCGACATTATCGCGTTCACCGGCATCGATGCTCTGGAAATCTCCGACACCATTTGCGCCGTAGACTGCGTCGAAGCGCTTCCGCCGTTAACCGTGGACGAGCCCACCGTCAGCATGACCTTTCAGGTCAACAACTCGCCCTTTGCCGGCAAGGAAGGCAAGTTCGTCACGTCGCGGCAGATCCGCGAACGCCTCCAGCGGGAATTGCTGCACAATGTCGCCCTGCGGGTGGAAGACACGTCCGACCCCGATAAATTCAAGGTCTCGGGGCGCGGCGAGCTGCACCTTTCCATCCTGATCGAAAACATGCGGCGCGAGGGTTACGAGCTTGGCGTGTCGCGTCCCGAGGTCATCGTCAAGGAAGTCGACGGCGAGCTCTCCGAGCCTTATGAATTCGTCACCATCGAGGTGGAAGAGGCGAACCAGGGGGCGGTGATGGAGAAACTGGGCGAGCGCAGGGGCGATCTCCTGAACATGGTGCCGGATGGGCAGGGCAGGGTGCGCCTGGAATACATGATGCCATCGCGCGGCCTGATCGGCTTTCAGACCGAATTCATGACCGCCACCTCGGGCACCGGTCTTTTGTACCACGTCTTCGACCATTACGGCCCGGTCAAGAAAGGCGACATCGGCCAGCGCATCAACGGCGTGATGATCTCCATGGTGGAAGGCAAGGCGCTGGGCTATGCGCTGTTCAACCTTCAGGAGCGCGGACGCCTGTTCATCGAGCACGGCACCGAGGTCTACGAGGGCATGATCATCGGCATCCATTCCCGTGACAACGACCTCGTGGTGAATCCCACCAAGGCCAAGCAGTTAACCAATATCCGTGCCGCCGGCAGCGACGAAAACATCATCCTGACTCCGCCGATCAAGCTCAGCCTGGAGCAGGCCCTGGAGTTCATCGACGACGACGAACTGGTGGAAGTAACGCCGAAATCCGTTCGGCTCAGAAAAAAGCTGCTTCTGGAGCACGAGCGCAAAAAAGCCGGCCGCGCCGCGGGAGCTTGAGCCGGCTAGATATAAAGCAGCAGGAGCATCAGGACCATGCCCGTCAGTGCGATTTGCCAGCCGATGCCCGGCAAGGAAATCCGGACGCGGTCCTTTTGTTCTTGCCACCAGGCGGGAACGGCCGTTTGAGCGTGTTGGAAAGCCTTGTTCAGCTTTTTGACGCCCACGACGAGAAAAAACATCAGCGCCCCGAATCCGAGCCATGCCGTAACCGCCTGAGCCTCGTACGGGGTAAGTGCCAGAAGGGCCTCAAGGAGATGCTCGACCACCAGTTCCAGGGTTTCGAGCAGAAGTTCGACCGCCGTGATAAGAACATGCAGCAGCACATCGGCCCACACGATAGCGGCAAGTACTCCTGCTCCGATCACTCCGGCCTTTTTCATAATCAATCCTCGTTACCTCTGCGCCCCAGCTCTCGGGCAGTCGCACAATGTGTTTGCCGGAAGCGGGGTATGCGTTCGTTATTCTTCGAGCGTTCCGATCTTTGGGTGTATTCCAGGTGCAGAATCGAGCGCCTGCCCTGCTCATTCCAGTTTACAGTTACACGCTGCAATCCGCCATGGATTAAGCGCGGAACAGACGATTTCCCAGGCGCTCAAAATGGCTGTCTTGCAGATCATCCCGATCTGCAAGACAGCCATTTTGAGCGGGAGCAGGGAGGGCTATGCGCTCATCGGGCCGTGTAATGGCCGCCGGCGTGTGTTTCGAGGGTTGAAAGGACGGTAAGAATCCGGTCGGGGGTGTGGAAGAGCGAACTACCAGCCGGCCTCTTTTTCCGGCGAGGCGGTAATTTTATGGATGGTCAAATCCGCGCCGGCGAATTCTTCTTCCGGGTCCAGGCGCAATCCGACCGTAAGCTTGAGAAAACCATAAACCAAAAGACCGCCGGCCGCGGCCACTAAAAGGCCTAAACCGGTGCCGATCGATTGCGACACGAAACTGACGCCGCCTATGCCCCCAAGTGCAGGCTGACCGAAAATCCCGGCAGCCAATCCTCCCCAGGCGCCGCAAAGGCCGTGCAAGGGCCAGACGCCCAATACGTCGTCGATCTTCCATCGATTCTGTGTCAGCGTGAACAAAATGACGAACAGAACGCCGGCGCCGCCGCCTACGAACAATGCTCCGATGGGGTGCATCAGATCGGAGCCCGCGCATACGGCAACCAGACCGGCCAGGGGACCGTTGTGCACGAAACCGGGATCGTTGCGTCCCGTCAGGAGCGCGGCCAAGGTTCCCCCGACCATGGCCATCAGAGAATTCAGCGCCACCAAACCGCTTGCCGCGTTTAAGGTTTGGGCCGACATGACGTTGAAGCCGAACCACCCGACCGTGAGGATCCAGGCGCCGAGCGCCAGAAACGGGATGCTCGAGGGCGGGTGGGCCGAGATGTCGCCGTTACGATGATAACGGCCCCGGCGCGGTCCGAGCAGAACGGCGGCGACCAGGCCGATCCAGCCGCCCACCGCGTGCACCACGACCGAGCCGGCAAAATCGTGGAACGGCGCTCCGAAACTTTGCTCAAGCCAGGCTTGAATGCCGAAGTTCTTGTTCCAGGCAATCCCCTCGAAGAAGGGGTACACAAATCCGACCAGCAAAAACGTGGCGGTAATTTGCGGGTTGAATTTGGCTCGCTCGGCAATGCCGCCGGACACGATCGCGGGAATTGCGGCAGCGAACGTGAGCAGGAAGAAAAATTTGACCAGCTCATACCCGTTGTTTTGGGCCAACCGTGCCGCTTCGTCGAAAAACTGGACGCCGTACGCGATGTAATAGCCGATGAAAAAATAAGCCACGGTCGACATCGCGAAATCCGTGAGAATTTTTACCAAGGCGTTGACCTGATTCTTGCGGCGAACGGTGCCGACTTCAAGAAAGGCGAAGCCGGCGTGCATCGCGAGCACCATGATGGCGCCCAGTAGCACGAAGAATACGTCGTTGCTTCTGCTGACAGTCTCCATGGACGATCTCTGAAATTTTAGAATGGGGTGGTATAAGCAAGGAACGAGCCACCTTTTTCAAATGACGTATGAGCCCGTTTTTGGGGCGTTTTTTTCAGAAACGGTGCGTCGGACCGTGATCCGACATGGTGCGGCGATGTTTTTTTGTGCACCAGAGAGGATCAGGCATCGGCTGGAAGTACGTTAATGCACGTAGATCAATTGTCTGAATCGATTTCTTTTCTCGGTGTCATAGTCAAGAGTGTTTCGAAAACGAAACGCCGATTCTTTAGCACGGAAATTTTTGGGATAGGAGGCGTTATGGCCGTAAAGCTCTTCGACTCGAGGGGCGTTCCCCTCGAAAAGCAACGGTTCACATGGAAAGAGATGGTTCAAAAGCCCATCAGCAAGCTCGACGACGAGGCGTTCACGCGGGTCAGAATCATCCTGATGAACGGACTGGAAATGGAGGCGCTGCGTTTTCAGCACCTCTGCGCGCGGATGAACAAAGACCTTCAGGTGCCCTTGGCCAAGGTCCGGCGCGTCGAGCAGCACCAGCAGACAACCGTCAACTGGCTCATTTCCTCGGATCATTCGCCATTGGAAACCACCATCGCCTATGAGCAGGTAGCGGTCGAGGTCACGGCCGCGGTCGCGCGAAACGAGCCCGAACCTTATCTCGCCCAGGTCTACCGCTTCGGCTTGCTGGAAGATTTCGACCATCTCTACCGTTATTCGGCGCTGCTGGATCGCCTCGAAGGCAAAGATGCGAACAACATCCTGCAATCCCATACGGACATCATTCCGGGAAGGCCCACCATCGACGAGCATCGGGCGCCTGAAAACGATCTCAGGGATCATTACGATCGGACGAAAGCGGCCGCCGTCACCAAGCTGCATGCGATGACGATCATGGCCGCCGAGTATCAGACTCACGATTTCTACGCCAATATCGGGCCGATGTATGCCGATCCGGTTGCCCGCCAGTTGTACGCCGAGATCGCGTCGATCGAAGAGCAGCACGTCACGCAGTACGAATCGATCATCGATCCCACCGAGACCTGGCTTGAGAAATGGCTGTTGCACGAGGCGGCCGAAGCTTACAACTACTACAGTTGCATGGAGCAGGAATCCAACCCGCGCATCAAGGCGATCTGGGAGCGTTTCCTGGATTACGAGCTCGGACAGTTCGCCTACGTATCGGAACTGTTTAAGCAGCATGAAAGGCGGGACCCCGCCGAGATCATCTCGGACACGCTGCCCGATCCGATGCCCTTCAAGAGCAACCGCGAATTCGTGCGCAAGGTGCTCGATCAGGAAGTGAACCTCCGCACCCGCGGCACCCAATTCGTCGACAAGGCCCAGGAAGATCCGGCATCGCTGGATTACCGGCAGCAGGTAAACTCGGATGGGTCGCCGTCTCAAACGGTGGCGGCGGGATATCAGTGGTCTCCCGGCACCGAGTTGAATCGCAAGGTCGCTTAAACCTAGAAACGGCGGTTGACCGCTTGTCGGAAGAAATGATTTAAGGAGGCGAACCATGGAAAAGTCAATCGAGATGAGCGTGAAGAATCGAACCGGCATCGGCATGTCGCCGGTCGACAGCAAGCAGATGATCGATGCGGCAGAGGCTACTCCGCCCAGCTCTTCAGGAGACGAATCGGCGCTCGCGGCGCTCGATAGCGTTTATATCCGGGAAGCGGAGCCGGTAGGCTCGGTGCCGCCGCCAGGTACTCTGAAGGGCGCAGCCCAGGCCACCCTTCAGAAACTCACCGGAAAGCACCCCGAAATCCTGATCGATAAACTGGGCGAGCGCCTGGCTTTCGAGCGCACCGGCACGCGGCTTTACGATTACCTGATCACCAAGTGCGAAACGGCGCCGGCCGATTCGGAGATTCCGGTCGATACGCTCAGGCGCTTTCGGCGGGAGGAGGCGCAGCATTTTAGGCTGGTCGCCAAGGCTCTGGAATCGTTGGGAGCCGATCCGACCACGCAAACGCCGGGGGCGGATGTCAGCGCCGTGGCGTCGAGCGGCGTGCTTCAGGTTTTGAGCGATCCGCGCACTTCCGTTCCGCAATCGCTGGAAGCGATCCTCACCGCCGAACTGGTCGATCACGCCGGCTGGGAACTGCTTATCCGGTTGGCCGGAGAGATGGGGCTTGATGAGATGGCGACCGACTTTCGGGCGGCGCTGGCGGAGGAGGACGATCACCTGATGCAGGTACGCCAGTGGCACGAGCAGTCCGCTCTGTCTCAAGCTGGCGTAGCGACGATCTAGCGTCAATTCGTGTGGCCGCTTTTGGGTTAAGCAGGAAAGAACGAGCAAGGCGGCCGCATATTCTTGGATTCGACCGGCTGCGGGAGGTTAAATCGGTTTCGCGGCGGATTTCGTGCCGCGAAACCGGTGCGAACGGATGGTTATTTCCTAAGGTTGCGGTACAAGGAAGTCACAAGATGGACGGCCTGATCAAACAGGCTTTTGCCGATGTTTGCTCCGTAGAGGGCGACATCCTTTGAACTCATGCCCTTGAAGCGTTCCTTGAAATGGCCTATCAAGAACGGCGTCGCGAACAATCCAAGGACGATACCGATGATAAATGTGCCCGTATTGGACGAGGGCTGAGACGCCGACGGAGCCGGTTGAGCGGCTGCTTTGGGTGAAATAGCTGAAGGCTGCACAGCGGCAGTGGCCGTTTGCGACGTCGGGCCGTAATTGTCGGGAATGGCGAAGTCGGTCAGGCCGGGAATGCTAGGGAAAGTGGCCCCTCCTTTGCCGACAACCAGTTGTCCTTTCATTCCCTTTTCCATGTGCTGGGCGATGTCGCAATGGACTAAATAGGTTTTGTCTTCCCGCGGCAGGATCAGTGTGCCGCTGATTTTGCCAGGGCCGGTCACTTCCAGGTGGAACATGCCCTTGTCGTAGAGAAACTTGGGCAGCCCGTGCATCATCCACTGATGGCGAATATTATCCTCGTTGATGAAATGCACGGTCAGGCGTGTGCACGGCTTAACGCGCCATTCCTGCTTGTCGAAAGCGAACATGGTTCCGGGAAAATTCTTGGAATACTTGTGCCCGGCCCTTACCGTGATTTCCGCGTCTTCGCTGATCTTGTCGCATCCGCCGGGCAGCTTGTCCTTGTTCTGGCCCATCACCATGCCGCCGTCCATGTCCATCAGGTGGCCATCACCGTGATCCATCAGTAATTTGTGTTCTACGATCTCCCGCTGCTCTGCGGCAAAAGCGGAAGAAGCCCCCAGGAAAGCGCCTAAAACGATGAAGTGCTTAAACTTTGACATGACGATCGGATGCCTCAATGCTTGCCTTTGGCTTGGGACGCGATCTGGCCAATTACAGCGAGCACGCGTTCCCGGTAGAGATAAAGCACATAACCCGCGATTCCGAACAGCAGACCATTGAAAAGACTGCCCAATGGGCTGGAGGAATTATCGGTTGCGGTCACTGCGGCCGATTTGGATTTAACGGCTGCGGCCGTCGTGACGCTTGCCGCTTGCGTGCCCGCGGGTTCGGCCAGGCTGCCCCAATCGTCCGCCCAGTCTTGCCAGACCGGAATTTTCCGGTCCCAGAACTCCTTGGTGAAGTATTGCTTTAGGTCCATGCCGTGGGTCTTGGGGGCGCCGTTTTCATCCAGATAGGACTTGTATACGATGAGGCTGATGCTGCCGCCTTCGCCCATGCCGTTGGTGGTGAAAGATTTTTCAACATGATCGTGGAACATCCAGACACCCGATCCGAAGCTGTGCAGGCCGTCGTCCGTCGTGTTCAAAGACAGGTCCAGCCGCTGGGCGGGGGCCAGCATGTAGACGTCGCGGGTAACTTGAGCGCCGGGATTCTGTTCGACGCCGTCATAATGGGTTTCCGTGGCCTTATGGCCATGCGTGTGCACCGCAAGCGTCTCGGTATGGCCGTTGAGAATGCGCAGCTTGACCTTCTCGTTGGGATTCACGGTAACCAGAGATTCGCGAAGCGTGTACGGAAAGGAGCGCCCGTTCAGGAGGAAGTAGTCGTCCGTTGCGTCGGTGATGTCGTACTCCTGGTTCATCGCTCTCGCGATCAAGCGGGGATCGTTCGCCGACTGCGGGAGCTTGTGCAGTTCCTTATCGACGGACTGGTAATGCAGATCGTATTCCTGGTTGAATTTTTCCGATACGGCGACGGAAGGATGACGGACTTGTCCGGCGCCCACGTTAAAAGTTTGAACCCAGTTGTTCGGCCTGTTTTCTTCCACGATAAACATGCCCGCCAGCCCCATCGGAATATGGGTATGGGGTTGGACGTGGCAGTGGTAATACATGGTGCCGGGCTGGCGGGGCCGAATCACGTAAGTCTTGCTTTGCCCCGGCATGATGTCCATTTGGCTGGTTTGGCCCACGCCGTCGTTGCCCTCGCCGCCGTGGTCCATGTAGGGATGATCGACGCCGTGAAGGTGTATCGAGTGAGGGAAGTAGTGGGTATTCTCAACCACCAGCCAGACGACGTCGCCCTGTTCGACGCGGATCGGCGCCGAGGGCATGCGCAGCAAGGGGTTTGCTTCTACGCTGGCAAAGCTCCGGGTCGACATGTCGCGGCTCTTCGGAGCGAAAACCCAGAAGCCGGGCTGTATGCCGGGTGCGATATCGAAAGTTGGCACGACGCCGGCGAAGTCGGGCGAGTGCCCGTTTACTTCCATGATTTCGAGTTTGATGATGATATGGTCGGGATCCCCGTCGCCGTCCATGTCGTTGGTTTTCGTAATCGCATCCGCCGCCAGATTGGACGTATCCATGAGCGTCTGCATGGATATGTTGTTGGTCCCCTTGACGAACGCCGCGACGTCGGCCGGATTGTCGGGATTGCAGACCCTCGATTCCTGAATGGTTACGCCTTCGATGGTTTGAGCTTTGCGCCATTCGCCGGGAACCCCGCTGTTACAGAAAGGTTCCGCTTCGCCGATCTGGACTTTGGCGCTGGGCGGTGGAGAAGTAACCGCTCCGGCGCCGGACGATACAGCCAGGAGGGCGGAGCCAAACAAGAATACGAGGGGACGTGTCTGCATTTTAAGTACCGTTGGGAACAAAGTTCGAAGACTCGACTAAGACGCGATCGGTCTGGCGCTTAGTCAGGCAATCCCACTTGAAAGTTCCTAAGATTGTTTCTTCATCATCCGGTCCACGGCGCCTTTGAACGACGCATTGGAGAGATAGAAGATATAGCCGGCCGCGATCAGAATGACGGCGATGACCACGTAGGTGCTGGCAGACGGCCCGCCGGACGAGCTTCCGACGCTGAAAGGCACGTGGGCGTCGACTTTCTGCCCCTCGTTGACCAAGGTCACGTGCGCGAGGTAATTGCCCGGCTCGGTGAAGTTGATCGTGGTGTTGGCGGAGCCGGTCGGATAGGTCGACGGTTCTTTGTAAAAGATGCGGCTTCCCTGCGGTTCCTTGGTCACTTCGAACTCGACCGTCATGTTCCGCAGCGCCTTTCCTTCATAGTCGAACACCAGGGTCGCCGAACCGACCTCCGGGATGGCGTTGCAGTATTCCGTCGTTCCGGTCAGTTGCGGTTGATAAGCGGTGAAATGTACCCAGTGCGGGCCAACCGGAATACGGCAGGAATCCACGTCGACGCCCGAAGCTCCCCCGTGCGCCCAGCCCGAAACGGGGACCACGGCGGAAACGAGCAGGCTCAGAGCGAGCAGGCACTCTTTTAAGCAAATTAGTTTACGCATATCTCTTCCCTCACTTGGTGGATTGTCGGATTTTTGTAATTGGATTGTGGATGCGAGCCCGATGAAAGGACGCACGGTTTGTCGACTTCCTTTCGCCTCCGAACGAGCTAAAGGAATAAGCAAATATACCTAAGCAGGCAGTCCTATACAATGTTTCGGTCAAAGCGCGGGTCGGCGATCGCGCCTCTGGTTGCCGCCGATCGGCTGAGCAGGACCGAACTGGTATTAGAGACCGAGATTCGGGAATTTAGTTTTGAGAAAAATCAATTTAACCTGGAAACGGCAGTTGGACGCGCCCGCCGTGCCATCGGGTGCGTAGCGCCTTCACCCCAAAGGCGAGGTCCGTGCCACGCAGGACGTTCGGGATTCATCGGGCTTTTCCGGTGCAGCGGTCAACTGTCGTTTCTAGGTTTAACCCTCAGCCGGAGATCCTTTCGGCCTCCGGTCGAGACAAAAGCGGCCGGAAGTCGGGAGTTGTCAATCGTGGCCCTGCTCCCCGGCGTCGGCCAGTAAAAGGTCCAGCCGGCCGGCGCGTTCCAGTGCCGCGAGGTCGTCGTAGCCGCCCACATGGGTTTCGCCGATGTAAATTTGGGGCACCGTCCGGCGTCTTGTTTTTTCCATCATTTCCAGGCGGCGTTCCGGCTCCAGATCGACTCGGATTTTCTGGATGTCCTGGACGCCTTTCTTCAAAAGCAAGCGCTCCGCCATGACACAATACGGGCACAGGGCCGAGCTGTACATGATGACTTTAGCCATGACGGTATTTTGTGCAGATCAATGTTCAGAATTCCCGGATATTTGAGTTGCCGCAAATCGAAGCGGCGGATTACGCCATGACGCCGGCTAAAACCGCCCTCGAGAGGACGAATTCTTCGACGGCTCTTCCCGATAAGTATCGCAAATCGGGCCTCATCGCGGATTCGACTTTGGTATATTAGAAAAGTCTAACATGAGGCCGTTATGACTACACATCGCTTAGTGAGAATTTTTGCCGGTTTTTTCGTTTTGCTGTCGCTGGCACTTGGCGCGGAAGCCAGTCCGCTATTCGTAAACAAGCATTGGCTTTGGTTTACGGCGTTCGTGGGCGCCAACCTGTTTCAGAGCGGATTTACCAAAATTTGTCCGTTGGAAACCGTTTTAAAGAAGCTGGACTTTAAAGAATCCTGACGATAGGGAACCGGTCCGGTCTGCGGGGCGGTCTAATCGATCGTTGGAGAAGGGCGAGCTTCGGTTAACGCCGTTTCGCGGAACGTTCCAGGACCGGGCGATCCGGCCGATGGCGCGGAGCCGGGCAAGACCGGGGATTTGCACGGGAATCCGGTCGAAGCCGTTGATTATTGAAAAACCTGGGCAAAATTAAGCCCGACGTCGAGTCTGTGGTTCGTTTGGATCGCCGCGGAGCTTCGCTATGGACAGTATCTGGTATTCGACCGCCCGGAGAGTGCTTGGCAGCGTCGCATTGGCCGCTCTTGCCGCGTGCGCCGCCGATGCGCCCAGGCCGCTTTACGCGAACGCCAAACACGCCACGGCAAGGGTCAAGGAGGTAAATCTCCGGAATCGCCAGGTCTTTTTGACGGACGCGCATGGAAACGGATTCGCCGTACACGTCGATCCGAGAGTCGAAAATCTCGCCAAAGTGAAAGCCGGCGATCAGGTCAATATCGGTTATTACGAGGTGCTCGCGGCGGAGGTCAAAGACCCCGGCGAAGGCGTAAAGGGTGTCAGGATTGGAGAAGGAAGCTCCATCACGCAATCCGGCGAGCGTCCGGCCGGATCGGTGGGACGTTCGGTCAGGGCGACGGTGAAAGTCTTGTCCGTCGACCGCGATGCGAAAAGGGTAACGTTCACGAGCCCGGGCGGCCATGTTCGCACGGTTGAGGTGAAACATCCCCGGCTCCGAAACTACATAAAGAACCTGGGGCCAGGGGATGAAATCGAACTGACCTACACGGAAGCCATAGCCGTAACCGTGGAGCCTGCCGAAGAGTGATTTCCCAGTCCCGCCGTCGCGGCATTCCAAAACCGACATTATCCCCATTACACTTTGCCTGGTAGGGTGCGCTTCTCCGGTATCGGTCCGCCGCGTGCCGCGGGCGGCCCCGCGGGAATATCGCTCTCCCGATTCCGCGTTTTTGGATAAGTCACCAAGGTTGCCGGCAATAAGATGAAAAAGACATTACAAACGTTCTTTGGCTATTTTCTCATTGGCGTACTGGGCCTGTTGCCCATTGTCATCATCCTCCAGATCGTCATCTCCGTCGAAGGACTGCTCCGGGACTTCGTATTGAGCATCTTCGGACGTTATGAAAACTTCTTTATCCCCATCGCTCTGTTTTTGGCGGCGGTGCTGGTCCTGACGTATTTCGGCTATCTGCTCAAGCAGGACAAGGCGCATGTCTGGTATTACCTAGAAGGATTGCTCAACCGTATTCCGGTGCTCGGCACGATATATCGGGTTACCAAGAAAATACTGAATCTGTTCCGGGGCGACGAGGAAGACAAGCTGCGCGACGTGGTTTACATCGAATATCCCAAGGATGGCCTCTGGGTACCGGCCTATGTAACCAACCGGATTGACGATCAACTGGTGCTCTATATTCCCACGTCGCCGAATCCGACGTCCGGCTTTACCGTGATCGTCCATGAATCCAAGGTCAGGACGTCCGATATGAGCATCGAGGAAGCGTCGAGTTTCGTCATCAGCCTCGGCGTGGATTTTCCGAAACCGGACGAGGCTTCCCGGCTCAAGACAGGGGTCGATAAGGTAGCCTGACGATCATCCTAGAAACGGCAGTTGACCGCTTGGACGCACCGGTAAAGCCCGATGAATCCCGAACGTCCTGCGTGGCACGGACCTCGCCTTTGGGGTGAAGGCGCTACGCGCCCGATTGCATGGCGGGCAGGCCGCCTGGCGGCGTTGCGCCTCGTTGCGGGAGACTGCCCCGCGGCCTCGTCGCGCCTTGCCATCCGACCCGCCCGCCGCACACTCGGGCGCGTTCAACTGCCGTTTCTAGGATCATGGCTTCCGCATTACCAAGAGGAGCACCGTTATCGCCGCCGAACGGGGGGGCGGGAGCAGCGCGGCGGAAGCGCTGCTCCCGGACCGTATTTTATTCCTTGGCGAGTTTTAACTTTCTATGCACAAGGTTTAAGCCCCCGCCTTTCAGGCGGGCAGATTTCATCTCGATGCTGGGATAGACTGCCCACCGATGCAAGGGGGCGGTTATGGAATATCGATATGGAAGCCATACGGTGTT
>Ga0196981_1000250_pt1 | contig 30773 bp, 21 predicted proteins | sample S3_2013CmetaG_FD_155462 | JGI IMG/M metagenome (GOLD analysis project Ga0196981, IMG submission 155462) | Soil microbial communities from Anza Borrego desert, Southern California, United States - S3_20-13C | ecosystem: Environmental > Terrestrial > Soil > Desert | place: USA: California... | reverse complement strand
TTTGCGCCCCAGCGTCCTTGCGGTAATATCGTCAGCCAAATCTTCTATCGAAGCCCTGGCTTTACCGGGCTCGCGGGTTTGTGGCGTTGCGCGGGCACTCACCGCGAAGGCGCCACGGCGCAAAGGACCGCGAAGTATTTCATGTGCTGACCCTTTGCGAAAACTTTGCGCCCCAGCGTCCTTGCGGTGATATCGTCAACCAAATCTTCTATCGAAGCCCTGGCTTTACCGGGCTCGCGGGTTTGTGGCGTTGCGCGGGCACTCACCGCGAAGGCGCCACGGCGCCAAGGACCGCGAAGAATTCCATGTGTTAAAACCTTCGCGAACACTTTGCGCCCCAGCGTCCTTGCGGTGATATCGTCAACCAAATCTTCTATCGAAGCCCTGGCTGACTAATTCTGCGCGAGAAATTCCATGATGAGCCGGTAGCTTTCATTTCCTTCAAACGGCGTCGATGTTTTGCCCTCATTGAACAGCTCGTTGCACCATCGCGCAAGCTTGTTATCGGGTTCTTTTTTCAACCAGTCAGAAAGGAGTCCTTTCCCTTCTTCCGTTCGGTTGACTTTCCTCAGTGCAAGGGCCGTGACAAGGGTGTTCAGGTTGTTCCGGCTTGATTTATAAGCGATAACCTCCTGCCATTGATCGTTCGCCTTATTTGCAGACTTTGTCCGCTCGTAATAAATGCCTTCGAGAAAATTATCCAGCCTGTAGTCGATGTCTTCTTCGTATGGCCTGCCCGCGCCAAGGTTTTCGGGCCATGATTTTGCCCTGTTAAGCGAATTTAATACCGGCTTGTAATTCTTTGCCTGGAGTTGCTGAATGGCTTGCATCAACCATGCTTCACGATACAACTGTCTGCCGTCTGTAGCGCCTTCCGAGGGAAAAACTGTAATTTGTTCCAGCAGGTCCGCGGCCGATTTGTATTGCTTGTTGAATAAATAGCTTCTTGCCAGCAACATGCCTACACGAAAATCATCCGGAAATTGGCGATACAACTGCCTGGCCCTTGCCATCGCTTCCGCATACCTTTTATTTTCTATGAAATGATTGGTCAGCATTCTGCCGTAACGCCACTGACCGGGTTCGAGAGCGGCCGCCTTCATCAAATCCGCCGCATAATTTTGGTCCTTCATCAATGTTGCCCGGCTGGCGTAGAAGGGTGCGAAATCCGGGTTGCCGCATGCTTCGAACAACTGCTTCGCGCGCTGCAAATCATTCCTGCTCCAGTGTATGAGCGCCAGAAAATATTTTGGCGCCCAATGATCCGACTCAGAGATGGTCCACCGCAGAACTTCAGCGCTATTGGAACGAAAGGGAAAGACCATTTTCGGAGACAGTCCATTGCCTTTCTGGATGAAGGCATTCCAATCCGCGTGTTTTAATCTGTTCTTCAGGAATGCGATCCAATAGTATATTTCCGGATCAGGCGGCGCGAGTTTCAAAACCTCCAGACTCTCGTTTAATTGTCCGCACGCATAGTACCAATCCGCCAGTTGCAGGTAAGTCTCCTCAGGCATTTCGTTGCGTATCAGCGAAACGAATTGTTTTTTGCCGGCATCCGCGTTCTGCAACCGGTATCGCTCAAAGCGGGTGAAGTGGTTCAAAGGATCGAGACGTTGTATTGCGTTCAGGGCTTCCGTTGCCTTTTCATTGTCCTTCAAAAGGCGGTATACAAGTGCCTTCATCTGGAGGCTGCTTGCGTTTGCGCTGTTAGCTTCCAAACTTTTGTCTGCGTATTGCAGCGCCCTGGTGAGATCGTTTTCCCGACAATAGATCATACTCAACTGCAGGTACGAAGCGCTGCGTAAATTCCCGGACAGGGATGCGATGTCAAAACCGTCTTTCGCATCGGAGACATTGCCCAATTGAACATTTGACAGTCCATAATAAAAATTTGCTGCGGGGTCATATGTATTGATACTCAAACCGTGCATGGCAAACGCGAGCGCTTTCTGAAAATCCATTTTCAAATACGACAGCATCGACATGTCCGCCAGCGCAGGCAGGTAATTCGGATCTTTTTTGAGACATGCCAGCAATTTCTCTTCGGCTTCGGGATAATAACGCCTCTGAATATTGTCTTTCCCCTGCAGATACAATCCAAAAACCGAATTCCAGTCAAAATCTTTCGGAGCATCTACGGGGCGCTGCAACACCGTTGAGGCAGGATCGGCGGTGTATTGCAATTTTTTCTCGCCCAGCGTTACCGTGATGCTGTCCCTGTTTCCCTGAAACGATAACGAATCCGAAAACTGTTTAAGGGGTGTCAGGGTTAACACTTTCGAATATATCACTTTACCTCCTTCGAAAATTTTCAATTCCTCCCGGGCTTGTTGCAGTGGAGAGAGATCTATTTTAAGATATCCCTGTCCGAAACGAACATTGATGGCGCCAAACGGGCTGGCCTGTACAAACCCTTTTGTGCCCTTCACCGGAAACCAGTACTCTGTCCATGAGTCGGAAATTGAGGGGGCAAAGCCATGATTTTTAAAGGGCGTGAGCGTGCTGCCTTCGGAAGCCTGGTTATAAAGTCTTCCTGATTGAACTTCGACATATTGCCCATCGGTGTCGGTCAGTAATTTTTCCCAGATCATTCCCTGCTGGGAGAGACCCCAGATCCAGATCTTCTTTCCGGCTTTGTCGTCATGCGTTGCATACCGGCCCATTCCGAAATCTTCATCATGCCAATATGCTCCGAAAAAATCCGTGTAGCTTCCAAATACGTGGTACGATTTATACTCCCCGAAATCGTTCTGATCATAAAACGAAATATTCTTTCCGTTTTCCCGATTGATCTCCCAATCCGCATATTCTCCGCTATGACCGAGGTAACGGTTTCCGGGGTAAATGAATTCGACACCTCCCGCTGCCCTAAGGCCGGCGTTCATCCATGTGTAGTAAGGCTGCTCCAGCGGCGTGGAATTATGCCAGAAGGATCGTGTTGTGAAGTACGCTTTGTCCTTTGGCAAGTTTATTTCTATGGTCCAGTATGTTTGCGTGAGCAGATCGAGGGTCCCGATATAACAGCTTACGCTTCCATCGTTCTTTGTTTCTGTTAGGTAGTCCACCGGCGTGGCGCAGTTGGGAGTGTGGCCAATGATTCCATAATTTGCCTCGATGCCACCGCTGGTCCATGGTCCACGCATGGCTACGTCGCGAAACTTCACCACCTGATTGTAATAAATAAAAGGTTTGCCGGTTGATTTCTCCCAGGCTCCCCAGATCTTTCCGCCAATTTCGGGCAGGATCATTAGCCTGATAAAATCATTTTCAAGCTCAACGACTTTCCACTCTTGATTGATCGCGCTATGGGTGTATCCGTCAAACCTGTAATAAGGGTAGATGGCCCCGACCCGTGCGACAGGGTCCGGATCGGAGAAACTATACGTCTTAAAAGTCTTTTGATATTCCCTGAGCGATGAGGGATTTTGCGGGAATGCTGTGTAAAACAACAGGACAGCAACAAGGTTTGCGAGTATCGTTTTAATCATCGCGTGAAAATTTATGTTTATTTAACCTGCCAACAAAAGAGTACCAAAGGACGAAGGAATGTGGAAATCCGGTCTATCGGAATCGGTTTCATCCAGCTGACCCAATGAAATTTGTGTATTCTTACTCAGCTCAAGGCAGTCCGCTCCATTTTTTAACAGTCCAGGTTCAATCAATTACCCTTGGTTATGGCGAGCTCTGCGGAATACGCGTTTTTCTTTCCGGTATGCTTTCAGGATCAGTTCACTCGCCGGCCACGACCACGTAATCAAACTTTTTATAATACACCTGGAGTTTCATTCTGTATCTGAAAATCCGTCAAACGACAGGATGGCGATCGCGGAGGTGCCTGATCCCGGATCAATGGTTGTGTGCATTCAAATAAGAGTCCACGTTCAATTGCGTAATGATCTCAAGCGGAAAAAGATCCATTGTGGGCGTTTTTTTTCTAAATATCAGGTGATTGACCAAATGGCTTATTCCCCTTACAGTTTGCATTCTCGGATTTTGATTGATCAGAAAATCGATCACTCCCGATTTCAGATACTTCAAATTCTCGTCCAGCAGGTCATAACCGATCAGGCGAATACCATTTTTGCCACGCTTATCGAGATAAGAGGCAACGATCGAAGTTCCCTTTGAGGTGCTGACGAAAATCCCCTTTAGATCTTTATCATCCAGCACATCGTTGAGCTTTTTCCTGAACGTGGGTTCCGTAGGACTGAGGCTGAATTCGTTGATCTCGAAATTGAGTTTTTTTCCGTTGTTCGCGAGTTTTTTTCTGGCCTTAAAAAACTCACGGAAGCCGCGCTCTTTTTCCGACAAATGACGGGATGTGTGGATGTCCTCAGACATGTGAAGCACTGCCAGTTTCCCGCCTGCCCCCTGGTCGAGATACATCAATTGAGCGGCTACCTGCCCGCTGGAAAACAGATCCTGTCCGATAAAGCTTAATGGCTCTGTTTCCGGGATATTGGTGTTGAATAATACGTACGGAATATTGTTTTTTTTAAACGATTCCAGAACGGACAGTGATTCATCGGAGAAAATGGGAGCAGTCAAAATTCCTGCGGGTTTTGTTTTCAAAGCGTCCGCAGCTTTCTTTTTGAAAGATTTTTTACTGTATTGATCAAACTGGAAAAGCTCGATCGTCACCGAATAATGGGCCCACTCGTTTTGTGCCTGATGAATTCCCTGGCTGATTTTCTGCCAGTAAGGATCATAGGATGGATCGGGGATCAGGGCCGCGATCCTGTACGCTTTGTTTGATCCGAGCGTACGCGCAAGAATGTTGGGTTTATAATCGATTTCGTTAAGAATAGCCATTACCTTCTTCAGCGCTGCGCTGGAGACCTGACCACGCTGATGCAAGACCCTGTCCACAGTCGCCGTGGATACACCTGCTAGTCTTGCGATATCTTTAATTCTGACAGCCTTCGGATGCACAGGAATAGTGGGAGGTTATTTGAGCAATAAAAACAGTCTGATGTGCGTACACAAAACCATTACGACGGTTTCAATGTGAAATTTATTCACCATTGTCCGCATTTATGTATAAATATAAGAAAAAACCATGTTGTATCCGCATACAATGACACTGTGTGCGCATACAGTCCTTGCTTTTAAAATGTAGATTACCTAGCTTCACGGAAGCAGCTGCTTTCGGTGATATACTTCTTTTTTTAAAAAGCACTGAAAGATGTACTGGTCCGTTTCCGGGATGCAGACTTTTCTGACCTGGAATCGCTCTATTGATTCATGGATGATGGTTACAAAGTTCCCAGGTCCACTTTCCCCACACAAGCGCTAAATTTAGCTTCGTAATGAAAACCACATTGAATGGAGTATGACCGAGAATGAAAGTACATGCAAAAGAATTAACCGCCGGGAATTTGTCCATCGCACCGGGGCATTGATGGGTATTGGCATTTCCGGATTGCCACTCAACGCGTCTTCCATACCCATTTACCATGCATCGGCCCCGATCCGCGTCAAAAGCGTTGATTCGAATTTCGAACGGGAACCACTTACTCCTTATCGTTTTAAGGGAAGCTCGGTAAACGAAAGCTGGCAGGTTGTAGCGGGTCTGCAGGCGGAATCGGGGAATAGTTCAATGGGACTTGGAAACCACGGAGTGCTTTGGTCGGATTCAAAGGTTTTTGCGTCGCATTCAGAGGCGGCCGGCCATGCCCTGATGTATTCCATGAGCGAACGCGCGTTGCAGATCATCAAGGGGAACTCCTTCACGCACCCCATGGAATTGCTTGATAATCTTTTGCCCGAAGTTTATGATTATGGAAAAAAAATCACTGGCAACGCCAACCTGAGAAAAACATTTGCGCTCAATGCGCTGGTTTGTGTGGATAACGCGGCCTGGTTGTTATACGCTAAAGAAAATAACATCACCCATTTTGACGATTTGATACCACCGGCCTGCAAGCCCGGCTTGTCTTACCGCCATGAAAAAGTTGCCAGCATGCCTTCGTTTAGCGTTGGCACTGCGCCTGAAAAAATCAAAGCTGCGGTGGATCAGGGATATTTCATGATCAAACTCAAGACCGGGTCGGCCGGAACACAAACGGAAATGCTCGAGAAGGATATCGCCTTTCTTTCGGCCGTACACAAGGCGATCGGCCATTATGAAACACCCTACACGAAAAGCGGTAGGATTCCATATTACTTTGATCCGAATGAACGGTACGAAAGCAAGGATACCCTTGCGCGTTTTCTCGATCACGCAAAAAAAATCGGCGCCTTCGACCAGATTGCGGTCATCGAAGAGCCATTGGGTGAAAAGAATGAGACCTATGTCGGCGATCTTGGCGTAACTATTTGCGCGGACGAAAGCGCACATACCGTCGAAGATACCGCTGCCAGGATTGAGCAGGGCTATGGTGGCATCGTCGTGAAGGCAGTGGCCAAAACTCTCAGCATGACAATGAAGGTCACACAGCTCGCGCATGAGAGAAAGGTCCCATGCTTTTGTGCGGATCTGACCGTGAACCCCATCCTCGTTGATTGGAACAAATGTGTTGCGGCCCGCCTCGCGCCTTTCCCCGGAATCAACATCGGTCTGCAGGAAACGAATGGTCACCAGTATTACAAGAACTGGGATTCGATGATGACCTACCATCCCCGTCCAAATGGGGCATGGACGCGCACCCGGAATGGCGTGTATCTGACAGACAAATCATTCTATGATGAAAGCGGGGGCATTTTTGAACCTTCGCCGCACTACAGCAAATTGCTGAAGGCCTTTGAGTGAGCGTAGGCCTCGATGTTTCCATTAAAATTTTGGTCCGCAATACTGCAAAACGTTTCTTCTCAAAAATGACTGACTGTAAAATTGCCCATGCCTTGTCGATCATCACATTGATGTTTAATCCAACCTTCTGTCTATGACGCTCCAGCCGAAAAGTGAACGACTTCTTTCCCTGGACTTTATGCGCGGTCTGATCATGGTGTTGCTGATGCTCGAGATCGCCGGACTGTATCATCATCTTTTCAGGGCCAGTGAAAACAATGACACTGCCCATTTCATCATGATCCAGTTTTTTCACCATCCGTGGAACGGACTGCGTTTTTGGGATCTCATACAGCCCGGGTTCATGTTCATGGCGGGAACTGCGATGGCTTATTCCCTGCAGCGACAGCGGCAAAGTGGTGTGAGCTGGAACGAATCTTTCTTCAAAGCATTAAAACGCTCCGGACTATTATTTTTCTTTGGTGTGCTCAATTACGCCGTTCGTCCACACGGCTTGTCATTTGAATTGTGGGATGTACTGACACAGCTCTCGTTCACAACCCTCGTGGCCTTCTTGATTCATCGCTGGTCATTTACAGCGCAATTAGGCTTTACCGGTGGCTTGCTTTTATTGACTGAAATGCTGTATCGCTACACGAACGTTGCTGGATTCGATCAGCCCTTTACGGACCAGCATAATTTTGGGAACTACGTGGATCTCCTGCTGATGAACAAGATCAATCCGGGGGGCTGGGTCGCCATCAATTGTATTCCGACGGCAGCCCATACCATATGGGGCTTTCTGGCTGGCAAACTGTTACTGTCACAACGACCCGTGAATGAAAAAATAAGATGGCTCGTGCTCGCAGGGGTGGCGGGGCTGGTCCTTGGATATGGAATGAACTACACGATCACGCCGATCATTAAGAGAATAGCGACATCTTCGTTTGTCCTGGCGTCCGGAGGGTGGGCTGTGCTCTTCCTTGCGCTGTGCTACTGGTGGATCGACGTCAAATATCATAAAAGATATCTGTTGTTCTTTATCGTCGTCGGGATGAATTCGATCTTCATTTATATCTTTTTCGAAATTGTCGGCAGCCGTTGGTTCAATGACTACGTCGGTGCCGTTACAAACGGCTTGATGGCGATGGCCGGCATGCCGTTGGTGCTGATGGCCATTATTACCTCGATCATAATTTTCTTGCTGGAATGGGGCATGTGTTGGTTCCTGTATCGGAAAGGGATCTTTTTCAGGCTGTGATGAACGTTGGTATTTTTCGTGATGCCAAATCTAGAAATACAGTTAACGATACATCGATGAAAAAAAACATTTACACAATTTTTGCATCGTGTTTTTTGCAGCTCGGATTTTCAATCATTGTCTACGGAACTGACCCGATCATCGTCGACTCCCGTCATTATAGCACCGTCTTCGCCGAGATAAGAAACTACCGCGTCTTCCTGCCTTCCGGTTATTATGATAATCCAGGCAAAAAATACCCCGTGGTATACTTTCTCCACGGATGGTCGATGCGATACTTTGGCAACAGCGGTGAAGAATATTCCGAATTCGGGTTCGACAAGGATCAGGACAACAAGGGTGACAACATCGCAAAGTTTGTTTCAAACCATGATGTGATCGTTGTGAGACCGGATGGTTATAATCGCGAGCCCGGTGACCCGTATTATTTACGCCCCTATAATGTTGGTCCGGTTGAAACACATCGTCAATTCCCGCTTTACTTCCCCGAACTCATTGATCACATCGATTCCCACTACAGAACAATCGCTGATCGCGAACACAGGGGCATTTGCGGGCTTTCAATGGGTGGCTTCATGAGTTACTGGATCGGGGGAAAGTATCCGCATTTGTTTTCGGCGGTTGGAAATTTTTGCGGCTCGGCTGAATTTGTCGTTGGCCCGAAACATTTCCCTGTAGAATACCGGCACCTTGATTTCTACAAAAATTATCGCGGACAGCAGGTGCGGCTCCATTATGGCGACAAGGATTTTATCCGCGATTACCATCGCGACATGACGCGCATATGGGGACAGGTAATGGACAACTTCGAGTACAGGATTTTCCCTGGAACGCACGCGACCACGGGGCTTGGCGAGATGATGATGTTCATGCTGAATACTTTTAACAATCCTCCATCGCGACCGGCACGGTGGGACCATATTGATGTATATCCGGAGTTTTCAGTATGGGATTATGAGGTCACCTCCGACAGAAATGTTCCCGGTCTTACCATCCTTGAAAATGTCGATAAGAGAGGCTTTCGCTGCGCGGTAAGGGAGTTTTTTCCGGATGGAGAGTTAATGCCTTTTGTTTCTGTTTCGATCACTACACCGCCATTATACGAAAAGGATCAACTGTATGTCATCAGCGATATCGATACCAAAACGTTAAAACATTCGCAGCAAACCGTCCGCACGGACAAGCAGGGCCGCCTGACCATTTGCCTGAACGGAGGCAGCCATGAGGTGGGAATCAACAAAAAGTCCGATCTGCCGAATCCATGCATCGCATCCATCGAAATTGAAAACCGTGGATGGGTTATCCCCAAAGCTGATGTAACACTTTCGGTAAAATTATTGAACAAGGGACAGGCGTTGGGGAAAAATATCACCCTTAATCTCTCAGCGGCAAGAAACAGCACACAAATTATACGCGGTGTCGCAAGCATTGGAAATCTTGCTGTAAATGAAGTACAGACAACCGATATTCCGTTTACGTTCAGGGTACTGGCAGACAGCGTTGAAATCGTAAAACTTCTCCTGCGCATCGAAGACGACACGAACCACGAATGGATTGAGTCCTTTGAAATACCCGTAAAGAAGGCAGTTCCGGAAATAAAAGACTTTGCCATAGCCGACGGGAAAACATTTACGGTAACAAGATCCGGTATTGATCTGGAAACTACCCTGCTCGGCCATGGCAATGGTGATGGCATACCAAATCCCGGCGAATCGATCGTGATCCTCATAAAAGAGCAGGAAAAATACTGGCGAACCGATCTGACCTTTTCGGATCCATACATAAATCCATCCGGACTCAATCACAGAATGTCTGACAACTGGACCGATTTCGACCACGTCGGTGCCTCGATGAAATATGACGAACCGCTGATATCGTCGGATTGCCCGGCGGGTCGGCGTATGGAATTTTTGGTTGAATACTACGTTCCCGAATATCCTTTTCACCACCGCCGGCAGGGTAGGGTGGCTGTTGAAGTTCAGGGAAGGGACCAAACTGCACCGAAAATACGCTGGGTGCAGATTCCCGGAGACAATTTGGTGCAGGTCAAACTCTTTGATGGATCGCGGATCCAGGGTGTGAAGGCCAAACTTATCCTCCGGGATGAACCAACGAAATCAATTGAAGTTGAACTGAACGATGACGGACTGGCGGGAGATCGCGCTGCGGGCGACAATATTTTCAGCAAAAAAATAGAGGAACAAAAATTTGGCATTTACCGCTTGCTGCTCGAGGCCAAAGATGCCGCCGGAAACACGATGGTTCAGGAGGCACCTGGCGCTTACGTTGTATACTGACCATAACACACGCGCGAAAACAAATTAATTCGAAAATCATGTCAAGGCTTTTCAGGATTTCTGTGATCGTGATCATGTTTGCACATGGCATGGTCTCTTATGGACAGGATGTTACCGAATTGAAGCTCAAAGACTATCGTCCCCGATCCATATTCCGCATTCCGGTAACAAAAATCACAAAAGCGAAATTTCCCGCGATCGATATGCATTCACATGATTTTGCAAAAACACCGGAAGAGGTGGCAACATGGGTGAAAACAATGGATCAGGCGGGTATACAGAAAACGATCATACTTAGCGGCGCAACGGGAGATGACTTCGACAAGATATATTCCAGGTATTCAAAGTTTCCGGACCGGTTTGAGATTTGGTGCGGGTTCGACATTACCGGTTACCGGGAGCCAGGGTGGATTGAAAAGGCGCTGAAGGAACTGCAGCGTTGCTATGACGCAGGCGCACGCGGCGTTGGGGAATTGAGCGACAAGGGTTTGGGACTGCGTTATTCCGGCGGGTTTGGGCCCCACTTCAATGACCCGTTGATCAGGCCATTGCTGCAAAAATGCGGCGAGCTGAAAATGCCAGTCAATATTCACGTTGCGGAGCCGTATTGGATGTATTTGCCCATGGACTCGCTCAATGATGGATTGATGAATGCGTACACCTGGCGAATCGATCTTACGCAAAAAGGAATTCTCGGTCATGCGCAGCTTATTGAGACACTCCAGGATGCTGTACGCGAAAATCCAAAGACAACTTTTATTGCATGCCACTATGCGAATTGTGAATACGACCTTTCGATACTCGGCAGGTTATTGGACCAGTACCCGAACCTTTATGCGGATGCTTCAGCGCGGTTCGGAGAAACGTCCGCAATCCCGCGGTACATGGCGGGCTTTTATAAAAAGCACCAGGACAAGCTCGTCTACGGTACGGATAACGAGCCGGAAGCTCCGATGTATGAAGTCACATTCCGCATCCTTGAAACCCTGGATGAACACTTCTACTACTATCGGTTTTATCACTGGCCTTCACATGGATTTGGTCTGAAAGACAACGTTCTCAAAAAGGTTTATCAGCAAAACGCAGCGAAAATATTGAAGAGATAATTTATGCATCCTGCCATCAGCGGGATCAAAAAGAATATGAAAAACCGGATTGCAATTGTTTGTATTGTTTTTTCATGCGCTGTGAAAACATCCGCGGCGTTTCAGGATCCTGTTGGTCGCGTGACCGGTCTGGATTATAGTGCTTTGCCGGCAGTCTTTCCCGGCACAAAACAGCTTGCCTGGGAGGGAGATGTCAGCGCAAAAATACTCGACGGAGCACACCAGTTTATCGAGCGAAAAATCAATGAGTCGGTGAAGAACCGTTCAAAATACTGGAACAGGAATTTCACCTCCGTCGAAGCGTACGGGAAATCGGTTGAGTCAAATCGTAAACGCCTGATGGCGATCCTGGGAATTGAAGACAGAAATCTGTCATTGACGAATTACAACGTTGGCCTTCCGGATGCTCACCCGAAAATTGTAATGCAAAAATTTTCGATGCATGATGAATCAGATGTGGTCGCGGAAACAAGCCGTTACAAAGTCTATCAGGTTCGGTGGCCAGTGTTAAACAGAGTTTACGGGGAGGGACTTCTGCTTGAACCAAAGGTAAAACCGGTGGGGAACGTCATTGCCATTCCCGATGCCGACCAGACACCCGAACAGCTCGCGGGCCTTGCACCTGGCATTCCACAGCAATCGCAGTTCGCGCGCCAGCTTGCGGAAAATGGGTTTACGGTATTGATTCCGGTTCTCATCAATCGTGCGTTCCAGTTTTCAGGCATGGAACACCAGCAAACTCATCGTGAATGGATCTACAGACAGGCATTTCACATGGGTAAACATCTCATCGGATATGAAGTTCAAAAAGTGATGGCAGCGCTTGATTGGTTCGGGAATTCCGCCGGCAGCAACCTGAAGACCGGTGTTGTGGGCTACCATGAGGGCGCGCTGATTTCGTTTTATGCGGCGGCCGTCGACAAAAGGATCGACGCCGTTCTTGTGAGCGGTTACTTCAGTTCAAGACAAAAGATCTGGGATGAGCCGATCTACAGGAATATATGGAGCCTGCTGTCAGAATTCGGCGATGCGGAAATTGCGACGCTTATTACACCCCGCGCGCTCATCGTAGAGCATAGCCCCGTGCCTGAGCTGGTCGAAAAAGTACAGGGAGCTGATCAAAAGAATATTCAGGTTGAAGGTTTGGCGTTTACCGGATATAAAGGAACGCTTAGAACACCTGAGTTCAAAGATGTTCAATCTGAATACGAGAGGTTTCAGGCGTTGACGGGATCGAACTTCAAGTCGGCGGTCCTGGTAGCCGGTGCGGGCAATAATCCCGTCAGTGCCGGGTCAACTCCCGCACTGGAACTATTTGCCCGGGCGTTGGGACATTCATGGATCGATCTGCGAAATCAGGAAATTCCGGCGGACAATCGCAAAGCATTCGATCCTCACGAGAGACAGGTAGGCCAGCTTAAGGAAATCGAAGATCATGTTCAATGGCTTCTCCGTGACTCCGACGCAAAAAGGAAAGATTTTTTTTTGTACAAGGTGATGCCCGAATTTGCAGAACGAAAATGGAGCACCAAACCATATCATCCCTATTTCTCACCGGATCGGTTCACGGCGCAGGTACAACTCTACCGCAAGGTTTTTCACGAGGAGATCCTTGGGAAATTCGAGGATCCGCTCTTGCCACCGAATCCGCAAACACGAAAGCTTTACGACAAAGAGCGATTTACCGGATATGAAGTGGTGCTCGATGTTTACCCGGATGTTTTCGCAGCCGGTGTCCTGTTGATTCCGAAAGATCTCAAGCCGGGAGAAAAACGACCCGTCGTTGTTTGTCAACATGGACGCAGTGATATCCCGCAAAAGCTCGTCGAGGGAAATTTTACTGCTTACAATAACGTTGCAGCGAGACTTGCTGATCAGGGATTTGTCGTTTATGCCCCCTACAATCCGTACCGGGGCGAGGATCGATACCGATGGTTGCATCGCAAGGCAAATTCCATTGGCAAGACACTCTTTTCGTTCATCGTTTCGCAGCACCAACAGACCCTCCAGTGGTTGGGCACGCTGCCTTTTGTCGATAAGACGCGGATCGGATTTTATGGCTTAAGTTACGGTGGAGAAACCGCGATGCGTGTTCCTGCCGTTCTTGAAAACTACTCACTTTCCATATGTTCCGGTGATTTCGGGGATTGGACGCGAAAGGTAGTCGATACGCATTACCCCGGGAGTTTCATGAACAGTCTCGAATGGGAAATGCCTTATTTCAACATGGGTAGCACTTTCAGCTATGCCGAGCTGTCGTATCTTATTTTTCCAAGACCATTCATGGTTGAAAGAGGTCATCATGATCTGGTTCAGCCGGACGAATGGGTTGCTTATGAATACGCCAAGGTTCGGTTTCTTTATGACCAGTTCAATCTCGGTGATAAAACTGAAATCGAATTTTTCAATGGGGGCCATTCGATGCGAATGGAGGGATCCGTTAAATTCCTTCATAAACACCTGCGCTGGCCATAGAACTAAAGGAAAAAGTTTGTTCGAATTGAGTATATGGAATTGAAGTACATATGACGTTTAGATTTCCTTGTGCTGTTGCCGTTATTCTGTTTTCAGGTTGTCTGACCGGCTGCGGAGACAAAACGCCTCCGGCACCCATGAGGCCCAGGGATCCGTGGGTATTCCGTTCCGTTCTGGATACGCGACCGCGTATGGTTACCGTTGCCCTGGATTCGGAATGTTATGTCGCATATGATCTTACCCGATGTACGTTGTACAAAACATGGAAAGGCGGCGTGCTTATGGAAGGGGCGGCGTATACCGACAAAAAGAATGTCCAGCCGGTTTCATGGGGTACTTCCTACCTTGCTGATACCCTTGAGAACTTCCAATGGATCGCTGAAATTGATAGCCGGAAAGTTTCATCATCCGTGGTTAGCAGAGGTTACATTCTGGGGAACGGCAAGATCACATTGAACTACGCGTTAGTTTTGTCATCGGGCGACACCATCTCGATAACCGAACGGCCGGAGTTTATCGGCGGCGAAAAAAGACCCGGATTGGAAAGAGTGTTTACAACATCCCGTGTTCCCGAAGGGGTGACGGTTTCCCTGAAATCGGACTCCGCGGTATTTGCATTGCAGGCCGACAATACAACGCGTTTGGTTTCCTGGTTCAAACCGTTGCCGCCACAATTTCCGCCAGATATGCAACAGGCCTACGATCACAGGGGTAGATATTACATTGAAAAGAGCGACTGTCTCACTTGCCACGAGTTCGATAAAACTACGGTTGGACCTTCATTTCTCCAGATCGCCGACCGCTACAAGGATCAGGAGGGAGCGATTATGAATCTGCTCGTGAAAGTGAAAGAAGGTGGCCAGGGCGAATGGGGAAGCACGGCCATGAATCCACACCCACAGCTCGCCGAGATCGAGATCAAGACCATGCTGGATTATATTCTGTCCCTGAAGGAGAACCAGGGTTCGCAAACAACTTCACCCGCAGAAGAAAAGAAGCAACCGGGCCGCCTTGATAAGCCAGGATTTGGCGCCCCGCTGGAAGGGGTTCATCCCAGCTATGACGTCAGCGTGATCCGGCCGCGGGATTTTCAGCCACGCGTTGGAGGACTTGCTTTTCTTCCCGATGGACGTTTGCTGGTGACGACCTGGGATCGCGTGGGAGGTGTTTACATGCTGACGGGTGTTGAGACCGGAGATAGCAGCAAAATTGCCGTAAAACGTATAGCTTCAGGGTTGGCTGAACCGCTGGGGATTGAAGTTGTGAATGGAAAAATATTTGTACTGCAAAAGCAGGAACTGACGCAATTGATTGACTCCGACGGTGATGAAGTTACCGACGAATATCGCGCCATTTGCAATAGCTGGGGAGTTACAGGCGACTTCCACGAGTTCGCATTTGGACTCGTTTACAAGGACGGATATTTTTACGCAACCCTTTCGCTGGCGATGCGACTTTTGTCCAACGAGACGCAAAAGCCTGACCGGGGCAAAACGATCAGGATCAGCATGGATGGCACCTATGATTGGATCAACTACGGCTTGCGAACACCGAACGGAATCGGCATCGGCATCGATCGCGAATTGTTTGTGACCGACAACCAGGGGGAATGGATCCCGGCTAACAAGCTGATCCATGTTCGCAAGGGTGATTACCACGGCATGCCATGGGGACTTCCCGATTCGGCGATGACTCCTCCACCGGTCGCGCCGCCAGCCATATGGTTGCCAGAAGATGAAATTGGAAATTCTCCGTCGGAACCCGTTCTGATACATGAAGGTCCGTACAAGGGTCAGATGCTTCATGGTGACGTAACCCACGGAGGTATCAAGCGCGATTTTGTCGAAAAGGTAAATGGCGCCTATCAGGGGGCTGTATTTCGGTTCACACAGGGACTGGAAGCAGGGGTGAACCGTCTGCGTTGGGGGCCCGACGGCGCGCTTTACATCGGAGGGATCGGGATGGTAGGGGGCTGGAGCTGGAAAGAAAAGCAGTTTGGTCTTCAGCGAATGAAATACAACGGGAAGGTGACGTTTGAAATGCTGGCCGTCCGCGCAGTGCCCGGGGGTTTTGAAGTCGAATTTACCGAACCACTTTCAGCAGATGGCAAAATCACACCATCAGATTTTTTCATTCAGCAATGGTGGTACCTGCCGACATCCGATTACGGTGGACCGAAGATGAACCTGGAAAAATTGAAAGTGTCGGATTTGGATCTGTCCGCGAACAGGAAGCGGGTGAAATTGCAAATTCCGGGCTTGAAAAAAGAACACGTTGTCTATTTCCGTTTACCGGATGACTTAAAAAGTGCCAGTGGGCAGCTGCTCTGGTCTTCGGAAGCATGGTACACGCTCAACAACATACCCCGGTAAAAGGCCAAATGTGCATGAAGTGGGCGGCAATGAAAAACCTCGAAAATAAAAAAGGATATTCACGCGTGCCAAAAACTACTTATAGAATATGATTTCATCCGTTCTTGATTCTTATGGTATAGATAGCAAATCGAGTGAGATCGTCCCGCTGGTAGATGGCCTTATTAACCGGACGTGGAAAATCACGACGGGTGAAAAACAATATATCCTGCAGCAAATCAACGATCACGTTTTCAAAAGACCGGGCGACATCGCGGAGAATATCCGCATGATCGACGATTATTTGAAAAAATGTTGTCCGGATTATTTATTCGTGTCGCCTCTGCGAACGATCGACCAGAAGGAGCTGGTTGTTGAGAATAAAGGCTACTACAGGCTTTTTCCCTACATCAGGGGATCACATACTATTTCTGTCGTGACAACACCGGACCAGGCTTTTGAGGCATCTTTTCAGTTCGGACAATTCACGCGACTGTTATCGGGCTTTGACGCCACAAAGCTTCACATTACCATACCCGGCTTCCATGACCTGCCCTTGCGGGAATTCCAATTTGAGGAGGCCTTGCGAAATGGCAATCGTACGCGGATCAAAGAATCGGACAGCCTGATTCACGATATCACCCGGCACGAATACATCCTGCGGGGTTATGAGCGGATCCGGAAAAACAGATTCGTAAAACAGCGGGTCATGCATCATGATACAAAGATCAGCAACGTCCTGTTCGATGAAAAGGGTAAAGGCATTTGCGTCATCGACCTGGATACAGTTATGCCGGGCTATTTCATCAGTGATGTTGGAGACATGATGCGGACCTACCTTTCTCCGGCCAGCGAGGAAGAGCAGGATTTCAGCAAGATAGAAGTTCGGGAAGACATTTTCCGCGCGATCGTCCAGGGCTACGTCAGCACGATGGGAGAGGAACTCACTACCGAGGAACACGGACTTATTTTTTACGCTGGTTTGTTCCTGATTTACATGCAGGCTGTTCGCTTCCTGGCCGATCACTTTAACGACGATGTTTATTACGGGGCAAAGTATGAAGGGCACAACTTCAATCGCGCTGGTAATCAGCTATACCTGCTGAAACGGCTGGAGGAAAAGCGCGGTGTATTTGAAAAGATTATCGCGGATGAGCTAAATAAGAAAACGCATTTTCAGTTTCCCGGGTCATGAAATGTGAAAGACCGATATCCAATCATTACGAAAAGGAGGAATTCTGAACAGCGAAGCTTGCCTGCAGGAATCTTGAGCGTGTTTTCGAAAGAGATCCTTTTAGTTCAGCGATTAAATTTTCCCACGAGGCATTTTGTCCCCGCTCACGCTCAACACAATACTCAATCCCAAGGGGACAACCTGGAATCCATTGGCCAACAACCATACCTTTTTCCCGACTTTTTTGTAGGACACGCAAGATCCTTCGCTCGCTGCTCGCCGGCACTCAAGGCCGTGCTCAGGATTCAAATCGCGAGGAGAGGTGTTGGAGTTTCCCGAAGCCTTCGGAGACAGACCGAGACCGGTTGGTTATTATGTAGACCCAGGCGACAAAAGCAATCATAACCGAAATACAGCCTTGGACCAACAATCAGATTTTCCGGACTTTTTGCAAGGCACGCGAGATGCTTCGCTCGCTGCCCGCCGGCGCTCAATGCCGTGCTCAGGATTCAAATTGTGAGGGAAGGTGTTGGATTTCCCCGGACAACAACGGTTCACGCTGAACCGCTTCCAATTAGAAGAACTGAAAGTTATACTCGGGCTTCCATTCCTGGCGATTACGATTGTACAATGCTTCGTTTGCCAGGTGAACGCATACCGCTGTTGTACCTCCCGTAACGACGTTGGAAAGCGGGATGGATCCTTGTTGAATGCACGTGTGAAACTCATCTACTGCATACCACGTGGAATCTTTCATGGGCTCCGTCATGATGGGAATTCCTCCTCCTTTCGTCCACTGAATTTTGGTGGCGCTGCTTACGGCATCGACCATCATGAGTTCCTTTTTGGTTTCCGGCTCGGGATAATACAGTCCGTCATCGAATAACAATTCAACCGTGCCCTTATTGCCCTTGATCCTGAAGATGAAACCGTCGCGCGAATTCGCGCACATGGACCCAAAGTTGCCGACCATTTCGCTCTTGTTATAACGCAGCATAACCTGTACGTTGTCATAGGTCTCCCGTCCATCCTTGTAGAAATCGATGCCACCGGTCGAAAAGACTTCATCCGGATGCGTATCAAAAGCCCAATGAATAAAATCCATTTGATGCGAGAGCAGCTCGGCGACGAGCCCGCCGGAATATTCTTTGTACATTCTCCAGTTGATAGCCCGTTCGAGCGATGGATCCGGAACAGGCCTTCTCCACGATCCGTTCCGGTCATAGCGGCAATCGATCTGCGTAACCTTCCCCAGCTGACCTTTACCAATCATGTCCTTGACCTTACGATACAAAGGCAGGTACCGGGTTTGATGGCCGACTTGCAGCACCAGGTCCGGAAAAGACTTGCTGATCTTCACCAGTTCGATGGCCTGCGGAATGGAATACGTCATCGTCTTTTCCAGGTAAACGTGCTTCCCGGACTTCAGACTGTCGGCCGCCATGTCAAAATGCAAATGCAAAGGTGTAGCGATCACCACTGCGTGAATATTTTTATCGTCCAGAAGTTTGCGGTAGTCCTCATACTCCTTAACCGGTGATTTGCAAAATTCTTTCGCTTCCTTCAGCCGGAAGTCCAGTACTTCGCAGAGCGCGGTAACGGCGAATTTTTCCGGCATCTGATTCATCACATAGATCAACCCTTTTCCCCGGTCGCCGCAGCCAATTATCCCGACGTTGATTTTATCTGTTCCTGATAGGGCGCCCGATATCCCGTCGTGAAGCAACAATCCTCCGGTTGCCATGGAAGATCGCCTGATAAAATCCCTTCTGTCCATATGGTAATGAATTTTAAATCGGTCAAAAAATACTAAAAGTTATTCCCTCACTGATCTCCGATACCTATTTACCGGCATCGAATGTCTCCGGATCCGAGTTCTTTTAATCAGGTAACGACGGTATTTCTCCGCGCATTTAAAAACTGTTTCACAAAGGCATCATCGGTCAGCCCGGGATACGACTGGCAAACGCGGTCGATCTCTTCCAATTGTCCGGGTGAAAGCTCTTCGTGCGGATCGAGGCACCAGCGCCCGGCGAGCAGTCCCTGTCGTCTTAGAATTTCATGTATGCCGGGTATGCAACCTCTGAATGCGTTCGACGCATCAAAAATAGCCGCATTCATATCGGTGACGGCAATTCCTTTTGTCAATAGTTCCGCTATCCCCGCGGCGTCGGCTCTGGCCGTGCAGCGTTTGATCTCCGCCAGCAAATCCACGGCACTTTTAGTCCACACCGCCCAATGGCCGAGCAGTCCGCCGACGAATCTTTTTTCAACAGTTTTCCCATTGATTTCAAAACGGTAAGCCGTAAGCAGGTCGGCCACGATATTATCATCGTTCCCAGTGTACAAAGCGATCGATCTTTCGGAGTGACAAACAGCGCGCACGACATCGATCGTCTGATAGCGGTTAAAGGCGGCTACCTTGATCGCGTGAACAGAGGGGATCTCGACGAAATCGCGCCAGAATTCATAACTCAACAAACGGCCTCCGACTGCGGGTTGAAGATAAAAGCCGAACACGGGAATGATCTTTGAAATTGCTTCGGCCCGTTCGATCAGCTCTTTTTCAGTAAGCACGTTCAGTCCTCCCATGCTGACCAGTCCGAGGTGATATCTATGTTTCACGGCGAGTTCGGCCTCTTTCAAGGCCTGGGCGGTGGGCCCGACGATTCCGGCGACTTTGACAAACGGGCGGGTCAGCCCGGCGAGGTTCACCTCTTCCGCAGCAAGCTTCAGCACCGGTTCCAGCAGATTGATCCCGGGCTTCCTGATCTCAAATTGTGTGGTGTGCACACCGACAGCCACACCACCGGCGCCGGCCGCGATATAGTATTGTGTCAACAAACGCTGACGTCTCTCGTCGAGTTTGCGATTGCTGTCGAGTGCCAGGGGGTGTGCCGGAATGACAGTGCCGTCGGCAACAAGTCGACTAACGTCCGGGTCTAATGTTGATGTTTCCGCCATCTAAAATTGTCCTTTGCGTTCCTGGAAATGTGTCGGTTTATTGATTCGTTTGCCACCCATGTTGATCCATTCTACCAGCAGCTCCATCATGTCATTTACCTGTACTTTTGGATTTCCAAAGAGGCGACAGGCTTCCGATGCGTTGCTTAACAAAGCAGTATCCGCTTCGTTGCTTTCGAAAACAGGTCGTTTTCCAAGCAATTTTCCGAAGTGTTCGGCCACCCATCGCACAGGCAACGTTTCGGGACCGGTAACATTGAGCACTTTTCCCGGGACTGAACAATGATGCAAACATCGTATAGCCACCTCGTTAGCATCGCCCTGCCAGATCACGTTGACATAACCCATGGTGAGGTCGATCGGTCTTTCTTCTTTCACGGCGAGTGCTATTTCCAGCAGCACGCCGTAGGTGACGTCATTGGCGTAGTTGAGCCTGTAAATGAGTATCGGCGTTTTGTATTTGGACGAGAAGTATTCGAAAACGCGCTCCCGTCCCAGGCATGACTGTGCATATTCGCCGATCGGCTCCGGAAGCCGGCCCTCAACCGCTCCCCCCATTTTAACCGGTGTTAAGTGATAGACGTTGCCCGTAGAGAACGCGACAATGCGTGAATTTCTAAATTTTTCTGCGACCCTGCCCGGCAAATACGTATTCATCGCCCATGTAAATGACTCGCTGCCTTTGGTTCCGAATTTCGTGCCAGCGAGGTAGAGAATATTCTTTGCGAGGGGCAATGCCTGCAGCGCCGGATCATCAAGGAGATCGATGCTGTAGGTAAGGATGCCTTCCCTTTCCAGCTCGGATTGCAAGCCTGCTTCCGAAAAACGCGAGACAGCAATCACTTCCTTGTCGACACCCGCGGCGTCAACGGCCTGCCGGGCAAGTTTCGTTAGCGCTGGTCCCATTTTTCCTCCCGCGCCCAGGATCATGATGTCGCCATCAAGCCTGGCGATGTCCGCAATCAGCGCATCCGATGGCTCAAGCAGTTTGCTGTATCGTATTTCTACTTCATTCATATCGATTTTCAAGAAAGCGCGCCACAATTGGCCGTCGGGACTACTTTGTTTCGCGACAAAAGCTGTTGATGAGCTCGTCGGTCAGTCCAAATCCGGAACTTATACATCAGGTGGGGTCAGAAAAGGGTGTGCTTGCAACACACAATCGCCCTTGGATTAGGTGGATTTTTTCAGTGCTTCTACAAGTACTAAAGTTATGCAATTTTCAAAACAAACCTACGCGCCATGCGGCTAAAAAAGTACCTCTCACTTCAGAACATCTGTCAATTTGATCGTCGCCCCGCCCTTTCTTTTGCTCTCATCGGCTGCCTCCATAAAAGTGTAGATCTCGATGGTTTCCCGGTCGTCTACAGGGGCTTTTTTCGAAGTAAAAAATTCAGCGATTTTTGATACCAGGGCATCGTAACCGCTGAAAGGTCCCAGCACCAGATTACCGTCTGTCCCGAAAGCGGTACCTCCGTAGTCATGCTGGCCTTCGCGGGTGCCGCGGAAGGTGCCAATCCTTCCATCGCTCCACAATCCCACAACCACATCCATATTGTCCTTGCTGAAACGGGTGACCGATTCGCAGCCCGGCCCCAGCACGGTATAAAGTATTTCGACGCCGTGGATGCCATACCAGAAAAAGTCCGGGTGGTGAGCCTCGCGTGTCGCGGGGCCAAACGTATCGGCACCCAGCACTTTGCCAATCGCATTTTGATGGCGAACCTTCTGACATGTTTCCATGTAACGCAAGGACGAAGATGAAAAAACGGGGACGTTCAGTTTCCGTGCCTTCTCATAAATAGCAATAACATCTTCAAGGGAAGCGGCCACGGGTTTATCGATGAACATCGGTTTTCCCGCGTGCAACACCTGGAATGCCTGCTCTTTGTGAAGGCGGCCATCGTTGGTCTCGAGCAACACAACGTCCACCACCTGCAACAATTGTTTTATGGATTTGACGATCTCGACTCCATAGCCAGTGACTTCTTCGGTGTATTTGGGAATTCGCGATACACTGCTTTCAATATCAGCACTGCCGTGCGGGTAAGCGGCCACGACCTTAAAGTTGTTGCTCTTGTCAGTCACGTTAAAGTATTTTGCGAAGGCAGGTGAATGCGAAGTATCCAGCCCGATGATTCCGATTTTGATGGGAGCATCCTGGCTCGCAGTGGCAAATACGGGCAGCGAAAGTCCGGCTGTCAACGCTGCCGTGGTATAAATAAAGTTGCGTCGTTTCATGCGTTCATCTTTTAGAAGGAAAGTTAACGAGGACACGCCTGGTTTGTGTAACGTTTGGTTAGGTTTGTGTAAAGCCAGCTGTTGCTTAGCGGAACGATAGTGTGATTCGCGCGGGTGAACATTCTTTTCCTTACCGGTCATTGAATTGCAGGCTCATTTTGTTAAACTCGTAAAATAATAAAATTGCCATGGTCCTTGCAGCCACCTCATTATCCTATGGCTTTGCTGCGTTGATCCTTCCCGCAGTGGTCGAAACTAGCGCCGCGGCATTGTTACCTCGAAGCGCAGAAAAGACATGATGCGTTTTCGCACAATGGAATGGGAAGACATTCCTTTTGGTCTTTCGCTTTGCCGGAGCGCCGGATGGAACCAGGTTGCCCGCGATTGGGAGCTATTCCTGGCGCTTAATAAAAACGGGTGTCGTGTTTGTATCGATCAGGAGAGCAGAATAACCGGAACCGTTACCACATTGAACTACGGTGACCGTTTTGGATGGATCGGGATGTTACTGGTTGAACGATCGCAGCAGCGAAAAGGAATCGGCCAGCAGCTCCTGAAAGTGGCTTTTGAGATTTTAAGATCACTTCAAACGACAAAGCTTGACGCCACGCCTGCGGGAAGAAACGTCTATTTAAAATTCGGCTTTGTCGATGAATACCCGCTGACACGATTACATGCGAAAGTTCCTTTAAACACCGAATGGCCACCATCAACAGCAAGGCCCATCAATGCAGATGATATGCCGCGCGTAACGATGCTTGACGAAATGGTTTTTGGAGCCACCCGCACACTCATCCTGGAATGGATGCTTGCCGGTGCGGCGGACCTTGCATTTCTGGTAGAAGAGAATAATGAGTTGCAGGGATATTGCTTTGGACGACGAGGCTTCAATTTTACGCACATCGGCCCCGTCATTGCCAGGGATGCGCAAGCTGCCGAAAACCTCATGCGTGCAGTTTTAGGAAATTGCAAAGGCGAATCCGTCATTCTCGATGTGCTTCATCATACACCAGCGTGGCAGAGCTGGTTATCACAGGCAGGCTTCGCGGTGCAACGATCCTTCACGAGAATGTACAGAGGAACCAATGCATGGCCCGGCGTTCCAGAACAACAATTTGCCACTCTCGGTCCTGAATTTAGCTGATCACTCCAGTATCAGCGTGCCGAAAGACGACGGAATATGAAAATCCGGCGTTTCTGAATCCGGTTTGATCCAGCTGACCCAGCGGAATGTCGCCTTCCTGCCGTCGAGATGAACACATTCGGCGCGATACAATCCCGCTTCAATTCTGTTGCCCCTGATCAGGTCAAGCGTTGCTAGTGACTGTTTGCTGATCGCGATCTCGATGCTATATCCGTTTTCACTCCGGGCAGATCTTACGATCAGTTGATCCTTTGGCCAATCCCATTCCCGGTCGATCTGTTTTTGAAATTGACCTTTGCTATCGAAGACCCGCGGAACAGGATCGATTTCCAGGCAGTAATAGGGCAGGGTGGTAGCCCTTGTCTTGAAGAAGATCTCCGCACGGTCGGAATTCAACGCATCCGTTTCCTCATTCCTGTCCGTGTAGATGAGCACTTCATCATCCTCGATATTAAACAGGCAGTAAAGCCATTCGTTGTTATGCAAAGCTTTGAAGGAGGTAAAGGATGGATCTGCATCTTCCCACGGATAAATGAAATCCGAAAGTTCAACCGCGTTTTTCCACAAAGGATCATCGCCTTTGCCGGTGATGGAGATCGTTTCAGCGACCGGTTTCACCGGGTAACTTTCTTTGTCCGGTTCCACGCACTGCAAAATAAACGGCATGCACAGACCCGGAAACGAAACAACTGCCATAAGTCCTGCAACCTTGGATTTCCAGGTTATCATGGATTACTTCGAAGTCATTGAAACGGACACGTTTTGCAGCAGTTCCTTCAGCCGTTTTGCTACAATTCTTTCTTCGCCGGGTATCATCATCCATGTCGTAATTCCCAGCGTTTCAGAATCACCAACGGTTTCGATGGAGGGATGACCATTGCGCAGGGCGTTGCGAATTTCGTCGGCAGTGGCTTTTACTTTGGTTGCATCCCATTTGACATTCAACGACGGCACATGATTCGCGATTTCAGGAACATGAATTTCCGGTTTTACACCCGGGACCGAAGCTGCAGCGTCATGGATCAATTTCACCTGCTTCTCCCACATCGCCCATTCCTGTTGATGGTCTTTGGCCAGGTAGACCTCAAGGGCAACGAGCATTCCCAGGATCTCTTCTTTATTTACCTTCATGCCGCGTCCGATAGTATCCCCGTTGGGAGGCGCGTTCTTGCGTGCTGCCTGGATCAGATCTTTTCTTCCCAAAAGCAACCCAGCGCTTTGCGGTCCGCGTAAACCTTTACCGCCTGAAAAACAGACCAGGTCAAAACCCATCTGCGTATACTTCCACAGGTTTGTCACCGGAGGCACATCGGCCGCACAGTCGTTCATGGTTGGGACACCATATTTTTTCCCGATGGCGACCACTTCCTGATCCTTCACCTGCCCGATGGGGTTTTGATTGTTGTAAAACCACAACATCGCCGTGTTCTCATTGATGGCAGCCTCCAGCTCCTTCTTCGTTTCCACCTCGATCAATTTGACGCCGCAATTCCGGAACGCATGGTCATAAACCACGCGATGCGATTTCTGGGAGATCACCTCCGTTTTCATCCCGGTGAGATCGGTCGGTATACGGCTCGCTTTTTCGGGATCTCCTCCGGTTAACACCGCGGCCGTTCCCAGCGTTATCGCCGAAGCAGCGCCAGCCGTGACCATCGCGGCTTCGCATTTCAGCAACTCTGCGATGCGTTCGCCTACTTTTTCCTGAAGGTCTTCGAGCCTGACGAACTGCAGTGCCGCGTAGTTGATCGCCTTCATCACTTCAGGATGCGGCAGTGACGCGGTCAGGGCCGTGTAGGTCCCGGCGGCATTGATGTAAGTTCGCAGCCCGAGCTCTTTAAAATAATCGCGCTCGAAATCCTTTTCCGTGCCGGGAGTCGCAAACGCGTCATGCATGGTGATTCCGCCTGCAACAGGCAGCGTGACCAGGCTCTTCAGCAGATCCCTTCGTTTGGTCATAACTTTTATTTTAGAGCCGCAATGCAATCAATCTCAACCAATGAATCGCCCGGCACACCGCCATACGCTGCAATGGTTGTCCGGACCGGAGGGCTTGATCCAAATCTGCCGCGGTAAGCTTCGTTCATCGCTTTGTAGTCGGCCAGATCCGCCAGGTAAACATTTACTTTCAGCACACGGTCCATCGATGAGCCCGCTTTCTCCAGCTCTTTCTGTATTTCATCCAGGACATGCTTTGTATGGGCCGTGATGTCACCTTCGAAATGCGCGCCTTTGCCGGCGACGTACACCAGACCATTATGAACGCGGTGACCCGAAAACAGGGGCACATCCTGGTCCATAACGACCCCGCCCGTTTTGATTTCCCCGCCGTTATCCCTCTGCCCATCCCGCGCCTTTGCGGTTGAAAAGCCCAATACACCTGCAATACCCAAGCTAAGTTTCCTGAAAAGCGATCTTCTTTTAGTGTCCATGGTAAATGAATTTGTGTTAGCAATTAGATTTATTTTTGTTCTGTATTTTTTAATGCTTTCCGCTCGACAGCGACTTCTTCCGGGCTGATGGCACTGGCCGTGTTTCCAAAATTTTGCCGGATGTGTGTCAGTACATTTGCAATTTCCTGATCGCTTAGGAAACTATGTTGCGGCATGGTTCCGTCATACGGTTCGCCGTTGACCTCAATCCGTCCTTCCAGCCCCCGCAATACGACATTGATCAATCGCTTTTTATTTCCCGTCACCCAGGAGCTGTTCGCCAGTGGGGGGAAGCGAGCCGATGCTCCCTCGCCATCGCGCTGGTGACAGCTTCCGCAGTAGACCTGGTAGATTTTTTCTCCTCCCACTACAATTCCCTTATTGAGGTTGTCTTCGAGCCTGTCAGGTCGTCTGATGTTCGATGCCGATTTGCGTAGCTCCATTTTCGCGAGTTGTGCCTGGCTGAATTTATCTTTTTCGCCCGTATAGAAAATGCGCCAGATCTTGCCCTTCTCCGTGTCGGAAATATATAGCGATCCGTCGGGCCCCATCGCAATTCCCATGGGCCGGTAAATCGCATCGCTGACGTTGACGACGGGATCTACGCCGGCAAATCCATCCGCAAAGACCTCCCATGGTCCCGGCGCCCCATTGACAAAGGGAACGAATGCGACAAAGTAACCAGCCTGCGGATAGGGCGCACGGTTCGTCGATCCGTGAAAGGCGATGAACGCACCATTCTTATAACGCTCTGGGTATTGGTCTCCTGTGTAAAACAGAATGTCGTTAGGCGCCCAATGTCCCGGAAAACCGATCAATGGTTTTTCGAATTCGCTGCATCGGCCGACGATGTTGCCATCGCCGCCATACTCCGGCGCCAATACCTTCTTTGCCTGAATCTGATCGTAATAGCAGTAAGGCCACCCTGCGTCGGTGCCTTCTTTCAGCCTCAAAAACTCTTCTGAAGGAAGCTCCGCACTTTGCCACGGAGTAAATCGATCCGCCCACAACATCAACAAATCGTCGCGACCATGCATAACGACATAAAGATTGTTGTCTGTTCTGTTCCAGTCCATCGCCACAATGCTGCGCAGACCGGTCGCAAATCTGAATCCGTCTTTCTGGGTTTGATTCAGCTTGTCGGCGCTGAATCGCCAGATTCCGCCGTGTTCGTCAAGCCATGGACATGGATCGATGCCTGGAGAGGCCGGAGTTCTGTTCAGTTCCTGGCATGCATTCGAGCCCGCGCCGAAGGGCACATACATGTTCCCCTTATCGTCAAAGGACACGGGTTTGCCAATATGCTCATGGCCGCCGTGGGCGTGGTCGTCGGTGAGCACCACTTCGATTTTGCTGTCGGGAACTAATTTCCCGGGCGATAATTTTTGACGGTACACCACCAGCTCCGAGCTGAAATACAGGTAACCGTTGTATATCCGCATCGCAGTTGCATACGGACCGTCGGCGGGATAATCGCCAAATGTTTCAATGATATCCGCTTTGCCATCTCCGCTAACATCGCGAAGCGCGACGTTTCCACCGTCCTCGCCGTACATCGATTTTACGTAGATGTCGCCATTGTCCCTGACTGCAATGTGCCGCGCGCGATTCTTCAGACTGTCGACAACCACAACTGATTCAAATTCATCCGGCAGCAAAAGTCCGCCATTATCGGGATCACCCCGAAGTTCGTCCCTGCTTTTGCATGTCACCATAACGGTCAACAGAAAAATGATAACTCGGGTTAGAATGATTCTGCCGGGGGTGCTGAATGGAGCCATCTTTACAAAAAATTTAAGTCCTTACGGGTATATCAACTCAGCATTGCTGCTGTGTTTTATTATTTGAATGTTTTGGCTGCCAGTCCATTCAGATCCCATAGAATGCTTCCGTCAACCAGGGTCATCTGGCATGTGAGCTTTTTATCACCGGCGATCTTCAAACCTTCCACATCGACAAAGCCAAAGCTTCCCCGGTCGACACTTAAAATGGCTACGTCTGCCGGAGATCCGACGCTCAGGTTTCCCAGTTCTTTTTTATTGATGATCTGCGCGGGGTTCCATGTCGACGCTCTGATCACTTCTTCGAGCGTCATTCCGATGTTGAGCATTTTCGACATGACATTCAGCATATCTTTCATGCCCCCGGTCATGCTTTGCGTATGGATGTCGGTGCTGATGGAATTGGGCTTAAACCCCTGTTTGATCGCCGGGATTGCCTGTTCAAAACGAAAGCTGCCTCCGCCATGTCCGACATCGAAAATGACGCCGCGTTTTTGCGCCTCGACGACGAAAGGCTGGACCTTTCCATCCTGCACGACAGGCAGCCTGTCCTGGATGTGGGCGAAACAATGTGTGAGGATATCCCCTGGCCGGAGTTTCTCCAGCAGCAGTGTTTCAATCGGAAGGGGAGGATTGGACCTTCCAAAATCTATCATCACGGGAATTCCGGCCTGCGCGCCCGCCTGCACTGCCCGTTCTGTTGGAGTCCAGTCATTGCCGTCATAATGGGCCAGCTTGATTCCAACGATGTATTGCCGGTATTGTTTTGCCACTAGCGCAGCGAGCTTGGGATCCATATCCGCAAGATTTTGCTCATGCGCCCCACCGCGCATGCCGGCCCCGACGATGTTCAGAAAAGCAAACACCTTTGTTCGTGAATGATCGATCGTCTGTTGTTTGAAGGTGGCAAAATTTCTCCAGCCTGCGCCACCCGCATCCACCGTCGCGGTCACACCCGAGCGTAGCGTGAATCCGTCAGGCGCAACAGCCGTAAAACTGTTACTCAGGTAAGCATCCTGCTCGGTACCAAAAAAATAATGTCCATGAATATCGATGATCCCGGGAGTAACGTAGTAGCCGGTGGCATCGATGGTTGTTTTTGCGTCTCGTGTTATTTTCGGTGCGACTTCTGCAATTTTCTTTTCGCTGATCGCGATATCCATCGGGCCGTTGATGTTGTTCTTCGGATCAATAACGTGACCATTTTTTATCAGAATATCAATGGTCTGACTGTGGGCCTCCATTGCCAGTTGGAGGACAAGCGATAAGAGCAGCAGCTGAAACAGATCTTTCATATGCAATTTTATTCTTTCGGAGGCCGGCCATGCCACCAGATCGCGAGCGAGGAACCCGTGATATTCATCAGAGGCCCGAAGACCGCAGGAGCGAGCCCGACCGTTGCAACTTTTCCCATTTGCAACGCGAGTCCTGACGCAAGCCCGCCATTTTGCAAACCGACTTCCAGGGCAATCGTTCTGCATGTCTTCTCGTCCATCCTGAGGGCTTTGCAGCAGGCATAGCCCAGGGAATAGCCGGTGAGATTGTGGATCAGGGAGGCAATCACAAGCAAATGTCCAACGGCAAGCAGGCTGTCCCTGCCCGCGGCTGTAATGACCGTGATGATGAGTGCGATCCCGACCATCGACAGCACAGGCATAGCCCGGTCCAGCCACGCAAATTTCCCGCCCAGGAAATAATTGTACAACAACCCGGCGCCTATGGGAAGGATCACAATTTGCGTGATGTCCCACATCATGGAAAGAAACCCGATTTCTACAAATTGACCTGCAAGAAGCTTCATGAGAAACGGCGTGATAACGGGGGCCATGAGTGTTGCCAGCGCGGTCAGTGTTACCGAGAGCGCTACGTTGGCATTGGCGATGTATGACATGACGTTGGACGCAAGGCCACTCGGGACACAACCGATCAGGATAACGCCGGCAGCGATCTCGGCGGGGAAATCAAAAGTGTGGGCGAGCGTAAATCCGACAATGGGCATGATCGTGAACTGGCAAACGATCCCGACAAAAACGGCGTAGGGTGTCCGGACAATCCCGGCAAAATCTTTTAACCCCATTGTCGAGCCCACGCCAAACATGATGATCTGGAGCAGGGGGACGATGAGTTTTTTGAACGAAAAGTTTCCGATGCCCGTGAACCATTCCGGATAGAACATCGCGCAGGCAACTGCGGTGAAGATCCAGCATGTATAGGAGAAGCCGCGAAATTTTTTAAATCCGCGCAGTGAGATGGCAAGGGCGGCGAAACCACAGATCAGCAAACCGCTTGCTGCCGGCATGTTCATGCCCTGATAGAGAAAAAATCCTCCGAGCGCGATGGATGCAATCGCGATCATCAGGAATACTTTGTAAAGGATGTCTGACTGCATGCTAAAAATTAAATTCAAAATGATGAGGTGCAGACCCTGGTGTCGTATCGTTTCGAAGCTGACGTTACCATAAATAATAAATATATCCAAGGAAAATTCCATTTGGGTGCGCACACAATGGCAAAAAATGACCGAATTAGGGGCTTCGATAGCAGATTGGGTTGACGATATCACCGCAAAGGCGCAGGGGCGCAATGGGTTCGCAAAGGCTTAAGCACCTGGAATTCTTCGCGGTCCTTAGCGCCATGGCGCCTTCGCGGTGAGTGCCCGCCGACGTCTCAAACCCGCAAGCCCGGTAAAAGCCCGGACTTCAATACAACATCGAGGCCGTTGTCAGCAATGCATGGAATTGGTATTTAAAATAATGACCGAATTAGGGGCTTCGATAGAAGATTCGGCTGACGATATCACCGCAAAGGCGCAGG
>Ga0196981_1000248_pt1 | contig 31447 bp, 34 predicted proteins | sample S3_2013CmetaG_FD_155462 | JGI IMG/M metagenome (GOLD analysis project Ga0196981, IMG submission 155462) | Soil microbial communities from Anza Borrego desert, Southern California, United States - S3_20-13C | ecosystem: Environmental > Terrestrial > Soil > Desert | place: USA: California... | reverse complement strand
TGGGAACGGATCACTGTCGAGCAGGTGTACCGCGCCGATTCGCTCGGTGTGCTGCGGTCCGGGGCGCGCTGGCTGTCCTTGCTTTCCTTCGGATGGCTGCTGAGGAAATGGAAGGCGAACCCGCCGAACGCGCTGCTCGACAATACCCCGCTGGTCACGCTCCTGAACCGCATGCTCAACTTCCCGCGCCTGGACGAGGCGCTGCTGAACGGCGCTTTGCATGCACTTGCAGTGACGGCATCGTCCTATACGGCGGGTCGCCATATCACCTTCTTCCAGACGGAAGCCGAGATCGAACCCTGGGTACGTTCGCAGCGGATCGCGCTGCGCAGCCAGATCGGCGTCGAGCACCTGCTGGCATCTTCGGCAATCCCGCTGATCTTTCCTGCCACGCCGATCTACTGTGATGGCAAGCGGGAATTCTTTGGCGACGGTTCCATGCGGCAGCTGGCGCCGATTTCGCCCGCGATCCATCTCGGCGCGGACAAGGTGATGGTGATCGGCGCCGGACGCCTCACCGAGCAGCAGCGCGAGACCTCCGAGTTCGCCCAGTACCCCAGCCTCGCGCAGATCGCTGGCCACGCGATGTCCAGCATCTTCCTTGACAGCCTCGCCGTCGACATTGAGCGCATGACGCGCATCAACCTGACGCTTTCCGTGCTGACGGAGGAGCAGCGCCGACATACACCGCTGCGACCGGTGGATCTCCTGATCATCGCACCTTCTGAACGCCTGGATGAAATCGCAAGCCGGCACGTGCACAGCCTGCCTGGCCCCATCCGCATGCTCCTGAGCGGGATCGGCGCGACCGAAGCACGCGGTGGCGCGCTCGCGTCCTACCTGCTGTTCGAATCGAGCTTTACCGGGGAATTGATCAGCCTGGGGCGGAAAGATGCGCTGGCGCGCAAGGCGGATGTGCTGGCGTTCTTCGGTACTGCGCAGGCCGAGGCGTTATCCCAGCCGCTGGCCAGGACAGCCTGAAGAAAGTGGCACGCGCGGAGGGATTGACACGTGCCGGGAGGTTGTCAATAGTCGTAGCGGTGGCCGTGACCGTGGCCATCACCGTGTTGATGTTTCCAGTGGCGGTGCTTGTGCTTCCGGTGCCGGCCTTCCTCGACATAGTAGGTCGGACCATATTGCACGACGGCGGCCGGCTGCACGTAGATAGGACGCGGGCGGACGTACACTGGCTGCGGCTGGACGTACACCGGCTGCGGCTGGACGTATACGGGCTGGGGCTGGACATAGACGACAGCCGGCGGCGGTGCATAGACCCGCGGAGCAGGGTAGCTGGAGCCGACGCTGACCGACCAGCTCACATCGCTCGCGCCTGCCAGCGGTGCAGCAAGTGCGAGGACACCTGCGGCAATCCACTTGAACGGAGTTGATTGGAAGAGTTGTTTCACGGCGTTCTCCTTGAGGTTTTCCTGACCTATTAAACGCCAAACCCCGCTTTTTCGGCTACGCGCAATTATTCCCAGGCAAGTAAGTATTGCAACAAATTGTGAGTGGAGATCATCTTGCTCGAACATGTCGCTATCTGAGCAACATTCCCAACGCTAAGTCCTTGAAAATAAGCTCGAAATTGACCGCAGGCGCTTGCTTCGTTTCTGACAACACGTTACCCTACGTAATCCCGAAAAGCGCAAATGTTGATAACTCGACAATGATGCGGATGAGTGACGATGATTGCTAAGTTCCTGAAAACTTGGACATTTTTCGTCCTTGCGTTATTGTTTTCTGCTCATGTCTTCGCAAGAGGACCGGCGCCAATCGATATCGTTGCCGCGCGCGACCTGCCGAAGGAAGCGCAGCAGACCCTGGCCTTGATCAAGCAGGGCGGCCCCTTTCCCTACCCCAAGGACGGCAGCGTTTTCAGGAACTATGAAGGGGTTTTGCCGAAACAGAAGCGCGGGTATTATCACGAATTCACGGTGAAGACTCCCGGCGCGCGCAATCGCGGTGCGCGGCGCATTGTCTCGGGAGGCGATCCCGCGACATCCGGCGAATACTATTACACCGACGACCACTATGCGACCTTCCGTCGCATCAAAGAGTAACGAAATGCGTATCGAGTCACTGCACAACCCCGTCCAGCTAATCGCACGAGCCGAGGATGACATGAGCTTGTTTAAAACGGTGCCGCCCAACGTGGTTCAGTCCATCCGCGCGTTCCGTGTGAACGAGCTGCAGGAGGAGGCCGCCCGACTCGGCCAGCATTTCCTCTACGCCTGGTGCGCCGACGCGACGACCAAGCAACAGGTGCTCACGCGCATTGCCACTGCCTTTCATTTCCCGCGCCATTTTGGCAAGAATTTCGACGCACTCGGCGACTGCCTGACCGACCTGGCCTACAAGGCGGGGCCGCAGCCGGGCTTCCTGGTGGTCATCGAGCAATTGCCCAATACACCGAAATTTGACAAGGAAGCGCGCGAAACCCTGCTGGACGTCTTTCGTGACGCCGCCGACTTCTGGGCGGAGCGCAAAGTGGCGTTCCGCGTCTTCTACTCCTTCCAGTAGGATTCACCCCTCCCGAAAAGCCGACCCTTTCCGGTCGGCTTTTTTTGTTGGGGTGGCGGAACCCCCGTACGGTAAAATGCGCGCCATGAAAAACATTGTCATCCTGATTTCCGGACGCGGCAGCAACATGCAGGCAATCGTCCGAGCCGCCCAGTCCGAAAAATGGCCGTGCAGGATTGCCGCTGTCGTGAGCAACCGTGCCGACGCGGAAGGGCTGGCCTTCGCTGCCGAACACGGCATCGCGACCGCCGTCGTGCCGAGCAAGGCGTTCCCCAGCCGGGACGAATTTGACGCCGCGTTACGCGCAGAAATCGACAAGTTCGCGCCAGATCTCGTCGTTCTTGCCGGTTTCATGCGCATCCTGACTCCGGCATTCGTCGAGCATTACGCCGGGCGGATGCTGAACATCCATCCATCCCTGCTGCCGAGTTTTCCCGGCCTAGCCACCCATCGGCAGGCGCTGGCGGCAGGGGTGAAGTATCACGGCGCCACCGTGCATTTCGTCACGGCAGAACTCGACCATGGACCGATCGTCGAACAGGCAGTCGTCCCCGTCCTGCCCGACGATACCGAGCACGCCCTTGGCGACCGCGTGCTGGCGCAGGAGCACCAGATCTATCCGCGCTCCGTACGCTGGTTCATCGAAGGCCGGCTCACGATCGACAACGGCCTCGTCCGGGTCGCCCCGGAAACCGGCAAGCCTGCCATTACCTGAAAGAATTCCATGAGATTGCACCCCGCTGTCGTGGGCCATTCCGAAGACGCATTGCGAGAAATCCTGCGCTTTACCGGCCCGGCCGACGCCATCCTTTCCCGTTACTTCCGCGACCATCCGAAGCTCGGCCCACGCGAGCGCAATGCCGTTGCCGAAGGCGTCTATGCCGTCCTGCGCAACAAGCTCAGTTATGCCAGCTTTGCCGAATCCGGCCACGGACCGGCGATGCGCCGGCTCGCCCTCCTTGGCCTGGCCGATGCCGCCGGCGTGGAGGCGCTCGGCGGTCTGGCGCCGGAAGAAGCAGACTGGCTGCAGCGAATCGCCCAGATCGACCGCAACGCACTTCCCGTCAACCTCCGCGCCAACCTGCCGCAGTGGCTGTTCGACACCCTCGTTTCTCGCGACGGCGAGGCTGCGACCTTGCAGCTTGCCGATGCACTCAACCGGCCGGCACCGCTCGACCTGCGCGTCAATGCACTCAAGGCCAAGCGGGAAGACGTCATCGCCGAATTGGCCAAAGCGCCGATCGTCTGTGAGCCCACACCCTATGCGCCGTTCGGGCTGCGGTTGCACAAGAAGCCGGCGCTGCAGAACCTGCCCTTGTTCAAGGATGGCTCGATCGAGGTGCAGGACGAGGGCAGCCAGCTTCTGGCACAAATCGTCGGCGCCAAACGCGGGGAAATGGTCGCGGACTTCTGTGCCGGAGCCGGCGGAAAGACATTGGCGCTCGGTGCAATGATGCGCAACACCGGTCGCCTGTATGCCTTTGACGTCTCCGAAAAGCGCCTAGCCAAGCTAAAGCCGCGACTGGCGCGCAGTGGCCTGTCGAATGTCCATCCGGTCGTCATCGCTCACGAGAACGATGCCAAGATCAAGCGCCTGGCAGCCAAGATCGACCGCGTCCTGGTCGATGCTCCCTGCAGCGGTCTTGGCACACTGCGCCGCAATCCCGACATGAAATGGCGACAGTCGCCGGAATCGGTCCTCGAGCTCAACGCCAAGCAGAACGCCATCCTTTCCAGCGCCGCACGCCTCGTGAAACCCGGCGGCCGCCTCGTCTATGCTACCTGCAGCCTGCTTGACGAAGAAAACGACGCGATCGCTGCACAATTCCTGGCGACGCACGCCGACTTCACGCTCGTCCCGATGAAGGACGTGCTCGCCGAGCAGAAGGTGGCACTGGAGATGGGCGATTACCTCAAGCTGTACCCCCACATCCACCAGACCGACGGCTTCTTCGCCGCTGTCTTCGAGCGCAGGAAATGATCCGTCGGGCGCACGTTGCCTCAGTTATTTTCATGCTGGCCGCGCTGTCCGGCGCGGCGTATGCCACAGAGCTCGTCCTTCCGGCGCAGGGGTCCCTGCAGCCGTTGTTTGCTCCCTGGGACGACGTCGAGTCCGCGGTAATCGACGTCGTTTCGGGCGCCCGGAGGCAGGTGCTCGTTCAGGCCTATCTGTTGACCAGCAAAAAGATCGCCACTACGCTTGTTGACGCCCACAAGCGGGGTGTCGATGTACGCGTGCTCGTCGATGGCGCCCAGCTGGATAAGGTGCCCTCGTCGATGGCGGGAGAGCTGTCCTCCGCGGGTGTTCCGGTGTGGATTGAAACCCGGTACCAGAACGCCCACAACAAACTCATCGTCGTCGATGCGGGCGGGCCGGCGGCAACGGTGATTACCGGCAGCTTCAATTTCACCTGGACGGCGCAGCACAAGAACGCCGAAAACATCCTCATTGCACGCAACAACCCGGCGCTTGCCTCCCGCTATGCAGAAAACTGGGAGCGGCACCGGCAAGACGCGACGCCTTTCAAAAAATGAAACAAAACCTGCTTTCGAACCTCCTGACGGACTTGTGGACCGACCTGAGCGATCCGGGATTGCTCTGGCAGCTCAGCGCGCTGGTCGCCTGCCTGGCACTTGGCTGGGCGCTTGGACGCATATTGCGTAACCGCCTGAGCACGCAGGACATGCAGCTGCGCGTCATGCGGCTCGGCGTCGAGAGCTTTGCCAGCGTACTGGCGCCGCTTGTCGCACTGTCGCTGATCGCTGTTGCCAAACTCATTCTCGAGCAATGGCAGAACGTCAACCTGCTGCGCCTCGCCATTCCGCTGGTAGGCTCGTTCGCCCTGATTCGCCTGGCGTTTTATGTCCTGCGCCGCATTTTCGCGCGCGGCGGGAAGGCGGGGAGGGTACTGCTGACGTTTGAAAAGGTAATCGCCAGCGTCGTATGGTGCGGCGTCGCGCTCTACATTACCGGCCTCTGGCCTGAGCTGGTCGGCTTCCTGGATCAGACGCTGGTTCCGGTCGGACGGCACAAGACCTCGCTGCTTGTAATCGTGCAGGCAGCTGCGTCGGTGGTCGTCACCCTGATCCTCGCCCTTTGGGCGGGTGCTGTGCTCGAGGAGCGGCTGATGCGGATGGACGCGGTCCATTCCTCCCTGCGTGCGGTAACCGCCCGCCTCGGTCGGGCAGTACTGATCCTTCTCGCCGTGCTGATCAGCCTGTCGCTGGTCGGGATCGACCTCACCGTTCTGTCCGTGTTCGGCGGCGCGCTAGGCGTGGGTCTCGGCCTCGGCCTGCAGAAGATCGTCAGCAGCTATGTGTCGGGTTTCGTGATCCTGATCGAACGCAGCCTCGCTATCGGCGACCTCGTGAACGTGGACAAGTATTACGGGCAGGTCACGCAGATCAATACGAGATACACCGTCGTTCGCAGCATGGACGGTATTGAAACTGTCGTTCCCAACGAAATGCTGCTGTCGGGACCGGTGCAAAACTACTCGCTGAGCGATCGGATGCTCAGGATGTCCACCAAGCTGTCGGTTGCTTATCAAAGTGATATTGATGCCGTCCTGAAACTGCTCGAGGAAACGGCAGCGGGAGTTGCCCGGGTGGTCAAGGATCCGGCGCCGCAGGCATTCCTCCTGCGCTTCGATGCGGACGGCTTTGAGGTCGAAGTCGGCTGGTGGATCGCCGATCCCGAGAACGGAAGGTCTGGCGTGCTGTCCGACGTTAACCGCGCCATCTGGAAACAATTGCAACAACACGGGATTCAGATTCCCTATCCGCAGCGTGAAGTCCGGTTCTTGGACAAGCCGGTAGCTGCCGAAACCGCAACTTTGCAAGCTGCACGCACCGCGGTCACGTCGTAAAAAGCGTACAATCGTGGCCGACATGCATGCAGGAGGTCGGTTTTCGGCTGACAGAACGCTTCCAGCGCTATTTCCGGATGCATTCCAACTGAAACTCAATGACTGGACACACGATGCTTGATGCAGTACTCAACTTTCTATCGAATGGACTGACCGGCGCTTCCGGCTGGGAAGTTCTCGTTTTCACGCTGGTTGTCACCCACATTACGATCGCCAGCGTCACCATCTTCCTCCACCGTTGCCAGGCGCACCGCGCCCTTGAATTGCACGCCATTCCAAGCCACTTCTTCCGCTTCTGGCTTTGGCTGACGACCGGCATGGTCACCAAGGAGTGGGCGGCAATCCACCGCAAGCACCACGCCAAGTGCGAAACCGAAGAAGACCCCCACAGCCCGCAGACTCGCGGCATCAAAAAGGTACTGCTCGAAGGCGCGGAACTGTACCGCGCGGAGTCGAAGAATCGCGAAACCATTGAAAAGTACGGCCACGGTACGCCGGACGACTGGATCGAGCACAACCTTTACAGCAAGTACAGCTGGCAGGGCGTCGGTCTGATGCTGATCATCGACGTCATGCTGTTCGGTGTAGTCGGCCTGACCGTCTGGGCGGTCCAGATGCTCTGGATCCCCATTACCGCTGCCGGCATCATCAACGGCATCGGGCACTACTGGGGCTACCGCAATTTCGATTGCACCGATGCGTCGACCAATATCTTCCCGCTCGGCATCATCATCGGCGGCGAGGAACTGCACAACAACCATCACACCTACGGCACATCCGCCAAGCTGTCGTCCAAGTGGTACGAGTTCGACATCGGCTGGATGTACATCCGCGTCCTTGAGACGCTGGGACTGGCCAAGGTAAAGAAGGTCGCCCCCGAACCCAAGTTCGATCGCCAGAAGCTCGTTGCAGATTTCGAAACCCTGCAGTCTGTCATCGCCAACCGCTACGACGTGATGGCCAAGTACGCGAAGTCCGTCAAGAGCGCATGGCGCGACGAAATCGCCGATCTGAGGGGCAAGGCCAAGCTCGAGGCCAAATTCCTCAAGAATGCCAAGAAGCTGCTGCAGCGTGAGCCGGCGAAGCTGGAGGCGCCGCAGAAGCAGCAGTTGACCGAGCTGTTCGCCCACAGCAAAGCATTGAAGACCATGCACGAGATGCGCGTCGAGCTCGGCGCGATCTGGGAGCGCTCCAATTCCAGTCGTGAGCAGCTGCTGCAGCAGTTGCAGGACTGGTGCGCGCGGGCGGAAGCGTCCGGTATCAAATCGCTCCAGGAGTTTTCTTCGCGCCTGCGCAGCTATGCCTGATGGCGTGCTTATCTAACGCATAGCACGGCCGGGTTTCCCGGCCGCGTTTTTTCTTGCCCAAACAAAAAGCCCCGCAGTGCGGGGCTTTTGTCTTGATACGAAACCGGATCGATTACTTGATCTTGGTCTCTTTGTATTCCACGTGCTTGCGTGCCTTCGGGTCGAACTTCATGATCGACATTTTTTCCGGCATGGTGCGCTTGTTCTTCGTGGTGGTGTAGAAGTGACCGGTACCTGCGGTCGATTCCAGCTTGATTTTGTCGCGGTTAGATTTTGCCATGATGATTTCCTGTTAGGTTCCGCTTAGACTTTCTCGCCGCGAGCGCGCATATCGGCGAGGACTGCGTCGATACCGATCTTGTCGATCACGCGCAGGCCAGCGTTGGAGATACGCAGGGAAACCCAGCGGTTTTCGGATTCAACGAAGATGCGACGGTTCTGCAGGTTCGGCAAAAAGCGACGCTTGGTCTTGTTGTTCGCATGGGAAACGTTGTTGCCGACCATCGGCCCCTTCCCGGTGACTTGGCAAACACGTGCCATGGTTTACTCCTTGAAAAGATTCCAGAATTTGGAAAAAACGAGAGTATAGCGAAAAAAATGAGACTTTTCAATGACTTGCGAAAAACAATTGTGTCTTAAAAAACTCGCCAAATTTAACATTTATGCGCCCACCGCAATTCAGGCTTCTCCATGCTCCGCAAACGAGTAGACATGCCGTCCCGCGACGACGAAATGGTCCAGCAGGCGGACATCCACCAGCGCCAGCGCCTGCTTGAGTGCGAGGGTCAGCGTGCGGTCCGCCGCGCTCGGTTCGGGCGTGCCCGAAGGATGGTTGTGCGCAATGATGACGGCGGCGGCGTTGTGGGCGAGGGCAGCCTTCACGACTTCACGCGGGTAGACGCTCGTATGGGTTAGCGTCCCGCGAAAGAGCTCTTCGGACGCAACCAGGCGGTTTTTCACGTCCAGGAACAACACCGCGAAGGATTCGTAAGGACGTCTTGCCAGGAGCATTTGCAGGTACTGCTTCACCGCATGCGGCGACCCCAACGCTTCGCCAGCGCGTAAATCTTCGGTGATGGAGCGCCGGGCAAGTTCCATCACGGCCTGCAATTGGGCGTACTTCGCCGTACCGAGTCCATGCAGTTTCGAGAATTCCGCCAGGTTCGCGGAGAATAATCCGTTCAGGGAGCCGAAATGCATAATCATGTCGCGTCCCAGGTCCACGGCGCTCTTGCCGCTCACGCCTACGCGCAGGAAAACGGCAAGTAATTCTGCATCCGACAGGCTATGCGCGCCGAGTCTGATGAGTCGTTCGCGCGGGCGCTGGTCTTCCGGCCAATCAGTAATTGCCATGAGGTGGGGCATGTGAGTCGAGGGAAGGAAATTATAAGGAAACAATTGCAAAAAAGATAATTTGCGCCCGCCTCGCCCCTCGATCGAATTCGCGGACGTCGCCAAAAAGAGGCAGCCTCCACAGTCGTGGAATACAATAGCGGGTTACCTTTTGAACCGGAATTCCCATGTCCAATTCAGCCGTCCCCGTCGTAAATCCCACGTCCTACCTGACCTTGCACTACCGTCTGGCGTCGGTTGACGGTAATAACATTGTTAGTACATTCGAAGAAAAGCCGGCCACGCTCCAGCTCGGCACCGGACAACTCGCCCCGTTCCTCGAGGACTGCCTTCTTGGGTTGCAGGAGGGGGCGCATACTGTGTTCGAACTGCCGCCGGAAAAAGCCTTTGGCCCGCGCAACCCGGACCTGATCCAGCGCCTGTCCCGTGCCACGCTCGACGAGAACTCGGGCGGCGGCGAAGAATATGCGGTCGGCGACCTGATCGAGTTCAATGCACCAAGCGGCGGACAATTCGCCGGCGTACTGCGTGCCATCGATGCGGACAGCGCGTTGTTTGACTTCAATCATCCGCTCGCCGGACAGACCCTGAAGTTCGAAGTCCGGATCATCGGCATACTGTAACGATTGCTTGTGCAATCCTTAAAGGTTGTTCAGAACATGGATAAGGAAGTCCTGCTTGCCCAGCCGCGCGGTTTCTGCGCCGGTGTCGACCGCGCGATCGAAATTGTCGAGCGCGCCATCGCGGAATTCGGCGCGCCGATCTACGTGCGCCATGAGATCGTGCATAACGCCTATGTGGTCAACGACCTGCGCGCCAAGGGCGCAATCTTCATTGAGGAACTCGATGAAGTGCCGGCCGGGAGCACGGTGATCTTCTCTGCACACGGCGTCTCGAAAGCCGTGCAGATGGAGGCGGAAGCGCGCGGTCTGCGCGTTTTCGATGCCACCTGCCCGCTCGTCACCAAGGTGCATGTCGAGGTTGCCAAGATGCGCCGTGAGGGGCGCGAAATCATCATGATCGGCCACGACGGCCATCCCGAAGTGGAAGGGACGATGGGGCAGGCGGACGAGGGCATGTACCTCGTCGAGAACGTCGCTGACGTCGAGACGCTGCACGTGTCCAACCCGGACATGCTTGCCTACGTCTCCCAGACAACCCTGTCGGTGGACGACACGGCGGACGTCATCGCCGCCCTCAAGCGCCGTTTCCCCAATATCTCCGAACCCAAGAAGGGCGACATCTGCTACGCCACGACCAACCGGCAGGAAGCCGTCAAGTTCATGGCGCCGCAAGTCGACGTGGTGGTGGTGGTCGGCAGCCCGAACAGCTCCAACTCCAACCGCTTGCGCGAAGTCGCGGAGAAGAAAGGCGCCGCTGCCTACATGGTCGACAATGCCGATCAGATCAATTCCGCTTGGATCGCCAACGCCGCCCGCATCGGCGTGACTGCCGGCGCCTCCGCTCCGGAAGTGCTCGTCCAGGCTGTCATCGACCGCCTTAAGGAGCTGGGCGCGAAGAGCGTGCGCCCCTTGCCCGGCGTCGAGGAAAACGTCACTTTCCCCATGCCAAAAGGTTTGACGGCAGCTCGGCGGAACTGAGCAATCGCGTGCCCCGGCACGCCAAAGGCCCCGGAATTTAATTCAGACGGGTTCCGATATTTCCATCAATTGTTTTTTGCTTTCATCGTTATGATGCAGCCTGCAATAAGTCATTGCAGGTGTATGCAGCACTGCCGCAGACAGGGCCTCGAGAGCCCATGGCGGCAGCGCGGCAGAGCGCACCGATGAGCGTGTTGACGGACAGCGCCGCAAATATTCAGGAAGTTTTTTGCAATATTGAATATAAAGTAGATGACACGCGCCGCATTATCAGAAAGGCGCGAAGTGTCTGCGAAGCGGGCGGTGTAGCGGCAGGGAACACCAATCGTTGCAAGGGTTCCAACAGTTCGACGGAATTGTTGTTGCTTTCGCAGCGATTTGCGTCCAGATGTCGCAATAACACGTTTCATATCAGAACAGGTTCGGTATAATGCCGCCCGGTTCGTGTGCGCTCAAAAGGCAACACTTAACTATAAAAGTTTTTTACCGAAGACGGCAAAGGAGACACGAGCATGCGCATCCAGACCACCACCGCTATTCGCACTTTCGCTGTAGTTCTTTGCAGATAAACAATGAATTGTCCAGGCGGCACCTCGAGGTAATCCCCGGGTGCCGTTTTTGTTATCTGAATCGAATTGCTGCGATTGCACATTGCTTTCCGCAATGAAGTTGCAGACCGATTTGAACGATCCTTATAGAGAGTAGGCAAACTATGGATACATTTATCCAACAAATCATCAACGGACTGGTGCTAGGCAGTATGTATGCCCTGGTCGCGCTCGGGTACACGATGGTGTACGGCGTTCTGAATCTGATCAACTTCGCACACGGTGATGTGCTGATGATTGGCGCCATGATGGGCGTCACCATCCTCCAGATCCTGCAAAAGGTCGCGCCTGACCTGCCCGGTATCGTCAAGCTGGGTATTGCGATCGCCGGCGCCATCCCGGTCTGCATTATCGTCAACATTATCATCGAACGTGTGGCATACCGCCGCCTGCGCAATGCGCCGCGTCTCGCTCCGCTGATCACCGCGATCGGCGTGTCGATCCTGCTGCAGACCTTCGCCATGATGATTTGGGGGCGCAGCCCAATCCCCTTCCCGCAGGTGATGCCGTCCGAACCCTTCACCATCGGCGGTGCGTTGATTTCGCCGACGCAGGTGATGCTGCTTGTCCTTGCCACCGCCGCGATGATCGGTCTGGTGCTGCTCGTTGAACGTACCCGCATGGGACGTGCGATGCGCGCCACCGCAGAGAATCCGCGTGTTGCCGGCCTCATGGGAGTCGACGCCAACAAGGTCATCGTCATGACCTTCGCAATCGGTGCAGCGCTGGCTGCGGTCGCTGGTGTGATGTGGGGCGCCAACTATTCTTCCGCACAGTTCGCGATGGGCTTCGTGCCCGGCCTGAAGGCATTCTCCGCGGCCGTGCTCGGCGGTATCGGCAACATCTACGGCGCGATGGTCGGCGGCATCCTGCTCGGCCTGATCGAAAGCCTTGGCGCAGGGTACATCGGCGACCTGACCGGCGGCTTCCTCGGCAGCCACTATCAGGACATCTTTGCATTTATCGTGCTTATCATCGTACTCACATTGCGTCCGTCCGGCATCATGGGTGAACGTGTTGCGGACCGTGCGTAAAGGAGAGCTTCATGTCAACACTATTCGACGTTAAACAGAATCCGCGCAAGGCATTCACGAGCTTTGCGATCCTGGGTGTCGTGCTGCTTGCATTCCCGTTCATTGCCTCGAACTTTGGCAATTCCTGGGTGCGCATCATGGATCTGGCGCTGCTGTACATCATGCTGGCGCTCGGCCTGAACATCGTGGTCGGCATGGCCGGCCTGCTGGACCTCGGCTACATCGCGTTCTACGCACTGGGCGCCTACATGACCGGCCTTCTGGCATCCCCGCAGTTTGCGACGGTGCTGGAGTCCTTCGTCAACCAGTATCCGGCAATCGGTGACGCGCTGATTTGGATCGTGGGGGAAGAGGCCGCGAAGAACGGCATCCATCTCTCGGTCTGGCTGATCGTACCGCTGGGCGCTGCCCTGGCAGCCTTCTTCGGCGCATTGCTCGGTGCACCGACCTTGAAGCTGCGCGGCGACTACCTTGCCATCGTGACTCTCGGTTTCGGCGAGATCATCCGTATCTTCATGAACAACCTGAATGCGCCGGTCAACATCACCAACGGTCCGCAGGGGATCAACATGATCGACCCGATCCGCATCTTCGGCGTATCGCTCGCCGGCGAGCCGGGATCGAACGCCACAGTGCAGTTTCTCGGCTTCTCCATGCCGTCCGTGAACGCGTACTATTTCCTGTTCCTGGCACTGTGCGGCGCGATTATCTTCATTTCCATCCGCCTGACGCATTCCCGCCTGGGCCGCGCATTCGTCGCCATCCGTGAAGACGAAATTGCAGCCAAGGCAATGGGCATCAATACCCGTAATGTCAAGCTGCTCGCGTTTGGCATGGGCGCTTCCTTCGGCGGTGTCGCAGGTGCAATGTTCGCCTCCTTCCAGGGCTTCATCTCGCCGGAATCGTTCTCGCTGATGGAATCGATTGCCGTGCTGGCCATGGTGGTGCTGGGTGGTATCGGCCACATCCCTGGCGTTGTTCTCGGCGGCGTCATCCTCGCTGCATTGCCGGAAGTCCTGCGTCACGTTGTCGAGCCGCTGCAGCGCAAGCTGTTCGGCACCGTGCTGATCGACGCCGAAGTGCTGCGCCAGCTGCTGTATGGCCTGGCCATGGTCGTGATCATGCTGTACCGCCCGGCCGGCCTGTGGCCGTCGCCGCAGCACGAAGACCGCATGGACGCGAATGCCAAGAAGCGTCACGACGAAAAAGAACCGGCGGCGCTGGCTGCATAAGGAACTTTCATGAGCGAACAAACCATTCTGAATATCGCAGGTGTCAATAAGCGCTTCGGCGGCCTGCAGGCGCTGTCCGACGTCAGCGTCAAGATCATGCGCGGCCAGATTTACGGCCTGATTGGCCCGAACGGCGCGGGCAAGACGACGTTTTTCAACGTGATTACCGGCCTGTACCAGCCGGACACCGGCAGCTTCGAGCTCGCAGGCAAGCCGTACTCGCCCTCCGCGCCGCACGAAGTGGCCAAGGCGGGCATCGCGCGTACCTTCCAGAACATCCGCCTGTTCGGCGAGATGTCCGCGCTGGAAAACGTGATGGTCGGCCGCCACGTCCGTACCAAGCAGGGCGTGCTCGGTGCCGTGCTGCATCACAAGGCAGCACGTGAAGAAGAAGCGTCAATTCGTCGCCGCGCCATGGAACTGCTGGACTTCGTCGGCATCGCGCAATTTGCGCACCGTACCTCCAGGCATCTCTCCTACGGCGACCAGCGTCGCCTGGAAATTGCGCGCGCCCTGGCGACCGAACCGCAACTGCTGGCACTGGACGAGCCCGCCGCAGGCATGAACGCGACCGAAAAACTCGCCCTGCGCGAGCTGCTGGTCAAGATCAAGGCGGAAGGCAAGACGATCCTGCTGATCGAACACGACGTGAAACTGGTGATGGGACTCTGCGACCGCCTCACGGTTCTGGATTACGGCAAACCGATTGCGGAAGGCGCACCGGCCGAGGTGCAAAAGAACCCGGCCGTGATCGAGGCATACTTGGGAGGGTCTCACTAATGAGCGAAAACATTCTGAAGATCAGCGGCCTGAAGATCGCCTACGGCGGCATCCAGGCAGTCAAGGGCGTCGATCTCGAAGTCAACAAGGGCGAGCTCGTCACGCTGATCGGCGCTAACGGTGCAGGCAAGACCACGACCCTCAAGGCCATCACCGGCACGCTGCCGGGCTGCAAGGTCGAAGGACAGATCCACTACTCCGGCAGCCAGATCCAGGGCACCAAGTCCTTCGAACTGGTGAAGAACAAGCTGGCGATGGTGCCGGAAGGCCGCGGCGTGTTCACGCGCATGACCATCCTGGAAAACCTGATGATGGGCGCCTATATCCGCGACGACAAGGACGGCATCCAGGCCGACATCGACAAGTGGTTCGGCGTGTTCCCGCGCTTGAAGGAGCGTTCCGCACAGCTCGCCGGCACGCTGTCCGGTGGTGAGCAGCAGATGCTGGCCATGGCCCGCGCGCTGATGAGCCATCCGAAGCTGCTGCTGCTGGACGAGCCGTCTATGGGCCTGTCGCCAATCATGGTCGAGAAGATTTTCGAAGTCGTGCGCAACGTTTCAGCGCAGGGCGTGACCATCCTGTTGGTCGAGCAGAACGCGAAGCTCGCGCTGCAGGCGGCGCACCGCGGCTACGTGATGGACTCCGGCCTCATCACCATGACCGGCAACGCCAAGGATATGCTCGACGATCCGAAGGTGCGCGAGGCATACCTCGGCGAAGGCTGATGTAAAGCATCGAATCCGCGTCATCGAAACCGCCTTGCTCGCTCGTTCGACAAGGCGGTTTTGTTTTGGAGAGCATGCGCAGGCAAGCGATTTTCCCCGATGGCATAATCAGAAAATAACAAGGAGCCCATCATGCAATTTGTCATTCCCCAGCTTAGCGTTGCCACTGTTCCCGTTGCCGGCAGCGATGCCGTTTTTCCCGTTCATCGCATCTACTGCGTTGGCCGTAATTACGTCGAGCATGCGAAGGAAATGGGCGGCACCGGAAGGGAAGCACCGTTCTTTTTCATGAAGCCCGCAGACGCGGTTTTGCCTGTCCCGCACGGCTCCGTCGGCGAGATGCCCTATCCGCCAATGACCGGCGACTTGCATCATGAAATCGAACTGGTTGTTGCGATCGGCAAAGGCGGCAAGAATATCGCCGCAGCGGATGCCTTGCAGCACGTCTGGGGCTACGCAGTCGGCCTCGACATGACGCGCCGCGACCTTCAAGGCGAAGCGAAGAAGCTCGGTCGTCCCTGGTGTACCGGCAAGGGTTTCGACTTCTCGGCTCCCATCGCGCCGATTCATTCGGTATCCGAGACCGGGCATTACACGAAGGGCGAGATCCGTCTCGATGTAAACGGCGCAGGCCGCCAGAAGAGCGACGTCGAAAAGCTGATCTGGAATGTTGCCGAGACGATCGAACACCTGTCGAAGTTCTATGAGCTGCGTCCCGGCGACCTCATCTTCACAGGAACACCGGAAGGTGTCGCCGCGGTGAAGCAGGGTGACCTCCTGGAAGGCGCGATTGCCGGCCTGGGCGAACTGAAGGTCCGCATCGTTTGAATCGACGGCAACCGGAGCAGGAGGCTACGGCATGAAACTGTACAGCTACTTCCGCAGTTCCGCGTCCTATCGCGTGCGCATCGCTCTGAACCTGAAGGGACTGCCTTATGAGGTGGTTCCCGTTCACCTGCTGCGCAACGGCGGGGAGCAATTCAGTCCGGAGTACAGGAAGCTGAATCCGGATGCGCTCGTGCCGGCACTGGTGGACGAGGTCGATGGCGAGGAGAGGGCTCTCACCCAATCGCTTGCCATCATCGAGTATCTCGACGAGAGGCATCCGTCACCGCCGCTGCTTCCGCACGACCCGCTCGACCGGGCACATGTGCGCGGCATCGCGCTCTCGATCGCCTGCGATATCCATCCGATCAATAATCTACGCGTACTGCGCTATCTCGTTCGCAACCTGAAGGTCAGCGAGGATGACAAAAACGCCTGGTATCGGCACTGGTGCGAGCAAGGGCTAGCGGCGTTGGAAACGACGCTGTCGCGGGACAATCGCACTGGCCGCTTCTGCTATGGCGACACGCCAACCCTTGCGGATTGCTGCCTTGTCCCGCAGATTGCGAATGCGCAGCGATTGAATTGCGACCTGTCTTCGATGCCGACGGTCATGCTGATCAATGAAGCTTGCCTCGCAATGGAAGCGTTCGCGAACGCGGCGCCGGCGAAGCAGCCGGACGCCGAGTAGTCGTACTCACGGGAGGGGCGGTGCCTTGGCATGCCGCCCCTGATGATCAGCCCGCCTTGTACGCGATGACAGCCTGGCGCTGCTCGCCGAGACCATCGATTCCAAGCACGACTTCATCGCCGCGTTTCAGGAACTGCTGCGGCTTCATGCCCATGCCCACGCCCGGCGGTGTGCCGGTCGTGACGATGTCGCCGGGCATGAGCGTCATGAAACGGCTGACGTAGCTGACGATCTTCGCGACAGAAAAAATCATGGTCCGCGTATTGCCCGACTGAACGCGCTTGCCGTTCAGGTCCAGCCAAAGTTCCAGGCGTTGCGGGTTCGGCACCTCATCGCGCGTCACCAGCGACGGGCCTACGGGGCCGAAGGTGTCGCATCCCTTGCCCTTGTCCCATTGTGAACCGCGCTCCAGCTGGTACTCGCGTTCGGAGACATCGTTCACAACGCAATAGCCTGCCACATGCGAAAGCGCCTCCTTCTCGGTGACGGAGCGCGCAGTGGTGCCGATCACGACACCGAGTTCGACTTCCCAGTCGGTCTTCTTCGAGCCTTTGGGCAGCATGATGTCATCGTCGGGGCCGGACAGGCATGAGGTAGCCTTCATGAAGACGATTGGCTCCTTTGGAATCGGCATACCCGCCTCCTGGGCGTGGTCGGAGTAGTTCAAGCCGATGCCGATGAATTTGCCCACACCCGCAACGGGTACACCGCGACGCGGGTTGCCGCGCACGATTGGCAACGACTCTGGCTTGATCTTCGCAATCCGGGCGAGCGCTTTGTCAGAGAGCTGTTCCGGCCCGATGTCATTGATCACGCCGGACAGGTCGCGCAGCCGGCCCTGCTCGTCGATCAATCCCGGTTTTTCCTTGCCAATGCGGCCGTAGCGCGCCAATTTCATGCAATCTCCTTGTGTGGTTTCCGATGGGAACGGGGTGGACATTGCAATATAGGGGCTGCACGCATGCTTGTCCATGATGCCGCATCGCGGTCGTCCCATCGTGCGGAGTGCATCACAGCCCTGTGCCGCTGACACGCTTGGCCTCAGAAAGATCGTCGTACAGGTGCGCCTTGGCTTCGTTGCTGTCGTCCCCGAATTGCGGATCCTGCATGCGTCGGCAACGAGCAATCGTCGCGCGGAATAAGGCTTGTGCTTCCCTTTCCAGTGCGCGGTATTGCGTATGCGAAGAAGCATCCCTGGTCACCTGCATCGTCTCTAGATTGCTGTCGTCGTTCCGCTCGACCTGGCCAAGTATGCTGGAAAGGCAAATGGCACCCAAGGCGAGCGATACCAGCATTTTCCGTAAGCGAATCACCGCTCTCCTCCTGCAGGCGGGAACGGTTGTCGGGGGAATGCAGCGCAAGGGGAGGGGCAATGGCCAGCGGAGCTGGTCATCGCGATCGGCGTCCTGGAGCATCGCCCGCGGACGCCGGTCTCAGTGTGGACGAGGCGTGCCTACAGCACCAGGAATACCAGCGACAAACCTGCCAGCATGGCGCCTTCCATCAGCATGACCAGGAACGGGATTTTCATCTTCGACCTCCTTACGAGAAGCAGCCCGATCGCTCGATGGCTTCTTCTCAGCGATTTAGGCCGGCCCGCTCGCGCAAAGTTTCGGGTTCCAGGTGCTCGTTGATCCGCACGTGCCCGTTACGTGCCTTGAATTTCGTCAATATGAAAAATCCAAGCAAAATCATGGACGTGCGCTGCCCAGAGGACACTTGTCCACAGAGTTGGCCACAGTTTATGTGAGTAACAAGGCCTAGCGCGGAGCGGGCGGAATGATGAGCTTGCCAAGGAGGTTGAGGCGCTTCGAGACTTCGGAAACGCTTTCCGGGATATCCGGGTTCTCGGTTGTTTCCGCAGAGGTGGACTCAAGCGGCTCCTCACTCGACAGAGCGGGGGAGACGGGATTCTGGTTGGGTATCGTCGGCATGTGTAACTCTGTTGAAAGTGAATAGAGTCATCTTACTGCCGAGGGCTGGTCGCGCCTTGAGCTTGGTCATTGGGGACCAAGAGGTGTCACAGCGTGTAACGAGGTCTAGCGGCTCCAGACCGTTCCCGACCAGCCAGGTCCTCCCACCTGTGACCCGGCGGCATTGCCGGAGCGGAGCCGATGGCGCGGGCCGTGGCCGTGCGGAGACCGGCGAAAACTCGGGCCGGACTGGATGTGCATGTTGAACGACGGCGCGGGAGTAACGTAGACCGGCGGAGCGACATACACGGGAGGTGCAACATACACGGGTACCGGAGCGGGAACAGCGTAGTAGGCGGGCGGTGTGGAATAGTAGGTCACCGGCCCGTGGCTGTATTCAGTTGCCGCCACACGGTATTCCGGCTGCGATTCATAGGTCGCGCAACCCGCCAGCAGGGCGGCGACAGCGAGGGTGGATGGTGCAAGCAGTCTGGTCATGGTACGGATTCTCCCGAGTTTGATTATAGGAAGCCCCGGCGACCGGTCGGCGGAAGTTACCGATCGTTACACTTTCGGCATGCGGCAAGGGAGGAAGCGGTGTGAAGCAAGGAAAATTGGTCCCGCCGACAGGAATCGAACCTGTATCTAGCGCTTAGGAGGCACTCGTTCTATCCATTGAACTACGGCGAGACGCTTGACCGGCTGCATTGCAGCCAAGGCAGGATTATAGCCGAGACGGCAGCTGCAAACGATCTTTCCAACATCGCGAGCCGGTACAATGCATGCTTCTTCTCTCATTTCGGCTCTCCAGGCCTTCGTGGCAGCCGGCAACCACCTTATCTATGGCAGTCATTTCCCTTACCAATGCCCAGCTCGCCTTCGGGCATGTCGCCCTGCTTGACCATGCGGAATTTTCCCTCGAAGCCGGCGAACGCGTCGGACTGATTGGGCGCAACGGCACCGGCAAGTCGTCGCTCCTGAAGATCATTGGCGGCGCATCGAAGCTCGACGACGGCTTGCTCGTCATGCAGCAGGGGATCAAGATCGCTTACGTCGAACAGGAACCTGCATTCGAGCAAGGCGCGAGCGTTTTCGACGCCGTTGCCGCCGGAATGGGGGGTACGCAGCAGCTGCTCGACGAATACAACGACCTGACAGCCCGGCTTGGTGGCCATGAAGACGATGCACTCATGGAACGAATGCATGCGTTGCAGGCGAAACTCGATGCAGCCGACGCGTGGAATTTAGGCAACCGCGTGGAGACGATCCTCGCGCGGCTGAGTCTCGACAAGAATGCACTCATAGGAACGCTGTCCGGAGGTACACAGAAGCGGGTCGCACTCGCGCGCGCACTGGTCGGTGCGCCCGACGTGCTGCTGCTGGACGAGCCGACCAACCACCTCGATTTCAATTCCATCATCTGGCTGGAAGCCTTGCTGCGCGAGTACAAGGGCAGCATCCTGTTCATCACGCACGACCGCTCCTTCCTCGATAACGTCGCGACCCGCATTGTGGAGCTCGACCGCGGCCGGCTGCTTTCCTTCCCCGGAAATTTCAGCACCTACCAGGCCCGCAAGGCTGAGCTGCTGGAGATTGAGGCGGTCGAGAACGCCAAGTTCGACAAGTTCCTTGCACAGGAGGAGGTGTGGATACGCAAAGGTGTCGAGGCGCGGCGTACCCGTAATGAGGGGCGCGTGCGCCGTCTTGAAGAGTTGCGCCTCAGGCGGAGCGCTCGCCGGGACCAGCAGGGACAGGTGCGGCTGGATGTGTCGGAAGGAGAACGCTCCGGGAAGATCGTCGCCGAGCTGACCGATATTCACAAACGTTACGGCGACAAGATCATTGTGCGCGATTTCAGTGCCACCATCCTTCGCGGCGACAAGGTCGGCCTGATCGGTCCGAATGGCGCGGGCAAGACCACGCTGCTCAAGCTGATCCTCGGTGAGGAGGCGCCGGATGCAGGAACGGTCCGCCAGGGGGCGCGGCTGCAGGTTGCCTACTTCGACCAGATGCGCACCCAATTGAACGAAGAGGCCAGTCTCGCCGACACCATTTCACCAGGCAGCGACTGGGTGGAAATCAACGGACAGCGCAAGCATGTGATGAGTTACCTGGGCGATTTCCTATTCGCGCCCGAGCGAGCGCGCTCCCCGGTGAAGTCGCTCTCCGGCGGTGAACGCAACAGACTGCTTCTCGCGCGCCTGTTTGCCCGTCCGGCCAACGCCCTTGTGCTGGACGAACCGACCAACGACCTCGACATCGATACGCTGGAACTGCTCGAGGAATTGCTGGAGGACTACAGCGGTACGGTGTTCCTCGTCAGCCATGACCGCATGTTCCTCGACAACGTGGTCACGCAGGTCATCGTCGCGGAAGGCGACGGCCTTTGGCGCGAATATGTTGGCGGCTATACCGACTGGGAGCGTGTGCGCGCTGCGAATCAGCAGGCACCCCAGGCGAAGCCGTCAGCGAAACTTGAAAGCAAGCCTGCGGAAAAACCGGCCGCGCAGAAGCCGAAGAAGCTGAGCTACAAGGAGCAGCGCGAACTGGAAACGCTGCCGGCCTTGATCGCCGGCCTTGAGGCCGAGCAGAAAACGATTTCTGACCAGCTTGCGGATCCCGAGCTGTATCGCCAGCGGCCCGACGAGGTGCAAAAGCTGAATGCGCGCTTCGCCGAGATCGACGAGCTGCTGATGGAAAACCTCGAAAAGTGGGAAGCGATCGAGGCGAAGGCGAAAGGCTGAAGCCGCTTCAATTCATGCGCCGGCAGGCTTCGCGCAGTTCCGGAAGCTTGCCCCGCAGTACGTCTGCATCCGGCGCGTAGGGGCGTTCCTCGAGATACGCCTCGATGTCGGCCAGCGCCGCCTGTGGGCACTCCAGGTTCGCATAGGCGAGTCCGCGGTCGCGCCGTTCGGTTATTTCGTCCGGAAGCAGGATGAGCAGGCGTTGCTGCACGCCCAGAACCCGTTGCCAGCGCATATGCTCGACGAACAGGGCCTTCAGGTTGCGCAGCATGCGCACGAGGATTTCCCGCGGGTGCGCCGCATGCAGGTAGTAGGACAACGGAATCGCGCCCGGATAGCTGTGCTGCTCGAAGTAGGGTTCGAGCCGCTCCTCGAGTTCCTCGCGCGACAGGCTCACGCCGTTGAACGGATCCAGAACGATGTCGCCCGACTGGATTGACAGCTTCATCAGGAAGTGGCCTGGGAAGGAGATGCCTTTCACATCCAGTCCGATCTGCTGAGCCAGCTCCATGTACAGGACCGCGAGCGAAATCGGAATGCCGCGCCGCGTGCTGATGACGCGATGCAGGTAGCTGTTGTCCGGGTCGTAATAATCATTCACGTTCCCGGCAAAGCCGAGTTCGCGATAGAAAAAGTGATTAAGCATGCGCAGCTTCTGCACGCTCGAGGCGTCAGGAGCGAGGCGTCGCTGGAGCCTGGCCGCCAGTTGGTCAACTTCGGCTTGTGTGGCCGCCAGGTCGAGTTGCGGATCGACGTCCTGTGCGATGGCGAGGGCCGCTTCGAACAGTGGAATCGATTCGTCCTCCTGCACGAGCGACGCGAAGTAATCGAGGGATTTGATCACCATACAATGACCATCATAAACCATGCCGCAGCCAATAAAAGGGCGGCAGGGAAAAGCCGGGGATAAATTTGGCCGCCGGGAACTTCTTCAGGCCTCGACCCGCTTGAAGTCGCGGAAGCGGAATCCCATGGCAATCAGGGCGCCGAAATAGGTAACGCCGCAGGCAAACATGACCAGCGTCAGTGCGCCGACACGCTGCAGCGGCCGGTCCTGCATGCCGATCCAGTCGAAATGCCCCGCAGTCCAGAGCGCGACGCCGGCGAGCAGGAATAGTGCCCCCGCGAGTTTCACCAGGAAAAGTCCCCATCCCGGCAGGGCTTCATAAATACCTTTCCGGCGCAGGCCCCAATACAGGAAGGCAGCATTCAGGCAAGCGCCGACACCCACCGAGAGCGCCAGGCCCGCGTGGGCGATCCAGGGGACGAACAACAGGTTCATCAACTGTGTCGCGATCAACACGCCGATGCCGATCTTGACCGGGGTGCGAATATCCTGCTTCGCATAGAAACCCGGTGCCAGGATCTTGACGACGATCAGGCCGATCAGGCCCACGCCATAAGCGATTAGCGCCCGGCCGGTCATCGTCACTGCCTGCGGATCGAACTTTCCATAATGGAAGAGGGTCGTAGTAAGCGGTTCGGACAAGGTCAGCAGCCCGACTGCCGAAGGCAGGGCAAGCAGAAAGGTCAGCCGCAATCCCCAGTCGAGGAGGGAGGCGTATTCGGTGTGATTGCCTTCTGAATTTGCCTTCGACAGGCTCGGCAACAGGATCGTCCCCAGGGCAACGCCGAGCAAGGCGGTCGGGAACTCCATCAGGCGGTCGGCATAGGAGAGCCAAGAGACGCTGCCGTTCTCCAGCCGCGAGGCAATATTGGTGTTGATGATGACGCTGATCTGCGCGACCGAGACGGCGAGGATGGCGGGCACCATCTGCTTCAGGACGCGTCGGACGCCTGCATCGGACAGTGCACCCTTCACATTGATGCCGACGCGCGGCAACATGCCGATCTTGCGCAAGGCCGGAACCTGGATCGCGACCTGCAGGATGCCGCCCACCACGACTGCGAACGCCAGTGCATAGACCGGCTGCTCCATGTACGGCGCAACCAGTAGTGACGCGGCGATAAAGGATAGGTTGAGCAGCACGGGCGTGAATGCAGGGACCCGGAACTGCCGCCAGGTATTCAGGATGCCTCCGGCCAGCGCGACGAAGGCCATGAATCCGATGTACGGGAACATGATGCGCGTCATGACGACGGAGGACGCAAACGCATCCGGGTCGGATTTCAGGCCCGTGGCGATCAAATAAACGATGACCGGCGCGCCCGCGATGCCGAGCAGGCAGGTCAGGACCAGCGCCCAGACCAGCACCGTGGCGACATGGTCGGCGAGATCCTTGGTTGCGGCTTCTCCCTTCTGGTTCTTGTACTCCGCAAGAATGGGCACGAATGCCTGCGAAAATGCACCCTCGGCGAACAGCCGGCGCAACAGGTTGGGGATGCGGAAGGCGACGAAAAAGGCGTCGGTGTAGGCGGAGGCGCCGAAGGCGCGGGCGATCAGGAGCTCGCGCAGCAGCCCGGTTATCCGCGACAGCATGGTCATGCCGGAGACGGTCGCCAGCGTTTTGTGGAGTTTCATGGGCCGCAATTATAGCCGCTCGCCATCTCCCGGCCGGGCAGCATCGGCGCCGATTTGCGCCAGCGCAGTGAGGGCACGGCGGGCATTTCATGCAAAAATGCGCCAAACCACTGAATCCATTGCCCATTTCCCAAAAAGGACGTTATAATCCTCAGCTTTACAGAATTTCGTATCGCATCCCGCGAACGCAGCCCGATTTCGATTTAGGAAACATACATGGCAAATACCGCACAGGCGCGCAAGCGTGCTCGTCAAGCAGTCAAGCAAAACGCTCACAACTCCAGCCAGCGTTCCACGCTGCGCACCGCCATCAAGGCTGTTCGCAAGGCGATTGGTGCAGGCGACAAGGCCGCAGCCGCGCAAGTATTCCAGGCTTCCGTTTCGACGATCGACCGTATCGCCGACAAGAAGATCATCCACAAGAACAAGGCAGCTCGCCACAAGAGCCGTCTGGCCGCTGCCCTGAAGGCACTCGCAGCCTAAGTTCGAGCGTGACCGCCGCGCCAGTCGCGGTGGCAGCACGGAACAAAAAAACCCGCAAAGCTTCGGCTTCGCGGGTTTTTGTCGTTTCTGTGGTTTATTGCTCAGGCTAGCGCGGCAAGCCCTCGATGGTCGCGCCCGGCTTGATGTTCTTCTGCCGGAACCATCCCAGGTTCATTTCCAGCGCGTAGTGAACCGGCTTCTTCGCGCAATGCGAGGTCGTCGTCTGCGGTTGCATGTCCTCAATGTTGACAATTCTTCCATGCTCGTCGAGGAATGCAACGGACAGCGGGATGAGGGTGTTCTTCATCCACATGCATACGGAAGCCGGCGCGTGGAACAGGAAGACCATGCCTTCGTTCGGTCCCATCTTCTCCCGGTACATCAATCCTTGCTGCCGTTCCGCATCGGTAGATGCCACTTCGGCCCGAATGACATGCATGCCTGCGGTGAGTGAAACAACGGGAAACTTCATGGGTTGCTGAGCGGCAGCAAACGGACTAGCAACAGCCAGCAGCAGGAAAATCGAGGAAATCAGGGGACGAAGGGTCATGAGCGCGTTGAAGAGGTATTGAAGCGGAAAGCATAAAACAAAAAAGGCAGGACGCGCCTGCCTCTCTTGCAATACGTGCGCCGATTATTTGGCGGCGGCTGCCTTCTTGGCCTTCTTGGCTTTCTTCACCTTTTTAGCTTTCGGCGCCGAAGCGTCAGAGGCGGCAGCCGGGGCGGCAGCGGGCGTCGCAGGCGTGGCCGGGGTGGCAGGAGCGGCAGCGTGGCTGGCAGCGAAGGAAGCGGAGGCGAACAAACCAGCAACGAGAGCAGCGATCAGTTTCTTCATGTTTTATCCTTCATGTAGGTTATAGAAAACCATGATTCTTGCGAATCAATCGGATTAACGGCCCATGTCATGAATGGTTGACAGGAAAGTTTCAAAAGGGATAGCCGTGTAGTGTCGCCGGGGGCGTAATAATTACCGGGCCGTCAATGGTATTGCTATGATCCAGACTTTTGCGCGGCCCCCGACCCGCAATCGCTACCCGAATCCCATGAATCCACGCCTTTTCACAGCGCTGCTCGCGCTGTCGTCCTGGACGACGCTCGCCGACGCCGTCCCTTATCTGCCAAAGTCGGACGAGCACGTGCTGGAACGGCTGCCATTCAAGCCTAACGACCCCGTCGCACGCGAACTGTCGCAACTTCGCGCAACCCTGCGGCGTGACCCGCACAACCTCGAGGCCGCGGTTACCCTCGCCAACCGGTACTACGGGATGGTGGGCGAGGAGGGCGATCCGCGCTATCTCGGTTACGCGCAGGCCGCGCTGGCTCCATGGTGGGACTTGCCGGCGCCGCCAGTCGCCGTGCAAGTGCTTCGGGCCAGCATCCGCCAGTATCGCCATGATTTTGCCGGCGCGGTCGATGACCTTGGCCAGGTGCTGGAACGCGATCCGCGCAATGTTCGTGCGCTGGCTTTGCGGGCGGTCATCCACATTGTCCAGGCCCGCTATGCGCAAGCGCGCATTGACTGCCAGGCTTTGCGTGAAGCCGGCAGTCCCCTGGTCGGGTTCGGCTGCGAGTCGATGGTCGACGGCTTGACCGGCAAGGCAGTGCCGGCGCACGCGGCTTTAAATACGGCAGTGAGGCGGAGTGTCGATATCGCGCCGCATGACATGCTGTGGCTGCAGATTCGTCTTGCGGAGCTGGCGCAGCGCCACGGACGCGATGACGTGGCCGAATCCCACTTCAGGCAGGCGATGGCGCTTGGAATCCCCGATACCTTCCTGCTTGCCGCATATTCCGATCTCTTGCTCGACAAGAAGCGTTACCCCGAAGTGGTTGCGCTGCTCAGGGACAAGGCGCGTTCCGACGTGCTCCTGCTGCGGTTGGTCCTCGCCGAGCGGGCACTGGCCCTGCCGACGGCGAAGGAGCGCCAGGCGGTACTGGCAGCGCGTTACGCGGCGTCGCAGATGCGTGGAGAAACCGTCCACCAGCAGGAAGAGGCGCGCTTCGAGCTCGAGATCAGGAACGATGCGAAGAAGGCGCTGGCGCTTGCACAGGAAAACTGGAAAGTGCAGCGCGAGCCAAGGGATGCACGGATCTTCCTTGAAGCGGCCCGCGCGATGAAGGATCCCATCTCTGCGCAGCCCGTGCTGCAGTGGCTGGAGGAAAGCGGAATTGAAGACGCTTATTTGATAGACCTCGGTCGCCAGCTGAAGGGAATGCGCAAATGATTGCGCGTCTGCTTCTGCAGATTGCTTTCCTGTTTGTTGTCCTGCCGGCCCACGCGCACAAGCCGAGCGACAGTTACCTCACGCTTTCAGTGGACGGAGCAGTCGTAGAGGGACAATGGGACATTGCCCTGCGCGACCTGGATTTCGCCATCGGCCTCGATGCCAACGGCGATGCCGAAATTACCTGGGGAGAGGTGCGGGCGAAACATGCCGACATTACGGCGTACGCCTTGCCGCGCCTCGCCATATCGAACCTCGGAAAGCCGTGCCCGACGATGGCGACCGACCACCTGATCGACGATCATACCGACGGCGCATACGCAGTCCTTCGCTTTCGGGCGGAGTGCAGCGAAGTATCCGGCAACCTGCAGGTGCGCTACGGATTGTTCTTCGATCTGGATCCGCAACACAAGGGGCTGCTGCGCCTCGAATACGGGGGCAACTCCAGTAGCGCCATCTTCAGTCCCGAGAAGGCAATCCAGGATTTCAGCCTGGCCGCGCCAAGCAAATGGACGCAGTTCCTGGACTACCTGCGCGAGGGTGTCTGGCATATCTGGATCGGTTTCGACCATATCCTGTTCCTGCTCGCGCTGTTGCTGCCTGCTGTCGCGCTGCGCGTGCGCCAGCGATGGGAGGCGGTGGATGCCTTCCGTCCGGCGTTCTGGAACGTATTCAAGATCGTCACGTCGTTTACCGTCGCTCATTCGATCACGCTGTCGCTGGCGACGCTCGGCGTTATTAGCCTGCCGTCACGCCTCGTCGAATCTGTGATCGCGGCATCGGTCGTTGTTGCCGCGCTCAACAACATCTTCCCCCTTTTCAGTGAGCGGCGGTGGGCAATGGCGTTTGCATTCGGCCTCGTGCATGGGTTCGGCTTTGCCACCGTCCTGGCCGATCTCGGCCTGCCCTCGGATGCGCTGATCCTTGCGCTGGTCGGCTTTAATGTCGGCGTCGAGCTCGGGCAGCTGGCCATCGTGGCGGCGTTCCTGCCGCTCGCCTATGTCTTGCGCCGCACGGTGCTCTACCGGCGGCTGGTGCTAGTCGGCGGCTCCTTGCTGATTGCCCTGCTGGCGGGCGCCTGGTTTGTCGAGCGCGCATTCGACATGAAACTGCTGCCGTTCTAATCGAGCTCGGAGGGCGAAACTTCACGTGTCTCGCCGGGCCACACCGGATGCGTGGCCAGTGAAAACGGGCCGATTGCAATCCGCACCAGCCGCAACGTCGGCAGTCCGACTGCCGCGGTCATACGGCGGACCTGCCTGTTTTTTCCCTCGGACAGGATGATCGCGAGCCAGCTCGTCGGCTTGTTCTCCCGATGGCGGATCGGCGGATCTCGCTCCCACAGCCAGTCGGGCGTTTCGATCTCGCTCACCTTGCACGGCTGCGTTACGAAATCACCCAGGTCCAGCGGGGCGGCCAGCCGCCTGAGCGTCGTGGCATCCGGCGTCCCCTCCACCTGCACGATGTACGTCTTGGGCTGCTTGCTGTCGGGATGGCTGATGCGGTGCTGCAATTTTCCGTCGTTAGTCAGCAGGACCAGGCCTTCGCTGTCGGCATCGAGCCTGCCGGCGGGGTAAATGCCGGGGATATCGACATAGTCCGCCAGCGTCGGGCGTCCGGGATGGGGCGAGAATTGGCACATCACCTGAAACGGCTTGTTGAACAGAAAAAGTGCCATGCAATCTCGTAAAGGGTAATCGTGGTCAAGGAGGCCGTATTTTACGCTTTGAATGTGCCGGAATTTGGAGCTAATCTGGTAGGCGTCACAGCTGGACCCTCCCTTCGTAATTTCAGACGCGTTTCCGCTTGTCCGGAGGCGGGTTGACGTTTTTGCACGAATGTTGACGGAAGTAAAAACTATGGCATCCAGTAAAATACTAGTGCATAATACGAAATGTGGTCTTATGTCTTATATAAGACCGGTGCTTCGCTTTAAAACAAAAATTTAAAGTCAGGAACGGTCTTCCCTTTTCCTCCCCAACCCCCCGGAGCCTACGATGTATCAACATATCAAAGTGCCTGCCGACGGCAAAAAAATTACTGTCAATGCCGATTTCTCCCTGAACGTTCCCGACAATCCGATCATTCCCTACCTCGAAGGTGACGGCACGGGTGTGGACATCTCCCCGGTGATGATCAAGGTCGTTGACGCTGCAGTCGCAAAGGCATACGGCGGCAAGCGCAAGATCAGCTGGATGGAAATTTTCGCAGGCGAAAAGTCAACCAAGGTCTACGGCCCGGACGTGTGGCTGCCGGAAGAGACCCTGCAGGTACTGAAGGAATATGTTGTTTCGATCAAGGGCCCGCTGACCACTCCGGTCGGCGGCGGCATCCGTTCGCTGAACGTCGCGCTGCGCCAGGAACTCGACCTGTACGTCTGCCTGCGCCCCGTGCGCTACTTCAAGGGCGTGCCTTCGCCGGTGCGTGAGCCGGAGAAGACCGACATGGTCATCTTCCGCGAAAACTCCGAAGACATCTACGCCGGTATCGAATGGCAGGAAGGCTCCGACGGCGCCAAGAAGATCATCGACTTCCTGATCAAGGAAATGGGCGTCAAGAAGATCCGCTTCCCGGGCACTTCCGGCATCGGCGTCAAGCCGGTTTCGCGCGAAGGCACCGAGCGCCTGGTGCGCAAGGCGATCCAATACGCAATCGACAACGACAAGCCGTCCGTGACCATCGTCCACAAGGGCAACATCATGAAGTACACCGAAGGTGGCTTCCGTGACTGGGCCTACGCACTGGCACAGAAGGAATTCGGTGCAGAGCTGATCGACGGCGGCCCGTGGTGCAAGTTCAAGAATCCGAAGACCGGCAAGGAAATCACGGTCAAGGATTCGATCGCTGACGCCTTCCTGCAGCAGATCCTGCTGCGTCCGGCAGAGTACAGCGTCATTGCTACGCTGAACCTGAACGGCGACTACATCTCCGACGCGCTCGCAGCACAAGTCGGCGGCATCGGTATCGCTCCGGGCGCCAACCTGTCCGACTCCGTCGCGATGTTCGAAGCTACCCACGGCACCGCACCGAAGTACGCAGGCAAGGACTACGTGAACCCGGGTTCGCTGATCCTGTCCGCAGAAATGATGCTGCGTCACATGGGCTGGGTTGAAGCGGCTGACCTGCTCATCTCCTCGATGGAGAAGTCGATCACCTCGAAGAAGGTGACCTATGACTTCGCCCGCCTGATGGACGGCGCAACACAAGTCTCCTGCTCCGGCTTCGGCGAAGTGATGATCTCGAACATGTAATTCGAGCAGGGCAAGACAAGAAGGCCGGACATTGTCCGGCCTTTTTTTATTCCCCGAAGCCTACTTGATCTGCGTTTGCTCGAGCGCGAAGCGAATCAGGTCGGCTTGACCTTCGATGCCGAGCTTGCGCTTGATGTTCAGGCGATGGGTTTCGACAGTACGGACGCTGAGGTTCATCTCGCGCGCGATGTGCTTGTTCGATTTTCCTGTCGCAATGCATTGGAGTACTTCGCGTTCGCGCGGTGTCAACAGCATGGCGGGCGGCATCGGGCGGGACAGCTGTTTGGCCAGGCCCGCACTGTAATAAATGCCGCCGGACATCACGGTGTCGATCGCCGTGATGATGTCGAGGGCCGGCGCATCCTTGAGCACGTAACCGCGGGCGCCTGCCTGGATTGCCTGCATCACGTACTCTGCCTTGTCGTGCATGCTGAGCATGAGCACGGCGATTTCGGGAAACAGCGTATTGAAGCGGCCGGTCAATTCGATGCCGTTCATTCCACCCGCGAGATTGATGTCCATGAGCGCCAAGTCGATGTTCTGCTTGCCAGCCAGTTCCAGCGCTTCGCTGGCGTTGCCGGCTTCGGCGACGACCGAGAAGTGTGGAATGGTTTCGAGCCGTGCGCGCAATCCGTCTCGCACCAAGGGATGGTCGTCGACCAGGAGAATGTGGACAAAGGGCTGGGTTAGCATAGCGTTCAGGACCGAGGTAGGGTTGCTGTGACTTGCGTGCCGTCGGAGGAAGAAATCAGTTCGAGTTTGCCGCCGATGGCATTGACGCGTTCGTGCATGTTGCGAAGACCGATGCCGCGCTTCGGATGCTGCGAGATGCCGGCAACATCGAAGCCGATTCCGTTGTCCGATACCACGAGTGACACGCTTGCCTTGTCGCCCACGAGGCGCACGTTGACCTGAGTGGCATTCGCGTGGCGCTTGATGTTGGTCAGCGTTTCCTGAGCAATCCTGAACAAGACCGTGTTCGCAACGTCTGTAAGGCCCTCGATGACACCGTTCGCCTCGAAGTTCGTTGCAATGCCGGTGTTTTCGCAGAATTCGCCTGTCAGGTGGTCCAGTGCGGCCGCAAGTCCAAGATCATCCAATAGGGCGGGACGCAAATCGTGCGAGATGCGCCGGACCTCGCCGAGGACGTCATTGAGCTGATTCGCTGCTCGGTCGAAGGATGCGCGGGCGACTTCAGGCTTGTTCGATTGCGCAACAAGTTTCGCAATGCCGGATTCGACCTGCAATTTGATGGAAACCAGCCACTGGCTGATGCCGTCATGCAGGTCGCGGGACAGACGGGCGCGTTCTTCTTCCTGCGAGCGCACGACGCGCTGGGCCAGCACGCGCAGCTTGGCATCCGCTACCCGGTATTCACTGATATTCAATGCAAGGCCGGAGAGAGCGATGACCAGGACACTGGCGATGGCGATACCTGCAATCCACAGCATCGTGTTACGGATATTTCTTGAGATTTGCGTGTCTATCTTCGCCAGCGCGGCGTCGACGTCATCGAGGTAGATGCCCGTGCCCAGCATCCAGCCCCAGCGGTCTACCTTGATGACGTAGCCCAACTTGGGCGCTACCTTGCCGGACGAGGGCTTTTCCCAAAGATAACGGACGTAGCCGCCGCCGGCTTTTGCCTGCGCGACGAGCCGCTGGATGGTCGGGCTGCCGCTGGTGTCGCGCAGTTCCCAGAGGTCGCGGCCGACGAGTTGCGGCTGGCGCGGATGCATCAAGTTCCGGCCCTCGAGGTTGTAAAGGAAGAAATAACCATCGTCGCCATAGTCGAGTTTCGCGAGGA
>Ga0196981_1000247_pt1 | contig 31503 bp, 28 predicted proteins | sample S3_2013CmetaG_FD_155462 | JGI IMG/M metagenome (GOLD analysis project Ga0196981, IMG submission 155462) | Soil microbial communities from Anza Borrego desert, Southern California, United States - S3_20-13C | ecosystem: Environmental > Terrestrial > Soil > Desert | place: USA: California... | reverse complement strand
GAGATCTTCGGCATCCGGCAGGCCGTGATCGGCAAGGCGCTTTTTATCGGCGCCGATGCCGACAGGACCGCGCACGACCAGAATATCCGCGTTGGGCCATTCCTTGTGGATCGCGGCGGGCAGGTCGTTGAACATGTCCGGGTGGTTGCCGTAGCCATGCAAAAAAATGATCAGCGCGTCGGGCTGGCCCGATGCGCAGGGATATTCGTTGAAGTGAAATCCATCTTCGTATTTCATGGCCGCCTGCTTTTATCCACAGCCACCCGTTCATCCCGCCAAGGATGAACAAGCGTAAAAAATGGCTAACCCCTTGTAAACCCTTAAAATCCCTGCTGCGATGCAGCAAGACGAAAGCATTGACCTTATATGAAAAGGTTTTAGACTCGGGACGAACCAAGGAGTTAAATGTGGGACTGTTCAAGCGCAAGCTACGCGAAGAATTCAACACGCCGCCGCAGCGCGATCTGCAACCGTTTAAAATCACGCTGACAAAGCCTGCCGCGGACCTTGCCGCCCAAGGCGCAGATTTCAAGCGCAGGCTGGGCCGCTGGCTGGAACGTCAGGGCGACATGCACAAAGGAAATGCAGTAGCGCCCGATGCGGGCGTTACCACAACCCACGCGACCGTCTCCATTTCCTGCACCGAAGAAACCATCGCCCGTATCGAGCGGCAGTTTGGGGGCGAGATCTTGCGGGTGGATCCGCCGGCCAAGCATGTGCGCGGGGCAATTTATCCCCAGCCGGTCGATCCCTGGGATGTCAGCAAATGGTCTACGCCCCGGCCCTGATGACGCGCCGGCGCGCCAGCAGGTAGACGAACATGGCGAGATTGATCGCGCACATATATACCGGGAACATGAGTGTTGTCGCGCTCCATTGCGCAAGCGCGAAGATCGACACCACCGTAGATGCGGCGAACAGGATGTAGGCCAGCGCCCGTTCCTCCCATGGTTTTGACCATGATTTGCGGAACGTCGGAAAGAAGCCGATGGCGTCGATCACCACGATCAGCACGACCGACCAGAATGGATCGGCGGTTACATACCAGACCGGCAAGGTAAAGAAGGCGGCGGCAAGCGCAGCCTGATCGCTGCGTGTAATGTTCTGCGCGCCCTGCCGAAATCCAATCGCGCACAGGCCCAGGCAGGTAAAGGCGCCGATAACCGTGGGGACGACGCCCAAGCCCCCTCCTTCGGCCCATTGGGCGGCCGCTGCTATGACGGTAAGCACAAACCAGATCAGCCAGGAATAAGCATGCGGCTTCACCTCGCCCCTGAGCGCTGCGCGGACATAGGGGCCAAAGCCCGCAAAAAGGATGCAGGCCGATAAAAGGACAAGGATTTCAGGCTTGATGATGGCTATATCCTAGAACTGGTCGTTGGCGATCTGGCAGGCCATTTTCTGCCCGCCCATGATCGGGGCGGTGAGACCATGCACCTGCGGCAGCAACGCCTCGGCAAAGAAACGTGCCGTGATGAGCTTTGTGTTGTAGAAATTCGCATCCTCCCCGCCATGCAGCGCCGCATGGGCCGAAAGCGCCATGCGGGCCATCATATAGCCGCCCGCGACGAGGGAGAATTGCCGCAGGTATGGCACGGCCGAGGCTGCCATGGTTTCGGTATTCGATTTCGCGTTGGCCAGCATCCAGGCGGTGGTTTCTTCAAGGGCTGTAACTGCCCTGACCAGTGAGCCTTGAATGACGTCCAGATCATCACTCGGCTTTTGCGTCAGCGATTTCGCGAATGTCTTGATCTCGCCCATGAACTTTCCCGCCTCTGCCCCGCCGTCGCGCAGCACCTTGCGGAAGACCAGATCATTGGCCTGAATACCGTTCGTGCCTTCATAGATGGGCAGGATGCGGCTGTCGCGGTAATATTGGGCGGCGCCGGTTTCCTCGATAAAGCCCATACCGCCATGTATCTGCAAGCCGGTGGAGGACGTTTCAACAGCGAGGTCTGTCGCCCACGCCTTGACGAGGGGCACAAGGAGGTCCAGACGGGCGGCGGCGGCCGCTTTCGCCGCGGCATTCACCGTACGGCGCGATCGGTCGATCATTCCTGCTGCGTAATAAGCCAGCGCACGGGAGGCCTCGGTATTGGATTTCATCGTCAATAACATGCGCCGCACGTCTGGATGTTCGATGATTGCAACACGCTTGCCGGATTTGTCGCCGAGCTTCATGCCCTGCACCCGGTCCTTGGCGTATTGAAGCGCGTGCTGGTACGCAGCCTCGGAAAGGGCGACGCCCTGCTGTCCGACGCCGAGGCGCGCGTTGTTCATCATGATGAACATGTTGCGAAGCCCCTGCCCCGGCTCGCCGATCAGGTAAGAAACCGCTCCTTCGCCTTCGCCATACATCATGACGCAGGTGGGGGAACCGTGAATGCCAAGCTTGTGTTCGAGCGAGACGGCGCGCACGTCGTTGCGTTTGCCGATCGAGCCGTCTTCGTTCACAAGAAACTTCGGCACGATAAACAGCCCCAAGCCTTCATTCCCTTCGGGGAGGCCCTCAATCCGCGCGAGAACAAGGTGAATGATGTTCGGGGTGAAGTCGTGCTCGCCCCAGGTGATGAATATCTTCTGGCCCTTCATCAGGTAATGATCGCCATTCTGTCTGGCCATCGTGCGAATGGCGGCGAGGTCGGTGCCGGCTTGCGGTTCCGTCAGGTGCATGGAACCGGTCCATTCGCCGGAAATCATTTTCGGCAGGTACCTGGTCTTCTGCGCTTCGGTGCCGAGCACCTCGATCGCCTCAATTGCGGCCTGCGACAGGAGGGGGCACAGGGATAACGCAAGGTTCGCAGCCTGCCACATCTCCCCGACCGCCATCCCGAGCGCATGGGGCAATGCCTGTCCGCCATGATCCGGCGCGCAGGTTACGCCCGTCCAGCCGCCTTGGGCGAACTGGGTATATGCGTCCTTGAAGCCATCCGGCGTCTTGACGGTCTCGCCCGCAAGGCGGGACATTTGACGGTCGCCATTCTTATTGGTGGGCGCCCAGACTTCGCCGGCCAGTCGCGCGGCTTCGGCAAGCACCGCTTCGACGACGTCGGTTGTCACGTTCTCATACCCGGGCAGCGTGGCGATCTCCTCCATGCCCGCAATCTCGTTCAGGACGAAACGCATGTCTTTCAGCGGTGCGGTATACATCGGGCGGCTCCTCGAAAAAAATCCGGCGGTCTCAACAGACCGCCGGAATATTAACATTTCATGCACATATATAAAGCCCCGGCTCGACGCGGGGCTTTTATGAATATCAGAGGTCGAAGGAAGCCCCGCCCTTTTTCCGCACCGGCGCGGGGGAGTCGGTTCTCCGGCCGGCGAGCTCCTGCAACTGCTGCTCGACCAGGACCATCAGCTTGGTCTGGCCAAAGCCGGTGACCACCTCGTCTGCCGGCAGGCGCGCTTCCTCGGCGACATAGATCTTGACCAGCGGGTGGGCCTCATCGCCGCGCAAGGTGGCAACATTCGCGAAAATGCGCGAGAGAACACGCGTATGGGTCTCAAAACCGTCCATCACGTTATCCATCCGCGCGCGGATCATGTCGCCCTTATCCGTGCCCTTCAGGTCTTCGACAATGTCCACGACCTGGCGAAGCTCTTCGACTTCCTCGGGCGAAGGAGCGGTAGACTGCCAGTCGCGAACGACTGCGCGCTCGATAGCAATAAGCGCAGCGCGTGACTGGGCAGCGGGCAACGCAGCGATCTCGTTGAAAAGGGTATCAATTTTGGCGGGTTCAGTGGCGGCCCCGACGCGGCGGACGTAATCATTGGGATTAAATACCGGCATTTGAAACTCCTTCTGCCCTTACCGGGCGGATGCGACCTATATTGAAAACGGGTTATGTATTTTGGTAGCACCTTCCGCTATCAGGGACAACACTTCCCGTAAAACATTCCCGTTGCCGATTTGGCACAGCACTTGCAACGCTTAGACATATAAAAGCGCCGTAAAGGCCGATTTAGGTGGAGTTAAAGGATATGGCGGCATTTTTTTCAGGGATGAAGGCTAAAATAGCCGAAAAATATCAAGGGGTTGCTTCTCCGCAGGTCATTAACGCTGTCCACAAGGCCAGCAAGAAGACCGGGGTAGATTTTGCCTTCCTCATGGAAAAAGCGTCCACCGAAAGCAGCTTTAACCCGACCGCGAAATCCAAGACATCCTCCGCAACCGGCCTGTTCCAGTTTATCGAGAACACTTGGCTGTCGATGGTGAAGAAGCACGGTGAAAAATTCGGTCTGAGCGAATATGCCGACAAGATTGAAATGAAGAACGGCCGCTGCTCGGTGGACAGCGCCGCCGCCCGCCGGGAAATTCTCGGCCTTCGCAACAATCCTGAAATCGCGGCGCTCATGGCGGGTTGCTACAGCGCAGAGAACAGGGACTACCTCGATGCCCATACCAAGGGGGAAGTCGGCACGACCGAAATGTACCTGGCCCATTTCATGGGCGCGGGGGGCGCCGCCAAATTCCTCAACTGCCGCGATTACGACGGCAATGCAATCGGCGCCAGACTGTTCCCCGAGCAGGCGCGCGCCAACAAGAACGTGTTTTACAACAAGGCGACGGGCAAGGCCCGCACGCTCGACCAGATCTACGCCCTGTTTGACAAGAAATTCTCGGATGGACCTTCCGTTGCCGGCGGCGATGCGCCCTCACCCGCGTCGCGCGTCTCGCTTACGAAAGGCTCCATCAGGGCATTTGCAGCCGCCCACCATTCAAGCAGCCCTTCCTCCAAGGCCGCGCAGGTGCTTCCCCTTTTCGATGACGGCAATGACAAGGATGATATCATCTGGTCGAATGACCCGCGCTTCCATCACAACACCCGCACGGGCAGCAATACCGGCCGGCGCGCCGTGCATCGCATCACGCCTGAGACAATCATGGTCATGCAGCAGATGCGCGATGTCGAACAGCGCGCCTTCTTCCGCGCGCCAAAGGACAAATACGGCTACAACTCCTGATTTAGCGGATCAGGATCGGCGGGGCCTTCACCCGCTGGGCCTGTTCTTGCAGGGCGGCCTGTTCCATGAGCGCCCGGAGCTCGGGGAGGCTGATGGAGGGCCGCAGCGACGTATCGTTGCCTGCGAATTCCAGGAACATCTCGAACGTCGATTTCTCGGGCGGGAACTGTTCGACCTCGACATCTTTTTTCGGGTCTATCTTCGCCTTCACCTTGGCGACCTCGATCGCGCGGGCGAGGCCGCCCAGCTCGTCCACAAGGCCGCGTTCCTTCGCCTGCGCGCCGGTCCAGGCGCGCCCTTCCGCAACCGCAAAGGCTTGGTCATGCGTCATCTTCCGCCCCGCCATCACGCGTTGGAGAAAGGACTCGTAGATGCTGTCGAGCGTTGCTTCAAAGCGCGCCATTTCCTCTTCCGTGAACAAGCGGTTGGATGACCACATGCCGGCATGCGCGCCTTCCGAAACCGTCACCCAGTTCACGCCGATCTTGCTCCAGAGGTCGGCGAACACGAACTTGCCGCCAAACACGCCGATAGACCCCGTAATCGTCGCGGGCTGGGCAACGATCCAGTCGGCCGGCGTCGCGACCCAGTACCCGCCTGAAGCCGCGTAGCCGCCCATCGAAACGACGACAGGTTTGCCGGCCTTCTGCGTCTCGATGACAGCGCGGCGGATTGTCTCGGCTGCGTTGGGCGACCCGCCGGGGCTGTCGATGCGGAACACGACCGCGGCAACATCCTTGTCCTCGCGCGCGTCCTTGAACGCGTCAGCGACTTCGTTTGCTTCAATGCCGCCCGAACTGCCAAAGCCCGCATGGGTCCCGCCGAAAGAAACGATTTCGCCGGAGCCAAGAATCAGCGCAATCTTCGGCTTACCTGTCGCCTTGCCGCTGTCTTGCGCTTCCTTGCGCTCGACTTCCTTCTTCACCTCGTCCATGAAACCGCGCAGGCCTTTCGCCTTGGTCTTGGAATCCGGCGTGTAATCAGACAGATCAATCGTGTCATCGTCTTCGGCGAGCCCGGCTTCCTTGCGCGCCTGCGCCAGAACCTCGTCGTAATAACCGATCTTGTCCACCAGCTTCGCCTCCAGCGCCGCCTGGTCGGTGAAGGGGCCGCGATCCACGAGCTGCCGCACCTGGTCGGGCGTCATGCTGCGGGCCTGCGCGATCCCTTCGACCATCTGGCGGGAAAGATCGCCGATGAGCGCCGTCAACGCCATGCGGTTCGGTTCGCTCATATCGGTCGCGGTAAACGTCTCCGGCGCGGACTTATAAAGGCCTTTATGGCCGAACTGGGCGGTGACGCCCACCATATCGAAAGTGCCCTTCACAAAAGGCACCTGCGCCGAGATTCCCGTGATCCCGACGATGCCCACAGGCTGCAGCCAGAGCTGGCCGAAGCCTGAGGCGAAATAATAATCCGACATGCCGGAGGCCATTTCGCCGTAGCTTTCCCCGAAGACATAGGCGAATTTTTTCGCGTTGCGGAAATGCGCGACTGCGTCACGCAGCTCCTGCACCTGTGCCACGCTGAACTGCACGTCCTCGATCTTCGCGACGAAGCCTTTGACCCGGTCATCCTTCGCGGCTTCTTCCAGGGCTTCCGTCAGATCGCGGATTGTGGCCGAGGCATGGACGAAGGGCTGCGTGACCGAGGGGCGCGGCACCACTTCCCCGATTCCCGATTTGAAGGTGTAGGTCAGAAGAATTTTTGACGGCAGCGCTCCGGGCTTTTCATCTAGCGCCCGACCGAGCACGACGCCCACCATTACCAGCATGAGGAAGAAAGAGAAGCCGAGCATGATGAAGAACCCCTTGAAGAGATTCAGGAGTCCGCGAAAAAATCCCCCCTCCTTCTTGCGCTGCACGTCGTTCGCCATGTCAACAACCTTTCGGAAATGCTCGAAAATTTTTTGCAGTCTATCGCAACATTGCAGATTGAACGATAAATAAATTGGGTCTAATCTCGTTGCAGATTTCACGCGGAACTGAAGACAAAAAAAGCCCCAAGTGCGGAAACACTTGGGGCAATATCATCGAAGCGAAGTATTAAGGGAGAGGCCGCTGGAACCAGCGGCCTTTTCCTTGAGTGAAAGTCTCGCGAATCTGTGGATAAGAGTCGAATCCTTTTTCCAGCCAAGTTGGCTCGGCCCAATTCCTCCAATAATTCAGCTTGTTAACTTCAGGCCAGCGAATTCTCTGCATTTATATTATGGTGAGTCGCGCGAAAATTTTGCGTGAAATCCCAGACTCTTGCGATTCCCCGATTCGCCAAAACATGAACTTAGCCAGCCAAGAATCTGATTTGACTCTGTTTTATCCCGGCTTGAGCGCTGCATGACGAAGCAGGTGATCGCACAGGACCAGTGCCATCATTGCTTCCGCAACTGGCGCGCCGCGCAGGCCCACGCAGGGATCGTGACGTCCCTTGGTGATGATCTCGGTCTCTTCCATGCGGCTGTTGATTGTCTGCATGGGTGTCAGGATCGAGCTCGTCGGCTTGAACGCAATGCGGACGACGATATCCTGCCCCGTTGAAATGCCCCCAAGGATTCCGCCGGCGTGATTGCTGAGGAAATGCGGCTTGCCGTCGATAATCCTTATCTGGTCGCTGTTTACTTCGCCGCCCATCTCGACGCTCGCGAAGCCCGCGCCGATTTCAACACCCTTCACGGCGTTGATGCCCATCATGGCTTTGGCGAGATCCGCATCGAGCTTATCGACAACCGGCGCGCCGAAGCCGGCGGGGATGCCGCTCGCGACAACCTCGACGATTGCGCCAGCACTCGAGCCTGCCTTGCGCGTTTTGTCGAGGAAAGCCTCCCAGACCGGAATGATGTCCGCGTCCGGCGTAAAGAATTGGTTTTCCGCGGCTTGCGCCCAATCCCAATTATCGCGGTTGATTTTATGCGGCCCGACCTGCACCACGCTGGCCCGGATGTTCACCGCATCGCCAAGACGGGAATGCAACACCTTGCGTGCGACGGCGCCAGCAGCGACACGGCTTGCCGTTTCGCGCGCGGAGGATCGTCCGCCGCCGCGGTAATCACGAAAGCCGTATTTCCGGTCATAGGTGAAATCCGCGTGGCCCGGCCGGTACTTGTCCTTGATATCGGAATAGTCCTTCGATCGCGCATCTGTATTTTCAATGAGCAGGCTGATAGGTGCGCCGGTGGTCCGGCCTTCGAAAACGCCGGATAGGATTTTAACCTTGTCCTCTTCCTGCCGCTGCGTCGTGAAGCGGTTCTGGCCGGGCTTGCGCCGGTCCAGGAATTGCTGGATGTCGGATTCGGACAACTCGATTTGCGACGGCGCGCCGTCCACCACGCAGCCGATCGCCGGGCCATGGCTCTCGCCCCAAGTCGTGTAACGGAAAAGATGGCCGGCGGTATTGGCGGACATCAGCCCGAGATGCCTTGGAGCAGCTCGGCGGTTTGTTTCGCGGAATCGACGTTGACCATGCCGACGGTATTATAGCCGCTGTCGACATACATGATCTCGCCGGTCACGCCTGCGCCGAGTTCCGACAGCAGGAAGAGGCCGGCGCCGCCGACGTCCTGCGTCGTCACGTTGCGGCGAAGGGGGGCATTAAGTTCGTTCCATTTTAAGATATAGCGGAAATCGCCGATGCCCGAAGCGGCGAGCGTCTTGATCGGCCCCGCTGAGATGGCGTTGACGCGGATTCCGTCCTTGCCCACATCGCTGGCGAGGTAGCGCACGGAGGCCTCGAGCGCTGCCTTGGCGACACCCATGACGTTGTAATGCGGCATGACGCGCTCCGCGCCGTGATAGGTCATCGTCAGCAGGCTGCCGCCGTTTTTCATGAGCGGTACGGCGCGCTGCGCGACCGCGGTGAATGAATAGACCGAAATATCCATCGTCTTGAGGAAATTGTCGCGCGTCGTGTTCAGGTACTGGCCATCCAGCTCATTCTTGTCGGAATAAGCAATCGCATGGACGACGAAATCGAGCCCGCCCCATTCCTTTTCCACGGCCTTGAAGGTCGCATCGATGCTTTCATGATTGGTCACGTCGCAGGGCACGACGATTTTCGACTGCACGCTTTCAGCCAGCGGCCGGACGCGTTTTTCGAGCGCATCGCCCTGGAAGGTGAAACCCAGCTCCGCGCCATGCTTATGCGCCATTTCAGCGATGCCCCAGGCGATGGAGCGGTCGTTCGCGACGCCCATAATCAGGCCGCGTTTGCCCTTCATGAGCGGAGTGGCGTTCGTCATGGAATCACTTTCCTCTGTGGCGGGCTGGCTGGTCATCTGATTCACCCAATTCAAGAAATCTTCGCGCATCCTACACATTTATAAATATACGTCCAGCGCGACCTTCCATAAAAAGCGGTGTGAAAAAGATTTTTGGTTTCTTAAACATAACGCGAACATCTCGCTCCGGCATTATGAAATCAATATGCCCTTTTCCTTTTGATAAATAATCGAAACGTATTATATTTGCTACAGTTTCTCGCAACCCTTCGGGTGTTCCTCACCCGTTCCAACAAAGCATCTAGGCTTGCAATCACTTCCTTACTGGTGTTCACTCCCGCGCAAGCTTAACGACAAGAAGGTTCCACAACTTTGCTTCAATTCACTTCGCCTCGTGCCCGCCTGTTTCGCAAACGCCGCTTTGGCCTGCGTCACATCGTTCTCTCCGCCGCCGTTCTCGCTGCCGCTTACGGGCTGATGCCGTCCCGCGAAGTCGCCGTCGCGCCGGCTGGTCCTGTTCTGGCCGCCTCCGCTCCGGCGGAGTCCCGTGCCGCAGCGCCGTCGCGCGGATATGAAGTGCTGAACCTGAAAGACGCGTTCGACGCGAAGCCGATCGCGCCGAACTACCCGTTCGCTGCGGAAGATTCCGCCGGCAAGCCGAAAGTGGTGATCGCCGCCCAGCCCGCGCCTGCCCTGCAAGGCCAGCTTTCCTACATCCAGTCCGGGATCACCAAGATCCTGGAAGCCAGCACCGACCTCAAGGAAATCCTCGACAAGGAAAAGCATGTCCGCGTCGGCAAGGGCGATACGCTGATGGAACTGCTTGTGAAAAACGACGTGTCGCGTGACGAAGCTTACCAGGCGATCCAGGCCCTGCGTAAAGTCTACGACCCCCGCGACCTGAACCCCGGCCACCAGGTCACGGTGTTCTTCCACAAGGATCCCCGCATCGCCGACCCGAAATTTGTCGGCCTGCGCATCGAGCGCGATACCGTCAATGCGGTTGTCCTCAACCGCGGCGATGACGGCAACTTCAAGGTGAACGAGGAAGCCAAGACCGTTCACCGCCAGATGAAAGCCTATCGCGCGAAGATCGACAGCTCCCTCTATGTCGACGCGAAACAGGCTGGCGTGCCCGACAACGTCATCCTCGAACTCATCAAGATGTATTCGATGGGCGTCGACTTCCAGCGCGAGATCCATAACGGCGACGCGTTCGACGTTATGTACGAACAATACGTGACAGATGACGGCCGCGTCGTTCCGAACAAAGGCGAGATCGTTTATGCCCGCCTCGCGCTGTCGGACCGCACCATGCCGCTTTACCGCTTTGAAGGCGCCAACGGCGACGTCGAGTATTTCGACCAGTCCGGCCAATCGGTGAAGAAGCCCCTCATGAAAACACCGATCGACGGCGCGCGCATCAGCTCGGGCTTCGGTTTCCGCCGCCACCCGGTGCTGGGCTACAACAAAATGCATAAAGGCATCGACTTCGCCGCGCCGCGCGGCACCCCGGTTTATGCCGCCGGCGATGGCGTCATTCAAAAGGCTGGCCGTTTCTCCTCTTACGGCAACTATGTCCGCATCCGCCACCGCTCGGGTGTCGAAACCGCCTATGCCCACCTGAACGGCTTCAAGTCGGGCATCAAGCCGGGCACGCGCGTCAAGCAGGGCCAGGTGATCGCTTATGTCGGCACGACCGGCCGCTCGACGGGCCCCCACCTGCATTACGAGATCATGATGGGCGGCAAGCAGGTCAACCCTGCTTCCGTCAAGCTTGCTGGGGGGAACTCCTTGTCGGGCAAGGCACTCAAGACCTTCAAGGCCAATGTCCAGAAACTCGACTCCAGCTTCGCCAAGGCGCTCGCGCCTGCGCCGGCTGTGGCGTCGGTTGCCGCGGGAACGGTCGCGCGCAACTAAGCATAGGCAGACAAATTTAAAGAGCCGCCTGACCTGTCAGGCGGCTCTTTCTTTCCGGACTCATGATGGTGCTTTTCTTAGTGGTCAGCGGTAAACGCCGAAGACGTCCTTCGTGCTGCCGTCGTCATTGGTGATATGCAGGAAAGGGTTCTGCCCGCCGGAGAGCTGCAAGCCCATGACGATGCGATCGCTGCCGTTTTTGTCCTTCATGATGAGAACCGGAGACTCGTTTTCACCAGCGAGCCGGAAAAGCAAACGTATATGGCCGTTTGTATCCGAAAGGGCAATCAGCGGTAACCCGCGTTCATCTGCGCCGTTATAGGTTCCCATCTGCAGGCGCATCTGGCCGTTTTCGCCGTAGAAAATCTGGCCCGGCTGGCCGTCGTTCACGTAGGTGGTGATGCCCTTCGCGTTCTTCGTGTCGCGCAGCGCGAAGTAGCTGTCGCTCTGTCCCTGCGCGACGGCGGCTGTCGGGCGGAACGCGATTTCGGCTGCGAAGCCCCCGAGAAAAGAAAATGCCGCCGTCACCATTGCCAGCCCGGCGGTGGTTTTGATGTTCATGATATGCCTCTTATTTTTGCTGCCACTTGCCCGCGTCATCCTGCTGGAAGTAGGTGGTCGCGTGACCTGCGTCCTTGTAGGATTTCCAGCGGCCGCGCGCCTCCGCGACCGCTTGCTCGTCGTTGCCATCGAAAATCTCGCAGCAGAGCGTGTAATCCGCGACCTTCGCCGATGACGCGCCATCCGTTAGTATCAGCACGGTCGCGCTGTTCGGATTATGCTCCTCGTCTGTCAGCCAGACCGGCTGCTCGGCTTCAAAACCATCCTTCACGTAGCCGTGCGGCAGGAAGCTGCCGGGGTCATAGGTCCAGAGCGCATTGTCGAGCGCTTCAACCCGCTCACGGCTCCCAGCCTTGATGACGACGCGGTACTTGCGTTCAAGCGCTTTCGCGACGATTTCCGGCAGCGCCTGTTCAAGCCGCTTGCTTTGTAAATGATAAAAACGCACATCCGTCATGCTTGTCAGAAACCTCTTGAATACCCTATTATTATTGTCATCGTCGACGGAGCGCAAGGGCGCAGATGGACTGGAAAACTGCATCATCGGATGAAAAGCTGCAGCTCGTGCGCGATATCAACCGCGTCGAGCCGGTCTATAAATTCAGCCCGGAAGACAGCATCGTCGAAACCCTGCCGCTATCGTTTTATCACGGCGGACAGCTTGTATCGATCGTGAAGCCGATGCCGCTACAGCCCCAACTCTGGTACGTCAAGCTGCCATCGGAAATCGTCAATCTCGACGGCTCCGTCGCCAATATCCACCACCTGAACGAGCGCGCGCCGCTGGCGCTGTCGCCGCAAGTGATTGCCGATTACCTCAAATTCCGCCTTTATTTCGCGGGAAGCATGTGGCTTGAAGGCGTTCTTGCCATCGAAGCGGCTGAAGGCTTTCAGGCGACGGCGCGCGTCCTTGAGCAGGAAGGCCTCTTCGAGAAAAAGTTCGCAGTTTCCCCGCGCGGAGAGCTTACGCTGCAGGCCAAGAAAAAACTGGGCGCCGGCAAGCGCCCGCCCGCCCGCTTCAGCTTTTAAGCCTCAGCCGCCATTTTCTGCAGCCGCACATAATCTGTCTTGCCCGTGCCGAGCACCGGAATTTCCGAGATCAGGATTTTTTTCGGCACCGAAAGCTCGCTCAAGCCCAGCATTTTGAAATGCGCCGAGATCGCCTCGGGCGCCGCGGACGGATAGGTCGTAAACAGGATCAGTTTTTCGCCCTTCTTGTCGTCCTTGACGCTGACGACGGCATGCTGGTTGCCGGGCCACAGCTTTTGCAGGGCGATCTCGACAGCCGACAACGACACCATTTCGCCCGCAATCTTGGCGAAGCGCTTCATGCGGCCCTGGATGGTGATGAACCCGTCTTCATCCAGCCCGACAATGTCGCCGGTATCGTACCAGCCGCCATCGGGTGGCTGCAGGATGCCCGGCGCATCTGCCTTCAGGTAGCCAAGCATCACGTTCGGACCCTGGATGACCAGCTTGCCGGCATTCGCGTCGATGCCCTCGACGGGCTCCAGCCTGTGCGCGACGCCGGGCATCAGGCGGCCCACCGACCCCGCGCGGTTATGCATCGGCGTATTGATCGAAATGACCGGCGCCGTTTCCGTGGCGCCATAGCCCTCGAAAATCCGCACGCCGTATTTCTCTGCATAGATGCGGCGCGTTTCTTCCTTCAGCTTCTCCGCGCCTGCAAAGACGTAGCGTATCGCGTGAAAGTCATAAGGATGCGCAAAGCGCGCGTATCCGGCGAGGAAGGTATCAGTGCCGAAAAGGATCGTGGCATTGGTGTCGTAAATCAGCTCCGGAACGATGCGGTAATGCAATGGCGATGGGTAATAGAAGGCACGCAAGCCGCCCAGAATCGGCAGCAGCGTGCCGCCCGTCAGGCCGAAGGAATGGAACATCGGCAGGCAGTTGAACACAATATCCTGGGGTCCGAAATCCACGCGGCTGGCGACCTGGTGGCGGTTGGATTGGATATTCCGGTGCGACAGCACAACGCCCTTCGGCGTCCCCTCGGAGCCGGAGGTGAAAAGAATTACCGCTGGATCGTGCGGGCTTGCCTTGCGCCGGAAGCTATCCACCATTTCGGGCATGTACCGCGCCAACAGCCCGGTCAGCTTGCCCCGAAAGCCGATTTCCGCGCGCAGGTCCTCAAGATAGAGGAAATTGACACCAACGGATTGCATCGCCTCGATCGTCGGCGACATCTTGCCCATCTCGATGAAGCGGCGCGACGTAATGACGGTGGTAATCAACGCCGTCTGGCAGGCGCTCACGACCTGCGCAGGGCCGGCCGAGAAGTTGATCATCGCCGGGACCTTGCGGATGGCATGCAGCGCGAAGAACACGATCGAGGTTCCCACCATGTTCGGCAGCAGCACGCCAACCGCGGGAATGGTGGCATGCGCGCCCAGGGTCAGGTGTTTTTCCATTATGCGGCCCAGCACCATCGCGCGGGCGATCAGGTGGCGGTAGCGCACGGGCTCGCGCAAGGGATCTTCGGCGATAATCTTTTTTGTCCCGTAGAGACGCGAGGCCTCCATCAGCGATGTCAGCAGCGGCTTGTCGATGTCGGATGCATCGAACACCATTTGGGACATCATGTCGTAAAGCTGCGCGCCCGCGAGCTGGCGGCGGCGGCGGCCAAAGACACCTTCCGGAAGGACAAAATCGCGCGGCGGCAGGATCGTCAGGGTGATCTTCGGGAAGCGACGCAGCACGGTTTTGCCGGCGGAGCGCGAGAACGGCGTATATTGCGCGCCGTCGATGCGGATCGGCAGCACTTTCGCGCCTGCCTTGTCGGCGATCATGCCTGGGCCCTCGTAGACTTTCATAAGCGACCCGGTGACGGAAATGCGTCCTTCGGGGAAGATCATGCCCGTCTTGCCGCTCTTGACGACATCGATCAGCGACTTCAGCGCAAGCGGATTGGTGGGGTCGACGGGGTAAGCGTCGACCATCCGCAGCAGCGGCTTCATCCACCAGGCGCGCGCGATATGCGTATTGACGGCGAAGGTGACCTTGACGGGCAGGTAAGCGGCGATCAGCGCCGCGTCGAGGAATGAGGTATGATTGGCGATGATGAGCACGCGGTCGCCAGCCTTTTCGAAGTTCTCCATCCCGCGCACCTCGACCTTATAGGCCCAGCCGAGGATCGCGCGGCAGATGGAGCGCAGCAGCGCGTCCGGCAGCAGCTGCACGATATAGACAGCGACCAGGATATCCATGAGCGCCATGGCGAGGAAAATCTGCGGAATGCTCGCGCCCGCTTTCAGCATCACGGCGCCGATGATCGACGATGCCACCATGAACATCGCGTTCATGATATTGAGGCCCGCGATCATGCGCGCCATGTAGCGGCTGTCGGTCCGTTTTTGCACGATCGCATAGAGCGGCACGACGAACATGCCGCCGCACAGGGCAATGACGAAGAGATCTGCGACGATGCGCCAGCTGCCCGGCTGCGCGAGGAAGCTGCCTGCTGTTGCCAAAACCTGTCCCGCCGGCAGCGCATTGTTCGCCGCGAAATACAGGTCAACGCCGAACGCGGCCATGCCGATCGCCGCCAGCGGCACATAGGTTGCCTGCACCTGCCCCTTCAGCAGGCGCGAGCACAAGACCGAACCGCAGGCGATGCCGACTGAGAAAAGGGTCAGCAACAGCGTCACCACGCTCTCATCACCGCCAAGATAGATCTTCGCAAAGGCCGGGAACTGCGTGAGGTATGTCGCGCCGACAAGCCAGAACCACGAGATAGCGAGTATCGCGCGGTAAACGCCGGTGTTTTCCTGCGTCGCCGCGAGGATCGTTCGCGTTTCCTGCCAGAAGTTGCGGTTGACGACGAGCTCCGGCGACGGCCCGGGCGCGGGCGGAATAAACCGGCTGGCCGCGTATCCGGCGATCGCCACGAGCACGCAGGCGGCCGAGATGATCTGCTCGCCCAGTTCGGCATGCGAGATGAGTAGCCCGCCCGCGACCGTGCCCAGCAAGATCGCCATGAACGTTCCCGCCTCGACATAGGCGTTGCCGCTCAGAAGTTCCCTGCCCTCAAGGTGCTGCGGCAGAATTGCGTATTTCACGGGCCCGAAGAATGCGGAATGCACGCCCATGCAAAACAGCACGATGAACAGGACGAAGAGGCTGTGGCTCAGGAAGCCGATGGCGGCCAGCAGCATGAAACCTATTTCCGCAACCTTCACCCAGCGCGCCATCTGCGCGCGATCCAGCTTGTCGGCGAACTGCCCGGCGGTCGCCGAAAACAGGAAGAACGGCAGGATGAATACCCCTCCCGCGATCGTCACCAGAATTTGCGGCGGAATTGACGTCTCGGTCGCAAGGCGAAAAGTGATGAGCATCGCCATCGCCGTCTTGAACAGGTTGTCGTTGAACGCGCCCAGGAATTGGGTTGCGAACAGCGGGAGAAACCGCCGTGAATGTAGGATAGACATGCCCTGTTTCTGCCCTTTCGAATAGCGAAGACGGTCCCCGCGTAGCGGGGTTAGAACAAGGACCGGCTAAAGCCGGCAGCCCTTATTCGAAGTTTTCCGCGACGAAGCGGTCGAGCAGGCGGACGCCGAAGGCCGAAGCGCCCTTCGGCGCGCTTGTCCGGTCTTTGGCGTTCCACGCCACGCCCGCGATGTCGAGATGCGCCCATTTGACGCCCGGCTGGATGAAGCGCTTGAGGAAATGCGCGCCGATTGCCGAGCCCGCATCGCGCCCGCCGGAAATGTTCTTGATATCCGCAGCCGGGCTGTCGATCGCCTTGTCCCAGGCATCGTTGAGCGGCAGGCGCCACAGTTCCTCGCCGACCGAGTTCCCGGCATCGGCCAGCTGCTGCGCGAGATCGTCATCGTTCGAGAACAGGCCCGCATATTCATGCCCGAGCGCGATGATGACCGCGCCCGTCAGCGTCGCAAGGTCGACGATATGCGTCGGCTGGAATTCTTCCTGCGCATACCACAGTGCATCGCAGAGGATCAGGCGGCCTTCCGCGTCGGTGTTCAGAATTTCGATCGTCTGTCCCGACATCGAGGTCACGATATCGCTGGGGCGGCAGGCATTGCCCGAGGGCATGTTTTCGGCGAGCGCGACGACGCCGACGACGTTCACGCGCGCGCCGCGCGCTGCGAGCGCGTACATAAGGCCGGTCACGGCGGCAGCCCCCGCCATGTCCCATTTCATGTCTTCCATGCCGGCGCCCGGCTTCAGTGAGATGCCGCCCGTATCAAAAGTCACGCCCTTGCCGACGAAGCAGATGGTCTTGTCCTTCTTGCTGCCGCCGTAATATTCCATGGTGACGAGCTTCGGCTCGCGCGCGCTGCCCTGGCCGACCGCTTCCAGCGCGCCCATGCCGAGCTTCTGGATTTCCTTCATGCCAAGCGTCTTCACCCGTACACCGAGCGGCACCAGCTCGCTGCGGATAATTTCAGCGAAGCTCGCCGGATAAAGATGGTTCGGCGTTTCGGAGACGAGGTCGCGCGTCAGGTAAACGGCGTCGACCAACGTATCTGCTTCATCGAAAAACTTGTGCGCCTTCTGCGGCTGGGGAACGGTAAAGGCGAGCGCCTTCACGGTCGGCTTCTTGTCCTGCGGCTCCTTGGTCAGGTACTTGTCGAAGCGGTAGGAGGACAAGAGCGCCCCCAGCGCGACGCGCACCGCCGCCTCGTTCTCGTCGACATCGCCCGCGCGCACGCCGGCCAGCGCCAGTTCCGCGGTTTCAGCCTTGCGGGTGTTGAGCAGCGACACGACCGTGCCGCCTACCTTTTCGAGGTCCTGCGCCTTCAGGTCGTCCGGTTTGCCGAGGCCGACAATCACGATATGGCGGTAGGGGAGCCCGTCCGGGCCCGAAAGCACCAGCGTCTGCGCGCGCTTGCCTTCGAATTTCTCGGCGGCCATCGCGCGGCGAAGCGCGCCTCCCGTCTTTTTATCTGCCCATTGCGCGCCGTCCAGCAGCTTGCCGCCTTCGGTCGCGAAGGCGATGTATGCATCGGATTTGGGGGCTTTGGCGTCGAACGAGATTTTCATGACAGACCTATTTTTCTTCCTTTTTCGGGCGGGAACGGCTAAAAAACTTTAGAGCACAAATATAAAGAGGTGGTTAACCATTATCCACCCAAAGATTGCGCAATGCTGATCACCCGCTATCTCATGAGAAACCTGGCATCGGCGACGGTCTTCGTGACGATCGCGCTCACCATGGTCGTGCTCCTGACGCAGTCGCTGAAGATCCTCGAACTGGTGGCAAACTCCGATGCGCCGCCCGGCCTCTTCATCAAGCTTATCGCGCTGACCATTCCGAAGTTTCTGGAAACGATCCTGCCGGTCGCTCTCGTGATCGCAGCATTGTTTGTCTATAACCGTTTCATTATGGATAACGAGCTTATTGTCCTGCGTGCCTGCGGCTTCGACCAGCACGCGCTGATCCGCCCCGCTCTTCTGCTGGCCGGCGGCTTCACCCTGGTCATGTTCGCCCTGACCACCTATGTGACGCCAGTCACCAGCGGCGCGATCCAGAGCCTGCGGGCGACCGCGCTGTCCCGCTATTCCTCCTTCCTGCTGCGGGAGGGCGTCTTCAACACATTCGGCAAGGACCTGACCGTCTATGTGCGGTCGCGCAGCAACGCAGGCGACCTGTCGGGCATCCTCATCCACGACAATCGCGACAAGAGCAAACCGCCCAGCACGACCACGGCCAAGCGCGGCCGGCTGATCATCAATCATGACGTGCCGACGATCGTGGTGCAGGAAGGCATGCGACAGCAGCTCGACCCCAACAGCAACGCGCTGTCCCGCCTCTACTTCGCGGAATACATGATCGAGGTGAATTCCTTCGACAGCGGGCCGCGGGTGCATGCCCGGGATTACAGCGAGCGGACGCTGCCGGAGCTGCTCAACCCCGACCTGACGCAAAAATATGACCGCGACCGCCGGGAAGTTTTCCTCGCCGAAGCGCATGCCGATCTCGTGCGCCCGCTGCTGCCGCTCGCCTTCGTCCTTCCTGCGCTCGCCATCCTGCTGATCGGCCCCTTTAACCGCCGCGGCCAAGGGCGCAAGGTCACGGCTGCGGTCCTGGTGATTGTCGCGCTGATGACCGCCAACCTTGTCCTGACAAGCGCGACGCGGCGCCATCTCGAGCTTGCGCCGCTGCTGTATTTGTCGGTGTTTTTGCCCATTTTTGTTGGGTTTTACGCGTTAAATTTCCGCGGCGAACAGCAGATAATGGCTGTCCTCAGACACTTCAACGCGCAGCGCAGCCGCCGGATGGAGGCCGCATCATGATCACGTCGCCGACCTTGTTCCGCTACATCGGGCGCAATTTCCTGTTCAACGTGCTGATGATTTCCCTGCTGCTGGTCGGCATTGTATTCGTCATCAATTCGATCGAGCTGCTGCGCCGCTCCTCCCCCCTGCCGGATGTCAGCTTCGGCCTCGTCCTCCGTATGTCGCTGCTGTCTGTGCCGCAATACGCGGAGCGGGTGCTGCCCTTTGCGGTGCTGTTCGGGTCGATCTATACGTGCTGGCGGCTGAACAAGACGCACGAGTTGGTCGTCATCCGCTCCTCCGGCATTTCCGCCTGGCAGTTCCTGTTCCCAATGATGGCGGCGGCGCTGGGTTTCGGGTTGATCGTGACCACCATCATCAACCCAGTCTCGGCAGTGCTGGCTGCGAAGTTCGACCAGATGGAAAATGAGCACCTGAAGGCGAAGCATAGTCTGGTCGCCGTGCTGCGCACGGGGATATGGCTGCGCCAGCCGACCGAGGACGGCTACGCCCTTCTCCACGCCGCAAGCTTCGAGCAGAAGGAATGGCGCCTGTCGGACGTTATCGTGTTTTTCTTCGACAAGGAGGATAATTTCCGCCGCCGCATCGACAGCCCGCTTGCCTATCTGCGCGACGGCTTTTGGGAAATCACCAGCCCGCTTGCGAATGACCGCAACGGCCCGAGCCGCGCCAAAACGGAAACCCTGAAGACAGAGCTGACGGCCACCAAGATCGAAGAATCATTCGCCTCGCCTGACAGCATTTCGTTTTGGAGCATCCCGGAATATATCCGTATTATGGAAGAGACCGGCTTCCCCGCAACCCGGCTGCATATCCGTTTCCACTCCCTGCTCGCGCAACCGTTCTTTTTCATGGCAATGGTGCTGCTGGCTGCGACATTTTCGCTACGGCCGCCAAGATTCGGGGGGGCGGGTGCCCTGATAGGCCTTGGCGTAGCCGTTGGATTCTTTGTATTCTTCATGGACTCAATGCTCAGTGCCTTTGGCGTTTCCCAGAAAATTCCTGCATATCTCGCAGCCTGGACACCCGCCGTCGTGAGTCTGCTGCTGGGCGCGACCGCCCTGCTGCATCTCGAGGACGGTTAAGGATTGAGTAATTGGAACAAGATAAAGTGAAATTGGGCAGATTTTTATACGGAAGTACGGATTGATGAATACGATTTGGGCACAGGGTGTTAGCCGTAAACTCATGACCGCGGGCCTTTGCGTCCTGCTGGCGTTCGGGTCGAGCGCCTGCGCGCGCTCCGTGAACCCGGAAACCGGGTACAAGACCGGTATCAACGACCCGCTCGAGGGCATGAACCGGGGCATTTTCGCGTTCAACAACATCGTCGATATCGCGATCATCGAACCCGTTGCCAAGGCCTATAACTTCCTGCTTCCCTCCTTCTTCCGCGACGGCGTGCAGAACTTCATGCACAACCTGCGCTCGCCCCTCATCGTGGGCAACCAGCTGCTGCAGGGCGACCTCAAGGGCGCCGGCGTCGCGACCGCGCGCTTCATCATCAACACCACCGCCGGCATCGGCGGCCTGGTCGATGTCGCATCGGCGCAGGGCCTTCCCTATGAACCCGAAGATTTCGGCCAGACCCTGGCCGTCTGGGGCCTGGGCGACGGCTTCTACCTCGTCCTCCCGATCGTCGGCCCCTCCTCGCTGCGTGACACCGGCGGCATGGTCGCGGACGGTCTCGCTGACCCTGTGCGCATCTGGGCGCATGACACCGACAATGACTGGATCTACTACACCCGCGTCGGCGTTGAAGGCCTCGATACCCGCGCCCGCCTCGTGAGAGCGGTCGAGGACCTGCGCGCGAACAGCCTCGATTACTACGCGGCCGTGCGCAGCGCCTACAGCCAGAAACGCCAGTCGCTCATCCGCGACGAAAAGGCCGGCGACAGCGCGTCGATCCCGGACTACGACAACAACTAACAAGCCTTTCAAAAAGGCGGAGAAAGAAGAAAACACCATGCGTATCGCTCTCGCCCTTGCGGCCCTTGCGCTCCTCGCCTTTGCCACCCCCGTTCTCGCCGCCAAGACCGATGGCAGCCCCGCCGCGCAGTTCGTGCAGGGCCTCGGCGACAAGGCGCTGACCTCGCTGACCGCCAAGGACCTCGCCGCGAATGTGCGCGCCCAGCGCGTGCGCAGCCTGCTGCGCGAGAACTTCGATATCCAGACGATCGGCCGCTTCGTGATGGGCAACGGCTGGAAGACCGCAACCCCTGCCCAGAAGTCGCAATATATGTCGCTGTTCGAGGATATGATCGTCGCGACCTATACCAAGCGCTTCGCCGATTATTCCGGCCAGTCGTTCAAGGTCACCGGCTCCAGCGCGGTCTCGGATAGCGACAGCCTCGTCAAAAGCCAGATCCTCCAAAAGGATGGCCCCGCCGTGATGGTCGACTGGCGTGTGCGCAAGAAAGATGGCGGCATGAAGGTCGTCGATGTGGTGGTCGAGAATATCAGCATGAGCCTGACCCAGCGCGACGATTTCCGCACAGTCCTGAACGACAAGGGCGTTGACGGGCTGATCGAGGTGCTGCGCCAGCGCGCCGGCAAACCCGCCGGGAAGTAGACTGCGCTCACGCGCAAGAAAAAAGCCCGGAAGAAATTCCGGGCTTTTTCTTTTGCCTCTGCCGGTTATGAAGCCCGGCGCAGCGGCTTGTATTTGAGTCGGTGCGGCTGTTCCGCGTCCTCGCCAAAGCGCTTGCGGCGGTCCTTCTCGTAATCCTCGTAGTTCCCTTCGAAGAAGGTCACCTGGCTGTCGCCTTCGAAGGCGAGCATATGCGTCGCAAGGCGGTCGAGGAACCAGCGGTCGTGCGAGATGACGACCGCGCAGCCCGCGTAATTCTCGAGCGCATCTTCGAGCGCGCCGAGCGTTTCGGTATCGAGATCGTTGGTCGGTTCGTCGAGCAGCAGCAGGTTCGCCGGTTCCTTGAGCATTTTCGCCAGGTGGACGCGGTTGCGTTCCCCGCCCGAAAGAATGCCGACCTTCTTCTGCTGGTCCGGCCCGCGGAAGCCAAAGCTGCCGCAATAGGCGCGCGTATTCACTTCGCGCTTGCCGAGGTAGAAGATGTCGTTCCCGCCGGATATTTCCTGCCAGACGTTATTGTCGCCCACCAGCGCGTCGCGGCTCTGGTTGACATAGCCGAGCTTGACGGCATCGGATACGACCACATCGCCGCTGTCGGGCTTGTCTTCTCCGGTGATCATGCGGAACAGCGTTGTTTTACCGGCGCCGTTCGGGCCGATCACGCCCACGATGCCGCCCGGCGGCAGCTTGAAGGACAGGTTTTCGATCAGCAGGCGGTCATCATAGCCCTTGGAGACGTTCTTGAACTCGACCACGTTCTGGCCAAGGCGCGGCGGCACCGGAATGATGATCTGCGCGGCGCGCGTTTTTTCGTATTTTTCAGCTTCGGCAAGCAGGTCGTTATATGCGGTGATGCGCGCCTTCGATTTTGCCTGGCGCGCTTTCGGCGACTGGCGCACCCATTCGAGTTCGCGGGCCAGCGTTTTCTGGCGGCTTTCATCCTCGCGGCCCTCTTGCGCCAGGCGTTTCGCCTTGGCTTCGAGATAGCCCGTATAGTTGCCTTCATAAGGAATGCCCGAACCGCGATCGAGCTCGAGGATCCAGCCCGTCACATGGTCGAGGAAGTAGCGATCGTGCGTAACCATCACAACGGTGCCTTTGTAATCCAGCAGCGTGCGCTGTAGCCAGGCGACCGATTCCGCATCCAGATGGTTAGTCGGTTCGTCGAGCAGCAGCAGGTCTGGCTTTTCCAGCAGCAAACGGCACAGCGCGACGCGGCGTTTTTCACCGCCCGAAAGATGCGTCACTTTTGCGTCCGGCGGCGGGCAGCGCAGCGCGTCCAGCGCAATTTCGAGCGTGCGCTCGAGGTTCCAGCCGTCAGCTGCCTCGATTTTCGTCAGCAGGTCGCCCTGCTCTTCCATCATCTTCGCCATTTCGGCGTCGTCGGTGACTGTCGCGAACAGCTCGGAGATTTCGTTGTAGCGGTCCAGCAGCGCCTTGGTGTCCTTCATCGCCTCCATGACGTTTTCGAGGACGGTCTTGTCGGGGTCGAGCTGCGGCTCCTGCGGCAGGTAGCCGATGCGCACGCCGTCGGCCGCCCAGGCCTCGCCATTGAATTCCTTTTCGACGCCCGCCATGATTTTCAGGAGGGACGACTTCCCCGAGCCGTTCGGGCCCAGCACGCCGATCTTCACGCCCGGCAGGAAGCTCAGGTAAATGCCGCTCAATACCTTTTTCCCGCCCGGATAGGTCTTGGACAGGTCTTTCATCACATAGACGTATTGATACGATGCCATGGCGCGCTCCTTCGAAATTGACTGCTATATATATAAAGAGTCGCGCGCAAGGGCAAGCGCCGCGCGCCGTCCTGCAAAATTATGCAGCGAATCCAATTGTCTGAGCGGCTAGACGATGCTGAAGACGAGCGACAGGACGATCAGGGCGGCGCCGAGGAAGCCCAGGATCTTTTCATTACTGGTGATCCAGCCCATGAGGTTCGTGATTTCGGTCATGATCGCGACGTTCATTTTGGCGCGCAGCGGCGCCTCGATCTTGTGAAAGGCATAGGGCAGCGCCATGACGACGAGCACGAGGTTGGCGAGCATCGGCAGGAACATGTAAACGATCGTGATGCCGGAGGAGAGCTTGCCGGCCATGAGGATCGGGACCAGGAACGCCGCGACGAAGCCGTAAAGCAACGCAAGCACGGCGAGCGTGTCGATATTCTTTTTTACCGCCGCCAGGAATTTTTCAAGGGCAGCCGGTTTTTTCGGGATCGTGCCGCTGAGGTAGATCAGCGTGAAAACGATCAGCATGACAAGCGTAATCAGCCCTAACAGCGGAAGCATGATGGTAACTCCATGAATTTGCCCTGATTTACTTCACCATAAACGCGGCGGGCGTGCAAGAAACTAGTGACGGGTCGCCATGATCTGCTGCAGCAATAACCGCGCCTGTTGCTTGTCTGCAAGGTTTGGCGTGCGCTCGATGTATTGCTCCAGCGCCGTTTTTGCCTGTTGCTGCTGTCCCAGCTTGGCATAGAGAATCCCCTTGTCGAACAGGGTGCGATGCTCATCCGGCGCCAGCGCCTCCATCGCCTCGACGACGATCACCGCCTGCGCGTACTCCTCGGTATCGATCAGGCGCTTCTTCAGGTTGTTCTCGAGCCGCAGCAGGATATCGCGGTTGCTCACGGCGTCGTAGAAATTATGGGAAAGCTCGGCGCCTTCGCCTGCGATCGATTTCAGCAATTGCCGCAGTTCAGCCGCATTCATTTCCTGCCCCTGGCGGAACGGGTCGAGGATCGCGCGCTCGCCATCCTTTTCCATGCGCACCAGGAAATGCCCCGGGAAATTCAGCCCCTCGATCGGCCAGCCGAGCCTGCGCGCGATGACGATGTAGATGATGCCGATCGCGATCGGCAGGCCCTTGCGCCGCTCGATCACGCGCACGAGGTTGGCGTTCTGGATGTCGTCATAGTTCTGGGCGTCGCCCTGATAGCCGTGCGCCTCATGCACGATCTTCTTCAGGATGGAAATGCGCAAGGCAAGGTTATCCTCGGCGTTCAGCCGCAGGCGCGCCTGGTATTCCTCCTGCGCGCCCTCGCCCAGCTTCTTCAGGTGATTGCGAAAGCGCTCGGGCTTCACGCCCGGCAGGAACAGCAGGCCAAGGGCGAGCGCCGCCTCGCCGAGGTCGATATTCGCATCCTCCTGCAGGCCGGTATAGCGGACATACTGGAACGCCTCGTCCGGCGTCTCGAACAGGTGCAGGTCGCTCAAGTCGTCGGGCGGCCGGGGGGGCGTCAATGGATCGAGCTCTCGATCTCCCCCGTTTCCGGGTTCACGATGCCGGGCGGGGTTTCGCCGCGCATCCGCACGTAGCTGGTCACGCTTTTCACGTATTTGGTGTTGCGAGCGTAATCGAGCACGCGGTCAAGCTCCCGCTGGTCCTGCGCGACGCCCATGATGTAGACGACGCCCGCGACCGTTTCGATCGAATAGTTGATGGACTGCACATATTTGTCGAACATCAGGCGCGCCTTGATGTCGCTCGTGATCCAGCTGTCCTTGACGTAGTCGCCGGCGCCGACATCTTCGTCCACGACGATTTCGTTGATCACCTGCTTCACGCCGTCCGCCTGCCAGGCGAGGCGCACCGCGTCGACGCGCTGGTCGGGATCGGGGACATGACCCGTAATCAGCACGCGGCCTTCCTTCACCGTCATCGACAGGCGGCGGTAGAGGTTCGGGTCTTTCTTCAGCCAAAGGTCGGTGAGGGTGAGGCGGATCGAGGCGTCGGTCGCCGCGCCCTTGACGCCGCCTTCCTGCGCCGCCGCGACGCCGACCGTCGCGCCTGCGCCGGTCGCGAGGGCGAGCGGCGTGCAGCCGTTCAGCAGTACCGGCAGCGCTATCGCCGCGAGGAGGCCGAGATAATTTTTCATGGGTGTCACCTTAAATGTCAGAAAGCATTCCTGATGTGCTGCGGCAGCTTGCGGGGCGCCATGACCAGCGCATCGAACCGGGTCTCGAAGACAGTATATTGCGTATGTTTGGCGAGGTAAAGCTCGGCTGCGCGGCGCACGCGCGACTGGTTGATGCGGTGAATGGCCTCTGCAGCATCCTCATGCGTGCGGCGCAGCTTGACCTCGACAAAGGCGATGACGCCATAGCGCATCGCGATCAGGTCGATCTCGCCAAGATGCGTTTTATAGCGACGCGCAAGTATCCTGTAGCCCTTCAGCCGCAGGTAGAGAGCGCCAAGGGCCTCCGCCGCCATGCCCTTGTTGTGGCCGGTTTTCTCTTTTCGATTTGCCGTCATCTTTTCCCTTTCAGCAGCAGGGCGCGCTGATAGAGATCGCCCTTCTTGCGGCCTGATTGCGCGGCAACAAAACCCGCCGCGTCCTTCACGCCCATGCCTTCCGCGTCCATCATTTTCAAAAGCAGCGCATCGATCTTCTCGTCGGTCCAGGCGGCCGCGTCATCCGCGCCGGGCGCGCCGACGACGATGACGATTTCGCCCTTTGGCGGCCCCTCGGCTTCGTAATGCGCGGCAAGTTCAGCCAGCGGCCCGCGGCGGACCTCCTCGAATTTCTTGGTCAGTTCGCGTGCGACGGCCGCCTGCCGGTTGCCGAAAATTTCGGCCATATCCGCAAGGCTTTCGGCAAGACGCGGCGCCGTCTCGTAAAAGATTAGCGTGCAGGGAGCAGGCTTGACCTCTCCCAGCGCCGATTTGCGCGCCGCGCTTTTCGGCGGCAGGAAGCCCGCGAACATGAACCGGTCGCTCGGCAGGCCGGAGAGCACGAGCGCCGTCAGCGTCGCGCTCGCGCCCGGCGCGCAGGTGACATAGATCCCCGCCGCGACGGCCTCGTGCACCAGCTTGTAGCCCGGATCGGAAATCAGCGGCATCCCGGCATCCGAAATGAGCGCGATGCGGCTCCCTTCCTGCAGCATGCGTAGCAGTTTCGGGCGCATCTCGTCGGCATTGTGATCGTGATAGGGGATCTTGTCGGTCGACAGGCCATGATAGCTCGTGAGCTTGCCCGCCTCCCGCGTATCCTCGCAGGCGATGACATCGACTTTCCCTAATATCTCGACAGCGCGCGCCGTGATGTCGCCCATGTTGCCGATGGGTGTCGCGACGATATAAAGACCGCCGGCGAGGTCAGATTCCGTTTTTCGTGGCATGGGCGATGTCTATAATGTCAGGCCAGAGCTTCTTTCGGGCGAGCGCGCCCGGTCAACCGGAGTATATCGAAAAATGTTCAAGCACGTTCAGTTTTTATTCGCAGGCCTTCTCTGCCTGATGCTCTCCGCCTGCGGCGGGCCGGGCGGCCAGGTTTCCTCCGGCCCCAACATGACAAGCTTGGCGGTGGTCTCGAACGACCCCAACGCCATGCCCAATATCGGCTGGCAGAACCAGAGCGACCGCAAGGAACTGAACCAGGCCACCGCCGTACCGGCGCGCAAGGTGAAAGTCGCGATGCTGCTGCCGCTCACGGGCAAGCATGCCGATCTCGGCCAGTCGATGTGGAAGGCAGCCCAGATGGCGCTGTTCGATGTCGGCTCTGCGAATTTCGAAATGGTGCCGAAAGACACCCAGTCAACCTCAGCAGGCGCGTCGCAGGCGGCGCAGGAAGCCGCCAATGCCGGCGCGCAGATGTTCCTTGGCCCGATCTTCGCCGAAGATGTACGCGCGGTGAAACCGGTTTCCTCCGCCCGCAATATCCCGATGGTCGCCTTCACGACCGACTGGACGCTCGGCGGCGGCGATACCTATATCCTGGGCTTCCTCCCCTTCGCGCAGGTCGCCCGCGTCGCGCAATATGCGCAGACGCATGGCGCGGACCGCATTGCGGTATATGCGCCGACCACGCCCTATTGCGATGCCGTGATCGGCACGCTCGGCCGGACGGGTATCTCGCCGGTTGCGGTTGGCCGTTATTCGCCGCAGCAGGCGGATCTGTCCGCCCAGGTTGCAGCGTTTGCCGCATCCTCGAAGGACAAGTTCAACGCGTTGCTGCTGCCCGTCGGCGGGGAAGGTTTGCGCTCGCTGACTTCCGTCCTCAGCAGCAATGGCATCAACAGCCGCAATACCCGCTTCCTTGGCACGGGGCTGTGGGATGAATCCTCGCTTACCGGCGACCCGTCCCTCTATGGCGGCTGGTTCGCGGCGCCCGATCCTGCATCGCGCCGCGATTTCGAGCGTCGCTATAACGAAAACTACGGCGGCTCCCCGTTGCGCCTGTCTTCGCTCGCCTATGACGCAACCGCGCTTGCAGCCGTGCTGGCGCGCTCCGGCGGCGACGCGCCCTATAGCCGCGAACGCCTGCACAACCCGCGCGGCTTTGCCGGCATCGACGGCATCTTCCGCTTCCGCAACGACGGCCTGTCGGAGCGCGGGCTTGCCGTGCTTGAGATCCAGTCCGGCCGCGCGCGCGTGATCGACCCCGCGCCGACCGCTTTCCTTGCCGGCAGCTGATGAGCCTCGCCGCGATCCAGGAACGCATGAAGGCCGCCTGCGCCGATGCCAGGCGGCCTTTCTCGTCAGTCGAGCTCGTCGCAGTGAGCAAGACGCAGCCGGCGGATCGCGTTCAGGCCGTGCTCGATGCCGGCCAGCGCGTCTTCGGCGAAAACCGCGTGCAGGAAGCGCAGGAACGCTGGCAGCCGTTGCGCGAAAAATTCGGCGACCTTCGGCTTCACCTCATCGGCCACCTGCAAACCAACAAGGCAAAGGACGCGGTTGCGCTGTTTGACGTCATCGAAACCGTGGACAGCGAAAAGCTCGCATGCGCGCTCAAAAACGAGATGCAGAAACAAAACCGCCGCTTGCCCTGCTTCATCCAGGTCAATACCGGCGAGGAACCGCAGAAAGGCGGCGTCTCTCCCCGCGACCTCGAAAAACTTCTGCGCTTCTGCCGCGAAGAAGCCGCGCTCGATATATCGGGCCTCATGTGCATCCCCCCCGCGGACGAAATTCCCGACCCCCATTTCGCCCTCCTGCACAAGCTCGCGGCGGGATTCGGCCTCGCCGGGCTCAGCATGGGGATGAGCGCCGATTTCGATCGCGCGATTCGATACGGTGCCACCCAGATACGGGTTGGAAGCGCGCTTTTCGGCATTAGGGAAAATACATAATCCCTTTTACTTCAATATCTTAAAATTAAAACCGCGATTCCGGTAAATGGTTCTTGTCTTCGGCGAATGTCGTTGACATAATGCCCTCACTCAGCGATAAAAAGCACGAAACACGAGACCATAAATACTCACAAGGCACGAGCCACGGCCAACTGCGGATAAGGTTTAAAATTTCCGCGCGCGACGACGCCGAACAACATGTCGCAAGGTTGACCGCCATAAAAAGAAACTATTGGAGAGCACGCACATGGGCAAAATTGTCGGGATTGACCTCGGTACCACGAAATCCGCCATCGCGATTTACGAGAACGACCAGCCGAAAATCTACCAGAACACCAAAGGCAAGCGCACGACGCCGTCCTATGTCGCTCTGAAGAAAACCAAAGACAAGAAATCAGGCGAAGTCAGCCAGGAATGGATTGTCGGCGAAACCGCCAAGAACCAGGCGATCGTCAACCCGCTCTCGACGCTCTACGGCGTGAAGCGCCTTATCGGCCGCCGCTTCGACGATCCGGAAGTGAAGAAAATGGAAGCCCTCGCTTCCTACAAGATCGTGCCCGGCCCGAACGGCGACGCATGGGTCGAAGTCGACGGCCAGAAAATGGCGCCCGTCGAAATCTCCGCCAAAGTCCTGCGCGAGCTGAAAGAAGCCGTTGAAAAGCAGATCGGCGAGCCGGTCACCGAAGCGGTCATCACCGTTCCGGCCTACTTCAACGACGCGCAGCGCAAAGCGACGAAAGACGCTGGCAAGATCGCCGGCCTCGACGTCAAGCGCATCATCAACGAGCCGACCGCAGCTGCCCTTGCTTACGGCATGGACAAGCAAAAGAGCGGCAAGATCGCCGTTTACGACCTTGGCGGCGGCACGTTCGACGTCTCGATCCTCGACCTGTCGATGGATAAAGAGGGCAGCATGATCCGCGTCCTCGCGACCAACGGCGACACCTTCCTCGGCGGCGAAAACTTCGACGAGCGCATCTCGGAATTCCTAATCGCGAAAATCAACGAAGAACACGGCACCGACATCGACATCCACGACAAGGCGTCGAAAGCCGCCAACGCGACCGTGCTGCAGCGCATCCGCGAAGCCGCGGAAAAGGCGAAGATCGAACTGTCGTCACAGGACGTCGCCGAGATCAGCCTGCCCTTCCTGATGCAATCCGCGGAAGGCCCGGTCAACTTCACCTACAACATGAGCCGCAAGGAACTCGAGGGCCTGGTGCAGGACCTGATCGACAAAACCCTGCCACCGTTCCAGAAATCCCTCGCGGATGCCGGCCTGAAGCTTTCCGACATCGACGATGTGATCCTCGTCGGCGCGCAGACCCGCATGCCGAAAGTCGTCGAGACCGTGAAGAACTTCTACGGCAAGGAACCCCGCCGCGACGTGACCCCCGATGAAATCGTGGCGATGGGCGCTTCCGTCCAGGCCGCGATCCTGCAGGGCAACGTCGAAGACGTCCTCCTGCTCGACGTCATCCCGCTCTCGATCGGCATCCGCACCGCCGGCGACGTAATGTTCAAGGCGATCCCGCGTAACTCGACGATCCCGACCGAGTTCAAGGACACCTTCTCGACCAACCAGGACAACCAGCCCAACGTCGACATCCGCGTCTACCAGGGGGAGCGCGACGTTGCGTCCCAGAACAAGCTGCTCGGCAACTTCACGCTCGACGGCCTGCCGCCCGGCAAAGCCGGCACGGTTGAAGTCGAACTGACCCTCGCGATCGACGCCGACGGCGTCCTGAACGTCGAGGCGAAGAACGCGAAAACCGGCCGCGCGCAGAAGATCACCGTCAAGGCAAACGGCGGCCTGTCCGAACAGGAAGTCGCCCGCATGCTGAAAGACGCCGAAGCGAACGCCGAGAAGGACCGCATCTTCCGCGAATCCGTGACCGCGCTCGCGAATGCCGATTTCGAGCTGAAAGACGCTTCGCGCCACAAGGAGCAGGATTACTACAAGCAGGCTCCGGAAGAGCTGAAGCAGCAGTTCGAGGAAACGGTGAAGGACCTGACGACCGCGCGCGACAAGCGCGATGTCCAGCAGATCATCGAAAAGACCGAAAAGCTGAAGAACGTCCTGACCTCGATCGGCGAAGCTTTCGCCGGCGCGTCGACCGCGTCGGAAACCCCGGCAGCTCCCGAAGCGACCCCCGCGGCCGCAGCGGAAGACAAGCCGAAAACCCCGAAAGCGCCGACGCCGTAATCCGCGCGTCAGCCATGAAGAATAAAAAAGCCCCTGTCGCAAGACAGGGGCTTTTTTCAACATGGGTTCGGCATGCTATCGCAGCCCGAGTTCCCGCGCCTTCTTTTGCTGCGCTGCCTGCAGCTCGAGCGCGGCCACTTCCTTCTCGAGGTCGGCGATGCGGTTGCTGTTCGCGGGCGCTTGGGCGGCAAAATGCGTGCCGAGGTTCGGCGCGGTTTTCAGCGCTGGCGCGGGATCCTCTCCTTCCGCCCCTGCATGGCTGAAGGCGATCTCCGCCGCGCGGTTAAGGCGGATATCGCGGTTCAGGAGCGCAATGCCGCCGCGCAGCGCGCCCCAGGCGGCGGTCATGGCGAGCGCCGCCACGATAATCGGTCCCGACTTGGCGACGATGGCAAGCAGGCCGATCGTGGCCGCGCCGCCGCCGACCGTATAGGCCCAGCGTTTCAGCGTGTCGCGATAGCCGGTATCCTTGGCGACCGACTCTTGCGCCTCCTCCAGCGTTTCAGGATCGGAGGCGCCGGGTATGGCGGCAGCGACGCGCTTGAAAATTTCGGCCAGCTTTTTCATCAACTTCCTTCCGTGTGAATTAACCGCCGAAACCGAGGCGGCTTGTGATTGTTTTCGGCTTGTCCAGTTCCCGCGGCCCTTCCAACGCGCCTTTCAATTCGGCGATGCGCTCTTCGAGCGCCGCGATCCG
>Ga0196981_1000246_pt1 | contig 31512 bp, 22 predicted proteins | sample S3_2013CmetaG_FD_155462 | JGI IMG/M metagenome (GOLD analysis project Ga0196981, IMG submission 155462) | Soil microbial communities from Anza Borrego desert, Southern California, United States - S3_20-13C | ecosystem: Environmental > Terrestrial > Soil > Desert | place: USA: California... | reverse complement strand
ACAGCCACCAATACAAGTAAAGTGCCGAATACATCTGCGACGGCGGCCTCGAGCGGCGCGGATCTCAACGGCAAGGCGGCGGAGGCGGCGGCCCGCACGATCCGCGACCGCATCGCCGATTTCATTGCGTCCCATTTCGACACAACGACGGATCGTGTGCGGTTCGAGGCAGGCTCCGTCCATGCCGGTGAACACATCATTTCCTTCAAGGAAGCAGTGCAGCTTGCCTATGCCGCGCGCATACAGCTGTCATCGACCGGTTTTTACAAGACCCCGAAAATAGCCTGGGACCGCCCCAATGCGAAAGGCCGGCCGTTTTATTATTTCTCCTATGGCGCAGCCGTCACCGAGGTCATCATCGATACGCTGACGGGCGAGTATAATATTCTGCGCGCCGATATTCTCCACGATGCGGGCAGGTCGCTGAACCCTGCGATCGATATCGGGCAGATCGAGGGCGGCTATGTGCAGGGCGTGGGCTGGCTGACCTCGGAAGAGCTGTGGTGGAACGAAAAGGGCGAACTGAAAACACATGCGCCCAGCACGTACAAAATCCCCACGGGCCGCGATATCCCGAAGGTATTCAACACGGCGCTTTTCGAGAACCTGAACCCGGAAGACACCATCTATCGCTCCAAGGCGGTGGGGGAGCCGCCCCTTATGCTCGGGATTTCGGCGTTCCTGGCGATCCGTGATGCCATCGCATCGACCGGACCGGCTGGCTGCCGCCCGCCGTTGATGGCGCCCGCGACGCCGGAGCGCGTGCTTGCCGCTATCCAGGCGGTGCAGGCATGAACGGCAATCATGAATGGCTGCCCGTGCTCGCCGAACTCACGACACAGGGCGAGCCTTGCGTGCTTATCACCGTGATGGAGGCCAAGGGCTCAACGCCGCGTGAGGCGGGGGTAAAGATGATCGCGACGATGACCGCGCAATTCGGCACCATCGGCGGCGGTAACCTTGAATTCCAGGCGCTCGCCGCGGCACGGGAGCTTCTCGTCGCCGCTGGCGCGCCGACCGTTAAAGATTATCCGCTCGGCCCCAAGCTGGCGCAATGCTGCGGCGGAGCGGTGACCGTGTTTCTGGAGCCATTTTTACCGGCCTCCAAAACCTTGCTGCTGTTCGGTGCGGGGCATGTCGGCAAGGAAGTGGTCAAGGTGCTCGACGGATTGCCGGTCCGGATTAAATGGATCGACAGCCGCGCCGGGGAATTTCCTGCAAGCATGCCCGCGAACTGCACGCGTGTAGTCGCCGCAAACCCGGTCGGCGAGCTCGCGGCGGTGGATGACAAAACCTACATCGCCGTCCTGACCCACAGTCATGACCTCGATTTCGAAATCGTCCGCGCCGCCTATCATAAAAGCTTTGCCTATCTCGGCCTGATCGGGTCGGATACCAAGCGCGCGCGCTTTGAAAAGCGGCTGGCCGCCGATGGCGTATCGCCCGAACAATTACAGCTGCTGCATTGCCCGATCGGTCTCGGCGAAACCGGCAAGCACCCGCGCGAAATTGCGATCTCGATCGCGGCTGAACTGTTGACTCTGGGGCTGTGCCGCGGCGCGGAAAACCGGGCAGAAGCAGGTTAGACCACGCCGCACCGCAATATGAAAACTGCAAATCCTTGCCTTGCCAAGCTGATCACCCGCTCAGCTATTGCCTTTTGCCGCTCAGAGGCTAGGATTCATTAAATCAAAATTGAAACTTACCCCGAGAGGCCAAGTTATGTCTTCCACGCCTGCCGACCTGTCAGCGAATCCGCTCGTCAACGGTCCGACCTACCCCTATGGCGCGCCGCCGCTCGACCTCGTCAAGACCGAGCATTTCCTGCCCGCCATCCAGCATTACATGGAGGAGGCGAAGCAACAGGTCGCGGAGATCAAGAACAACCGCGCGCCCGCGACATTCAAGAACACCATCGAGGCGCTCGAATTTTCGGGACGCAATCTTGGCCGTGTGCTGACTGTGTTCGGCAATCTGGCCGGTGCCCAGGCGGACGACGCGCTCCGAGCGATCGAGAGCCAGGTTTCGGTGCTGGGCGTGCAGCATGCAAATGACATCATGCTCGACAGCGACCTCTTCAAGCGCGTGAAGGCGGTTTATGACGACCGCGCCAATCTCAAGCTGAATCCCGAACAGGCAATGCTGCTGGAGGAAACCTACAAGGGTTTCGTTCGCAGCGGTGCGAACCTTGACGACGCGAAAAAGACCGAGCTGCGCGCCGTCGAGGAAAAGCTGGCGGAGCTTGCCACGACCTTCAAGAACAACACCGTCAAGGGTACCGACGCCTGGGAAAAGGTCATCGATGACGAGAAGGAACTCGTCGGCCTGCCGGACCGCGTGAAGGCGATGTACAAGGATTATGCGGAAGAAAAAGGCCTGACCGGCAAATGGCTGATCAAGCTGTCGCCGCCGCCGATCGATATCGCTGAATACAGCGAGAACAGAGCCTTGCGCGAAGAGGTTCACAAGGCCCGCACCAATGTCGCCTTCGGCGGCCCCTTCGACAACCGCCAGGTGACTCTCGACATCGTCGCGGCGCGGCAAAAGAAAGCAGAACTGTTGGGTTTTGGCAACTACGCGGAATTCGTGCTCGACGACCGCATGGCGAAGAACCCCAAAACCGTCATGGACTTCCTCGACCGCAACGAGGCTGTGTATAAGCCGGCTGCGATGGAATTCGTGAAGAAGGTCGCCGACTACGCGAAGAAAACGGACGGGCTGACAGAACTCAAGCCCTGGGACATGGGCTATTACAGCCGCAAGCTGAAGGAAGAGACCTTCCAGATCAACCTCGAAGACACGCGTCCCTATTTCGACCTCGAGCAGGTGCTGGAAGGCCTGCGCAAGCATGCCGAAAATCTCTTCAACATCAGCATGACGCTGACAGCGGGCAAATATCCGGTCTATCACCCGGACGTCAAAGTTTACGAAGTGACCGATAAGAAAACAGGCGAGATGATCGGCCTGTTCTACGGGGATTTCTATGCGCGTCCCGGCCTGAAGAGCAACGGCGCCTGGATGAGCACCTTCCGCAACCGCGGTCTGAACGAGGAAGGCGAAAACGAATTCTCGATCGTGACCAACACCTGCAACTTCGCCAAGCCGACGCCGGAGCATCCGACGCAGCTTTCCATCGACGAAGTGCGCACGGTCTTCCATGAATTTGGCCACGGTCTGCATGCGCTGCTCGCCAAGGGCGATTACCGATCCCTGACCGGCACCAACGTGAAGTGGGATTTCGTCGAGCTGCCCTCGCAGCTGCAGGAAAACTGGGCGAAGCAGAAGGAGACGCTCGATACCTTCGCGCGCCATCCGGAAACCAACATGCTGCTTCCGGCCGATGTGATCCAGAAAATCAACGACATGGAGAACTTCGATGCGGGCTATATGGGCCTGCGCCAGACATTCTTCGCTAAGCTCGACATGAACTGGCACACGACTGACGTGAACACGATCAAGAGCGTCGAGGACTTCGAGGACAAAGTGATCCGCGAGACCTGGGTGTTCCCGCGCGAATACGGCGTTGGTACCCAGTCGACCAGCTTCGGCCATCTGTTCGGCGGCGGATATGCGGCCGGCTATTACAGTTATAAATGGGCGGAGGCGCTTGAAGCCGACGTGTTCTCGGAGTTCGAGAAGAAGGGCCTCTATCACCGCGAAAGCGCCGACAAGCTGCGCGACCACATCTACGCCCGCGGCGGCACGGCCGATCCGGCCGAGCTGTTCCATGCCATGATGGGCCGCGAGCTTGACCCTGATGCGCTTTTCCGCAGGGAGGGGCTACTGCCAGAAAACGGCCTAAAAAAGCCGGCGAATGGCAACGCGCCTGACAAGCCGTTGCCGCCCGCGATTGACCCGCGCAAGCGGGGCCCAAAATTCGGGACCTAAATAAAAGAGGCGCTGCGAAGGCAGCGCCTCTTTTAATTCGCGGGTTTAATCAGTCGGTCGCGCGGGAGCAGCAGTCAATCTCCTTGGCCAGCAGGACGTCAGTCTGTTCGGGCACACAGGATATTCTTTTCAGGAGGATGCTCGCATTGCGCGACGAGAGCCGCGATGCGGTAATGCGCAACGATGCCGAATTGTCCGCACGCACGATGGCTGTCTTCTGAGTCATGACGTCCTCCTTCTGCTGAGAGAAAATGATATGCGGAAAGGACGCGGTTGTCCCGCGCAAGAAGGTCTTGAATGGCTAATTTTATTGCAAGTTTGATGATATAGGCCCCGCTAGTCCGTGATGCATCGCAGCAACTTTCGTCGTCACACCGCGGCGCGAATGTGTTCAAGTATGAATTGTTGCGTCGCGTCATCGGCAAGCGCCGGCACATGGCCCGCGCCCGGCACGACATGCAGGCGCAAGCGCGGCACGAGCCGTTGCATGTCGGAAATTTCTTGCGCAGTGCAGAGATCAGAAACGCTGCCGGCAATCAGCGCGACCGGGCAGGTAATGAATTCAAAGGCGGGCGATAAATCGACCTCGCCAACGAGATCCACTGTCGCGCGCCTCGCAAGCTTGGGGTCGAAATGAAATGTGTAATGATCGCCGGTTTTGATAAGCTGATGTCCCGCATAATGATGCCACACATCGTCAGGCACGGGACCCAAGGGCAGGTTCTGCCGCTGCACCGCTTCGTATTGTTCAGGCGAAGCGAATACGGGGTGTGTTTCGCTTAAGTAGCCGCTGATGCGCTTCAACGCATCTGCATTCGGCTTTGGCGTGATATCGTTCAGCGTCAGGGTGCGAAAGAACGCGCCTTGCCCCTTCCAGGCCATAACCATCGCCAGCAGCCCGCCCATCGAGGTGCCGAGCCAGTGCACGCCTGTCAGGCCTGTCTGGGTCAGGAAAGCCGTGAAAATATCTGCGTAAACTAGAAGCGAATAATCCTGCGCCTCGTCGAGCCACTGGCTGTCGCCGCGCCCCGGCGCATCGACACAGTAAACCTCATAGCCGGCGACGGACAGAAACCGGGCGATGTAATCGAAGTCCCGCTTCTGCCGCGTCAACCCATGCACCGCAACAACAACCCCCCGCCGATCGCCCAGCGCCGGCCACCGCAGGTAGCCCAGGCGAAAATCCTTATTTGCATATGCATTGCGGACGGTGAAAAATTCCGTTGGCGGACAGGCGATAAGGTCGGGGGAGGGCAAGGCGTTCTCCTGTTGAATACGGCTTCGCGGAACTTTAGACTCTCTTTACGGCCATCGACAAGAAGCTGCTGGGCCTTATGGAATGGCGGCTCAGACATTCTTAACAGATGGCGTCCGATAATGACCGCACACGTCAGGAGGATACAGATGAATCTTCGGCTCATATCCGCCTTGTTTATTTTCACGGCTCTCGCGGGGCCGTCCGCCGCCGAAGCTGCGGGTTTTTATCTGCAGGAGCAAAGCGTCAGCCAGCAGGGCAGCGCGTTCGCGGGCGCGGCGGCGAACCCGGAAGACGCCTCCACGATCTTCTACAACCCCGCCGGCATGACGCAGCTCTCCGGCGACCAGGTGACCGGCGGCATCAGCGTCCTTATCCCGCGCACCAAGATCACCAATACCGGCTCAACCGCCGGGCCGACTGCGGGCCTGCAGACGCCATATGCGGGGCCGGACAGCGGCAACCCCTTTGATCCGACCCCGGTGCCCAGTTTTTACGCGGTCCATCAGGTCGAGGGAGAACGCGTATGGCTTGGCCTTGGCGTCAGCTCCCCCTTTGGTCTGGCCAATGACTACGGCGACAACTGGTTCGGACGCTATGACTCGACCAAGAGCGAATTGCTGAGCGTGAACGTCACCCCGGTGATTGCGGTGAAAGTGAACAACCACCTTTCCATCGGCGGCGGCCCGAACATCCAGTATGCAAATGCGAAGCTCGTAAACGCGCTGCCCTGTCCGGCCGCGATCTGCGGCGGCGCGGCGTTCACGCCGGCAACCGACGGTTTATCGACGCTGAAGGGCGACAGCATCGGCTTCGGCTTCAATATCGGCGCTCTTTACGCTTTTGACGACAAGACGCAAATGGGCGTGCATTATCGCTCGCAGATGAATCAGACGATCGACGGTCAGGTTGCCGTCTCGGGCCTGCTCGGTCCGCTCGCGGCCGGTAACGGCATCCGCGGCGGCGAGGCGGTGCTCAAGCAGCCCGATTCCCTGAGCGTTGCGCTGTCGCACAAGGCGAGCGACCGTCTGACGCTGCTCGGCAGTTACAACTGGTTTGGCTGGCACAATTTCGACGAGATCCGTGTGCGCTTCGATACGGGCGGGCCAGACTCTGTGACCCCGCAGAATTACGACGACAGTTTCTCGGTCGCGCTCGGCGCACGCTGGCGCCAGAACGACCAGCTCACGCTGCGCGGCGGCCTCCAATACGACCAGACGCCGTCCACCGATACAGATCGCGGCACGCGCACGCCGGACAGTGACCGCTACTGGCTTTCCGTGGGGGCCTCTTACGCGGTGTCCGAGCATCTTTCGCTGGACATCGCCGCCTCGCATTTGTTCATGCCGGACGGCGACCTTAACCTGAGCAAGCGCTTTTATGCCGGAACGCCGCTCGATACGACCGTCAACGTCGTCGGGAACGTCGAGAGCACCGTTGATATCGTGTCGCTGCAGGCGGTATGGCGCTTCTGATGGTCCCTGGCAACCTTCGCAACGGCTGGCGTAACGTCAAGGGACGTTATGATCTCATGCGCTTTTTGTGCAAATGGGACCCTGACTATCGCAAGGACGTGATCATCACTTTTCTCGCCTATATGCTCCTTATTTATTCCACGCTGACCTGGAACACATATTACGACTGGATTGCGATGGCAGTCGAGGCCACCATCATCGCGGTCCAGGTCGGCGGCGAAATGTCCATTCTGCCCGCCGATTATCGCCCGTCGCATGGCGGCGTGCGCTATACCGTGCAGCCAAGCACGCATATCGCCTATGAAGAACTCAGCTTCCTGATGTCCGGCGTGTATCCGGCGGAGCAGGAAGAGGCGCTTGGTTTCGCCAACCCACTGGCCGCGCTTGCCCTCAGCAAGGAAAGCCCGCTCGTCAGCGACCGGGTCAATGATCTTCTCATGACAAGGACGTCCTTGCCGGTGATCGTTGACGAAGGCGAAACGAACCATATCCGCTCACGCCACCAGCTGCGGTATATCGCCATTCGTGTCGCCAACAAAAAGCAGCATACCACCAACGGGGTCAAGCTGGCGCTGTACGACATGGCGGATGCGCTCGCACACGGCGAGGCCGTACATGTGCGCAAATCCTATTATTTTGACGCGCTGCTGACGGCCGAGGCCTTCCGTAGCCGCATCTTCCGCAACAACATAAAAGGGGAAAAGGAGGTCTATACCGACCTCACCACCTACTTCCCCGTGCGCGAGGAGGAAGTCAATGGCGAGGACAGCGTCCGCTTTCTTCCCGATCTTTATAAGTATGTTTCCGGCCATATCGGCATCACAACGCTGCTGGTGACCGAAAACAACCGCGTTGCCATGCTGCACCAGGGCGGAACGAAGGCGGTCGGCTCCCATACCGTGACGCTCGGGGGCTCGGGCTCCATGAATTTCTCGGATATGGAGCTCGCGAAAAATCCGGACGACCTGCGGTATGCAATCGCTTACGGCATGGCGCGGGAGATGTCGGAAGAAACGCGGATGGAAAAACGGTTCGAGGGAATCCGCGCGAACACCATGGTCACGGGTTTCTTTCGCTGGATCGACCGCTGCGGCAAGCCCGAGTTTGTCGGACTGACGCGCGCCGGCAACGTGCCTTTTGCCGCGAGTGGTTCGGTCGATGGGGACGAAGTCGTCAAGTTCGAGGAAATCCCTGTCACCCTGAACAGCGTCGCCGATTTCCCGGCCGTCTTTGGTTGGCTGCGCGACCAAAAGGTTAACGTTTCGCTGTCATCGTTGATGGCGCTGCACCGCATGGTGGTGATCGCGGGATACGGGCCGGATGCGGCTGACCCCGCGCAGCGCGCAGTATATCAACGCGTTAGCGACTTCCTGTTCCCGCCCTCCGCCTGACTTGACTAAAACTCTCGCGTTTTCTATGCTCTGGAAAATTAAAAGGCCCGACAAGACGGGCACTTGGAGGAAAGAATGGCGCAGGACAGGGGTGTCCTTATCGTTTTTGATCTGGTTTCGACGCTGACCGATGCCGGCCCGCGCTACGTCCAAGCGTTTCTCGACGTGACGGAAAAAGCAGGGTTCGAGCGGCCCGATCCAGCCGCAGTCATGGACATGCTCGGCAACAAGAACCTCAGCGAAATCACGGACACATTTGCGGCCGGCCTCGACCCTGCCGGAAAAAAAGAGTTCATGCAGGAATGCAATGACGCCTGTGACATCCTGCTGCGCAAGCCGGGCTGGAAAGAGCGTCTTTTCCCCAACGTCCGCGAAGCCATCGAAACCATGCATCTGCGGGGCGTTACGCTCGGCATCTATACCGGCACGCGCGAAGATGCGATGACGAGCCAGCTGGCCTATCACGGGATAGAAGACCTTTTCAAAGCCGACTACATGCGCGGCAAGGATAATCTCCGGGACGCCGGCAAGGCCAACACGGCACTGAAGGCCGAACAGCTTCAATCCATCGTCTGCGCGTTTCGCGCAAAGCACGGCGATAAGGCGCCGGTCATCGTCATCGGGGATTCGCGTGCGGACGCCGAGGCTGCCGCCGCACAGGGCCTTTACTTCATTGGTTTCGCGACGGATGCGCATAAACGCGAGCTCCTCGAAAACGCAGGAGTACGGGCGATTGTCACGGATTTCGGCGATGTGCCTGACCTGATTGACCGCCTGACCAAACCACCCGCTAACGATTTGCAGCGGCGGCCAGGGAAGGGGCTGAAATTTCAGCCTTAAGCGCCTGAGCCGGCTGTTATTTATTACCCTTTGACAGGCAGCGGTGGGCGGGTTACGCTTTTACATATCATTGATTAACCTGGAGTTCCCAGAATGGTAAAGACTCTTCTGCTGCAGAATGGCGTGCGTGTCGTAACCGAGCAGAGACCGGGAACCGGGACAGTGGCTATCCAGATATCGATCAAGTCGGGTGGCGTCGACGAGGCGGCGGCGGAAAGCGGCCTTACGAACCTGATGCAGGAAGCGACCCAGACGGGCACTGCCACGCGCAGCCGCGACCAGATCGCGCTCGATATCGAAGCGAAGGCGAGCCCGATTGAAAGCCGCACGGACATGGAAACGACCATGTTTCGCACCAAGGCGCTCGCGCGGAGCGCGCCCGACGCCTTCAACGTGCTTGCGGATGTTTTGCTCAATCCGGTCTTCAACGCTGATGAACTGGAGCAGGTGAAAGAGCAGATCATCCAGGGAATAAAACAAGCGGAGAAACAGCCGGCCGCCGCTGCGGGTAAAAAATACATGGAAACCGCCTTTGCCGGCCAGAGCCTGGGCCGCCCCACAACTGGCACGACGCAACAGGTAGCCGCCTACACCACTGGTGACGTAAAGCGTAAACATGCCGAAATACTCTCGCGCCCCGGCGACATCATTGTTTCCTTCGCTGGCGATATCGATCCCGCCGTCGCGGAGAAACTTGTTCAGGATACACTCGGGCAGCTGTCCGGCGGCAGCAAGGCACCGAACGCGACCGCCCGCTTCACGGCTGGCGATTACCGCGAGGATAATGCAAGCAACCAGGTGAACATCAATCTTGGTTTCAAGGCGCCCAACGGTCTGGATCCGGACCGCTACGACGTCACGATGTTCAATGCGCTCCTCAGCGGCGGCATGTCCGCGCCGCTGTTCCAGGAGTTACGCGTCAAGCGCGGCCTGGTCTACACCCCCCAGTCAAGTTTCTGGCAGTACGAAAATGCCGGCACCTTCGTGATCTCGAACGGGACCGGCAAAGGCAAGGCGGGAGAGCTCTTGACCGCGGTGGTGGAATTGCTGGGACGGATTGCGCGCGAGGGCTTTACGCAGGAGCAACTCGACCAGGCGCGGGAAAGCGTTATTCGCAGCGTTCGAGACGGACGGGAATCGGTTGGCAGCGCAGCCTCCATCAATGCAGGGCAGGTCCTGAAATATGGCCGCGTCCTCGCGCCGGGAGAGTTCGAGCAAAAGCTGCGCGATATCACATTGGATGACGTGCGCAGGGTGGCCGTCAATTTGCTGAAGGAGGGGGAGTTCGCGCTTTCCGCCGTCGGGCCGCAGGAGACGATGCCGACATCGGCGGATTTGAAAGAGCTGATTACCCGCCAGGTCGCCGGAATCGTCGTGCCGGAAAAGCCGGCCAAGCCCCCTGGCGTCGCGGGTGTATTTAACGCCGTGGCGCAGGAAACGCCGGTCGCCAGCTCACCGCAGGTGACTGTTTTGCAAAATGGCCTCAAAATCATCACTGTGGAAAGAGCTGGCCCTCTTTCCGTCGGCGGCTGGGTCGGCGCAGGCTCGGACCACGAAACGGCCGAGCTGAATGGCGCGACGCACCTGAACGAGCATATGATGTTCCGCGGCACGCCTTCTTATCCGTCCGGCACGATCGACAAGACGGTCGAAGGCGAAATGGGGGCGGGTCTCAACGCCTACACGACGAACGACAAGACGGTTTATTACATCTATTCGCTTCTGCCGGAGCATCTCGAGCGTTCACTGAATATTGTAGGCGAAATGATTTTCAAGGCGGATATTGCGCAGACGGAACTGGCCGGCGCACCCGTCACTTTGCCGGATGGCTCCGTCGTGCCGGGCAAAGGCGAGATCGAAGCGGTGATCGAAGAGCTGAATATGGGTCGCGACAAGCCCGGCCGCATCGCCTATCAGGTTATGATGTCGCAGGCCTATGCCGGATCGACGCATGGCGAGACGGTGATCGGAACCGAGCCCGTCTTGCGCGCCATGACCGCCGATATGCTGCGCGCTTACCGTGACGAGTATTACTCCTCTAACAACGTCATTTTCGGCGCCGTTGGCCCTGTTAAACACGAAGACTTCGTGAAAATGGTCGCTGAGAAGTATGGCGACCTCCAGCCCACCGATTTCCCGCCGCTGCCGGTGCCGGCCTACAAAGGCGGCACCCTCGTGCAGGAACATAAGGCGGCCGAGCTGGCGACGGTTTATATCGCGGCGGAGGGCGTACCAACGGCCAGCCCCGAGCTCCCTGCTTACGAAGCGCTCGGCATAATCATGGGTGGTGGCTTTGCGTCCCGGCTTCAAAAATCTCTCGTCAACGACCTGGAGCTCGCGATCGGCGCGGGCGCCGGTACGTCGGAATACCGCAATGCAGGAACCTTCCAGTTCAGCCTTGCCGTGAAGCCCGATAAACTGCGCGATGCCGTGAAGGAAGTTTATGCCGAGCTGCGCCGATTGCCGGGGAATATTACTGAAGCGGAGTTGGAGCGCGCGAAAAGCATGCTGGAGCTTGGTATCAGAAGCAGTTACGAGATGAACAACGATGCAATCGACGCCTATGCAGTTGATCTGCAGGCGGCTGGCAGGCTTGTAACGCCACAGGATAAAATCGACGCGATCAACGCGCTGACGCTCGTTGATATCCGCCGCGTGGCTGGCAAGGTATTGTCGTCCAATCCTGCCGTCGCCATGATCGTGCCGGTCGGGACTGACCCGGCGCTGCTGCCGCAACACGCCGACATCCTGCGCCTGCGCGATGGCGCTGCGACTGGTGCCCCGATTTCGAAGCCAAAACCGCCGGCGCACGCCGCCTGATTGCTATGACGGCCAAGGATCACGCGCTGGCCAATGCCAGCCGTGCTTCAGGTATTCGGCCACTTTCTGGATGTTCAGCGGCTTGCGCAGGACGCCATCCGCGCGCAGGTCAAGGGCGCGCCGGATGCTCTCGTAACTGAGATCCCCCGATAGGACGACCACTGGAATCTCTTCAAGAAGGGGGTTGGATTTCAGTTTTTCCAATACGGTGAATCCATCCATTCGCGGCATATTAATGTCGACGATGATTATCGTGGGAGCGGCGTTCGTCATGGCCTGAGCATCGAGGCCTTGTCCGCGCATAAAGCGGACCAGTTCCTCTCCGTCGGGAAAGCACCTCACTTCCCCGACATAGCCGCTGTTTTCGAGTTCCCGTTGGCTGAAAATCTGGTCGTCCAGGTCGTCTTCCACCAGAAGAACGCGACAACCCAGTTGCTCGACGCGGTATCCGTCCTGAACGCTAAAGCCTGTTTCCTTTTCCATGCCCTGGTCTCCTCATGATAACTCCATTTCAGAGGCCGGTCCCGCCCTGCCGTGTAAAATATCCAGAAAATCGCGCCGGCTCACCGGCTTGGGCAGGTACGCCTGTGCGCCTGCGTTCAAGGCCTGCATGGCAGCGTCGCTATGTTCGCGGTCCGACATGACGATGATGGGGGCACCACCGATCTGCGGATCCGCGCGCAGCCTGGAGATAACGTCGCGCGCGGGTTCAGTGGCGACATCTACCAGTATGAGCTGCGGCGGCGCCGACGCGCTTCGCGGCGCGAAGTCCAGCAGTTCGGCGCCTGAATTGAAGGTGAGGACCGGCGTTTCGCCGTACAGAAAGTTGATTTGAACCCGCAGAGCCTGCTTGTCTTCGGCGTTGCCATCAACGACGATAACAGGCCTTGCCTGCTGCTCTGTGAACGTATTTTCCGGCGCCGGGCCGATGAAGCTGTCTAACATATTCCCCCATTTCGCAGCGCGTCCGGCCCGCCCGCGGAAAGTTCCTGCATCTCCAACATTTATAGAGAGATATGCGCGACTGTTTTACGAAAATATTTCGACGGGCGTCGCTTGGAACCAATATACTTGCGGGAGGTTTGCGCGATTGGAGCGTGCCATGGACTCAAAAACCGATCCGGACTCGAACGACAGTCTGAAGGCAAAAATAGCCGCGCTCAGCGAATTCGGCCACGCCGTTGTCCATGATCTGAAAGCGCCCTTGCGTCATATTGTTACCTATACCGGTATGCTGGAAGGCATCTATGTGGACAAGCTTGACGAAAACGGGCGTAAATTTCTTTCCCGGTTGTCGGTCAACGCGGCGCGCGCCCAGCAACTCATCGACCGTCTCCTGCAATATGCCGAGGCAGAGGAAAGCAAGGGCCCTTCCGAAGATGCAGACCTGGAAGCAGTAGCGGCCACCGCGATTACCGGCCTGGAAGAAGTTATTCACGAGGCAGGCGCGCGGGTAACTGTCGGCGCCCTCCCCCATATCCGCACGAGGCGGGAAGACGTATTGATGGTGCTCGACATTCTCATTGAAAATGCGCTGACCTACCGTGGCGCGGCCTCCCCCGAAATAAACCTGACGAGTGAAGACCTAGGAGAAAAGATTGAAATCAGCGTCGCAGATAATGGCCCGGGTGTGAGCGAGGAATACCGGGAGATGATTTTCCAGCCCTTCAAGCGTCTCCATTCCCGCGACGAGATCGAGGGCACGGGGCTGGGGCTGGCGATTGCGCGACGGCTCGTCGAGCGCAATGGCGGCAGGATCGGCATGCGGCAGAACGCGCCGGTTGGGGCGATATTCTATTTCACGCTGCCGAAGAACCCCTGATTATGCCGCCATCGCGTGCGGAGACGACAACGTCTCGCGCGTCGGCCCGTGGCTGGCCAGCAGGGACGAGACGCCGGTCTTTTTTTTCAACAAGGCAAGATAATTCTCTACGCGCCCGGTCGTCACCGCGCCGTTGTCCACGAAACTGGCATGCAGGCCGATCTGGTCGAGACACGAAACCGCCAGGCGGACACTAAGTTTTAGGGATGTATCGGCGGTCCCGGTATCTCGTGCGATACGAGCCGCCAGGCTGTCTACATCAAGATAACCGAAGCGCAGATGGCCCTGCCAGTCGTTCACAACATTGGTCGCATCGCTGACGCCGCTATCCGGCGGGCCGGGCAATTCATGCTGCATCGGCCCGGCGCCATGGCGCGTCATATAAGCCCGCGTAACGTAGGTGACATCAAGCGCGCCGACTTCTGCTTCGCGCGCAATCGTAGCGGCGTTGCGAAGCCCGGTATGAGAGCGCGTGACATAAGGGAAAGTGCCGCACTCCTGATCAAGCAGCAAGCCCTGCGCGCCTTCGAAGATTATTTGTTGGCCGGCGAAGTCAGGAAAAGTCTCGACGATGGATACATGCGCGGCGAAAAATGCCGCGTCATCAAGGAATTTTTCCACGATTCCGCTGGAGGTGATGCGCTCTAGCCACTTTTCAGGAATGTCGGGGGTGCCAAGCTCTGCCAGGCGGCGCGGCATCCACTTATCGCGGATTTCATTGAGTAGATGACGAAGGGAAGCGGCATCTGAGAGCATGCCAGCGTTCACAAGTAACGGCGCATGGCCGCAGCGCTCGATGGTTTCACCAAAGCCCATGCCGCAGCTTCCATGGCGCGCTGCGCCGCGTCTTTCCTCAACGATCTGGTTGATCATCATGTCATACGGGGTGGTAACAAAGGCTGCCCTATCGACCCGAAGCCGAGAAAGCGGTGTCAGGCGTGCCAGCGCTTCGTGCTCCTTGCGGAACAGCAAGGGATTGCAGACGAAGAACCGGCTGAGATATGTTTCTGCCCCGGCAAAGGTACCGGCGCCGATATGGCTGAACACGTGCCTTTTTCCGTCTGGTGTCTGCACGGTATGACCGGCCTGTGCGCCACCGTTGAACCGGATGACAACAGCATCACCGGCCCGCGCGGCGAGAAAGTCGGTCAGTAGGCCCTTGCCCTCATCGCCGAAATTGGCGCCAATTACAACATCCGCTCTTTTCACTTTTTTCTCCCGGCGCAGTTAAGCAAATGCCGCGCGCTGTGGCAAGCGCGCGGCACGGTTCAGAGACGCTTCAGGGCTTCAATTTAAGCTTGAGGCTCTTGGGCGGAAGGGGCACGGGGCTGTTATTATTGGCGCCCGGCTTCATGTGGGAAATAGCATCTTCGACGACCGTTGCGGTCGGTCCCTGCCAGCTTTTCACGACATCTGCCGGATCCTTGCCGTTATGGACTTCCAATACCGACACCAGCACTTCCGAGAGCTTGTTGTAATCCTTCAGCGAGATGATGTGATCGGCGGGAAGCACCTTCTTCCAGCTGTCATACACTTCCTTCTTATGGCTGAGCGCATGGTTACCCTGCTCGACAACGACGTGATAAACGTCATATTTCGCCGAGACCATTTTAAGCAGGTCCTTCGTGCTGATATCCGCTGGCACGTCATCGCCCAGGAATTTCTTGATGTGGCGCGCCTCGAGCACCTGGGGGCATTCTTCGTCGCCGAAGGTAAAGATAATGCCCTTCTTGCCGCGCTTGATGCTGTCGATATCCGTCTTCGTGGCTGCAAAGTACCAAGGAAGATTATAGCTTTCGAAGCTGTTGCCGCCGCCGCCTTTCTCGAGATAGATATCCTTCAACTGCTCAGCGATACGGATATCCGCCTCGAACTGCGAGGCCTGCAACGGCGCGCGATCGAAATGGGCATCACCCACGCCCATCACCATGATATGCGGATCCGAGACAGGCTGGCGGTCGAGGATCGCCTCGACAAGCGTGCCAAGGCCTTCGCGCGCCATGCGATCGGCAATTACGCCCATCGATCCCGTAACGTCGAGCGCCAGGATGATCGGCGTCGAATTCGGGTTCTTTGCGGAGTCACGCGACTCGCGTACCGACACGCCGCGTGGATCCATCGATTGCTTCAGGCTGGATTGATTGAAAATCTGGCTGGTGCTCTTGCCGCGCGTGCTCGAGGCATGCTTGTCCCAGTCGTTATTGTCCCATCTGCCGTATCCCATACTCTGTGAACTCCTCAAGTTGGCGAGCGTCTAATGCTCAATGTGATGATTTTCTATTCTCGTATAGAGCAGAAGTTATACCCAGTAAGAGTATAAGTCAATACGCGAAAACGCTCGTCATCGTTGAGGAAGCAGCGGGAAGGGGGGATCAGGGTCTCATCCGCGGGCGATTCGTCTAGACGCGGATGCCCGCATCCGCCAGGGCGTTCTGGGCAATGCGGCGCGAGCCCCGGGTTGTGTAGTGAAGGTTATCCTGTGCGCGTTCGTTCAAGGGGATGCGTCCTTCGACCGGCGACCAGGGAATGTCGGCGTCTTTTGCCGCATTTTCGACCGCGGCGTTCAGGCGGTGCATTGTTGCGATCCATTTCTCAAAGAAGCTCGGTTCATGCCAGCGGGAGACGCCTCCGGGAACCGGCCCGGTATAGGGCGCGGGCGGTGCGGCATGGCCAAGAATGACAGGCTCTGCGCCATCAGCACGAACTTGCAGGGCAAGCTGGATAACGCGCTGGGCGTAGTCCTCCAGCTTCTCCTGGGGCTGTCCGATCAGCCCTTCGATATCGTTGCCGCCCATGCTCATGATAACGGCGGCCGACTTCGGAATATCCTTTATTGGCAGTGCCGGAATGACATTGTCGAGGCCGGCGCCATTGCGGCCAATATTAATGACGTTGTTGAACACGTGCCGGAGGTTTATTCCGATGAAGTTCGCGATCGAATCTCCCCAGGTCACAACGGTCACGCCGTCGATTCCCCGTGCCGTGTTCAGGTCGGTCGCAGCTGTGAATGATCGGGTCAGGGGCTGATTTTCCATGCAAAAAGTATAGCAGAGGTATTTACATAACGCAACCATGTCTTGTGACCAACAAAGTTTGTCAGCCGTCCGGCATGGTTTTGGACAGGCGCTCCGCTTCGCGGGTTTCCCTCTCCAATGCCTCGGCTATAAGCCTTAGCAGTGCCGTCAACTCCTCGTTGCCAAGCTTTGCCGCCTTCGCCTCAAGTTCCGCGGACAGCGCGCTGGTTTCAGCCATGCCGATCAGGCCGCTGATGCTCTTGAGATCGTGGGCAGTATCCGAGACTTTGTCGGGCCGCCCCTTTTTCCTCTCATGCTGTATGACGTCAAACAGGCGCATCGCCTCTTTCAGGTTGGAGGCGACCATGCCGCGCATATAGTCGCTCCCCATGCCATCGCGCACAAGCGTCAGAGTCTCGCGCATGGTCTTTTGCCGGGCGACTGGCGCGGCAGGAGTTTCGCTGGGCGCTGTGCCGGCCACAAGCGCCACAGCGTCATAAAGACTGCGCGGCGAAAAGGGCTTCGCGACATGGGCGATCATGCCCGCGTCGTAACATTTGCGCACGAAATCTTCCATGATGTTGGCAGTCAGGCCCACAACCGGCAGTGTTTCGAGCTTTCCGCCCAGCGCATGAATTGCGCGCGTCGTTTCCAGGCCATTTTTCCCGGGCATATTGACGTCCATAAAGACCAAGTCGAAAGAGTTTGCCTTCACTGCGGAGATCGCGTCATCGCCGTTGCCGACGGCCGTCACCGAATGGCCTTTCTGGGTGAGCATTTTGACAACGATGCGCTGGCTTAAGGCGTTATCCTCGACGACGAGAATTTTCTGGGGGGGAGAATCCGGACCGGTATGCTCCGCATCGGCGTCGGCTTCCCCCGCTAACGGCGCGACATAGGGGATGTCGATTGCGAATGTACTGCCGCGGCCTTCGTCGCTAGTGACGCTGATTTTTCCACCCATAAGTTCGACAAGCTTTTTAGCGATGGACAGCCCCAGCCCCGACCCGCCGTAGCGCCGCGCGATCGAGTTATCTGCCTGCGAGAAAGCCCCGAACAGCTTGGCGATATTGTCTTTGCTGATGCCGATCCCCGTGTCCTGCACCTCGATGCGCAGCATGCGCTGTTTGGCGCCCATCTGGCCAGCGCGCAGCGTCACCTCGCCCTTCTCGGTGAATTTTACGGCGTTATTGAGCAGGTTCACGATCACCTGCTGGAGGCGGTGCGGATCGCCGCGCATCCCGCGGGGGACGCCATCCGAAATCAGTAGCGTGAGTTTAAGTCCCTTGTCTTCAGCCGTCTGCCGCATTACGCGCGCGGAATTCGAGAGCATATTATGCAGGTCGAAATTGACGGCGCTGATGTTCAGCTTGCCGCTTTCGACCTTGGAAAAATCCAGAACGTCGTTAAGGGTATTCAAAAGCGTTTTGGAACAGTCGCTGATCGTTGTGACGAAGTCTTTTTGCTCCGCGTTAAGTGGCGTGTCCTTCAGGAAGTCGAGCATGCCGAAGATGCCCGTCATGGGGGTGCGGATCTCATGAGACATCAGCGCGAGGAAGCTTGATTTGGCCCGGTTCGCTTCATCGGCGCGCCGCGCGTTCAGGCTCGCCTGACGCTTGCTCTCGATAAGTTCTCGTGTGGAGGCGAGCATTTTCCGCCCGATGGTGAACACATAAAGGCAGAACAGGAGCACGGCGGTGCCGGCATAACGCGTTTCCTGCACCTCCCAATTCAGGTAGACGACCAGCCCCGCGAGGGCGGTCGGCAATGCAATATCGAAGATCAGGAGGGCGGGCACCGGCGCGCTCGAGGAGCCGTAGGTCGCTACCACGCAGATGACGAATACGTAGCCGAGGAGGTCGTCATAAAAATATTCCCCCTGCAGCGGCCAGAACAGCATCAGAAGCCAGGGCAGCAGGTAGAGCAGCTTGGTGAAGCAGATGGAGAACATATATCCCGGAATATCCGCGTCGCGGATTTTGGTTTCCAGTATCTCGCGGTAAATCCCATGCTGGCGCAGGAAGGCCATCAGGCAGAATAAAAGCGTCCCGACCTCCCATAAAATCCCGTTTTCGCCCACGGGTGCCGGATACATTTTGTATCGCGCCGCGACGAAAATGCCTGCCATGACAAAATTGCTGAGAAGGGACCCGCGGTGGTTCCGCGCATACATGACAAGCTGTTCTTTGCCAACCGCGTCAGCCAAAGACGTAGCCTGTGTCGTCACTCCGCAATAGCTGCGGGTCCAGCGGGTCGGTTTCGATTTTCTTTCGCAGCTGGCCTATCTGCCACTGCACGGCTTTCGCGTCCACGCTGCCCTGCGCATGCCAGGAATAAGGCGCAAGCGCTTCAGGCGACAAGGACCTGCCTGCGTTGGCGTGAAAAAACTGCAGAAGAGCAGTTTCACGAAGGCTGAGCGCGATTTCGTTCCCTTCGCGCAGGGCAAGCAGCCTTTGGGGAAAAACCTGGAGAGAACCGAAACCAAAAGATTTTTGCAGACCGTCCGGATTCTGTCGCGCGAGGCATGCCTGCGCCATACGGTGCATCAACTGGGTGATTCCCATCAGATCGAACGGCTTAACGATGTATTCCGTCGCGCCCGCCGCCATGCCCTCGCTAATGTCCGCCTGACGGGATTTCGATGTGATTAGCACGATCGGCATCATCGCGTCGTTTTTGCGGATATGGCGGCAAACTTCTATTCCGGACATGTCATCAAGCAGCACATCGAGGCAGGCGATTTCCGGTTTCTCCCTCTCGAGTATCCTGAGCGCCTCGCTGCCGCCGGTGGCGGTGTAAACATTGAATCCTTCTTTCTCCAGCAGATGGGACAGAAGTTTCAGGAGTTCAGCATTGTTTTCGACAGCAAGTACCTTCATGCGACCATGATGGCAAATGCCGTTTCCGTGGTCGAGCAAAAACAAATAAGTGATTGTCTTTATTTGAAATCGGCGGGGATGCCAATTTTATCGTGCGATCAAAAACCACGCAGTTTTATTGCAATTTGGCAGCATCCGACATATTCCTATGGAAAATATCTTGCGAAGGGCGGTACAGTGCCGAGCATAAAAAGAAACTACCGCCGAGGTTGTGCCTATGAACCAATCCGCTAGCTGCCCGATCCACAAAGAATCCAGTCTCACGGATATCAGCAAGGACTGTTTCGCGGCCATGCAGTCGAAGATGTCGCTTGCGCTGACAACCGCCTATCACCGGGAAGAAATGGCCGCCATCCGCGGCATCTTGCGAGACCTCGCGGAAGGCGGCGTCGGGATCGATCACTTCATCGCGATCGGCAGCGGCGACCTTCGCTACATCGATGTCGCGCATGATTTCGGCAAGACCTATACGGCGATCGAGCCGAGCCTGGCGAACGAGTTGACCTTATCCCAGTCAGCAGAGCTGAGGGCGAAGCTAAACATCGGTATCGTGCCCAAACGGCTCGAGGACGTGAACCCCGCGGAATTGCCGGAGGGCCGGCGTCTGTTTTTCTTCCTGTTCAACGTATTCCCCTACATCCCTGACGCGCTCGCGCTCCAAAAAACGCTCGTCCGGCCGGGCGACCTCGTCGTCGTATCGGCCTGGAATAACGACAGCTTCGAGGCGCGCCGCCTGCAGGACATGTATTACGAGCATCTTGGCCGCGAATTTAAATGCGACCTTCATGGCGCCGTCACCAACGGGTATATCGACAAGGTCGAGGCGCAGTCACGCTCCTTCGCGCGCGTTACCAGCCGGGTCAAGGGCCGCACGACGGACATCCTGACGATGCAGGTGAAATGATGCGCTACCTTCTGCACGACGTATTCCTGGAATCCTGCCGCCGCGCCCCGGAACGCACCGCGATTATCACCGAGGCCGGCGATGCCTGGACCTACGCGGCGCTGAATGCCGAAGCCAACAGGTTTGCCGAGATCATTGCGCATGCGAAGCCCGGGGACCGCCGCCAAAAACCTTTCGTGGGCATTCTGTCATCAGTGCACTCCCAAAGCATCGCCGCTATCCTTGGCACGCTGAAGCTCGGCTGCGCCTATGTACCGCTCGACGAGTATTCGCCTGTCGAGCGCCTTGCGAAAATCATCGAAAATACGAAACTTGATGTTGTCTGCGTGGATAGCCACTTATACAAGCAGCACGCCGCGCTGTTCGATCACCCGGACATCAAGGCCGTCGTATTGCTGAATAACGACGTCCCGGTGCCCGCCTCAGCGAAGACAGTGACCTATGCGCAGGTGAAGGCGGCGGCATCCGCGGAACCGCCGCTTCTTAACCAGGTATCAGACGACCTGGCCTATATCCTCCATAGCTCAGGCTCGACCGGCGTGCCGAAGGGCATTATGCTGACACACCGCAACGCCCGCACCTTCACCGACTGGATGCAGAAGGAATTCGCATTGACACCGGAGGACGTGGTGGCGTCGCGCGCTCCCTTCAAGTTTGACCTTTCCGTTTTCGATATCTTCAATACCTTCCTCGCCGGCGCGACCCTCGCGTGTTTCGACTGGAACCGCACGCGCGATGGCGATGCGAAGCATGCGGACTATGTGAAAATGATGGCGCGGTGCGGCGCGACCATTCTGTACACCACACCCTCAACCCTTATCGCCCTGCGCAACCGCGGCGGACTCGACGAGGCCGCGCTCAAGCTGCGCACCATCATGTATGCGGGCGAGCCGTTTCCGCCCGCGCAACTGCGGCGCGTCATGCAGGCGCTTCCAGGCGTTGGCGTTGCCAACATTTATGGCCCGACCGAAACCAATATCATCACCTGCTACTGGGTGCCGGCGCCGCCCGTCGGCGACAACCCAATCCCCTTGGGAAAAGTGGTCGAGGACACCGAGATCATTGTCATGGACAACGATAGCGCGCGTCTTTGCGCACCGGGCGAACTTGGCGAGCTATGGTGTCGCGGGGGAACGGTCACGCTCGGCTATCTGGGCATGGAGGACAAGACAAGGGAATGCCTCGTGCAGAGCCCTGTGCATCCATACCCGGCGCTATTCTGGCGGACCGGCGACTACGGATTTTACGACGAAGCGGGCGTGCTGCATTACCGCGGCCGCAAGGACCACATGGTGAAGGTCAAGGGATTTCGGATCGAATTGGGCGAGATCGAGATTGCCCTGTCGCAGCATGGCGGGCTTGACGAATTTGCCGTGGTCGCCGTGGCGGATCTAAAATACGGCAACCGGCTGTACTGCCATTATGCGCCGCTGGCGGGACGGACGGTGTCCCCGGGCGAACTGCAGCAGTTCCTGGCAACCAAGCTGCCGGAATACATGATTCCGTTCGGCTTCCAGCCATGGCCGGCGCTGCCAAAGACGTCATCGGGTAAGGCGGACCGCGTTATGCTGGCCGAAGTATCGGCGGGCGCGGAGCTGCGGCAAGCTGGTTAAGCGCTCCGATGGCGTCGGCAAACGGGCCCGCCGGCGGCACGGAAGGCTCGCCGGTAGCAAGGGCCAGCGCCGTGCAGAAAACCGGGTCGATATCCCGTAGTGCTGCCGGGATCGAATACTGTCGCACCAGGTCCGGTTCCAGTGCCCGCAGCAGGCGCAGGTAAATGTGGAGACAGCCGCCGCTGCCGGTAATATGCGGGCGAAACGACGGCGGGAATGCGGCAACAGGAAAGGGGCGCTCTAATGGAGGATCGATTTTTTGGGAGTGAGTGACGCGGTCATAATAGGGGATTTCCCCGTCGTAGTCGGTGGTGAACCGTTTGCCCGGCTGCTCCGTCCATACCTGCATGTCGACGGCGTAGCGGATATCGAGGCTGCGGCAGAGGCTGCGCATCGCAAGCTCCGGAGCACTCCGGAACAAGCTGCTGTCCATGATGACCGCGCCGGGCGCTTCGTTGAAATGCTCCTCGAGCGCCTCCCACCCCGTTATGCGCCACGCGAAAATTTGCGCGAAGATCTTTGCAAGCAGGGGGTTATCAAGCGTCCGATCACGCTGCAAGCGTCCGAGGGTCGCCTCCCAGTCAGCATCGCCAAGCGCCCGTCCAAGCTCGTCCAGGTTCTTGTACCCCGCATCCTTCGCACGATCGGCGCTCAGCGCCTCCAGGAGCGGCAAACACATCACCGGGTCATGATGAATTTTCTGGTCGCGCGTGAAGAGCCGGCGGAACAAGTCATCATAAGGGGAAAAGTCTTCTGCGCCGGAAAGCGCAGCGCGCAGAGCTTCGCCGTTAACGAATCCGAATTGCGGGGCGTCCGCGTCGAGCTCGGCTGGCGTGAAATGCCGCGCGAGCATCCGGAACAGCGACGGCATCGTCAGCAGCGGGTTGCGAACAAGGAATACCTGCGCCGCGCAAAGTGCTCGCCAGCGCTCCCATGCCGCGCCGGGCGGGATGTAGTCGGCCACGTTTTTAACCAGGGCAACCGTGCATTGCTTCCCGTCCGCTTTCGCCTGTGCTTCGAGACGGTCGAAGATATAGCGATAGGTTTTTTCCTCGCGCCCCGCGTCATCGTAAATGGCGAAGGGGTCGTTCACCTGCAGGGATATATCCGGACTCCCAAGCAGCGCGCGCTCAAGCGCGGTCGAACTGCTGCGCGCGGGGGCCAGGAGGGAGATCAGACGCAGCGCGCCCGCCTCCTTGCGGCGCATCAGTTCCTCATAAGCGACATCAGGCAAATTTAACCCCATTAAAGGAAACAGTCATGAATACCGAAGACAAGATGATCGAAGCCAATGAAAAAGAGAATCGCCGTGCGCTGATCCGCCAGATGTTCAAGCGCATGAAGCAGTACAACGTCTCCGCGCTCGAAATCAAGGGGCGGCAGATCCGGGTGGGCGACACCCATTGGGTGACGGATTTCGCTTCATGCAATTATCTCGGCTTCGACCTCGACCCTGCTATTCACGTCAATGTCGATGACGAGATAGAGAAATGGGGCGTGCATCCCAGCTGGTGCCGCCTCGTCGCAAGCCCGCAGATATATACTGATCTGGAAGACCGGCTGGCACGGCTTGTCGGTACGGAAGCGACCCTTATCCTGCCCACCGTCACTCTTATCTCGATTGGCATCATTCCCGCGCTGGTCGGCAAAACAGGCGTGATGTTCCTCGACAAATCCGGCCACGAGACCATGTACGAAGGTTGCAAGATCGCGCGCGACAGCGGCGCGACGCTCAAGAGCTTCCGGCAGGGCGATTTTGACACGCTTGAAAAGCTCCTGGCCGAGCATAAGGACAATCCGCGCAAGATGATCCTGGTCGATGGCGTCTACAGCATGACTGGCGATTATGCCGACATCAAGACGCTCCAGTCGCTTGCAAAGAAATACGACGCGATCCTGTATATTGACGACGCGCACGGTTTTGGCGTCGTCGGTGAAAGCCCTGACGAAAACCTGCCTTTCGGGTACAAGGGCAACGGCATCGTAAAATATGCGGGCTGCGACTACGAAAACATTATTTATGTCGGCGGGTGCTCGAAGGCCTACTCATCGCTTGCTGCCTTTGTCGCGTGCTCGCGAAAGATGAAAACCTTCCTTCAGGCCTTTGCCACCCCCTATGATTTGTCGGGCCCGTGCCCCACCGCCTCGCTTGCAACCCTATGGAAAGGTCTCGACGTCAACGAGCAGCGGGGCGACCAGTACCGCAAGAAATTATGGGAGCTGACACACCGCGGGATCAGCGGGCTGCGGCAGCTCGGGTTTACGGTGGTCAACCAATCCGGATTCCCGATCGTTTCCGTCAAAATCGGCGACACCGAAAAACTCATCGAAACAGCCAATTTTATGTTTGATTACGGGGTCATGGCCACGATCTGCCCCTATCCGATGGTGACGAAAGGGGAGGAAGTGCACCGCCTAACCTTCACGGCCGCGAACAGCGACGAGGACGTCACACGGCTGCTGGATACCTTTGCCCAGATCAAAGCCCGGCTATAACAGGCATTTCTTAATCCCCTGTTAATGTTGCTTCTTTACCATGAATAACTATCTTGCTTTTACCGGGCAGGTAGCGCGGACGGATTCCGACTTTTTTTAACTATTATCCGCCGTCCGTGCTTTAATAATTTTCGCCCTCATTTTCCGGGCGGACGACCAATTTGCAGAGGGCATCATGGCAAGCATCGTAGGCACTGGCGCGAATGATCCGACACTCGTGGGAACGCAAGGCGTGGACGATGTCCAGGGCAAAGGTGGCAACGACTGGATCCAGACCCTTGGCGGCAATGACACCCTGATCGGCGGGAACGGCAGCGACGCGCTCTGGGCGGGCAGTGGCGCGGACACCATGATCGGCAGCGACGGCGTGCCGTCCATCGACCTTGTCGGCAACGACACCTATCATGTCGATAATATTGGCGACATCATAATTGAATTTTCCGGCGAGGGCACGGATCGCGTCCACTCTTATATTTCTTATGACATGCACGACGCCCTTGAGGTCGAGAACCTGCGCCTCGTCGGTTTTGCTGCCGGTATCGACGCGATCGGCAACGATCATGACAACACGATGGAAGGCAACCGCGAGCGCAACACGCTGGCCGGCGGCCTTGGCGATGACAGCTACATCATTTACAACGAGACGGACCTCTCCAAGACCGACCTTATCATCGAGAATGCCGGCGAGGGATCGGACACCTACCGTGTCGGATTCACCTTCGCGCTCGGCGCGACCACTCTTAACATCGAAAACATCACGCTGACCGGGACCAAGCTGATCAATGCGACGGGCAATGACGGCGACAATATCCTGACGGGCAACGTCGCCAAGAATACCCTGACCGGCGGCGACGGGAACGATACCTATGTCGTCCAGAGCCTGGATGACGTCCTCAGGGAAAACGCGGCACAAGGTAACGATACTGTCAGCGCAGCCTTCTCCTATTCCATCGAAAAACTGATTTACCTGGAAAACATTGTGCTGACCGGTACGGCGCCCGCCAACGCCGTCGGCAATGCGAGCGTCAATATCCTCCAGGGCAATGACGCGGTTAATACTTTGGATGGCAGGGCGGGTGCCGACATCATGAGCGGCGGCAAGAATGGCGACGTCTATGTCGTCGACAACGCCGCCGACACGGCCAACGAGGTTGCCGGCCAGGGCGTCGATCTGGTGCTGTCCAGCGTCACCTATACCCTTTCCGCAGAAATCGAAAATCTGACATTGACGGGCTCCGGGAATATCACGGGCACGGGGAACGTGCTGGACAACACGATCACCGGCAATGCCTCGGTCAATACGCTCATTGGCGGGATCGGGGACGACGTCTACGTGGTGCAAAATGGCGGCGACGTTATTCTTGAGGTCTCAGGGGAAGGGGAAGAGAAAATCAACAGCAGCGTGTCCTACAACATGGGCACGAATGCGACGGAAGTCGAGAATATGGTCCTGACTGGCACCTCCGCGATCAACGGCGCCGGCAATGCGCTCGTCAATACGATCACCGGAAACACAGCCACCAACGTCATCAGCGGCGGCGCGGGCGACGACACCTTGTTCGGCGGGAACGGCAACGACACGCTTTTTGGCGACGCCGACAACGACTCCCTGGACGGAGGTCTTGGCAACGATATTATCAGCGGCGGTGACGGCAATGACATCATCGAAGGGCAGGCGGGCAACGACACAATAAACGGCAATGATGGCAACGACATTCTTAATGGCAGGGTCGGCGCCGATACGATGACCGGCGGCCTGGGCAACGACACTTTTGTCGTCGATGATATCAAGGATGTCGTCATCGACCTGACCAACGGCGGAATCGACGAAGTTGTGTCGAGCATTTCATTTTCGCTTGCTCCCGTGGCCGGAAATCATGAGCTGGAGAACCTTTCCCTTGGTGGCAATGCGATTATCGGCATCGGCAACGAACTCGACAATACGATCACCGGCAACGATGTGGGCAACTCCCTCATCGGCGCGGCAGGAATTGATACCCTGATCGGCAACAAGGGCGACGACGTCTATTTTGTCGAGAATGCGGCAGACGTCGTTACCGAGTATGGCATAGAGGGGCAGGATGAGATCCGCTCATCCGTGTCCTATGACATGGGCGCGAGCGGCGAAGTCGAAAGCCTCGTCCTCACCTCAGGCATCGCGATTTTCGGCTGGGGCAACATCGAGAACAATACCATCACGGGCAGCGGCGCCGTAAATACGCTTTACGGCCGCAATGGCAGCGACTTCTACGTCATGGATAATAACGTGGACGTGGTTGTCGAGGTCGCAGGCGAGGGCACGCTGGATACTATCCTTGCAAGCGTCACTTATTTCATGGCCGCTGCCGGGCCGAGTTATGATGTCGAAGCGCTCACGCTTACGGGGATCGAGGATATCAACGGCACCGGCAACACCGCTGCCAATACGCTGACCGGAAATGCAGGCGTGAACATCCTGACAGGCGGGCTGGGGAACGATGTGTATGTCGTCAATGATTTCGACGACATCAATCTCGATACCTTCGTCGAGCAGGTCGGGCAGGGCAGCGACACCGTCGCCGCCAGCATTTCTTTCGCGCTTAAATCCTCCGCTGTTTACGAGATCGAAAACGTCCTGCTGACAGGGACCGATGACATCAATGCCGGCGGCAACGATCTGAATAACCTTTTGACGGGTAACGTGGGAAACAACTCCCTGAACGGCTCCACGGGCGTGGATACGATGGTTGGCGTCGGCGGGGACGACACATATTTCATCGACGTACCGGGCGATATCGTCACCGAACAACTGGGCGAAGGCAATGACACGATCAATGTCAGCTTCACATACAGCCTGACGACGGATGTCCAGAACGTCGAGAACCTCACGCTGACCGGCGCGCTTGCGATCGACGGCGAAGGCAACGCCGACGTCAACATCATTACCGGCAATATCAATGTTAATACGCTGACCGGACTGGATGGCAACGATACGATCAACGGCGGAGCCGGCGCGGATGTCATGATCGGGGGACTCGATGACGATCACTATGTCGTCGACAACGCGAGCGATATCGTCAGCGAATTGGCGGGCGAAGGGGCAGATTCAGTCGAGACGCTGATCTCGTACGACATGAGCGTGAACGCGACGGGCGAGGTGGAAACACTCCAGCTTCTTGGCAGCCTCAACGTCAACGGCACCGGTAACGCGACCGGCAACACGATCATCGGAAACACCGGCGCGAATACAATATCGGGCCTGGCGGGCGATGACACGCTTTACGGGATGGCGGGGGACGATCAGCTTTTTGGCGGCGCCAATGACGACACGCTCGATGGCGGCATCGGGATTGACATGTTGGCGGGGGGTACCGGCGACGATGTGTATATCATCACATCCGCGGCGAAGACTGTAATCGAGGCGTCCGGCGAGGGGGTGGACGAAGTGCGTTCCTCCCTCACGCACACGCTTGCTCTCCATGTGGACAACCTGACGCTGACCGGCGGGAACCCGGTCAATGGCTTCGGCAACGACCTCGCCAACCTGCTCAAGGGTAACGGCGCAGTCAACACGCTCGACGGCAGCACAGGCGTGGATACGCTGATAGGTGATGGCGGCAGCGACGTTTTTATCGTCGATGACGCGATGGATATCGTCACGGAAGGCGGCGGCGGGGGCACGGCGGATACGATCCTCTCGTCAGTGACCTATGACATGGGTGTTTCCGCGACGGGAGAGGTCGAAAATCTTGTCCTGACCGGCGCGGCGAGTATTAACGGCTTCGGCAATGCCGAAGACAACACCATTACAGGCAACAGCGGCGTCAACACCATGGATGGCGGCATGGGCGACGACGCACATGTTGTCCAGAGCCTGAGCGATGTCGTGCTCGGCGCGGTAGGCGAGGGGGAGGATTCCATCCTCTCTGCGATCAGCTGGGCGCTGAATAATGTGGAAGAAGTGGAAAATATCTTCCTTCTCGGCACATCGGATATCAGCGCGACGGGAAATGACCTTGGCAACAGCTTAATTGGCAATAGCGGCAAGAACATTCTCGATGGCGGGCTCGGGGACGACACCTATGGCCTCGGGGCATCTGCGACGAATGATACGATCGTTCTCGACACCGGCGGCAACGACACAGTGATCGTCGGCGCATCCTTCACGATTGCGTCCCGCGCCGACCTCGAAAACATCTGGCTGACGGGAACCTCGGCGATCAATGCGACGGGGAATGCCAGCGCCAACACCCTGCTCGGCAATGACGGGAAAAATATTCTGAACGGCGGCACCGGCGCTGACTTCATGGTCGGCGGCTTGGGCGACGATCTGTTTTACGTCGATAACGTGGGGGATATTACGCTGGACAAGCTGATCCGGCTGCCGGATGAACCGAATATTAACGCAGGCGGAAAAGACACCGTCATTTCGACCGTTTCGTACGGGCTTTCCGTTGATCTCGAAAACCTGACGCTCGTCAATGTCGCCACGGCGCTCAACGGATCGGGCAATAACAACGTAAACATCATCAAGGGCAATACATACGACAATTTCCTGAACGGTGGCGGCGGCGCGGACACTATGGACGGGGGCGCGGGCAATGACAGCTACGGCATCGACACAATCAGCGACGTCATCAAGGACAGTGCGGGCATCGACACCGTCTATTCGTCACTGGCCTCGACGACCTTGGGTCGCGGTCTGGAGAACCTGACGCTCACCGCGCTGAGTGACGCGGATGGAACAGGAAATACCGGAAATAATATCCTTACCGGGAACGGTTTTGACAACGTGCTGAATGGCGCGAAGGGTAACGACACCTTTATCGGCGGCGGCGGCGACGACATCTACATCGTCGACAGCGTGACCGATGTCGTGATCGGCGGCGCAGACACCGATACCATCCAGAGCTCCGTCACCTGGTCCATTGCGGCAAACGCTCCGATTGAGAACCTGACGCTGACCGGCAAAAACGCCATTCACGGTACTGGCAATGCCGGCGACAATACGATCATCGGCAATGATGGCGCGAACACCCTCATGGGGGGCGATGGCAACGATTTCCTTGCAGGCGGGGCGGGGCTCGATATCCTGATCGGCGGCAACGGCTCCGATACGTTCCACTTTGCGGGGGCGACGGCGTTCAAGTCTGTCGACAAAGTGCTCGACTTCCATTTCGGCGAGGACGTCATCAGCTTCGACGCGCCGCTCGATCCGCTGCTGCAGGTGAATGAGGACTTCCTGGAATTCGTCGTTTCCGGCAGCAACGTGAACATCTATCTTGATTACGACGCTCAGGGAGAGGCCTACAGCCCGCAGCTTATCGCGATATTGATCAACCCGACTTAAGGGGCGGGCATTTTGTTCGGCGCGGGCGGCTTCGGATAGAGCGTGGCCTTTACATGCCGCGCCATCATCAACTCTTCGTCAGTATTGATGACGTAAACCTTTACGGCGCTGTCCTGCGCGTGCACGGCCGCCTGATCCGCGTCATTTTTAGTTTTGTCGAGCTTCACGCCAAGATGCGCCAGCTGCGACAAAATCTTTTCACGGATGACTTCCGAGTTTTCGCCGATGCCGCCGGTGAAAACGATGGCATCTACCCCGCCAAGATCCACGGTCAGAGATGCGGCTTGGCGCGCGGCGTAAAGGCAGAACAGGTCGATCGCCTCTTTCGCTTCCGGCTTGTCGCTCGCAAGCAGGGTGCGCAGGTCTTCGGTCATGCCCGATACGCCCTTTAACCCCGACTGCTTCTGGAAGATATCGGACAGCGATTGCGCGGTCTCGCCCTGTTCCAGCAGGTATAAAAGAATGCCGGGATCCGTCGAGCCTGCCCGCGTACCCATCATCAGCCCGTCGAGCGGGGTGAAACCCATTGTCGTCGCGACGCTCTTGCCGTCTTTCAGCGCCGCCATACTCGAGCCGTTGCCGAGATGCGCGACAATCACGCGGCCCTTAGCCGTCGCCGCATCGGCGACTTCGGGAAGCTTTCCTGCGATGTATTCGTACGACAGCCCGTGAAACCCGTAACGGATCATTCCTTCATCCGTGAGCTTGCGAGGCAGCGCGTAGATCTGGTTGAGGCGCGCCTGCGTGCGGTGGAACGCAGTGTCAAAAGACGCGACTTGGGGCAGCTGCGGATATTTCGCGGCGATCAGCCTGATCCCTTTGACGTTATGCGGCTGGTGCAGCGGCGCGAGCGGCTCGAGCTTTTCGAGGTCCGCCAGCACTTTCGCGTCGATTTTTTGGGGCGCGGCGTAATCCTTGCCGCCATGCACGACACGGTGGCCGACGGCGGTCACGTTTTTATCGGCAATGCAGTCGAGAATCTGCTGGAAGGCGGCATCATAGCCGCCCGCCTTTTTGACTTCGATATTCTTGCGCTCGATCAGCGTGAGGTCATCCGCGCGATAAAGCCCGTATTTGATCGACGACGAGCCGGCATTGACGACCAGCAACGTTTCGACGGGCTTGTTATTTTCCTGGTTCATCAGGGCTTCTTCGGCGCGCGCGTCTGGCTGCGGCTGGCGACGAGTGCAATCGCTGCCGAGGCCTTGCGCTCCTCCGCATCCGCCGAGCGGCTGTTGAGAATGATCGGCACTTTGGCGCCCACGACGACGCCGCCCAGCGGGGCTTGTGACATCAGCACGCGCGATTTGAAATAGATATTGCCGGATTCGAGGTCGGGGAAGACGAGGATGTCGGGATCGCCCGCGACTTCCGAGAAAATCCCCTTCAGGCCGGCGGATTTTTTCGAGATGGCGTTATCCATCCCGAACGGACCTTCCACTTTCGCGCCCGTGATCTGGCCGCGTAGCGACATGACAGTGAGGGCAGCGGCGTCGAGCGTTGCCTGCTGGCGCGGCTCCACCTTTTCGGATGCCGCGAGGATGGCGACCTTCGGCTCGCGTCCCTCGATCTTCCAAAACAGGTCGACCGCATTCTGGATGATGTCGCGCTTGGCCATCAGGTCGGGCGTCTCGTTGACGGCGGCATCGGTAATGTAGAGTGGCTTGTGGTAACCCGGGTCTTCCATGATGAAGACATGACTCATGCGCTTGTCCGTGCGCAGCTGGCCTTCCTTCGCCACGATCGGGTGCAGGAATTCGGGCGTGTCGATCTTGCCCTTCATCAG